>OLOR01000043.1_pt1 | contig 124247 bp, 104 predicted proteins | sample 1672521 | NCBI WGS metagenome assembly OLOR01 (sample SAMEA3136695, study PRJEB25190) | human gut metagenome | biome: human gut; feature: human-associated habitat; material: faeces | place: Austria | collected 2013
CTTGGGGGATCTAAAGGGGGCCATTCTCTCACGTGAGAGAATGGTCCCCTTTGCCGCACCCTGCGCCGCGCAGGGAATCCCATTGCTGCCTTCAGGCAGCAAAAGCCTGTAAAGCACTATTGCTTTAATAATCTATTGATCTCACGCTCTGCGAGCGCAGTGACACCCTCAAAATCCACGCAGGGATGGTATGCATTCTCCAGCGCATCGTGCGCTTTTTTGGCGTCCGACAGTGCGCCCACAGCCTCATCTAAAAGCGACTCATCTAAAAGACCGTCCTTAACAGCATCTTCAAGATATGGGAAAACATTATCCCACAAGCTTACATCGACACCTGCAAAAAGTGCCAGTGCAGCTGCATGCGGCTCATCTCCAACTGCCTCCTGCAAACGGTCCAATGCGACACCATCTGCCATGACAATTCCATCAAATCCAAATTCATCGCGAAGAATTTCTGTCAATAAATGATGATTCATATGACAGTAAACACCATCAATTTCATTGTACGCTGCCATAACACCTTTAACACCAGCCTCGCAGCATGCCTTCGCTGCCGGAAGATGAATCTCACGCAGTTCCCGCTCTCCAATACGTGCTGCGCTGGCATTGACGCCTCCTGTTGTCTCTCCCTGAGCACAAAAATGCTTTGCGACCATAGCAACACCTTCTGACTGTGTGCCCTCTACTGCTGCTTTTGCAAAACAGCTGCACAGATATGGATCCTCGCCAAAACATTCCTCTGTGCGTCCCCATCTTGGATCTCTTGCTACATCAAGTGCCGAAACAAGAGACAAATTAACACCCATCTGTTTTAACTGATGCGCACAAACACTCACTGCCTCTTTATAAAGCTTTGGATCAAACGTAGCTCCTGCTGCCAGATTAACAGGCAGCAAATATCCATCAAGTGCCTGATGACCATGTGGACACTCTGAACTTAGTAAAAGCGGAATGCCAAGACGTGAATGCTCCAGACAGCAGCGCTGCAGCAAATTATAGCCTTTTATGGCATATTCTTTTGAAAGACCGTTTTCTTCAGTCTTTGCCGACCATGGATCAGCGCGGTATAAGCCGTATACCACGCCAAGTCCGCCAAAATATTTAGCTTCCTCAATTGTTTCTTTTGTCAGCGTTATCTCATCGCCTTTTCTTTCATATGAACGAAATCCATACAGGCGCTGATTCAGCTGTCCTACCTTCTCACGAAGCGTCATGTGTGACAGCAGATCATTTACACGCTCTGCTGTTGGAAGTGACGCATCTTTATAACGAAACATCTGTGTTTTTTGCTCTTCTTTTTGAATCTCACCCATAGCTTGATGCTCCTATCACAATGATTTTTAATCGCGGTTTGTCAGTCCACAATACTCCATTGCATATAATGCAAATAATGAATTTGCCCATGCAAACCACTCTCTTGTAAATGCTGTCGGATCATTGCTGTTAAATCCTTCATGCATAAGGCGTGTTCCTGCATCCGTTGCAAGAAGTGTCTGCATAAGACTTGTCTTTTCTTTTTCATCATTTGATGTAAGTCCCTGCATTGCAAGCGCAATATGCCAGATGTAACCAGAAGGTGTATGCGGACTTCCTACTCCCTTTGCCGCACTTCCTTCATAATAAAATGGATTTTTACTGCTTAATACCCACTTTCTTGTATTCTGATAGCGCTCATCGCTTGCATCACACCAGCCAAGCCATGGCATAGATAACAGATTCGGCACGTTTGCATCATCCATCCAAACATCATTGCCATATCCATCTGTCTCGTAAACATATGTCTCTCCAATACCCTCAAGATTACGTACTGCATAGGAATCAATTCCCATTTCAATCTCTTTTTTGAGAGTCAGAGCTTCTTTTGCCATCTCTTCATCATGATATTTGTCTGCTGCATATTCTGCCAGATAGCCAAGAACAACACTTGCAAACATATTAGATGGTACAAGATAACCATAACGGCAGGCATCATCACTCGGGCGAAAGCCAGACCATGTCATACCAGTGTAAGCAGTAGGCTCGCCTTTTCCATCATTTGAGAGAGTATCCGTTGGCGGACAGTTTATTCTTCTAAAATAGTAAGAAGACTCGTTATCGTGGTTCTGCTCTGTCTTCCATGTATCTAAAATGCGGCGAAATGCCTTCTTTACTTCTGGTGAAAAAACAGTTTCATCACCTGTTGCCTCGTAATAACTATGAAGCAGCCACAATGGATAGCAAAGAGAGTCAACCTCATATTTTCTCTCCCATTCCCAATCATTAGACTCAGTATCGTCCTTCTCCCAGCAATGACCGTTTTCCTCTTCATTAAAGGCATTTGCATAAGGATCAATTGTAATATAACGCATCTGTCTTTGAATCAATCCTGCAATCATATGTCTGATCTGCAAAAACTCTTTTGCGAATGGCAGATAATGTACCACCTGTGCAGATGAATCTCTAAGCCACATTGCTTCAATATCACCTGTAAATACATACGTTTCTCCATTTTCAAGCAGTTTTGTTGTGGTATCTGCGGTACTCACAAAACATTTCTGAAACATTTCCTCAAAAATTTCCTGCTGCTCTTTTGTAAAACCCTTCTCGCGTAAAACTTCTTTTCCTTCCTGCGCAAGTTTCTTTGCCAGAACTGAAATTTCTTCTCCCAGCTGAATCTTCTGTGTTAACATTTTTTTACGTTTCTCCTTTCGTTTCCAAATAAATTGCAATGTTTTATTAAATATTTGCCATTTATTGAGAGTATAGCAAGTTTTTTCCTGTTATGCAACAACATTTTGTTCATTTTCTTTGGCTTTTTTTATTAACTTAATGTACTTTGTTTACAAAATGTTACCAAAGCAGTTGAATTTTTTTTGAAAATGAATTACAATAACATACAAGAGTTATATAATATTTTTAATTCCTGTTTATTCGCTTTAATGTTTCACGTTATATAAAAACAAAGAAAGGATTATTTCTATGAAAAAAGTTACTTATCAGCAAGTTGCCGATGCGCTTAATATCTCAAGAGTAACAGTATGGAAAGCTGTCAATGATAAACCAGGCATTGCTCCTGATACAAAACGCAGCATTCTGCAAAAAGCTGTTGAGATGGGATACCCTATTTCGATAGCCGATTCAAAGGATATTAATGTCGTGACAGCGCCGCCAAAAGCGTCCTCACCTAGTATCAAAAACTGTAATGTGGCCGTTGTAGTATCACGACCAGAAACATCTACTTTCTGGATGAACATTATTCACCATCAGGCTATCGCGCTTGCAAGCCATGAAGTCAACATGATGTACGTCTATCTTCCGCCAACATACAGTGATGACTTTACACTGCCAAGCTGCCTGACTGACGGTTCTGTCAGTGGTATTATCGTAATGAATATTTATGATCCAAGGCTGTTTCTCGCATTAAACAATCTTGAACTTCCAAAGGTATTTCTTGACTGCCCGACGAACACCAGCTTTTCCTCATTAAATGGAGATCTTTTCCTGATCGAAGGACGTGCCAACACTGAGGAAATTGTAGAACGAATGATTGCATCTGAAAAAAAGAGAATCCGTTTTATCGGAGATATCGCTTACGCTCAGACAAATAAAGAGCGCTACCTAGGCTATCTTAAAGCCATGCAGCGCCACCAGCTTTTTATAAATGAATCGGAAAACCTTACACAGTCAATGGGACTTGACCAGTATAAGCCGCTTGTTTACGAATATTTAGATCGCATTGCAGCAAACTCTGATGCCATTGTGTGCGTAAATGACCACATTGCTTCTCTTGTTCTTGCATACTGTCAGGAACATAATATTCGTGTTCCTGAGGATTTATACGTCTCTGGCTTTGATGACAATCACGAATTTAATAATAGAATTACACTTACCAGTGTACACGTAAACACAGAGCACATCGGAACGCACCTAGCAAACCGCATAGTCTATCGTTTGATGCACCCTGAAGACGACTATGAATATACGTATATTCGCAGCCGCACCATTTACAGAGAATCTACGAATGATTAAAAAAGAGGCAGGCTGCCCTTTGCAGCCCGCCCTTTTATTTTTTACTTTCCTGCTCGATTTCTCTCACGAAGCTTGATAATCTCTAAAATTGCATCTACGGTACCCTCTGGTCCAAGTACACTGCTGTTTAAGCAGACATCGTAGCTGCGTGCATCGCCCCACTTCTTACTTGTATAATAATTGTAATAGTTAGAACGCTTCTTATCTGTCTTGACAATGATATCCTTTGCCTTATCCGGTGTCTTATCATACAGCTTAGAAATGTACTTGATCTTCTCGTCCATGTTTCCGGAGATAAATACGCTTAACACATTTGGATACTCTGCCAGTGCATAATCTGCACAGCGTCCTACAATTACGCAGCTCTCTGTGTCAGCTAAATGCTTGATTGTGTCAAACTGTGCCAGAAAAACCTTGTGATTTAACGGCATATCAATGAAGGATGATGTAGAATATCCCATTGAATAGCTGTCCATTACAAGAGAATAAAGAAAACTGCTAGTTGGCTTCTCATCGTGACTCTCGAAAATTTCCTCGCACAGTCCGCTCTTCTTCGCCGCCAGTGTCAGCAATTCCTTATCGTAACACTTAATATTCAATTTTTCCGCAAGACGATTTCCGATCAATCTTCCGCCGCTTCCGCACTCTCTGCCTATTGTGATCACTAAATTACCTGTCATAATGCTCACTCCTTTCAACTTCCAAAATCTTATGATGGTATTATACAATATTTCAGATAAAAATGCAACTTTTTTCGTACAATTCTTTTAAGTGCGTATCACTCTGCAAAAAAGCCATTCAGATAATCAAATGTTTTCTCAAAGCATCTCCATATGTTTGTCTTCTGCGCAATCAAGTAGCAGATTTGAGCAAGTGCTACACCTCCAACAACATCCACAATCACATGTTGTCTTGTAGTAAGTGTCGAGACAAATACCGCCACGGCAATCAAAAAAGACATCACCTTATACCATTTTGGAATTTTTCTGTCACTTATAATACCTATAAAGCAAAACCAGCTGACAAGGCAGTGAATGGATGGAAAAAGATTTGTTGGCGCATCGATTTTGTAAAGAAAACGAATGGCATCATAAAAAATCCCTTCCCCTTCTACAGCAGGACGTATCAGTGTAGTCGGATAAAATACAAAAAACACCAGACACACAATTCGTGACAAAAAATCTGCGACAAAAAAACGGTAGGCATATTCTCTGCTTCTTCTGTAAATCAAAATATAATTGACAATCCAAAAAATATAGCATCCAAAGTAAATCACTATCGTCCACGGTATCAGCGGAATCTGCATATCAAGTGGGATAGCAAGACTATGAAGATTCCAGTTTCGTGTCAGCGCATTGCAGCCGCTATATACAGCAAAATTACACAGCAATGCCATAATAAGCGGTACAAATCCCCACTGTGAAAAGATTTTTGCAATTATTTTCTTCATACTTTTTGTCCTTTTATTTTTTATCCCGCGAATGATTGGCGAAGCTTTCTCAGAAGATCTTCAAAGTAATCAGGAAGCGGTGCCTGAAACTCCATATATCCCCCTGTAGACGGATGAATAAAGCCTAACACATACGCATGCAATGTCTGTCCCTGAAGCTGATATGGGCATTTTGCTGGCCCGTAAAGGGCATCTCCTAACAGCGGATGACCAATAGATGCCATATGGACTCTAATCTGATGTGTACGGCCAGTCTCAAGACGGCACTCTATCCATGTAAAGCGCCCAAATCTCTCCAATACCTTATAGTGCGTTACTGCATTTTTTCCATTCTTATGATTGATTGCCATACGCTTTCTATTATTTGGATCACGGCCAATTGGTGCGTCAATCACTCCCTCGTCTTCTTTTAAATTGCCGTGGACAATGGCATAGTAACGTCTTGTGATTGAATGTTCCTTTAGCTGCGCTGCAATGCAGTTGTGCGATGCGTCGTTTTTACAAGCAATTATAACACCTGTCGTATCCATATCGATTCTGTGAACAATTCCAGGGCGAATCACTCCATTGATTCCTGAAAGACTGTCCTTACAGTGATACAGAAGTGCATTTACAATTGTACCAGATGTATGGCCTGCCGCTGGATGTACAACCATACCCTTTGGCTTATTAATTAAAATGACATCGTCATCTTCATACAAAATATCAAGAGGTATATCCTCTGCTATTACCTCAAGCGGCTGCGGCTCTGGGAGCGTGACAGAAACTTCATCATTTTCTTTCAGCTTGATTCCGCTTTTTTTAACAGAAATACCATTTATTGATACATTTCCCTGATCAATCAGCTTTTGCAGAAAAGAACGTGTATATTCCTCATACTGATCTGCCAAAAAACGATCCAGACGAGTATTGTCCTGCTCACTTCCTACAATTAGAAGTTCACTCATGTTTTTTTCCTGCCTTTCCTGATGGTTTTAAAAATGAAAAGTCATCATCCTGATAGCAGAAAAAGAGCGCAATTAAGAGAATGACTGTTGACACGGTAATATAACAGTCTGCCACATTAAATACCGGGAAATTGATTGGCACAAAATAAATCATATCAACTACATAGCCTCTGAATATGCGGTCAATCAGATTTCCAAGTGCTCCAGCCGTGTACGTAACACAAAGCAGTCTAAGAATACGATATGACTTTTGATCAAGCAGTCTTACATAGCAATATGCAAATACAGCAATCATCACAGCTGTGATCAAAAAGAAAAAAATCTTTTTATCTTGAAAAATTCCAAATGCTGCGCCTCTGTTCTCTACATAGGTCAATGTAAGCACACCTGGAATTACAACAATGTCATGCAGCTTAAGCACAGACACAGTTAATGCCTTTGTGATCTGATCCAGTACAATAAGCAGTGTACATAAAAGGGCTGCAAAACCAGCTCGTTTCTTTTTCATGTACTCACCTCACGCATCCTTACACACAAAGTCAAGCGCCTCGCGCATCTCATCCATAGTAACAGTCTTATCAACAACAGCTTCTCCAAGAGACTTTAACAAAATAAAGCGTATCTGATTGCCCTGCATCTTTTTGTCACTTTTTGTTGCTGCAAGTGCCGCCTCTTTATCCACGCCAGTTACTGTTACTGGAAGCTTAAATGATGTGAACGCATCAAGCACAGTCTGCATCTCATCTTTTGTAAGATAACCCCGCTTCATACTAATATAAGCTGCGGTTGCTGCACCAATTGAAACGCACTCACCATGATACAATTCTCCTGCTTTTTGCTTTTCAATTGCATGGCCAAGTGTATGACCAAAATTTAAAAGACTGCGGATTCCCTGCTCGGTCGGATCTTCCTCTACTACCTCTCCTTTAATACGGCAGTTATGATAATCCATCTCAATCAATGTCTCATTATCCTGGCTGCAGATTTTTTCATGGTTTATTTTCAGCCAGTCAAAAAACTTTTTGTCGCGAATCAGACCATGCTTTACAACTTCACCCATTCCAGAAAGATAATCTCTTTCATCCATCGTAGATAATGTGGAAACATTCATATATACAAGCTTTGGCATGCAGAATGCACCAACCATATTTTTATAGCCATCAAAATCAACGCCTGTCTTTCCTCCGACACTGCTGTCTGACTGAGAAAGAAGTGTTGTTGGAATCTGTATAAATGAGATTCCTCTTAAATATGTTGCCGCTGCAAATCCAGTAATATCACCTACAACACCGCCACCAAGCGCTGCTAAGTAATCCTTACGGTCAAAATGAGCTTCTATCAGCTCTTTATAAATATCGCGAACTACATCAAGTGTCTTATGAAGCTCTCCTGCCGGAAACTGGAAGGAAATTACCTTCGCAGATACAGGCTCTAACACCTTTCGTACCATTTCTCCATATAAATGGCTTGTGTTGGAATCCATTACGATGCAGACCTTTCTCCCCTCAAGACCGATCTGCTTTACCTTTTCTGCCAGTTTTTCAAACGCCGTCTCAAAGACGATCTCGTAAATCGGCTCATGTGCCTGATTATTGATCATTAAACTTTTTGACATTGTACTCCTCTCTTTCTTATACAAAAACTTCTACTGATGCCATAAGTCTTCCTTTTTTGGTAACGGCAGAGGTTCCCTTATAGCGAAATTTTCCAAGGCCGCGCACAGAGATCAGATCATTTTCCTTCAAATTGTAAGCATTTGATGTAATCACTTTTCCGTTTACCTGTACCTTCTCCTCACTGATATAACCAGTCAGCTTACTTCTTGACTGAGAAAATGCCAGTCCGATCACTGCATCGAGGCGTACAGATGCGATACTTCCCATGATCTCCTTTACCTGCGGCTTATAGTCAAACTCCTGCCAGTCAATCTGCCTGCACATAACACTTGTATGACGGATTCTGGTCAGATTTTCACAAATGTAACCTGCAATCGACTCTGATACAATAAGATATGCCTGCTTATCCTGCACGATTATATCGCCTGTTTTTGTTCTTGAAATGCCAAGATTCATAAGCGCACCCAGATAGTCTCTGTGTGTCAGTTCTTCTGAAAACTTCTTCATTAACGGCTGAACCGATAATAAAGAGATAGGAGCCGGGTATTCCTCCCCAACTCCTACTGGCTTGTAAAATATAATCTTTCGTTCTGCAAGTTCATAGCCACCACACATCTCCATAGAAACAGGCGGAAGCTTATCCTTTGAGAAAGCCAAAAACAGATTCTGCTCATTGAGCGTCAGAAAGTCGCTGCCCATCGGGTATCCTCTTCTGTCGCATGCCTCTGCCAAATCCAGCAGATGACTGCAAATCATCTGTTCTTCTTTGTTCATCTCATCACACCTTCAGACTATAAGAGCTGATATCGGTTGAATCATCGTCACCAAGAAGCTCAGTGAAATCACCAGAAAGCTCTACGTTGCTTGGTGTTGCAATGATGATCTTTTTAGAAATCTTCTGCAGATTGCCGCCCATTGTAAAGCATGCACCAGATGTAAAGTCAATTACACGCTGTGCGGTATCAAAGTTCATTGCTTCCATATTAAGCACTACGGTCTTTCCTGAAAGCAGGATCTCAGCGATATCCTTAGTATCGTTGTACTCCTTTGGAATGATCATACATACTTCTGACTGTTTCATAACACCATTCATAGAAACCACCTTACTTGAGGTATTTTTTGCTGCCTTCTTGCGGAAGGTTGCTGTAGAAGAAGCTGGTGCAGACTCTGTCTTTGGAGTCTCCTGATCTGCCTTCTTTTCCTCAGCTGCGCTAGCTGCGGTTTCCTCCTCCTCTTCTTCGTTTTCTTCTGTCATATCCATATCGTCATAATCTCCATCGTACTCGTCGGTGGCAGAAAAATTCATCTTATTTAAAAAACCGTCTAAAAAACCCATTACTGTTCTCCTTCTTGTGTTATCGTGAACCAAATATGCCAGTTCCTACCCGGACAATCGTTGCACCCTCTTCAACAGCTACAACATAATCTCCAGTCATACCCATAGATAGCTCTCTCATTGATATATTATCAATGTTTTTACTCTGAATGTCAACTGCTAATTCATATAATTTTTTAAAATATTTACGATTATCGTCCGCGTTCTCTACAAAAGGAGCACTTGTCATTAAACCTTTCACGCGGATTCCAGGCATCTTGGAAATTTCTCTGCAGGCAGCCTCTGTTTCTTCTGTAAAAAAGCCAAACTTGCTTTCCTCTCTTGCTACATTAACCTCTAAAAGCACTGGAATCTCAATTGATTGTTTTTGTGCCTCATCTGAGATCTGCTTTGCCAGGCGAATACTGTCCACAGAATGAATCAATTCAACCTTTCCTGCGATATATTTTACCTTGTTTCGCTGCAGATGACCAATCATATGCCATTTTATATTGTCTGGAAACACTTCCATTTTATCACACATTTCCTGAACCTTGTTTTCCCCGAAGGTATCCTGACCAGCTTCGATTGCCTCCTCAATTAAAGAAATCGGCTTTGTCTTGCTGACAGCAACAAGACATACATCTTTAGGATCTCTTCCAACTCTTTTGCATGCTGCTTCTATATTGGCTTTTACCTGCTCTAGGTTTTCACTTACCATTTTCAATTTCTCCTTTTAATAGATGATCTGGTTTTCAGTTACAAGGCCTGCATTTAAAATAATGCGGTCATAGGCGGACAATCCATAATAGGTACCCGTATTAATAATATAGTAGTTATGATCGCTCGTCTCACTTAAAATATCAATCTGACGGAAAATACAATATCCTCTGTTTACACTGTACACACCAGTAAGCGGTGCTGAGACGGCAATCAAGCGGCGATTGGTTGGATCAGTTGTAATTGTTTCAGATGTGCCATCCTCACTTTTTTCCACACTAGCACCAATCAGATAATCCTCTGTCGTAAGTCCAGATGCAGAAATATAATAGCTGTTTCCCTGCTTTGCATAAATAGAAACCTTTGTAAATACAGCCTTTGCACTGCCGTCAGACTGAATTACTTCCTTATATACACCTACACCTTTTTCTTCTGAATTGATAACATATTGTTCTGGCACAACAAGAAAATCCTTGCTAAGTACTGCTGACTTTGGAATCTTGTAGCCTTTAATATCATCCTCTGCAATCTTAAAATCAAGATAACGCTCCGTCAGATAGCTTGAACCATATTTATTTAATGAAACTGTTGCCATTGAAGTGCCATCGGATGCAGTGTGAAGATAAAAACTTCCATTTACTGTTACACCAATTGATGTTAATTTTATAGAAAGATATTTTTTATTTCGATAACGGGCAGCATCAGTGTCGCTTATTGGAAATGTAATACAAAAAGAATCATCCGAAACAAGCTTATAGGCAAAATCGCCTTTCTTTCGCTGTTCCCCATTTGCGTACACCTTCATCGAATATGACTCTTCATCGAAACATGAACGCGTCACATCTTCTGGTGAATATCCATCATATGTATCTGTTCTAAATAACACATAACCGCTTTGATCGCTCTTGACACAGTACGCATCTTCCGATGAAAAGCTGTCAAGTGCATCAGATGCTACCATCAGATATGCATCCAGAACGGAAACCTCCAAATCATTTTTGTCCTGATACGCGAGTGAAAAATTAGAATCAAGATCATGCCGCGCTGCCTTTTCAAGCTTTGTTTTTAACGTACTGATACTTGAGGTGCTTAGTATCTGTGCACTGCTGTATTCCTTCAAGAGCGCATCAGTAATTGCACTGATATCCTGAGTCGTATAAATTGTACTTCCAAGCGCTGTCTTTAGTCCTTCGCGAACAGAATAGTTTACATAAGCATCATTTTTCAGTGTAACAATCTGCTCATCTCTTGTTATAAAACCTTTGTAGTCAGTTGCTATTGAGTAGAGAGCTTTTTCCTGAACCTCAAAAATACTTATTTTTTCTTTCGTAAAGAAAAAATAAAGCTGAACTGCCAAATAGATGAAAATAAAAATGAAAAGGAATCCTATTACACTGCCATGCCACCGGTTTTTGTAATGGATCACCTTATTGTTTTTGTCTGCCATCCAGTTTCCTGCCTTTCTCTTCCGGTACACCTGTGCCGGACATAGCTATTATTATAGCATTTTTCTTAAAAAAAGAAATAGTTTTTTTAAAGATGTATAAAATACTTCTGCTATGAAAAAATAATAGCGTATAACAAAGCCATTTTTGGCAGAATGAGAGGTTGCTATGAGCTCAAAAGTATGGGATTATATTGTGCTGACTGTTGTCGTAATCGGTGCTATAAACTGGGGATTGATTGGCTTTTTTAAGTTTGATCTGGTTTCGTGGCTTTTTGGCAGTATGTCACTGTTAACTCGGATCATTTATGCCATCGTAGGTCTTGGCGGACTTTATCTTCTTTCCCTTTATGGCCGCATCCGCGACTTTTCCCAGGAATAAAAAAGTGTGTAAAAAAGGAGTCGGGTCAACCGGCTCCTTTTATTCTGTACTATGTACTTTTTGTTAAAAACTGATACACTCTGGCAAGAATCTCATCTTTACAGAGATACGATGATGTGAGATTTTACTTCATCGGACAACTCCGTAGCATCTGCTGAAACACTCAAAACAAAATCAACTCCAAATTTTGCAGAAATCGCTTCGAGCGCCTTGACTGCCTCTGTAATATCACTTCCCTCAAGACAGGAAATCTTTAAGAAGCTGTCAAAATACATTTTCTCAAGATCATGATCCTGAGAAATGATTCCGCTGACAAATCCGATAAATGCATCATAGGAATTGATTCCATAATCAGAAACATTAATCAAACGAACCTTATTGCTCAGTTCGTACATGTGCTTTGCTGTCTTATCCAAATATACTACACTTCCCTGTGCAGACGCAACAGCACCGTTTACACTGTCTAACAGATACTTTGTCTTTCCTTTGCCCTTCTTGCCTGAAATAATCTGAACCATATGCTCGATCCTCCTTATATGAATTAGTCTTTTACACTTAAGACCAATGGTAGTTCTTGCGTATAGTATAGTATATTTTACCGAATAAAGCAAGTCATAAATAGAAATTTTTATAAAATTATCAAATTTTCGACAGTAATGTATTCATCTGGTTGTATAGTTCGTCTTTTGTTGCTGCACCAAGAATAACAGCCACATACTCCTTGTGATGGCTGTCCTGAACGAGCACTACTAGGTTATATCCGGCTGTATTTGTATGACCTGTTTTTCCGCCAACGACAGTAATGCCGTCTGGCGGCGTATAAGCACCTGCCAAATACTGATTAGTACTGTTAAAGCTTTTCGTCACATTCTCTCCTGCTGCATTCGTGTAATAGCACAGAAAAGACCCACGCGCTATGATGTCACGAAACGTCGGATACTTTAAGCATTCCTGAAACATCAAATAAACATCATATGCTGAAGAATAATGTTTAGACTGTGTCAGTCCTGTCGGATTGGCAAAATGTGTATGACTAGTCATCAGTTCCTTGCTTTCCTGATTCATCATATCTACAAATGCTTCCTGTGATCCTGCAACAGCAATAGCAATATCAATAGCTGCATCATTTCCAGAATAGATAAGTGCTGCACTCAGCAAACTTGAAAGCATCATCTTATCGCCTTGCTCAAAACCACAAAGAACAGCACTGCTCTCAAGTCCCTCCGGCGTATATGAAATCGTTACTTCTTGACTCAAATCAGCATATTTCATAGCAATAAGAGCCGTCATAATTTTTGTGATACTTGCAATTTCGCGCTCATCATTTGCATTTTTGCTGTACAATGTTTTCTGGTCTGTAATATTAAATAATGCACCAGCCGGCGCTTCTATGTCATTTTCAGAAAATTCATCTTCATTTTCTATTACACACAAATCTGCTGCAGCTCCATCCATTTTCGACAGCTTATCTTTTGATGTCATGAGAGTATCTAAATGAGTACCAAAGCTATCAAGAAGGGCTGGAGAGGATTTGCCGCAACCTGCTCCCACACCAGCGGCACTGCACATTAAAAGCACTGCCGCCAGCGTGTAAATGAACCGTTTTTTTCTCATGAACGGTATGCCTCTCTCCACTCTAAATCACCAGAGTCAAGTGAACGAATCAAAAGCTCTGCCGTTGCCAAATTAGTTGCCAGCGGAATGCTGTAAATATCACAAAGATGAAGCACTGTCTGTACTCTCCTTGTATTGGTTGGGCTCACTTCGTTTGGATCACGGAAGTAAAATACCAGATCCATGCTATTATTTTCAATCTGAGATGCAAACTGCTGTGCACCGCCTAATGATCCCTCAAGAAACTTATTGACAGTCAGTGTCGTTGCCTCCTCTATCAGTCTTCCTGTTGTTCCTGTTGCATAAAGGCTGTGCTTATTCAGAATGCCTCTGTATGCGATGCAGAAATTCTGCATCAGTTTCTTTTTGGAATCATCTGCTATAAAACCGATATTCATTTTGATACCTCCACTATAATAGTTACTTTATAAAACTTATCAGAACACTTTCATTTTTCTGTGCATGCTTATGTTCAGCATAATTCCCATCATAATATACGTGCTTATCAGTGAACTCATTCCTGCGCTGATAAATGGAAGCGGTGTTCCCGTATTTGGAAGAAGCAGCATTGCTACTCCCATATTGATAAAACACTGGATTAACAAAATTGTGACAAATCCGCTTGCAAGAAGTTTTCCTTCAAGATCAGGACTTCGTCCTGCCACTCTTAGGCCTTCAATAAATAAAAGCAGATATATTAATATAATAAATGCACTTCCTGCAAAACCCAGTTCTTCTCCTACAACAGCAAAAATGAAGTCACACTGTTCCTCTGAAAGAAAATTTCCATTCTTAACAGATTCATAAGTAGAATTATTTAATCCTTTTCCCAAAAGCTGACCGCCGCCAATAGCCATAACTGAGTTTAACTGCTGACGCGTCTGATCAGGGTAATCCTCTGGAAAGAAATATGAATTAATACGGTTTACCTGATATTGCTGAAGGATATCCTTCTCGATAAACCAATTGAGTGTCTTTTGCTCAGGCTCATAAATACAAAACAAAAGTGCACCCACCAAAACAGCTACTACACCAAGAACACCGCCTACCCATTTCCAGCTGATTCCTGTCACGAAAACCATTGCAACAAGCGCAAAAACAATAATCATTGACGTAGACAGATCTGGCTCTACATAAATCAGATAAACTGTTATGCCCGTCACGGCAAAATACCCAAGAAGATATAATACATTATTTATATGCTTTTGGATACGTATAAGCACAAATACTGCCATCAAAACAACTGCTACCTTAGAAAACTCAGATGGCTGAATCGTACCGAAGCCTGGCAGACGCATCCAACGGTTTGCATTACTGATATTTAACGGATTGATGTATTTTACATAGATTAAAAGTGCCATGCTGATCACATAAAATACAATTGAATATTTAATCAGCTTATGGTAATCAATACATGTCAGAATCATCATAAGAACAAGTCCTATGACCATTCCAAGGATCTGCTTTTGTGTTGTTGTAAGCATACCTGTCACAGCTTCATTCTGTGTTGCACTGTGCACCATAAAAATACCAATGATACTCAGTATCAGCGCATATATGATGATTTTAAAATTAAGATTGCTCAGATGCAGGTTTTGTCCTGTTTTTCTCTTGCGCATGCTGACAGACCATTCCTTTCTTTATCTCTATCTGCTTTTTTTGACTGCTGAAAGCTCCGTCACAGTAAATAAAAGAATTTTACCGGCATTTCGCTTCAGATACAGACAGATGTTTTTTTCAGATACCGGCAGATATTTTGAAATAGTTTTTGTAATATCGTGCTCCATACAGCTTAATGTCTCTGGAGTGCACTGCGTATGCTCCTCAAGCATCATTTGTATCAGCCGCTCCTTCGCTGTCTTTCCAGAGCGAACTGCCTGACTTGGTAATGAATGCCTGACCATATTACTTTATTTTCCTTTCTTTTCCAAAATACTTTTCAGCCTTTTTATCAATCCCTTCGATACAGACGGCTGTGCAACCGGAATATCTTCACCCATAATTCTTCGACAGATATCAACAAATATCTGACCTAACGGTGAATCCTTTCCGGCAACCGGCTCTCCGTTATTACTTGAAATGACAATCTCTTCCTCATCCGTCACCGCACCAATAATAGGAACGGTTAATATTTCCTGAATGTCTGAAAGTGACATCATGTCGCCTCTTGCTACCAGATCTGGACGAATGCGGTTAATAATCATCTCAATCTTTTCCATCCCATCCGCTTCAAGAAGTCCCATTACGCGATCTGCATCACGAATCGCGGATACCTCTGGCGTTGTGACAACAATAGCTCTCGACGCTCCTGCCACGGCATTTTTAAAGCCTTGCTCAATGCCAGCCGGACAGTCCAGAATCACATAATCAAACTCCTCTGTCAATTCCTGCGTCAGCTTTTTCATCTGCTGCGGCGTCACACTCGATTTGTCTCTCGTCTGTGCCGACGGCATCAGATACAGGCCCTGATGATTTTTGTCTTTGATCAGCGCCTGCTTTATCCGACAGCCTCCCTCTACTACATCCACAAGATTATATACAATGCGGTTTTCCAGTCCCATCACAACATCAAGATTTCGAAGACCAATATCGGTATCAATCAAAACAACTTTATTTCCAAGAAGGGCAAGGCCACAGCCAAGATTTGCAGCCACTGTCGTTTTTCCTACACCACCTTTTCCTGATGTCACAACAATCACTTCACTCATGATATTCCCAAACCTTTCTGATCCTATCTTTTATCCCTGTCTTCTGTAGCTTACATCAGTCACTGTACGTAGCTGACTCTCCAAGTGTATTGTAGGATTTATCCAGAATGTCTTCCATATCAATGTAGCCAAAGTAATACTGATAAATGTAACGGCAAACTACTGCGGCATTGTATGCCATGTAACCATGCGGGATAGCAACCGTGACGGAAATCTTTGGATCGTTGTACGGACCATATGAAATGAAGGTTGCGTGGTTTGCACGTGAAAGATTCTCCTGTACGGAACCAGATTTTCCAGCAATGTCGATCTGCAAACCGGTAAACGCACCTGCCGCTGTACCAGCTGCATGGACAACTCGGTACATACCTTCCCTCATGACATCGTAGGTTGACTGTGAGATGCCCTCGATTTGCTCGCCCTCTGGGGTGAGTTCTTCAATCACATTTCCGTTTGCGTCACAGATTTTGTTTAACAGACGGAAGGTATAAAGTGTACCGTCCGTTGCAAGTGCGGTCACATAGCGCGCCAGACTGATCGCAGTCATGTTGTTTGTACCCTGTCCAATTGCAGATGTCGCCGGGTATTCTGTTGAAATCTGCGACAGATTTTCTGCGACCTCCACACCGCTCTTCTCACCAAAACCGTACTTTTCGGCGTATTTGCGAAGCATTGCAAGACCAAGCTCAGCGTCATATTCCCCGTTTTCATTTAAGCTTAAACGGTAGCCAACTTCATAAAAATAGAAGTTGCACGACTGTTCAATAGCCCCCGCTGTGTTTAACGGGCCGTGCTCACCGCCAGTCTCTCGAGCGATCCAGCATCGCGGATGATCCAACTTGTCGAAAGTACCAATACAGTTAATATACTCTGAACTGTCAATTACGCCCTCCTCTAGTCCTGCACTTGTCGTAACAAGTTTGTAAACAGAACCTGGCGCGATTCGTACCTGCGTTGCCTTATCATACAGCGGCTCGGACTGATCATTAATAAGCTTATTCCAATATTCAGCATCAACTGTTCCTGAAAGCTTATTTAAATCATAGCCTGGGTAAGATACCATTGCTAACAGCTCTCCTGTCGTCGTATCAGTTACAATCGCAGAACCACTGCACGGATCAAGCGCGATCTGCGCCGGTGTCAGCTCAGTATTTCCAATTTTCTCACGAATAAAGGTAAATGCAGTCTGCGCATCCCCATTTTGAAGTTCTTCATAGGACGCATTGTCGGCATCTAAGATGCCCTGATCAATCAACGCCAGGCAAACCAGATTACCAGAAAGCTGCTCATTATGAATCAGCTTCTTATATACAAGTTTACGAAAACCACTGTCAGCTGAAAGATTTTCTTCACAGAATGATAGGATCTGGCTCATAACCTGGCTGGAATCCGAGTATGCAGACTCCGCACCAAGCTTTGAGGAATCAATCCATCCCTTTGAAATCACATATGACAGGAAATCATAAAATGAAATCTCTGTATTTTTCCATGCGAGGAAGGTCTCATCTGAGGTATCAATCTCACTTGCGGTAATAACCCCCTTTTCTCGTAAAAAGGTATAGACATATTCCATGTAGTCCTGCATGTCTTCTGTCAACTCAGACTGAATCGTTGCACCCGGTACCATTTCCTCCAAAATATGACGAATAGCAAGTGTGGACTCTCCCTCATACAAGGAAAGAATCTGTTTTTCGACCTCGGAAGCACCATCATCTGAAAAATGCTTTTCATCTAAAATATTGTTGTTAAACATCTGATAGTAGACATCTTTTACCGAAATCTGGAACTCGCTTGCAAGTGTAGAATCATCTGCCTCGAAATCCTCGATTGTCAGCTTTCCGACAAGGACATCGGCAAGACGCTGCTCTACAATATTATACACGGCAACCTGCAGATCATGGTCAATAGTCAGATATACATCATTTCCACGAACAGACGGCTCGCTGTCGATTGTATCAAGAATCTGACCAACATTGTTTAGATAAACAGTATCGTTGCCCTTTGTTCCTGCAAGTTCACTCTCGTAGTACTGCTCGAGTCCATCCTTTCCGACCATATCAGTTGCCTCATATGTTTCATCGTTTTCCTGAAGTGTCTCAAGCTCCTGTGTACTTGGCTTGCCTGTATAACCAAGAATATTAGAAAAATATATGCCGTCAGGATAAACACGGCGCTCAGACTGCTCCACCTCAACGCCAAGCAGCTGCTGTTGATTTTCAAGAATTGCAGCCTGAAGCTCTGATGAAATATCAGAGCAAATGGTGGTAGACTTATACTTTGCGTAAGTTGTCAGACGCATAGCATATCTAATATTACAGATTGCTAACGCATCTTCCTTGCTGATCGTTTCGGCATTCTCCCATCTTGTTGTAAAATTATAGGAAACCTTCATAAGACGCTTCATCACAGTCTCTGCGTCATAAGTATAGACATCCTCACCTTCCTTACTTTTTTCTTCAATGTAGGAAGTTCCATATACGTCACGAATAAGCTGACGGATCGCACTGTCTTTTCCACTGTAAGCAAACTGCCCATCATCATCAATAATCACTGGAAGTTCTGTCACAATGGTTCCATCATATTTTTTCACAATTTCAATCAGACGAAGAAGCATCTCATTGAAATCACCGTTTGCCTTTGTATATTCGCTAGTATCTTTTACAGTCAAATTATAAACTGCTTCATTTCCAGCAAGGACGACTCCATTTCTGTCGTAGATAGTACCTCTTGTAGCAGTTGTCGTAATCTCCTTTTTGGTGCGGGAAACGTATGAATCATAATAAGCTGCTCCATCCAGAATCTGGAGCTGGAACAGCCTCACCACCAGGACTGCCAGAAAAAGCGTGCACACAATACCAAGCCAGAAAATTCTGGATCTTAATGTATTTTTTACCCATTCCCTGAATAAATCCCAATATTCCTTAAGCAAATCTCTTTTCTCCTTTTTTCTCTGCCTCTGTCAGATGTCTGTCAACCGTCATGATCACACCATATACTATAATCGTAGCGATTGCTGTCATCAACAGCTCCGGAAGTGCCAGATTTTTAATATAGTCTGCAATATTTACCCGGCCGAATAATAGGAAGCTGAATACATAAATATAAACACTGTAAATCAGCTCATTGGCACTGCATAACAAAACAGGCATCACAACCATATCATGCGCCAGCACCCTTGTAAAAATGCCATTGAAATAGCCAATATAAATAAAGATAAGCGTATAATACCCCAGTACACCTCCGCTGAATGAATCCAGCAAAAGACCGCACCCAAGTCCTGTAAGCATTCCCCACATCCTGCCCTTTAAAAAGCCAACTGAAAATGTGACAATTAACAACAGATTGGGCGCTGCAGTCAAAATTGGAATAATCCTTGTAAAATTTGACTGCAGCATAAAACAACTGACGGCAAGTACTATACATAAAACAACTCTGAGTATCTTAATCTTCATCTGTTTTTTTCTCCATCCTTTGTTTACTCTGCAGACTGCTTCTGTGTCGTAACTACAAGCACGTTGCGTATGTGTTTGAAATCCGCTGCCGGCTTCAAATAACCAGATGCAGCCAGCCCATTTTCATCCACAGTAACATCCTGCGCATAGCCAATAACAAGTCCTGGAAGATAGCGGTCTGAAATATTGGATGTAACAATTACATTGTCTCTGCTGATATTAAAATCGGTATCCATATACTGAAGCTTCAAAAGACCATGCTCCTTCATATAAGGAAGATCACCGGTAACAACACAGGCATCTCCTGTTGTAGACTGCATTGCACTGACATTTACATTATCATTGATAATCGAAGTCACAACTGCATGACCCTTTGCTATATCCGATATGTAACCGACAAGTCCGCCGCCTGAAAGTACATTCATGCCTACTTCAAGGCCATCGTCCGTACCTTTGTCTATCGTAAAGGTAGAGAACCAGTTTCCTGTCATATCAGAAAAGATCACAGTTGCCCCAACAGTGTCATAATCGGCATACTCACTTTTGAGTTCAAGAAGTGCTCTCATATCCTGATATTCCTGAATCTTCTGATCATAAGAAACCATCTGCTCTTTGAGTTCTTTATTTTCATCTTCAAGCGACTCAATCTTTGCCATCGCCTCCTCTTTGCTCAGTCGTTCCTGATCAAAATTAAAGAAAATACTGCCAAGCTTGTTAACACCCTTCTGCACCGGAACAGTGATTGCCCCTGCTACCTGTCCGACTGACACGATGTTTTCTTTTTTGATGTAATAATACCCCATAGAAATCACACAGCACGCCGTCAATATAAAAAGGATCAGCTGCGGTCTTCTTGTAAAAGGCATTTTTACATTGCTGTTTTGATTGCTGCTTTTCATGAAATATATCCTCGTTCTTTTAAACTGATAAATCTGCCGTCACCAATGATGATATGATCTAGCAAAGGGATGGCGGTAAGCTCTCCCGCCTTTTGAATCTGCCGCGTCACCGCAACATCTTCCGCGCTCGGGGTTGGATCTCCGCTGGGATGATTGTGAATCAATATAATTTTGACTGCCTGATAACGAAAGGCCTCAATAAAAACCTCTCTCGGTGACAAAATTGTCTGATTCACTGTACCTTTAGTCAGCACCAGATCGCGAATCAGTGCTCCCTTATTATTTAAGAACACAAGAAGTACCTGTTCCTGACGCTCATCTTTGAGACGGTTCATATAATAGTTTCCGACTGCCTGAGGACTGTCCAACACAATCCCCTGCTGTCTTGACGCACTAAGACGCCTTGACAGCTCACCAATACACTGAAGCTGTATTGCCTTTACCTTTCCGATTCCGCGTATCTTAGTCAACTGAGCTACAGTCATAGACACAAGCCCTGAAAGACTTTCTATCGCAAGAAGCCTTGAGGCAAGCTCAAGAGAATTTTCGCCAACGCTTCCTGTTCTTAAAATCACGGCAAGCAGTTCGGCATTGTTCAGTGCACCAGCGCCCTGCTCCATACACCTTTCGTACGGTTGGATATCTTTGGGCAGCTGCTTTGAAATATCATGTTTCATAATCGTTCCTTACTTCCAGGTATCGAAACCATTATGAACTTATTTTATCACAATTCTTTTTTAAAGTATAGAAGAAATTTTCGAATATTAACAAATCCGTATGTCAAAAGCCGACAGTTCCTGCTCTGACATACGGAAATTTCTTATAAAGTGACAATACCTGCCTGAACCAGTTTTTCAAGTGCCATCATAATTCCATACTTTGCATGATACCAGGTAAGACCTCCCTGGAAATAAACTGCATATGGCTCCTTTAGAGGACCATCTGCACTCAGCTCAATCGAAGAACCCTGGATAAATGCACCGGCTGCCATAATAACCTGTGAATCATAGCCTGGCATATCCCATGGTTCTGGTGTTACATAGCTGTCAACCGGAGCTGCTGCCTGAATACCCTGACAAAATGCGATCAGCGCCTCAGGCTTTTTAAGTGTAACAGCCTGAATAATATCGTATCTAGGCTCTGTACCGTTTGGAATTACATCATAACCTAATTTTTCAAATACGTTTGCTGCAAAAACTGCTCCCTTAAGCGCACCTGCCGCTACTGTCGGTGCCAGGAAAAATCCCTGATAGAATGACGGAAGAACGCCCAAAGATGCACCAACCTCCTGACCAAGTCCCGGAGCACTAAGACGATATGCACACTGCTCAATACATGCTGCTGTTCCGCAGATATAACCGCCAATCGGTGCTAATCCGCCGCCTGGATTTTTAATAAGAGAACCAACTGTCATATCTGCCCCAACATCAGATGGCTCAATTTCTTCGATAAATTCACCATAACAATTATCTACCATACAGATCACGTCTGGCTTAATTGACTTGATGAATGAAATCAGCTCACCGATACGCTCAACTGAAAGTGTCGGTCTTGTCTGATATCCCTTAGAACGCTGAATAGTTGCTACTTTTGTCTTCTCATTGATTGCAGCACGAATACCTTCCCAGTCAAAGCTGCCATCACTAAGCAGATCTACCTGGCGATATGAAATATTATATTCTCTAAGAGAACCAACAGACTGACGGATTCCAATTACCTCTTCAAGCGTATCATATGGTTTTCCCACAGGTGAAAGCAGCTCATCGCCTGGACGAAGATTTGCAGAAAGTGCAAGCGCAAGCGCATGTGTTCCACATGTAATCTGTGGACGAACCAATGCCGCCTCTGTGTGGAATGTATCAGCATATACCTGCTCTAACGTTTCTCTTCCCATATCGTTGTATCCATATCCAGTTGTTGCTGCAAAGCAAGCTTCACTTACATGATTTTTTTGCATTGCACCAAGCACCTTCATCTGATTCTGCTCTGCAACTTTATCAATCTCGCAGAAACGTTCTTTAAGATCCTGCTCGATTTTCTCACAAAATTCATACGTCTTTTCACCAATCCCCATGGACAGGTAAGTTTCTTTCATTGTCATTTTTCTTTCTCTCTTTTCTATTTTTGCTGTATTTTTACTGCGGCATGTAAGTTTTTTACACACTGCTCTGTCAATATGCTTATAACATCTTCGTTTTTTGCTCCGTCAATATCAAGCCATGTTACATCGCGTTCTCTGCGAAACCAGGTAAGCTGACGTTTTGCAAAATGTCTCGTTGACTGCTTAATCTGACTTACCGCATCATCTAATGTACACTCGCCGTCAAGATATGATAAAAGCTCCTTATAGCCAAGTCCCTGCATTGAGACATAACTTCTGTCATAGCCCATCGCCTTTAATGATTCCACTTCCTTAAGTAGTCCCTGCTCCATCATCTGATCCACGCGCAGATCAATGCGACGATACAACTCTGCGCGATCTCTGTTCAGGACAAAATAGCAGAAATTGTATGGTGATTCTTTCTGGCGCTGTTTCTCATTATGTTCTGAGATTGGACGACCTGTCAATTTAAAATATTCCAGTGCGCGAATTAGACGCTTCGTATTATTTGCATGAATTGCCTCTGCCGATGCAGGATCAACGCTTCGCACTTGCTCTAACAGCCATTCATTTCCAAGCTCTTTTGTCTTATCTTCAAGCTGTGTACGGTACGCAGTATCCTCGCATGTATCTTCAAAATCAATATCATACAAAAGTGCCTGAATATAAAATCCAGTTCCGCCTACCACAAGCGGAATATGACCATTAGCATAAATTTTTTCCATTGCCGCCTTTGCCATCTGCTGAAAGCGCACTACGGAAAATTCATCACCTGGCAGCAGCTCATCCACAAGATAATGAGGAACGCCCTGCATCTCATCAGGCATAATTTTTGCAGAACCAATGTCCATATATTTATAAACCTGCATAGAATCTGCACTGATTATCTCACAGCCAAGCGATTTTGCCAGTCCAATTGAAGCGCTTGTTTTTCCCACAGCCGTTGGACCGGTCAATATAATAAGTGGTTTCTTATTTTCTGTCATATTTTATTCCTACCTATTGCTCGTTGCAGTTTATTGTTTGCTATTCAAAACTATACAATCACACAATTCTCTTAAACTTTTTTTCAAGTTCATATTTAGTCATCGTGATAATCGTTGGTCTTCCATGAGGACACGCATACGGATTTTCAAGTGTCAATAGCTGTGACACAAGCGCATCTGCCTCTTTAAACGAAATCTTCTGACCGCCCTTAATAGCTGCCTTACACGACATCGACGCAAGCTTTGATGCAATCAGTTCGGATGGCTGCATGCTTCCTCTATCCTCAAGATCAGACAGCATCTCCAAAAACAGATCCTTTTCATTGATTCCATAAAGATTTGCCGGAATCTCACTGATTGCATACTCGCGCCCGCCGTATGGTTCGATTGTAAAGCCAATGCGTTCAAATTCACTTTTAAATTCTTCTAAAATCGCTTCCTCTGCCCTTGTCAGTGAAATAACCATCGGCGGACTCACAAATTGAGTAATACGCTCCTTTTTGCGGTATGCTTCCATAAGCCGCTCATAGTTTACCTTTTCATGTGCGGCATGCTGATCCATTATATAAAGTTGATTTCCATACTGAATCAGCCAGTATGTATCAAACAGCTGTCCAATCAGACGATGATGGATTCTTGCCTTCTCCGACAATAACGGCTCCGTAAACAGTGTTTGCTGTTCTGGTTTTTCTAATTTTTGTTCTGGCTGAGTAGGCATCTGATTAACAGTTTGAGATACATCCTGTCCAATACGTTTGTGTATTCCAGAGGCAGACTCCCACTTCGAATCAGAATCCTTTATTGTCTGCTTTTTTTCTGCATTATATTCGCAAACAGGCTCAGAAAGTTTTGACGACACTTTTGGCTGTTCTTCGTTTCTTGGCAGCTTTTGTTCACTCTGAGTTTTATGTTCTGCTGATGGCTTTTGTTCATTTTGAGTTTTATGTTCTGCAGGTGGCGGTGGAATAATCTCCTTCATCGCCTGAAGACGTCTCTGCTCAAAAGGCTCTGGCAGCTTTTGCTTTTCCTGCACCTTCTTTTCTGCCTTGCCATCATCACTTACATCAGGAATAAATTCTTTGCCGCGAAGTGTATTTTCAATTGCGCCTGCTAACAGCTCATAAATTTCGTTTTCCTGCTGAAAACGCACTTCCATCTTCGCCGGATGAACATTTACATCAATAAGCTCAGGCTTAATTTTAATATGAAGCACTGTAAACGGATAACGATGCTGCATCATAAATGGCTTATACGCCTGCTCAATTGCAGCAGCAATCAAACGACTTTTTACAAAACGGCCATTTATATAATAGTTTTCAAAAGTTCTATTTCCTCTTGAAATAATTGGCTTGCCAATATAACCTGTCACTGCGAATAAAGGACACTCATAGTTGATCTCTAACACATTAGATGAAATTTCTCTTCCATAAATTGTATAGATCAAATCCTTCAAGCGACCATTTCCACTCGTATAAAGCTTATTCTGTCCGCCATTTATAAAGCGCATAGATATATCCGGACGAAGCATAGCCATGTTTTCCATCAGCTGATTGATATAATTTCCCTCTGTAGCTGCGGTCTTTAAAAACTTCTTTCTGGCAGGCACATGGTAAAATAAATTGCGCACGAGAATTGTTGTGCCGTCTGGTGCACCTATCTGTGTTAAACTTTTTTCCTCGCCGTCTTCAATCTGGTAGGAAATGCCAAGCATTGCTTCGGGCGGTTTTGAAATAAGCTCCACCTGTGCAATAGCTGCAATACTCGAAAGTGCCTCACCACGAAAGCCAAGTGAACCAATATCTAACAAGTCATCAATTGTATGAAGCTTACTCGTTGCATGACGCAAAAAAGCTTTGCGCACCTGATCCTTTTCAATTCCACAGCCATTATCGGTAATGCGAATAAAGCTGATTCCACCATCTTTGATTTCCACAGTAATCGCTGTTGCTTTCGCATCAATAGCATTTTCCAACAGCTCCTTTACAACAGAAGATGGTCTGTCAATAACCTCTCCTGCTGCAATCTGATTAATCGTTGCCTGATCGAGCAATTGTATTTCGGGCATTGCAGACCTCCTTTGTATATTTTTAATTTTTATATTTTTGATACTTCCTACGGATTGCTACGCAGCTTCGCCGCTCTCGCAATCCTACTCTCATTCGGATTCGCTGCCATCCTCTTTTTAATTTTGCTGCTTCCCACGGATTGCTCCGCAGCTTCGCCGCTCTCGCAATCCTGCTTTCATTCGGATTCGCGGATTTACTTCGTAAATCGCTGCCATCCTCATGAAAGGGCAGGTTCCAAACTGAGCGCTGTTTTCCTGCAAGCAGGAAACATCGCTCAGTTTTTCACCTTGGAAGCATCAAATGCGATTTTTTAGTGTTGCCTGCATACGATACAGCGTATTAAGTGCATCAAGCGGCGTCATATTTGCAATTTCTAGTTTTTTGATTTCTTCTATTATAGAATCATCTTTTACTGTATCAAAAAGTGTCAGCTGATTTGCATCTACTTCATCTGGGCGTGATACGCGCTTTTTAGATGGTGTTGACTGCATCTGGGCAATCTCTCTTGCACGAGCTGCAATGTCAGCATCAGTCAGTTCCTCAACCAGTTCCTTTGCACGGTTTATAACACGGTCTGGAACACCTGCCAGTTTTGCAACCTGGATTCCATAGCTTCTATCTGCACCACCCTTGACTATTTTTCGCAAAAAGACAATATCGTCACCCTGCTCCTTCACGGCAATGCAATAATTATTTACACCATTTAATGCGCCTTCAAGCTCTGTCAGCTCGTGGTAATGCGTTGCAAAGAGCGTTTTTGCACCAAGCTGTCTGGCATCCGCGATATACTCAACAACGGCCCACGCAATACTCATACCATCATATGTACTAGTTCCGCGTCCGATTTCATCAAGAATAATCAGACTCTTTTTTGTCGCATGACGAAGGATGTTCGCCACCTCATTCATCTCTACCATAAATGTACTCTGACCAGATGCCAAATCATCAGAAGCACCTACTCTTGTAAAAATGCGATCACTTATACAGATATTAGCCGATTTTGCAGGAACAAAGCTTCCAATCTGTGCCATAAGCGCAATCAATGCGACCTGACGCATATAAGTCGACTTTCCAGCCATATTCGGACCTGTAATAATCGAAATGCGGTTCTTTCCATTATCAAGCAGCACATCATTTGCTACAAACATATCATTTGGAATCATCTGCTCAACAACAGGATGACGGCCATTTTTAATATCAAGAATTCCTCTTTCATTGATCTGTGGTTTAACATAATTCTGACGTTCCGCAACAAAAGAAAGAGATGCGATAACGTCAAGAAGCGCAACTGCACGCGCTGTTTTCTGAATACGTTCTACCTGCGATGCCACACGATCTCGCACATCACAGAACAATTCATACTCAAGCGCTGCCAGCTTATCCTCAGCACCAAGAATTAAATCCTCAAGTTCTTTTAACTCCTGCGTGATAAAGCGTTCTGCATTTGTAAGTGTCTGCTTTCTTGTATAATCATCAGGAACCATGTCCTTAAAGGAATTGGTTACTTCAATATAATAGCCAAACACCTTATTGTAACGCACGCGCAATGTCTTAATTCCTGTGCGTTCACGCTCCTTTGCCTCTAGCTCTGCCAGCCAGTTCTTTCCCTCTGTCTTTGAGCGGCGAAGCTTATCTACATCCTCATTATAGCCATCCTTAATGATTCCTCCCTCTCTGATAACAAGCGGCGGATCCTCTATAATGGCACTGCTGATTAATGCTTCCAAATCGTCCAGCGTATCTAGTTCATCATACAATTCTTTCAGCAGTGATCCTTTAAAATCAGCTAACTGCTGTTTAATCGGCGGCAGCATGCGAAGTGATGCCGCAAATGCCAAAAGATCTCTTGGATTTGCTGTCTTATAACTGATACGACCTGCCAAACGCTCCAGATCATAAACTGGCTGCAGATACTCGCGAATTTCTTCTCTTGTCACATATTCGTTTAGCAGTTCTTCAATCGCTTCCTGTCTTTTTAAAATTCTCGCACGATCAATAAGTGGCTGCTCAATAAAGCTTCGAAGAAGCCTTGCTCCCATCGCTGTCTTTGTCTTATCAAGCACCCAAAGCAAACTTCCGCGTTTTTCTTTTTCTCTAAGTGTCTCTGTCAGTTCCAAATTGCGGCGTGTCGATGTATCCACAATCATATAACAGCCTGTCGTATATGGCTGAATATTTGTAATATGTGGCATTGTACTTTTCTGAGTATCATACAAATACTGCATCAATGCACCTGCCGATATCATTCCAGAATCATAATCCTCCAGACCAATTCCAAGAAGTGAAGTTGTATGAAAATGCTCCATTAAAATCTTCTTTGCATTGTCTTCCTTATAATACCAGGAATCTGGTGTTGATACAGTAAAATGCAGCCTGTCTTTTAATTCATCCAGATTTTCTCCACTTAATTCAAACAAATCATTGCATATTACCTCTGCCGGTGTAAACTTAAACAGCTCATCCTCTAACTGTTCTTTTGTCTTTAATTCTGTCAGATAAAATTCGCCTGTTGATACATCACACGTACTTACCCCGTAAATGCCACCCACATAGGCAATTGACATAAGGTAATTGTTCTTTGTTTCATCAAGTGCCTTATTATCACAAATTGTTCCTGGTGTCACCACACGGATAACCTCACGCTTTACAAGACCCTTTGCAAGCTTCGGATCTTCCATCTGCTCTGCAATAGCGACACGATAGCCTTTTTTTACCAAACGATCTATGTAATTGTCGGCTGCATGAAAAGGAACTCCGCACATAGGTGCCCGTTCCTCTAGTCCGCATTCTTTTCCTGTTAACGTAATCTCCAGTGCCTTTGACGCAGTAATCGCATCATCAAAAAACATTTCATAAAAATCACCCAGTCTGTAAAATAAAATACAGCCAGGATACTGATCCTTTGTCTCAAAGTACTTCTGCATCATCGGCGACAGTTTCGCCCTGTTGATTTCCATTTACTTATGCCTCTCTTACTGTAAATTGTTGCTGTCCATTTGCAAAACTGCACACAGTCTGATAGCGGCTATCGTAACCGTCAGCCGCTATCTCCTCTTATCTTATGCGTTATTCCACAAGCTCTCCCAAATAGTAAAAGCCTTTGGACTCTATCATTTTTACTTTGCAGATTGTTCCGATCAATGAACTATCTCCCTTAAAATGAACCACTGTGTTATTGCTGAGACGTCCTGATACCATAGATGGATCTTTCTCATTAACCTCTTCTACCAACACCTCAAGTGTTTTTCCAGTATCGCGGCTGCACTGAGTTGTCGCAATAGACTGAACAAGCTTTAACAGGCGGTCAAAACGATCCTTTACCACTTCCTCTGGTATCTGATCATCCATTGCAGCAGCTGGTGTTCCTGTACGCTTTGAATAAATAAAAGTAAATGCACTGTCATACTGCACCTTGCGTACTACATCCATTGTATCTTCAAAATCTTCCTCAGTCTCACCTGGGAAGCCAACAATAATATCTGTAGTCAAAGAAAGGTCTGGAATTTCACGGCGAAGCTTTGCTGCCAACTCCAAATATTGTTCCTTGTCATACTTTCGGTTCATGAGCTTTAAAATACGGCTGCTTCCAGACTGAAGCGGCAAATGTAAGTGACGACAAATCTTTTTGGAATTTTTCATCACTTCAATTAATTCATCTGACAGATCCTTCGGATGTGAGGTCATAAAACGAATCCAACGAAGTCCTTCGATCTGCTCTACCTGCTGTAAAAGCTGTGCAAATGTAATTGGATTATCAAGTGTCTTTCCATATGAATTTACATTCTGACCAAGAAGCATAACTTCTACTACACCATCAGCTACTAACTGCTTAATCTCCTTTATGATATCCTCTGGCTGTCTGCTTCTCTCTCTTCCGCGCACATATGGAACGATACAATAGCTGCAGAAATTGTTGCAGCCATACATTATGTTAACACCACACTTAAAGGAATATTTGCGGACAGCAGGAAGATCCTCTACGATTTGATCAGTTCCTTCCCATACATCAATTACCTGTTCTTTTTTTGTAAATGCCTGATATAACAACTCTGCAAGCTTAAATATGTTATGAGTTCCAAATACAATATCAACAAAACGGTAGCTGCTGCGAATCTTTGCAACCTCATCTGGCTCCTGCATCATACAGCCGCAGATAGCAATCATACGGTGAGGTGCTTTCTTCTTTCTGCTCTGGTACATTCCTAAATGACCGTATACCTTCTGGTTTGCATTTTCACGCACAGTACAGGTATTCATGATCAAAAAATCAGCAGCCTTTTCATCATCAGTTTCCTCATATCCGATTTTTTCAAGAATACCAAGCAGTTTTTCAGAATCTTTCGCATTCATCTGGCAGCCAAAGGTAGTAATATGAACTGTTAAGTTTCTTCCTAACTCTTCTGACTTTCTTTTCACATACTCTCTGCTTTTTGCCATAAAATAGAGCTGTCTGTTTGGTTCCATCTCCGGTGCCAAGGTGTTTGTATCTACCATATTGATGTCAATTCCGGTTAAATCGGAAACGTTTCTCAAATCTATTAAATCCATGTTATTCCTTTCAAGGGTTGGTTGTTTTGACTTTTTTGCCCTTCAAATGGCAGAAAAAGATATATTGTATATTACACTCAGCAATTTAAAATGTCAAGTTGATTTCTTACGCCTCCCAGTTAATTAACGAACGGCCCTTCGGCGAGTGACTTTGTCGGTGTCCCTTGTTCCCGCGGCGCCTTCTACACACCTTTTTATCTTAGTTACTGCGTAAGCCCGCTCCCACACGGGCACGCCTCGTAAAGCACAGGTCGCCTCAGTGCCTCCGCCAAGGTATATGCATCTCATCGTAGTCATCCACCAATGCATCTTCAAGAATAATTACCCTCAACGCAATTTCAATTCTTGCCTCTGCAAGGGAGGCGATAAGTTGAAAACACCATCGAACAATTATATCTCTATTTCAATTCACGCCTCCGCGAAGGAGGCGACAAAACTATACAATTTACATTGTAAAATACACAGTAACTAATTTACATTTTCTGTAAACTTTTCTACTGCCATATTCAAATCTTCAGTGGCTTCCTTAATAGTAATATATAAGGAAGCCACTACCGCGTACACCAAATGATACCGGGACATTCTTATTTCAACTCACAGCTTCTGTAAAGAAGCTGACCGCAATAATTACTTCAAAAAGAATTTATTCAAGGCTTCTTTTCTTGTAATTATTGCATATATTATATTTATTTTACATTCACTCAACCATTTTTGCAACTAGTTTTCTTGCATTTTTTTGTGCGGATGCTCGCTCACTCCTATTTTTTTCCATATGTCATCTCTTCTTCTGCCGCTATTGGTAACTTATCTGTTTCTTCAAAATTATATACATTGACATTTTGTTTTATTGGTGTAAAAGCACTTCCAATGCCAAAATATTTTTCAAAAAACAACTTTAATTTTTCAATAACGGTCTGCTTTTTCTTTGCTCTTCCTCCACCAAAACGTGAAATTGGAGGCATGAGTTTATCTATATCAACTCCTGCTGTTCGAATTTCTCCATCGCGAAAAGCATTTTCCATAAATCTATACGTTTCTTCTTCCTTTAGTCGTTCCTCCTTGATAACCATATCTAAATCATACTTTCTTTGCACTGCTATGTAATCATGCCATTCGTTCATAATATCATCTACATCATTGATTCCAGCTATAAAGTTTTCAATAAGCTGCTTTTTACTGCGTAATTCTGGACTGGCATCTATCGCCTTATTGATCGTTATCAATACTTCCTTATCCTCGCAATGTGTATCATGATATTTTTTCACAAGCATAAGAATATAATCGATGTTAATTTCTATCTGCCGAATTAATTCAATTTCAAAGATCACATCATCTGTAATATCCGTGCTTTCTCGACGCTTGCGTTTCCATTCATCACGCAAATCCTGATAACGCCCCAAATAGTCCTGTAAATCTCTCTCTGAAATCAATTCATTTCCTTTAAAATCATCAAAAGAAAGCAATAAGTTTCTCATACGAAGAATCGCACCGAAAAGAGCAATAAATTCTTTCTGGTTCTGCTCTCCGACAATCTGTGGTTCTGAAACTGGAAACTTTTCTTTCAAATCTGCCATCATATCTATATAACCTGGCATCTTTTTACCATCAACAGATTCATAACCATAATAGTAGTCTTTAAAACTCTGCATCAGAACAATGCCTCCAGCATTCTTATCTCCAAACAGAGAAATTGCACTATCCACCCGCTTTTGCAAATTTCGAAAACATACGATATTTCCAAATGTCTTAATCGAATTTAAGATACGATTGGTACGAGAAAAAGCCTGTATCAATCCATGCATTTTCAAATTTTTGTCGACCCACAGCGTATTCATAGTTGTAGCATCAAAGCCAGTAAGGAACATATTAACTACAATCAAAATATCCAATTCCTTATTCTTCATACGAAGGGACACATCTTTATAATAATTCTGAAATTTGTCACTTGAAGTATCATAGTTCGTATGGAACATTTTATTATAGTCTTTAATGGCTTCTTCCAGAAAATCCCTAGATGGTTGATCAAGTGCTGAGGTATCTTCAGAATTTTCTTCATCCAGAATTCCATCCGATTCTTCTTCATTTGCTCCATAACTAAAAATGGTTGCAACACGCAGTCTCTTTGTTTGATCTTCTGCCATTTGCTTTTTAAATTCCTGATAATAGAGCTTTGCCATCGGTACGCTTGATACTGCAAAAATAGAATTAAAACCACTTATACGCTGTTTCTGCTTAATTTCTTCTACCCCATCTCTCTTAGCCGAAGCCACCTCTGCTATATTCGTGAGTGTATTATATATGTATGTTTTATCCCCTCGATACGTTTTCTGGTCAAAATGCTCCAATATATACTGCGTCACCATACGGATGCGCTCAGGAGCCATCATAACTTTTTCACGATTGATATCCCAAACCATTTCATCTGTGATTTCTTCCTCTACATCCATTGTTTTTATGTAGTCAACTCGGAATGGAAGAACATTTTTATCATTAATCGCATCCACAATCGTATAGCTGTGAAGCTGATCGCCGAAAGTTTGAGCAGTAGTAATGAGTGCTGGATTCTTTGCTTTTCCCGAATTAGTAGAGAAAATCGGTGTTCCCGTAAATCCAAACAAATGATATTTCTTAAAATTCTTTACGATAGCCGTGTGCATATCTCCGAACTGGCTACGATGGCATTCATCAAAAATAATGATGACATGTTTCATATAGACTTCATGGCCAGGATTCTTTTTTATAAAGGTAGCTAATTTTTGTATTGTGGTAATAATAATATGTGCATCTGGATCCTCTAACTGGCGTTTTAATATCGCGGTCGATGTATTGCTATTAGCAGCTCCTTTTTCAAAACGATCATACTCTTTCATTGTCTGGTAGTCCAGATCTTTACGATCAACCACAAACAACACTTTATCAATATATGGTAACTTTGATGCTAATCTTGCCGTTTTAAAAGAAGTTAATGTTTTTCCAGAGCCTGTAGTATGCCAAATATAGCCACCACCCTCAACGCTGCCATACTTTTTATAATTATTCGCGATTTCAATGCGATTTAAAATCCTCTCCGTAGCCGTAATCTGATATGGGCGCATAACCATCAACATATTCTCAGACGTAAAAATACAATACTTCGTAAGAATATTCAGAATCGCATGTTTTGCAAAAAACGTCTTAGTAAAGTCAACAAGATCTGGAATCACACGATTTTTCGCATCTGCCCAAAAGCAAGTAAACTCAAAGCTGTTGCTCGTCTTAGTTTTACTGGAACCTTTCTTCTCGTTTTCTTTCTCTGCATTGCGTCTAGTACTATTGGAATAATATTTCGTATTGGTACCATTCGAGATAACGAAAATTTGAATATACTCATATAACCCAGAACCTGCCCCAAAAGACTCTCTCTGATAACGATTTATCTGATTAAATGCCTCACGAATAGCAACACCTCTGCGCTTCAGCTCAATATGAACAAGGGGTAAACCATTAACCAATACTGTAACATCGTAACGATTATCATGTTTTGCGCCATCATCTGTACTAACCGCGTACTGATTGATTACTTGCAGCCTATTATTATGGATGTTCTTTTTATCTATTAGTGTAATATTTTTAGAAGAACCGTCATCACGCGTCAGAACTTGAATATTATCCTCTTGTATCTTGCGAGTCTTTTCCACGATATGCTCATTAGGATTCGCAATCGCATTTTTGAAAAAATTCTCCCACTCTGTATCAGAGAACTGATAATCATTTAGTTCTGATAGTTTCATACGGAGATTCTCAATCAGATCTTTCTCTGTATGAATCGGCAGATATTCATATCCCTGTTCACAAAGCAATCGAATAAATTCCTGCTCTAGTTGCGCTTCACTCTGATAGCTATCAGAACGCTTTTTAACTGGCTCATATTCTGTAACAACGGTATTTTCCGATGTTTCCGCTACAATGTTAAAGTATGGCATAATCTTGCCTCCCTACTTTTGTAATTCTTTAAAAGACAATAACTTATCTCTGTAATATTCATATTGTTTCTTACGTGCTTCAATTTCTGCAGGAAGCCCTGCTGACAGATCATTACAAAGAGCGTCAAAGCGATCGAGAATTTCAACAATACGTTTTTGTTCTTCAAGCGAAGGTAATGGAATCCTAATATTTGATAACGCTTCACTGCTCACGTGCGGAACTCCTGCACCACGCTTCATACTATTCAATACCATCTCTATATTTTTCAGCACATAATATAAATACTTCGTTGTTGAAAGCCCCTCAACTTCTTCATATCCAAATCCATCTGTCACAAATATCGGTTGATTCCAATAAGAAACAAACCCTGCAGATGCACCACTACGTGCAATAACCACAATTTCTCCATCATGATTAGAACGATCAATATAATATGCTGGCTCTTGTCCTCCTAATATAACGGGAATCGTTCCTGTTTTTTCATTTTTCTTTGTGATATATTCTCCCCTGAAAACTTTTGCAACAGACGATAAAGGTAGCACAACGTAACCAAACACATACTGAAGGAGCTTAATTGCGCTCAGCTCTGATCGGATCGGTCCGTCAAGAGCATGTCACCCTTTTCAGCAAATGTCAATAGTAAATCACGATAATATTCATATTGTTTTTGGCGTGCCTCGATTTCGGCTGATAAGCCAATATTTAGGTCAGTACAAATTGCTTCGAAATTATCGAGAACATTAGCAATTTTATCTTGAATATTTTTATCTGGAACAGCGATTCTTACTTCATTCAATCGCGAAACTGATAATCCGGGCTGCGCTCCTGCTGTTTTATATTGGTTTAAATCAGCATTAGTTAACACATGAAAAAGATATCTACTATTAAAATAACCCTTATCTGTAACCACAACAGCATGCTCAGTTGCATAATACTCACCTGTGGCATAACATACATTTCCACACAATGCTCCTTGTCGTCCAATAATTGATTTCTCACCTTCTTGATTATAAGTGGCCACATATCCTCTACAACCATTTGCACCATAGCAAGTAATAGGTGTATCAACTGTTTCTGTATCCGAAATCATTGCTGATTTAATAGCCTTTCCTGCCTGCAAGTCACAAACTTTACCTAATGGTAAGATCTTAACATCATTATCAAATGTCAATAATTTATCTCGATAAAATTCATATTGTTTCTTCCGAACTATAAGCTCAGTATTAAGCTTAACTGTAAGCTCATCTGTAAGTAATAAAAAAGAGTCCAGCACGCGGACTATTTCACGTTGTACCTCCAGAGGAGGTACAGGGAGCTTAATCTTATTCAAGACTTTTTGTGTGAGGCTTGGAACTCCTCCAGCAGTATTATACTGTTCAAGATGTTCCATTTGTAAGCAGAAATAAACAAATCTTGGTATAACTTGTGACACATCTATATCAGTATAGAATATAGTATCCACATTCCAAAATGGTTCCTCTACATAATATAACTTATCAATAGACCCCTTTCTTGGAATCAGTACAGATGGTTTGTTATATGCATAACGATCTATGTATGTCATAATTCCACCAGAACCATAAACTGGAATATTTCCTGTGCCAAACTGCTTGTAATCACTCCCATTTTTTATTGTGAGAACTTCATGTAATTCCCTATACTCTACCCCATCTGGACAAAGTTCTTTAATTAGTTCATTTAGTCTACTCATTCCGTTTCACCACCACTCTCAATCATATATGGATTCCACATATCGACAATCTTCTCTTTCTCTTCATCAATATCTGTATTGTTAGATTTTCTCTATATTAATTTAGTTCAATTTACTCAGTAGTCTGTAATTCCTCATTCTACAGAATATGCAGTACATAACATAGCAAGTGTATAGTAATACATATCTTCTTGCTTCTGTATTAGAGATTCATCAAAATTGTCAACTCCTGGCAAATCTTTAAATGTATGACAAGCATCAATAATGATTCTCATTGTCCAAAATGTCATAATTTGTTCGTCACATGTTCCAAGATTGCACTGCCGAAATACCATATCCACTGGTGGTTCTATTTGATCCCTACAAAGTCCCAACTCTTCTGCGTGCTGATAACTCCGCATATAAGAATAAAGTGGATCTATATGGTCAAAACTACGCAAAGGAATTTTTGACTGACTACCATACCATTCACTTTTTTCCAAATTTTCAAATATATATGGATTAACATCCTTCACCTCTTCTTCAGCCCACCGTTCGAAGGCTCGATGAAGATATTTAGCACCATCATATAGAATATTTCGACCAAATTCAAAGTTTTCTAAATCAGTCTGCAATTTTTCTAATGCAATCTTAACTGCATCCATTGATATTTGAATATCTACCACATTTGCTTGGCGAAGAATCTCCTCCTGCTGTTTTTGAGAGCAACGTAAAAAACGAGTTGTAATGCTACGGTAGTGCTTTCTCTTTAGATTTAATTTTGCTGCAATTTCAGCAAGAGGAAGGTATTCCACTTCATCATCGTTATCAATTAAAAACACCTTCGCAACTTCAAACACAGCCAACTTTTGCGCTTTTTCTTCAGCTAATTCATGTTCTTTTTCGTGACGACGTTCAAGTCTATAAATAATAACCGTAAGAAAAATACTTACAATTAAAGAAATAAAATCAATTGACAACCCTATACTATCACTGTGTTCAAGAATCCAGTCATACATTATCACTTTATTCCCCCTCAATCTCCGCAATGATCTTATCAATCTCATCACGAAGTATCTGCTCTCGAGCCACAATTTCCTTGATTTCTGCATTCAACTTCACAATGTCAATTTTCTCTCTGGTATCCTCTACCTCAACATAAGTGGAAACCGACAAATTATAATCATTCTCTACGACTTCTTCATAATTTGCTAAATGTGAGAAATGCAAAATCTCCTCTCTCTTTGCAAATATATCTACGATGTGCTCAATATTCTCTGGTGTCAATTTATTATTGTTTGTTACCTTCACACACTCATTTGTGGCATCTATAAATAAAACCTTATTATCAGTTTTATTTTTCTTCATAACCATAATACATGTTGCAATGGACGTACCAAAGAACAGGTTATTCGGCAACTGGATAATACAATCCACATAGTTATTATCAATCAAATACTGACGAATTTTCTTCTCTGCACCACCGCGATACATAATGCCTGGAAAACATACAATAGCAGCCGTTCCATTAGATGCAAGCCAAGACAAACTATGCATAATAAATGCCAGATCTGCCTTGCTCTTTGGTGCAAGAACTCCCGCTGGTGCGAAACGAGGATCATTAATCAGCAACGGGTTTTCATCTCCTGCCCATTTAATTGAATATGGTGGATTTGATACAATCAATTCAAATGGTTCATCATCCCAATGCTGAGGACTGATCAGTGTATCTTCACAAGCAATATTAAACTTGTCGAAACCTACATCATGCAAAAACATATTAATGCGGCACAGATTATAGGTTGTAATATTAATCTCCTGACCATAAAAACCATTACGAATAGCTTCTTTGCCAAGAACTTTCTCAGCTTTCAAAAGCAGCGAACCAGAACCACATGCTGGATCATATACCTTGTTGATTTCTGTTTTTCCTACTGTACCAAGTCTTGTAAGCAGTTCTGACACATCAGCTGGAGTAAAAAATTCTCCACCAGATTTTCCTGCATTTGAGGCATACATGGTCATAAGATACTCATATGCGTCACCAAAAGCATCGATAGAGTGATCTTTTACATCACCAAGATTCATTTCGCCTACACCATTTAGCAATTTCACGAGCTTTTCATTTCGTTTTGCTACGGTAGAACCTAATTTATTGCTGTTTACATCATAATCATCAAACAGTCCAGCAAAATCACTTTCTGATTCGCTGCCTTTCGCTGATTCCTCAATATGTCGAAATACTCTTTCCAGTGTTTCGTTTAAATTTTCATCATTTGCAGCATTCGCACGTACATTGTAAAACAACTCGCTTGGCAGAATAAAAAAGCCTTTTTCCTCTACCAATCCTTCCCTTGCTTCCTCTGCATCTTCGTCTGACAGTTTAGCAAAATCAAATTCACTATTTCCAGCTTCAATCTCACCACTATTCACATAGCTGCACAAATTTTCTGAAATATAACGGTAAAACATTGTTCCAAGAACATAATTTTTAAAATCCCATCCATCTACTGCTCCACGCAATTCGTCAGCAATCGCCCATATTGCACGATGCAGTTCGTCACGTTCCTGTTCTTTTTTGGTATCAACCATTCTTATTTTTCCTCCGCTTATCCTCTGGTCTTTCTCCAGAATACTTATCTTCTCTTCACCATTGCTCAGGACATGGCGACTATCATACAAATTATATCATGTCGCAATCTGCTTTTCAACTTCTGAACAAAAATAAACAGCATAGGCTACATTTCCATAGCTTATGCCGTTTACTTTTTCTGATCTATTGCCTACTCAATTAAATCCCAATATAGATTTTAATCCGCACCTTCCTTAAGGAAGGTGACATAAGAAAGAAGAAAGGGATTATTTGTGGCATTAAATATTTCAATCCACACCTTTTTTTATAAAAGATGACCGCATTTTTTGTTTATCTCACTATTCCGCTATTGCTGACATACTCCTCATTCAACTGGCGAAGCTCCTTCTCACCGTTTATATAAGGCTCATAAAATGCTTCAACAGAACCGCCTCCCAGATTGTCGCAGCCGCTACAGGCAAGACCTCTTTACAGCACCCCTTGACACTTCCAAAGCATAATCAAAAAGCGAATGGACGCTATTAATTGGAAAATAGCCACTACAATAAGAGCAATGGATCCAATTGCTGCGACGATAAATCCTAATATCGGAATAATTGAAAATACAAATATAGCTGCACTGATCGCCAGTGAAATTACCATGCAGGTAACATACCAGTTGCATACGCTGTGGCAATAATCTGCTACCTCATAAGATACTATACTTACACATTCCTCTGTTGCTGTGCAAATGTAGTAGGTTGCACCCAATGTTGCAAGGCCATGGAGAATTGACATCGCTGTTCCCCATAATCCATCTCCACCGGTGAAGAGCCCAAGCACAATTCCGGCAATTGTAAACCAAAATGCATTATTATATTTTTCACTTTGTTTTCTCAGATTTACAATCGCAATCAATTCCATAATTCCGCCAACAAGAACTGCGATTCCTCCCAGAATTGGAATTACTGCAAATAATGCCACAATGTTTCCCCAGAACATTAATCCCAGTCCTGACTTTACCTTTTGTCTATCCATTCTTCTTCCTCCTCAAGTGTTTTGTAGCCATTCTGCTAATTACTGCTTTTTCACCCCTGCGGATAACACTCCTTACAGCACTGTGCCGCAAACTGAATATCGCTATGTGGCGTCTTAACTCCATTCTCCTCCTGGTAACTCTCATGTCCCAATCCAAGAATTGTGATCATATCACCCTCCTGTGCATGTTCAATCGCATAGCGGATTGCCTCTTTGCGGTTCGGAATGACCAAATACGAAACAGGTTCTGCCTTTTCTTTCTGTGCCTTGTCGATTCCAATTTTGATATCAGCAAAAATCTGATCAAATGTCTCATAGCGGTTGTGACCAGCAGTAACAATACTCAAATCGGCTAACAGTGCACTCGCCTCTCCCATCTCGTAGCGGCGATACTTGGAACGGTTTCCGTCAGCACCAAATACGCAGACAATACGCTTTGGATGATATTCACGAAGTGCTTCAAGATGATTTCTTGTGCTGTAACCATTATGGGCAAAATCGACACAGACTGCAAAATGACCATTATTGAACACAATATCAAAACGTCCGCGAATCCTTAAATGAGTTAATCCTTTATTGATGATATCAGTTGAAATTCCCATATCATGTGCAATGGCAACTGCTGCTGCCGCATTGTACATATTGAAATCGCCCGGCAGGTTGACCCGAATGTCTGCATCCAACGCACCACTAATCGTAAACTCGATTCCTGGAGCCTCAAGCACACCATTTTGGCTCTTCTTTAAATTGCCAATGCGATAATCGGCCTTTTCGCCTTCTCCATAATAGAATACCTGCTTTGTGCGACCATCAGAACCATCGCTTAAGGTTACATACTTCATAAAAGCATCCAGATGACGATCATCACAGTTTACATAAGCACGGCGGCTCTGGTTTAACAACATCGCCTTGCAATATAGATATTCCTCGAAATCCTTGTGCTCATTCGGTCCAATGTGATCACCAGTCTCGATATTGGTCCACACACCATAAGCAAAATCTACTGTTGCCACTCGTTTTTGTTTCATGCCCTGAGAAGAAACCTCTAAAACAACATGCGTGCAGCCAGCCTTTACCATCATTGCCAGATACATCTGCAATTCCATAGGATCAGGTGTCGTATTATTTAATTCATAGCAGTCATAGCCTGGTGTCTCATTACACGGTGCACAGCTATATTTATCGGATCCCCATACAGCATGATCGCATCCTGCAGGCATTATGGCACCGTTTGTACCTATTGTTCCAGTAAGATAACCAGCTGCACGCAAAATATCAGCCATCATATGAGTGCATGTTGTCTTGCCCTTTGATCCTGTAATTCCGATACAAACCACCTTTTCAGATGGATATCCATAAAAGGCTGCTGCAAGTGCTGCAACTATATCTCTTGTAGATGCAACCTGCACAACTGCTGTTTTACAATCAGCATCAAGTTCAACTGGCTTTTCAACAACAAGAAGTGCTGCTTTCTTTGCCAGTTCCCCTGCCATTGTATGTGTGTCAAAACGTGCGCCTGAGATACAGATAAAAGCATCTCCTTTTTGAAGCATACGGTTATCATGACAAATGCCCGTCACTTCATCTGAAAGATCGCCCTGCAATACCGTATAGTCAATGCGCTGCAGTAATTCACTGATTTTCATAATCTTTACTCTAAGCCTCTCATATCCTCTATATTGTCTGTCAGCAACAATCCAAATCCGTGTTTCTTTCATATAAGTTTGAATAAATACTGACTTTTTTAATTAGTATTAGAAAAGAGGCATCTTCTTTTTTAGAAGATACCTCTTAAACTATACTATCAATCAATAAAAATTGCAAGTGATATTCATGAACTGTAACAAAGACCCCTTTATGCCTTCTTAGGTGTATGAACAACTTCTGCCTTCAAACCACCATCACAAACATCAATTTCAATAACATCCTGTGCGTGAACTTCTCCAGAAAGAATGATTCTTGCTGCAAGTGTCTCAACATTCTTCTGCAGGTAACGCTTTAACGGTCTTGCACCATATACTGGATCATAGCCATGCTCAACAATATACTGCTCTGCATCCTTTGTCAGAGAAATCGACAGCTCACGATCTTCAAGACGATTATTGACATCTGCTACCATTAGATGAATGATATTGCCAATATTGTCCTTTGTTAATGGCTTAAAGAGGATTATCTCATCAAGACGATTCAAAAACTCTGGACGGAAATGACCGCGAAGATCATTCATAACAGCTGACTCTGCCTCTGATCTGATATTGCCCTGCTCATCAATGCCATCAAGCAAATATGAGGATCCAATATTAGATGTCATGATCAAAATCGTATTCTTAAAGTCTACGGTACGACCCTGGGAATCAGTGATTCGACCATCATCAAGTACCTGAAGTAAGATGTTAAATACATCAGGATGAGCCTTTTCTACCTCATCAAACAAAACAACACTGTATGGTTTACGACGTACTGCCTCTGTCAGCTGACCGCCTTCATCGTATCCAACATATCCCGGAGGCGCTCCGATCAGACGAGATACAGAATGCTTCTCCATGTACTCCGACATATCAATACGAACCATGTTGTTTTCATCATCGAACAGATTCTGAGCAAGCGCCTTTGCAAGCTCTGTCTTACCAACACCAGTTGGTCCAAGGAAAAGGAACGAACCAATCGGCTTTGAAGGATCCTTAATTCCTGCCTTAGAACGAAGAATCGCCTCTGTTACCTTCTCAACAGCCTCATCCTGACCAACGACTCTCTTATGAAGCTCATCAGCCAGATGAAGTGTCTTCTCGCGCTCACCCTCTGTAAGTCTGGCAACAGGAATACCTGTCCATTTTGAAATAATTTTACAGATTTCATCATCTGTAACAGCCTCATGAACAAGAGAAAGATCCTTTGACTTTACAGATTCTTCCTCTGCTGCCAGCTGTTTTTCAAGCTGTGGCAGCTTGCCATACTGTAACTCAGCTGCCTTGTTCAAATCATACTTCTGCTGTGCCTGAGCAATCTGCTGATGAACTTGCTCTATTTCCTCACGCAGCTTGCTTAAGTGATCTACTGACTTTTTCTCATTATCCCACTGCGCCTTCATGCCTGCAAACTCTTCACGCAGACTTGAAAGCTCCTGCTTGAGTGTCTCAAGACGCTCCTGTGACAAGTGATCAGTTTCCTTCTTTAATGCAGCCTCCTCAATTTCAAGCTGCATAATCTTACGACTTAGCTCATCCATTTCAGCCGGCATGGAATCCATCTCCGTCTTTACAAGCGCACATGCCTCATCGACAAGATCAATTGCCTTATCTGGAAGGAAACGATCTGAGATATAACGATTAGAGAGTGTTGCTGCTGTTACAAGCGCAGCATCTGTAATCTTTACACCATGATAAACCTCATAACGATCCTTCAGACCTCTCAGGATGGAAATAGTATCTTCTACCGTTGGCTCATCAACTAAAACTGGCTGAAAACGACGCTCTAGTGCCGGATCCTTTTCAATATATTTGCGATACTCATCAAGTGTTGTCGCACCAATACAATGAAGCTCACCTCTTGCAAGCATCGGCTTTAACATGTTGCCGGCATCCATTGCGCCATCAGTTTTGCCTGCACCAACAATCAAATGAAGCTCATCGATGAATAGAATAATCTTACCTTCACTCTTTTTAACTTCATCAAGAACGGCTTTCAGACGCTCCTCAAATTCACCACGATACTTTGCACCAGCTACAAGTGCACCCATATCAAGTGAAAAGATCTTTTTGTCCTTCAAACCTTCTGGAACATCACCGCGGACAATACGCTGTGCAAGACCCTCTACAACTGCAGTCTTACCAACACCCGGCTCACCAATTAAAACAGGGTTATTCTTTGTTTTACGTGAAAGAATACGTACAACATTTCTAATCTCGCTGTCTCGTCCGATTACTGGATCAAGCTTATGATCTCTTGCCTTATCAACAAGATCACTGCCATACTTGTTCAGTGTATCGTAAGTAGCTTCTGGATTGTCAGATGTCACTCTCTGATTTCCTCTAATCGTAGATAATACCTGAAGAAAACGTTCTCTAGTAATACCAAACTCGCGAAACAGTTCTTTTACAGCATTATTTGGATAACGAATCAATGCCAGGACAAGATGCTCAACGGAAACATATTCGTCTCCCATTGCCTTTGCTTCATCCTCTGCGCTGACAAGTACCTTATTCAGTGCATTGCTGACATAAAGCTGTCCGTTTCCACCAGACACCTTCACCTTTTTCTCAAGTGTCTGAACTGCTCTGTTTTCAAAATATTCAAGCTGAATATCCATCTTGGTGATCAGTTTTGCAAACAAACTATCCTCTTGATGTAACAGCGCAACGATCAGATGCTCCTGATCAATTTCCTGATTTCCATATTGATACGCAAGCTTTTCACAATCCTGAACTGCCTGCATTGATTTTTGTGTAAATTTATTAATATTCATAGCCCCTCCTTATCTGCCACTGCACGACATCACTTGGTATATTTTGTCTATGATGTCTTGAGAACAATCGCTTAGTGGCTGCGAGTTATGTGTGTTTCATTTGTTCTATAAGAAGTATAACATAATTTCAAAATCTGTCAAGCACTTTTTTATTTTTTTTGCAAAAAAATTCGCCCTATCAAAAAGATAAGACGAATTTTACTTTTATTTAATTTCCATAGATTGTTTGATGCAGACGATTGATTGTTGCCTCAAAATCTGGAACAAGCTCCTCACCTAAATTTGAATACAGACCATCATATGGTATACGATCCGTCTGAATATCATAATTTATATAGTAAGGTGCGTTAGCAATCAAGGTTGTCAATGTTGCCGCATCAATATTGTGAGTAATAAGCGGAAGCATATTATTTACAACAGCGAGCAAAGTTGTTGCATCCAGAGATCTTGCTTTTTGCATCAGCTGTACAAGAATCTCTCTCTGTCTTGAAGTACGGCCATAATCGGAATGCTCATTTCCGCGGCTTGTGTAACGGATTCTTGCAAATCCAACTGCCTGATTTCCATTCAGATGTGTAATTCCACCACCTGCAACATAGTAATCAGAAGCATTTAATCCCTGAAGTCTGCACTGTTCATCCAGATACATATTGATATAACCAGCCTCCTGTGTTGAAACTTCCAGATCAACACCACCTACAAGATCTATGATATTAGCCATCGAACTAAAGTCAACTGAAGCATAATTATCAATATCAACTCGATAATTACTTTCGATTGTAGAAACAAGAAGCGGACCTCCGCCAATTGCATAGGCACTGTTTAGCTTTCTTATACCAACATTTGGAATGTTAGCATACAAATCTCGCATAAAGCTTGTCATATAAATTGTCTTTGTCTGCGAATTGATGGAAGCTAAGATCATGGAATCGGAATTTCCATACCATCCATCTCTAGTATCAGAACCAATCAGCAGGATATTATAAACATTGCCATCAGAAGCAACATCAATATTTTGGCCTACATTTACTTCTTTAGCAAAAGCTGCTGCTGCCTCTGAATCCAGTGTCTCCATCTCAGTAAAGCCTTCCACATCATCTTCATCTGCTGTTAGCAAACCATAATTAATGGTAACTTCACTATCATCTACATAATTCGTTTTTCCAAGATAATGCTTTAATCCAAAATAAAATACACAAAGTCCCGCAAAAACAATAATCAACAATACAAGCACCACAATTAAAAGCGGTGTCTTGGCCGACTTCTTCTTTCCCTTGGCCATACTGGGTTCTCCTCTCTGTCTTCCAGACTCTAAAGCCCATCCTATTACAGACAAACTCTTGTCCTAATTTGATTTATGGCTATTGTTTAACCACACAATCTTTAATAGTATAGCATATTTTAGACAAATTACCAGACTTTTTTTTACAAAATCTTTGCCTGAACTGACCTTTTGACCCTGATATCATTCTATCAAGATATAAAATCATGATTAGGGCATTCTTTATCATAAAACTGTTCCATTACATTGCTTATCGATGCCGTAATTTTCTCATCCATACAGCCTGTGTTTACTCCGTTTTGAATAGCACGCGAAAAAGCAGCTATCTCATAGCGAAGCCCTTCTCCATCCAACTTATAGAAATAGCGTCTGTTCTGTGTAAAGTCCTCATAACGAACTTCAAAATAATCTGTTTTCCACCACGGTGACGGTACATAAATATATCCTTTTGTCCCTGTTATGATAAGCTCACCTTCTGACTTTACACCGATTCCTGTTTTAACAGATGCTGCTGCATTTGCGTACAAAAAATTTATCTTTGAAAAAAGATCTTGATCATTTTTTGTCTGATATGTCACCATATCACATTTTTTATAATCTGTTCCCAAAATTGAAAATACAGACAATAATCCAAATGGTCCCCATACTGCCATACTGCCAAAGCCACCCTTTTGGTAACCTACAGGCGGCGGCGTCATCTGTGTACAGGTTGCTTCAACTGCCTTGATATTTCCAACCTCTCCACTCTTTGCCATAAGAACAAGACGGTTAAATGCCATAAAATATGCGGTTTTAATAGCTTCTAAGAAAACACAGCCTTTTTCTTTTGCAAGTCTTGTCAGAAAAAGTGCACCCTCTTTTTCTAGTGCCACTGGTGATTCGCAAAGAACATGTTTTTTTTGCTCTAATGCCTTTTGGCTGTACCAAGCCCGTTTATCCGGCGATGTTACCACATAGACTGCATCACTCTCATCAAGCAATTCCTGCAGCGTTTCATAAACTGTAAGGCTTCCTGCATACTTTTTTTCATGTAATAACAAACCTTCTAACAATTGTTCTTGCTTTATTGGCGGCTGAAAAATCCCCGACAGCTCTACATTTCCTACATACCTGGATTCCTGAATAAATTTTTCAACCATCGGCTCATAGCCAATAATACCAAGACGTATACCACTATTTTCCTGACGAAGCTTTGTACTGGAAATATTAGCAGTGCGCGGAAGATAAACCACCTCACAATATTCCTTCAAGTAATCAAATTTGCCTTCCCAATCTGAACCAATTGCAAAAACATCAATATGATATCGACGAATATCATCTATTTTTTGACCAATGTACTCCTCTGGTATAACCTCATCTGCAAGTCCAGTATCTTTTACTGCCTGAATACGCTCCATTAGAGACTGCTGAACATTCAGTTTTCCTCTGCTGATATCAAAACTATCTGTTGTCACACCCACAATTAAATAGTCTCCCAGCGCCTTCGCACGTTTGAGCAGGTTTATATGGCCATAATGCAGCAGATCAAACGTACCATACGTAATGACTTTTTTCAAATCGTTCTCCTTGTACTCGTATTTTTCATTCAAACGTCTGCTAAATCTATATTATGCTCTTTCATCGATCTCAAAAAATGCAGTCAGGAAACGTTCCATTGCATCTTTTGAACCAACTGAAATACGCAGATATTTTTTCAGCATTTCATTGCCATATGATTTTACTAAAATCTTTTTTTCTGTCTCTAATTTCTGCGCAACCTCAGTCGCCTGATGTTTTGGTGTCACGAAAATATAATTTCCACGGCAGTCTCTTGTCTCGTATCCATGCTTTGTGAGTTCTGCAAGAGTATATGCCTTTCCCTCTTTTTCCGTTTCTATTAGCTGCTCAATCATCTCTGGATGATCTAAAATGCGTTCTGCAAACAATAGCGCAATCGCATTTGCATCAAATGTCAACTTCGCATTTTTCACATAATGAATAATCTGAGGATTGCTGATTACAACGCCAAGACGACATGCAGCAATTGAAAACAACTTTGAAAATGTACGCAAAAGCACAACATTTTCTTCATTCAGTGCATATTTTAAGAAAGTATTTGGATAAAAATAATGATACGCTTCATCAATAATAACGATTGCACCGACTTTCTTTGTTTTTTCGATTACCTTTTCCAATTCATCTTCAGTGTAAACATTGCCGATCGGATTGTTTGGATTTAATAGCACTACAATTCTAGTATTTTCTGTAATGGCATCTAAAATTTTATCAATCGAAATCGTCATATCCGGCTCATATGCAACTGGAACATGATGAAGGCCAAGAATGCTGCAGTTTACCCAATACATTTCAAAGCTTGGTGCAACTGTGACAACATCTTTTCCTTTTTCACCAAATGTCTCTAACAGATAACGTATTCCCATATCAGAACCATTTACTGCTACTACATTTTCATATGATGCGCCAATATAGGCTGCATACTTATTCAAGAAGCGATCCGGCTCAGGATATATCGAAAGAAATTCTGGTGTAATCTCTTTTAATACGCTGTCTACAAATTCCTTTGGCAGTCCCTCCGGATTTTCATTCATATCATAGCGCAGATAATCATAACGGCCCTGCTGCGGAAAAACGCGATTTGTATTTTTAATATGTTCATCTACATAATACATAATTTGAAAACCATCCTCTCATAATGTAACAATTTTTCTCTTGTTTTTATTGTACTACAGATAATCAAAACATACAATAAGAAAAATCATCATGAATCCCACCTTCTTTACATATCAGTTATTAAAAAGGTATCAGGTGTCCTTCCATGTTCAATTTTCAAAAAGATGTCTTTCATCCATTTTCTTTCAAAACTCTTTTAATTTCTGCTGCTTTTTTGCTTCTTCTGCTTACTGCTTTTACACTTCCCGCCGCCGTAATGGTAAGCACTACCCAAGGTTCACGAGAATTGCCAATTTATTGTGTTCAGACTGATCAAAAGAAAATTGCGCTTACATTTGACGCAGCCTGGGGCAATGAAGATACAGCTGATCTTTTGTCAATTCTGGCACGAAATCAAATTCATGCTACCTTTTTCTTAACAGGAAGCTGGGTAGATGCCTATCCTGATGATGTCAAGGCAATTGCTTCTGCCGGACACGATATAGGAAATCATTCACAGACACATCCAGAGATGAGCACACTTTCAAAAGAACAGATCCGCGATGAGTTAATGCAGGTACACAAAAATGTAAAGGAGCTGACTGGTCAAAATATGTGCTTTTTCAGACCACCTTATGGCGACTACAACAATCTTTTAATACAAACAGCAACAGAATGTGGATATCTTAGTATTCAGTGGGATATTGACAGCTTAGATTGGAAAGACTACGGTGTTCAATCTATCATTGATAGAACTGCATTAAATCCTGAGCTTTCAAACGGATCTATCATTTTGATGCATAATGGTGCCAAATATACAAAAGATGCACTTGAAACTGTTATTTCAACGCTTCAGTCAAAGGGTTATGAATTTGTAACGCTTTCTGAGCTTGTTTATAAAGATCATTTTCACATGGATGCTTCTGGCAAACAAATTCCTGATTAATTACATCTTTTTTCCACTTTTTTCAATAACTATGCTATACTGAAAACAAAATTTAAATGCTTCAGAAAAGGAGATTTTATGAGTACACTAACGAAATTAAAAGAAAACATTGAATCCGTGATCGTTGGAAAGGGAAAGGTGATCGATATGGTCATGACTTCCTTAATTGCCGGCGGTCATATTCTATTGGAGGACGTTCCTGGAACGGGCAAAACAGTTATGGCCAAGTCGCTTGCCCGCTCTTTGGATGCCTCTTTTTCCCGTGTACAGTTTACACCAGATTTGCTGCCATCTGATGTAACTGGATTAAACTATTACAATCAGAAGCAGGGTGAGTTCGTATTTAAATCAGGCCCTGTTTTCTGCAATATTTTATTGGCAGACGAAATTAACCGCGCTACACCAAGAACACAATCTGCTCTTTTAGAGTGCATGGAGGAGCGTCAGGTTACTGTAGACGGAAAGACCAGACCTCTTCCTGCTCCTTTTATTGTTATCGCAACACAAAATCCTGTTGAGACAACTGGAACATTTCCTCTGCCTGAGGCACAGCTTGACCGTTTCTTCATGAAGCTTTCTATGGGTCTTCCATCTAAAGAAGAGGAGCTTTCTATCCTGACGCGTTTTGAACATGCCCAGCCGCTTGCTGAACTGTCTGCTGTATGCACCACTGAGGAAATTGTTGCAGCACAAAAGGATTATAAAAAGGTTTTTGTTCATCCGCTTCTGCTTGATTACATGACAGAGCTTTCACAGCAAAGCAGACGTCATCCTTATGTAGTTACTGGAGTAAGCCCACGAGGAACACTTGCACTTTTGAACGCATCAAAGGCGTATGCCTTTTTACATGAACGAAGCTTTGTAGTTCCAGAAGATATCAAGGCAGTAGCAGTCTTTGTTCTTGCGCATCGCCTTGTCTTAAGCCGCGGCGTTGGCAGCCAGTCAACCGGTACTGAAATTATTGAAAAGCTACTGTCTGATGTTGCCGTTCCTACTGAAAACTGGGGAAAACACGAATAAGACTGAGGATTTGCCATGAAAATACTTCTTTTATTAGCCGCAGCAGGTCTTTTATACATATTGCAGGATTTGATCTACAAAACTTTTTGGGGCAAAAATCTCTCTGTCTCAATCCACTTTCAAGACAAGGCGGTTCTAGAAGGCGAACAAGCCACACTGACAGAGGTTATTGAAAACAGAAAACTTCTTCCGCTTGCCTACCTTAATGTCAAGTTTCAGGTCAGCCGCAATCTTGTATTTCAAAATATGGAAAATACAAGCGTTTCTGATTTCAACTATAAAAACGATGTTTTTTCTGTTTTGTTTCACCAGAGAATACGAAGAACGCTTGTCTTCTCCTGTCAAAAGCGCGGATACTATGAAATTACACAATCTGATATCATCTCATCCAATCTGCTTATGACAAGTGAATATATCAGCACATTGAATCAAAATACCTATTTATATGTTTATCCTAGATATCTAAATATTGATTGTCTTGACGTACCGTTTCGAAAAATGATAGGAACCATGACTAGCCGCCAATTTTTATATGAGGATCCTTTTGAGTTTCGCGGCATACGAGATTACACATCTACTGACCCGATGAATAGCGTAAACTGGACTGCCAGTGCACGAACTGGTGAGCTTATGGTTAATGTTCACGACTCTACATCTTCTCAGGAAGCCATTATTATTTTAAATCTGGAAACAGAAACTGTATGGGTATACGAACAGCTTCACGAAATTGCAATCCGGCTTGCCGCATCAATCAGCTACTACTTCCTTAATACTGGTGTTCCCACCAGAATGATATGCAATGGAAGTGACTGTATTACTGATCAGGTTGCCGTAATTCCTACTGGAAGTGGTCTTCGTCATGTTAATGCTATTGCTGAGGTTCTTGCAAGAATCGATCTTACACGAACAGTTGTATCCTGTACAGACCAACTGCATGAACTCACAAATAAAATGGCAAACTCGACTTCTGCTCCGCTTTATATCATGATCTCTAACTCAATGAGCAATTCCCTGCAGGATGCATTTGAACAGCTGATCAAAACTGGCAGCAGCGCTATGTGGATTGCACCTCTCTACGAGGACATGGAGCTTCGCGTACGGAAAATACCAAATATGGACATTATACGATGGGAGGTAAACAAATATGAGAATTAAGCTTCAGGCTCTGACAGAGCATATTCATGGATTTTTGTTAATTCTTGGAATTACTGCGTTTCTCTCCTGTCTTATTTTTCCTTCTCATTACTTATTCTACTTTTTTCACAGTTTTCTTTTGCTGATTCCATTTGCAGTTACTGCTTATGGCCAGGAAAAAATCAAGCATTTTGTCAGCTATTTCATTATTGGTATTGCATGTGCCATTTTGCTGTTTTTTATTGGAAGCAACTTTTGGGAGAAGCTATACTTTTTGATTCTTTCAGTAGCTATCATGCTAATCCGTATTCCTTCCCGTCTTCAAAAAACAGACGACTATGAAATTGTGGATGAAAACGTAATTGAATCAGGTGGTCTTTTTGATTCGCCAAGTGCCGGCTTTTTAGGGTATTTTGTTCTTCTCTTTTTTATCGCCTTGCTGCTAAAACGAAATGATCTTCAAACAATACTCTACTGGATTACATTTGCCTGGCTGACAGATTTTCTTGTATACACGAATTTAAAAAGCCTTAATCGCTATCTTTACAGCAGACGCAATATAGCAAACCTTCCCGGCAAGCAGATTATTTCTACGAACCGTGCACTCATGATTGCCTTTTCAATACTGGCTCTTGTGGTCATGCTTGTTGTTCCACTTCTTCCACTAGATCATATTGTTTATTCCATCGGCATCGCTATACGTGATTTTTTGCGATGGATTTTCTCTCATTTTTCCAGTGAAGAACAGACAGTCGTAGAAACAGCAGCTGAGTCACTTGCCACCTCTGGACAATCTGCTATGTTTGGCGATGTTAAACCTACACCTGCCTGGCTTAAAATGCTTTATGATATTTTATTTGCTGCCATTTTATTTGTTGTCAGTGCAGGTGCGCTTGTAGGAATTGGCTATGCAATACTGATGCTTGTACATCGCTTCTACAAGCCATCTGCAGTAACTGGCGATATACAGGAATTTATTAATGAAGAAACAGAATCTACTTTTCTTCAGGATTCTGAAAAAAAAGAACGTGATTCTCTTCTTTCTATGCTGTTTAATCCGAATACCACGATTCGAAAGAAATTTAAAAAGCAGATTCAGCAGGGAAGCCATTTAAACAAAAAGGCTGGCAATTTCATTCCTGTATCACTGACTCCTCTGGAGCTTGAACAGTATGCAAAACTGCCAGATGATGAGCGCACACATCTTCTGCATGCCCTTTATGAAAAAGCGCGATATTCAAAAGAGGGCTGCACAAAAGATGATGTTGCTTCATTTAAGAAATCATAACACTATAGTGAAAAGCATAGATAAAACGTCAGGAGCTATTGTATTTCCAATTGCTTCCTGACGTTTTATATTGCTAATATTTTATTGTTGCTCCAGATTACATACCAATACACTCTTTAATGTATGAAAGAAATGTTTTTACAATAATAACAAACCAATTCAATTCAATCTGCTGTTTATCTGATTGCACTGGTAGTGTTGCATCTGCCTCTGATGGCATTTCTGATTGTAGTGGCATTTTTACTTCTGGTTCTGACTGTGCCGTAAAAACTGTCGGCTGTGCATGATCCTCTTCAATCATAATTGCCTTCTCTTCCAATATCGCTGCTGCCTTCTGATTATCTACATCTGGTTCTACAAGAACAGATGCATATGTCTTTCCACTATCGTTATTCAAATCATGGCTCCAATTCAACACACCATTTTCTACATAATAACACTCTCCATTATACTGACATGGACCAGTATAATTCCAGTTTATCTGACCATTCTTAATGTAATACCAGACTTTGCTGTGGAAACACAATCCGGTGTAAGACCAATCTAATAAACCATTTTTTATATAATACCAAGCACCATCATGTAAGCACAATCCAGTATATAACCAGTCAACAACACCTGCTCTCACATAGTACCAACTGCCCTCGTAGTAGGTCAATCCTGTATAATTCCAGTTCACCTCTGCTCGCTCTACATAATACCAGCTTCCACTATTGCTTACAAGTCCTATATAATTTTCCTCTAACGCTCCATTCTGATAATACTTCCATTTTCCATCACGAAGAAGCAAACCTGTATAGCCATTTTGTGTATTCTGGTCAAGTGGCACATACGTTCCTTCAAGTGCAAAATCTCCATCCGCATCATATACATAAACATGTGTAATATAGGTTCCATACTCATTTTTATGATCTGACGTACTGATATAACATGTTGCAGTATTCTGTGAAACACTTGCCTGATGCCAAACTAAATCATCCTGACCATTTGCCTCTGTCCATGTCGGCATCAGCACTTTCGATATTCCTCTTGAAGTCTCAAACTGAGCTGTTACACGATATCCAGTACTACTTACGTCTGATACTGTAATCTTAACAATTTTTGGCATTTTAGAAGGTGTATTCGTAATAACACGATACATACTAAACTGTCCAGCGTAATCCCATATATACACATCATTAATATATGGGCCTCCCTTTTTATCTTTTGCCGGAAGATCAATGTATCCTGACTTTGTTGATGGATTATAATTTATATCTCTCCAAACAAGATCATCCTGACCATTCTCTGCTGTCCATGTTGCAACGCGAATCGCATTTACACCAAAAAGTGTACTATACTGGAACGAAATTCGATAATTATCGGAATTTGTCTGTGTACATGAAGCTGTAATTTGCGGTTTTCCGCTTTCTCGCTCTAAATCCTCTGGAATCTGAACATCAAGTGTTCGCGTTACGCAATTTCCTGCTTTATCATACAAATAAATAACAGAATGATACGTTCCACTTTTATTTTGATGAGCAGAAGTCATTACGTATGACATTACACTTGACCCATTGACCGTCATATTCGTTGTCACAGCAGCGCCTAAACCAAGTTTGTCTGTCCATGTTTTCATCTCTGCCTTTGACACACCAAGCGGACAATCAAAATTTGCATTCACCTGATATCCCAAAGCACTAACTTCCGTTACAGATGCTGATGTAATCTTGGGAACTGGTGTAGGAACAGATGCTGTTAATGCATACAGCTTTTTTGTTCCCCTATTATCAGTAACATACGCATGACAATTATATTCACCTCTATAATTTCCATGATTTGAAATATTTACGCGAACACTTGCCCGTCCATTTACAAACTGAAGCGGATACCAGATAAGAGTCTTTGCCTGTCCTGCGGTACTGCTCCATACTGCTACAGAAGAATTTCCAGAAAGACCATAATCACTGGCAGCTTCTACTGTAAGTGTAAATCCATTATAAGAAATATCTGTTGTATAAACATTGTAAATAACAAGTGCCTCTGCCGCACCCTTCACAGTAACACTAACTAGCACTGGCTTTGAAGCTACATTGTCCGTATCATATGCCACAATTCGAACACCATATGCACCTGTTCTCCACCCAAACTCAGAAATTGAGAAACTGCATTGAGAATATCCACCAGAAATGCTTCCCCGCTTTGTAACTGTTTTCTCTGTGCTGAATGCAATATTCCATGCACTATATTCTACTCTTGCAACCGGCTTTGTTCCGCTCACCTTGCAGTATGCTGTAAATGCATCTTGAGTTACTCCTGTGTATCCCGATTCTGTAATTGTAAGTGATGGTGCTGATGTTGTACTTATACCACTGCTTTGGCATACATTCTGAATTGTAAAGCTTCCATTCTGCCATTTTTCAGTTCCATCCTGCTGCACCCAAATCTGAATCTTAGAAACATTGCTTTTTCCCTTCCAGTTTCCAAGATCAGCATATATCATCTGATTTACATTCTTTTTCAGTGCAAGCTCCGTTTCAAGCGTGTCCTGACCGCTTGTAAAACGCATGCGCACTCTCAAATTTTGATTATCTCCAGCCGTTCCTGAAATATTAAAACAAAAATAACGCTGTGAAGAAAAATCAACATTTCCTGCGCGTGCAATTCCTGCATATGTGAATGGACTGTTTGCTCCTGCATTTACGGCAATCTTCTGGCTGTCTGCACTGCAGGAAGTTAATCCATACTCACCATACCAGCCATTCATAAGAGTCGTTCCAACATTACATGACGCGGCATATCCGCCGGTACCTAAATCTGCACTCCTGTTTTTTGACGCCATTACAGAACCATATACAGATGAAAATGACGGCAATCCAACAAGCGATGCAAGTGAATCTGTATACGCAAATGATTGATTTGTATCAATATATTTCCATACCGTCCACGCAGGCTTCTTTGCAAATGTACACAATGCCTTATTTTCATCATTATACCAAAGGCCCTGATGTATTCCCGCATCTGCCTCCGGCTTCGCATCTACTTCTCTCATTGCAATAAATGCATCAATATAAGGGTTAGCTTCAGTCACATAATACGCATAAGCAAGTGCCGCTGCCTGCTTCCACTCTACATTTCCCTGGTTAAACGAATGTGATGTATATCCCTGCTCAGACAATATCACATGCTTTACGGAGCCATCTGGATTTCGCAATCCATTTTTACACAAATATCCAGTTAAAACTGAAATATTCTCCATTGAAATAAAAATCGCATTTTCATTAAAGGTTGCATTATCATTCCACCACTCTGCCTCCGTAAGTGGATTTCCATATGGATGGAATGCTACTCCCCACTCAATATCACCCTCTGCCTTCATATAGGTGTTTACATAGTCAATTAGCTCTTTTCCATCATAACGTGTTCCTCCAGACACACCATGCCAATACATGTCTAACGACATAAAAACTCGCGCATGTGCACAGCTGCTTTTCACTGCCTGGCTTGTAATTCTCATCATATTGGTATAAATATATGCATAATCCGGCGCAGACTGGTGACCTGTGTAATTCCACGAAGTATCTGCATTAACTTCATTTCCAACTGTCCAGCTTGCAATATGTCCATATGCATGATCACTTCTGCCATATCGCTCACCGAGAAAATGAAGCGCTGCTGAAATGCATTCAATTCCTTCCTTTGAGACAACGTTCCATCCATGATATGCACCAATTGATGCATTTGCACCAGGATAGCCAAAGCTATGTGGATTTTGATCTGGCTGCCATAATAAAATCGCATTCACAATAATATTATTTCGGTCGTACATAAGAAGTGTTTGGTCTAACTTGGCAATACAATTTGATGAATACTGATATGTTTTCCCATTATATGTATAAGAATATCCGCTGCCATTAATTAGCTCATTCATTACAATATTTACATTTGTATAACTAAGGCCTAATTCTTCAATATCTGTTCCAAAAGCAATATCTGTGAGAAGCCCTTTTTTGCTTCTTGCCTGCGGATATGATGACTGATTTTCTGCCAATGCTTCTGGATTTGTAATAAAGCATCCATCACTCAATGCCTGATACGTACCATCCCTAAATTTCATTCCAACAAAAAATTTAGAATACAACTTTGACTGTGCTGTATTATTATTCAGCGGAACAGAAAATTCAAACGTATCTTCTTTTTTCACATCTGCAATCGGACTGCCTGTAATATCTTTTTGATACATCGGCTCCTCAAACAGATACAATTTCTCATCTGCTGTCTTAAACTTATGGTTAAGCTTTCCCTTGACAATGACTTGACTTCCCTCTATCCGACATGATAAAATTTGAATAATCTGAGTCACATCTCCAAGATCTAAAAAGTCAATTCCATATTCAAACTCGGTAGTTTCCTCTTCTATTTCCTCAGTTGACTCTTCTTCTGTTAACTCTTCTGTCATTTCTTCCGATGATACTTCCTCAGAAGATTCTTCTGCAAATATATTTTCTCCAGATGATTCTTCAGGAGATTCTTCTACTGTCGTTTCAATAGCTGTTTCAGTTATTGTTTCACTTACATCTTCTCCCACTGTTGTTTCTTCATGTTCAGAAGCTGTTTCTATCGTTGACTCAGTCTCTAACGATGTACTTTCCGGTTGTGTACCTTCTGGCTGTATACTTTCCGGTTGTGTACTCTCTGACTGTGTACTCTCTGGCTGTATGCTTTCCGACTGTGGACTTTCTGTTATTGCTGCCGAAGTTTCCAGCTGTAAACTAGACTCAGTCTGCACTTCATTTTTTTCCTGCGTCTGGTTCTCCTTTTGATACAAACTGTTGTCAGTTGTGCTAATTTCTTCTGCTGCCTGTATCGTTGTTACACTAGTAAAGCTTCCCGCTACTGCAAGTGAAACAGCCATAAGAAGTGCACTTATTCTTGTTTTTAACTGCTGCCTTCTCATTTATTCCTCCCATTTTTTTAAAAGAATAGGCAGGTTCCTACCTGCCCATTCAATTATACTAGTTTTATTCTGTTATGTGCAGACAAATTTTGCTGTCTGCAATACCAATTTTGCTGTTTTGAGGTTCATCACAGCAAACTTCCCAGCGAATAACATTAATATTCTCCAAGATACCTTGATGGTTAGAATGTTCTACTGTTTTGATTTTAAATTCACCCTTACGTCCCTCTGCATGTAAAATAACACAATGCTTTTCTCCGCGAATTACAACACTATCATTTTCAACACTTACAGGCAGTCTTGTAATCAAATTTTCATAAACTGTCACGCCAAGTCTGCACTGAATATAATCGCATACAGTAAGATCTCCTGTATTTTCATCCAAACAAATCTCACGATATACCTTCTGTGCTTCAATTCCATATGCTTTTCCAAATGAAATCAAAATATTACGATCTTTTGTTAATTCAAATCTGTCGGCACAATATTCCTTTCCTGCCTTTTGATCAATATCTCCAATAATCGGAATATTGTGGCTCTCGCCTCTATTACAGAAAACCTCATAACGCTTTTCAGAAAAATAATCCTTTGTGTATTCTCCAGCGCCTAAATCATCCAAAAAAGCTTCTCCGTCTACCAGGTAATGAAAACTTCCAACATCATTATGATTATGTGGTTCACCATTATTTCCACCCTTTGCAATAACAGCTGTTTGTTTTGCACCTCTTAAAATACACCACTGCGCATCCTGTAAAACACAAGCACCGCTTTGTTCTAACGGCTTTGGTTCTTCTGCCTTTTTATTCTGTACATCGTCTAAATAGCGATGCGTCCAATACCAGCTCCAGTAAATTCCAACCCATCTCCAACAGCAGTCTCCATCCAGCTTTTGTACATATGATGTATCTGGAAAACGAATATCACTGTACTGATCTGCCAGACAGCATGTAAGTCCCATCGGATATGTTCCTCTTGAATCACCATCTGAAAAGCTGACAGTACGACCACCGGCAAAATAACACTTTTGCTGAAAATGTACAATCGCATTTACTTTTTCAGATGCCATCAGATCCTTTGATGGATCATATTCTCTTTGTGCTAATGCAAACAATGTAAAATATGTAAAGCCATATACCCAGTAACCAAGTCCCTCCTGACACGCGCCATCCATGCCAAAACCTTCTAAATAATAATGTTCCAGTGCATAATTAAGTCGTTCTAACAGTTTTTTCTTTTCTGTTCCTTCCTCCATAAGAAGAAGAGCTGCACTTCCCACATTACCACAACAAACAGCATTCCAATTATTCGTTGCCTGTTCCCAGCTTGCATATGGCACCTTCGACTCTATAAATGGCTTAAGAATACGAGCCTTCACTTCATTTTGCGCAAGCGTAATCACATCTTCTGAAAGCTCATCCTTTAAAAGAGTTGTAATATGTGCAAGTGTCTGACCTGTTTCACTTGCAAAAAGATCGATTACACCTCTCCAATTTGGATTTTCCTTTCTTCTAACGTGTGCCGGAAGTGCCCAGCACTCTTCTGCGCATATTTCCCGTATTACTTCTTCTAGCTTTTGAATATCTTCTTTTTCATGCCAGATCACACTTGCAAGACCAAGCACTGATAAGAATTTTCTTCTTCCAAAGTAAACAGCCTCATATCGCATACGGTTTCCATTTGTTTCAAATTCGCTAAAAAGCTCCTCTGTTAGCTGTGGCATGCTTTCATTTCTTAACTGGTCTGCCAGTTTTCTAACTTCACTTTCATATAGTGCCACATATTCCTTTATCTGATTTTGCATCTCCATATTAATTTATCTCCTTTCATCCCTTTTGTTTGATGCATGTAACTTTTTCTGATTTTTTACAGATTTTCGCCATTTTTACTGAAATATCTGTTGACATTATACCTCTTTTTCTCGAATCTGTATAGTATTTTTTTACTGGAATTCAGGTTACAGTTCATATTACGCGTGAACTGTAACGACTTCAGAAAATCTGCGTCTGAAGATTTTTAAAAACACCATACAAATCAAGTGTTCCAAAGCCCCATTCCCTATTGGGATATGTTCTCGATGAATCTCTTTTTGCACCTCTGATAAAATACGTTCTTACATCTGTACTACTAAAATAGCGAATCCCGCTTTCTCTTGTCCACTGGCAAAATAATGCCGCTGCTCCCGCCATATGTGCTGCTGCAACACTTGAACCACTTCTTTGTACACGACGGAGTTCATTTCCCACACCTGATAACGACGATGTAAAACCTTCAATTCCAACGCCAGGCGCCGCCAAATCTGGACAAATCCGGCCATCTGTAGTATAGCCACGCCCTGAATATAGGTAAATACTATTATTTTGATGATTGTAATTGCTGACTGAAATCACATTTGCTGCATCAGACGGCGAAGTAAGCGTTATAAATTCTGAAGGACGAAGGAATACAGTATCCTGCCTCAAAAATGATTCTATCGGAAGCCACATATGATAACGACCTGTTATAAAAAGATCATTATATACACGTACTGTCCAGACACCTGGTGTAATATTGATAAAGCGAAGCAGTGCAAGAAACTCACCTGTTCCCGTAACAGAAAGTCTATACGAAAGCTCCACTCTTGTCCGTGCCAGTGCAAAATTTAAAATTTCAATGCGCCCTGGCCTCACATATATTCTTGGAATTACTTCTCCATTCGGAGAACGTATCGCGACTGAATATGTTTCCGGTTCATTTGCCCACAATTCAAGAAAGAAGCCATTCTCTCCCTCTGCAACGCGAATCTCTACATCCTCATATCCGCTTTCTGATGAAATTTGTCCTTCAAAATGATGACCTCTTGCTGTCTCGTTTCCTGTTCCTGCCACAATTGTGATGCCAACAGAACTTCCAAGCCCTTCAAGCATTCTTGCAAGTGGCAAGCCACCTCGATGAGATCCAGCATTCGTTCCAAGTCCCAGACAAATCACAAGTGGCTGTTGACGCTTCTTTGCTAACGATACAAGATAAAGAACACCTGCCATAATATCATTTTCCTGATATGCCACCGCATCCTCTTTAATCTGATAATAAGCTCGCAAACGATTCTTAGCAGGCTTTAACTTTACCATTGCAATATCTGCTTTTGGCGCTGCACCAGTAAAGCTTCCATCTGGCAGCTCATTTCCTGCCGCTATAGAAGCCAAAAAAGTTCCATGCCCATTTTCATCCCTTGACGAAATTCCTTCATAAGCATCTTCCATTTTTACTGCTGCGTTTAACTGCTCATGCGTAAATTCGCTTCCATATAAAAATCCTTCCGGCGTTCTTGTAATGTTCTCTGGCGTCTCTGGAAGCTCTGGCTGCGCAGGTAGTCTGATTGGGCTTCCGGCCGGTATTGTCTGATCCCAGATTGCTGTTACTCTAGTTGTTCCATCTTGTTTTAGAAAAATGGAACCTGCATAATCAATTCCCGTATCCACAAATCCAATCAAAACACCACTTCCATCAAGCTTAAGATCTGGATTTTCCCTTACCTGCAAAATACCAGATGATTCCATACTTCCTGTATCCTGCAAACCAAACAGCTTTGGAATGTTATAATAGCCATAGACAGTTCCATCTTCATATCCATCCGAAAGCTTCAGGTAAAGAGATGCAAACCTAGCACCTAATGGCTGTTTGCAATCAAGCGTATACTTTGACTCAATAAGACTTCGATTCCCAATAAAATCAATATATTCCTCTGAATAAATCTGATCCTGACAGTTCAAAAAAGACTCCCTAAAACAAATCTCGTCATACTAGCATATGTACGTTATGATTGTTTTAGAAAGTCTTTTTTTATTCTATTAAATCATGTACCACTTAATCTCATTCGGCGCCATTTCCAACTCAAAGCTGCTTTTGTCACCGCGGTAAACAGTAGTCTTCTGTGGCTCATAAGTATTATTCACCACGCAGAATTTTCCATTCTTTACATAAGCATGGACTTCTACATTAAAGTTTGTACTAAACCACTGATTTAAAACAGCCTCACCATGCGCACTCCACAAAATGCTTCGATATAAGATACGGCTGTTCTCAAAATTATATGGCAGACCGCTAATATATACGCTTCGACCCTTACCAAACTCATTTACAGCCATCTGTACTTCCTTTTCACGCTGTACAAGAATTTCTGTACCGGCATATGCGTACATACTCTTCTTTCCCTCTCCAAAATCTACCGGCTTTGTTGTATCGGCAAGAATGAAATGATCCTGATGTTCTTCCCAGTTATACTTATCGTAATTCAAAGTAAATCCTGTCTCTTTCTCAACACCAATCAAATCCGCCAGCTGTAAGAAATGACCCTGGAATTGATGACCAGATGGTTCGCCAACACCAATAAATCCACCTCCATTATAAACAAATTCACGAATTGCAGATGAGATTTTGGGATTTTCCCAAATACTTCCACCAGTATGAGCTGTGTCACCATCTCCAACATTGATAATAACATCAATATCCTTTAATATCTGCGGATTTTGAAGAATATCGTCAAATGAAATGAAGCAAACATCAAATGGTGCTCCGCTAAGTGCCTCAATAATTCCAGCATAGCTATAATTTTGCTTCTGATACAGTGCATGATGTACCATATGACATCCCCAGCTGCGAATCTTGCCCCAGCTATTGAGCACTGCAACTTTTTTCACGCAATATGGTGTCGTTCCCTTTGCATTTTCATATAGCTCACGAAACTCATTGCATACATCCTCAACGTACTGTAAAAATTCAGGGAAATCGAGTGTCAATTTTAAGTATCCGCCATATCCGATACGATCAATCGGTTTTCTTAAAATTGCACGTCTTGCTGTAATCCAGTTTTCCTTTGCTTCCTTCACTGGATCTCCATTCTCATGGAATGTATCTGGGAAGAAGTAAGGCAGGAAACGGCCTTCTGTATATTTTACGCCCTTAATATCAGAAATCAGGCGTAATGTACTTCCATTTCCAACACTTCCTACAACTGCATCAAGTCCAATTGTAGCAAACTCTTCCATAAACGGTTCTGTTCCAATCCAATGATCGCCTAAAAACATCATGGCTTCTTTACCACACTCGTGAGTAATATCTACCATTTCCTTTGCCAGCTTTGCGACTTCTCTGCGCTGGAATGCCTGAAAATCTTTAAATTCCTTGCTCGGAACGCGATACTGGTTATTATAATAGCCCTGATCGATTATATACTCCGGACGGAATGGATAACCCACCTCTTTTTCAAACTGCTCTAAAATATAAGGACTGACTGATGCAGAATAACCATACCAATCCACATATTTTTCTCTCTTTAACTCGTCAAACATAAGAGTAAACTGATGGAAAAATGTTGTATAACGAATAACATTCACATATGGATGTTCTTCACAATACTTGCGAAGACGCTCTAATGAATACTTATGTGTCTTTGGCTGGCGCACATCAAAAGTAATCTGATGCTCAAAATCCTTCCATTCATTTGTTACTGCATTATACATATGAACTGGGTCCCAGATAATATATGCTAAAAAGCTAACCGTATATTCATGGAATGGCACAGCGTCGCAGATCACCACACAGCCAGTCTCTTCCTGATAATTCCAATTCGTTGTCGGCACGATCTCACCTGTTGAACGGTCAATGACTTCCCACCATCTTTTGATATCATCTCTTGTATTGACCATCATCAGTTCATCTGATATTCCCTTCATAAGCGGAATAGAAAGCTCTTTGTCAACCGCTGTATAAAAGGCTGTCATCACATAGCACTGCTGCACCTCATCTGGATTTGCCTTTGCCCACTCATTATCTTTTCTTGTTGTATAATAAGTCGCATAAATTTTTGCACCCGTTTTTGTCAATTCCTCTGGAAATTCAGTTCCATCACAGTCACGTATTGCATCCGCTCCCCAGCGTTTCATTAGTTCAATTGTTTCTGGTACAACATCTAGATTGGTCGGAATCGTAACTCTTCCCTTTGTCTGGCTCATCTTACGTTATCCTCCTATCGAAAATTTTCTCATTCTCTTTTTGTTTTACTGCTCTTATTTCAACACAATAATCTGGTTTTCTTCCTCAGTATAGTTTCCGCCGCCCATCTGATTTCTCACAAATGGAACACCTTCTCTGACATAGAAAATATTATGAGAAAGCAATGCATCAGGATTCAAGGATGGACTTATTGTTCCTCCAAGATCATCATAACTTACATTGTGACTGAAAGTATTATGAATTGCTTCATCAAGACAAAACATCACACATCCGCCTTCATTTTGTCTGCTGTAATTATATTCATATGTCGTTCCATCTCCAGAATCTGCATCATAAGCCATTCCATCCTGATTTAATCTCGTATCCGCTGCTTCATTGTAACGAAACAGCGCATCCTTACATTTCCATGGCCAAATGGCTGCTGCTACCTTTCCTGCACGATTTTTTGGACAACAATAAATACGATCATTAATTTCCTGTGCTACACAATCCGTCATATTGTGTTCCACAAGCGGACGAAGCGCATACATAGCTGTAATGCCATCTCCGCCTGCTTCCTTGACATAATTATTGCGAATCACCACATGTTCATGACCATACTTAAGGAATGCTTCTTTGTCCAATATAGCTCCCTGAAATTTATCATGTGCATATGTATATCCAACTGCAATTCCCCAGCGGCTTGTCCGGTAGACAAAGCAGCTTTCTACTGTAATATCACAAAAACGAGCTGCGCCTGTAATATCTTCATTTGCCGGCTTTAATGCTGTCATGTAAATGCCGCCATTATTCATATGCTTATCGTAAACATTTCCATTAACGTCATGAACATAAAGATTCTGCAGGTGAATACCACTTCTTACTCCCTTGTCCCTTGCAGTAACAGCAACTCCCGTGCGATTCATCTTATAAGGTGCACTATATGTTTCTCCAATGATGTTCTCTGCACTGTTTGTAATCTCAATATCATGAATCCAGATATATTCTGCATCGTACAGCAGCACTGCTGATGACACATATCCCTGATACACATGTGTTGGCGAATCTAATTCTGTGCCATAATCCTGATACCAGATTCCCTGTCCATTTGCTGCAATCACCGGCAATACTTCCTCATAAAATTTCTCGCAGCTTTCTGGCAAGTATGCACCAATCTCAATAGGAGATTCTTTTGTTCCACTGTCTTTGATCTGTAAAAACTGTCCCTCAAAAACTGATCCTCTGGCTAAAAGCACACGATCTCCTGGCTGCAGCTTCAAACGGTTGATAACAAACAAAGTTGCAAATGCAGATGATTTGCTCAAACCATCATTTGTATCATTTCCGTCAATCTGACTGACATAATATGTTCTGAATGAGTTTGTCATATGCTTCCTCTCTCAATCTTTTCTCAATGATCTGCTCTACATCCTCAAATGGGAAATAATCTCCATGGTAACGTCCAAAAAGATCATGATTATTTTCATAAAAATTCAATCTTTCTTCCCGTGTAAAAGATGGGCAAACACCTAGCTGCTTAATTTTTTCAGATGGCTGTACGAAATCCAGTCGAAATCTTGTAAGCTCATATTGAAGATACATCGGTGGGGTATAAAAATATGGCCCATAAAATAATTCCCCTTTTTCCTGTTTATGCCTGTTCTCTTCATTTTTTTCTTTGCGGCGCTCTTCTAATGCTTCTACAGTATCATCAAGAATCAGACCAAAGTTTTTTGCCAGCAAAAGCGCAGCCTTTGCCTTTTGCCAATCTTTTTCATCTAGACAATACTTATTTTTCATCTGATTTTTCATTATTTTACTGCTCCTGCAATTCCATTTGCAAAGCTCTTCTGCAGACAAAGGAAAATAATCGCTGTCGGCAGTGTACAGATCAGTACACCTAACATCAGCATTCCGTAATCTACACTATAGCCACTCTTTAAATTTGCTACTAACATCGGCATTGTAACCTCATTTTTATCCTGAAGGATAATTGTTGGCCACAGATAATTGTTCCATGCATTCATAAATGTTACCGTCATAGCTGCACCATAGGTAGATTTCATAACAGGAATAAACATCGTAAAGAAAATCTTAATCTCGCTTAATCCCTCTAATCGTGCAGCCTCAATAATATCATGAGGGAAAGATCTTGCTGCCTGACGGAACATCATAATCAAAAATGGCGTTGAAATAGAAGGCAATGCCAGTGCAATCCAAGTATTTACAAGCTTCCATGATGCAAACAGCTTAAATAATGGAATCATAATAGCAACAAACGGAAGCATCATTGCAAGCAGCAGGATATTCATTAAAATATCCTTTCCCTTATCATGATAAATCTCAAAACCGTAACCTGCAATTGAGCAGACAAGAAGTGAGATTACCGTTATTACAATCGCATTTCTAAAAGAGTTAAACATTGCAAGACCTAAATTTTGTGTCTCAATCAATGTCCTATAATTTTCCAACAGATGAGTTCCAGGAATCAGCTTTCCTCTAACAATGTCGATGCTGGCGTTTGTCGCACCTGATATCATATAATATAGAGGAAACGCTGACAGAAAACTTGCAAGAACCAAAATCACATAGGATATTGTTGTTTTTACTTTAGTCACGTTTATCACCTACTTTCATCTGAATCGCTGACAGAACTGCCACGCTTACCAAAATAAATACTGAAATTGCTGCGGCATAATTAAATTTTGGTGTCTCTACAAAGGAAATATTATAAACATAATGTGCCAGTGTCATAGTAGATTTTCCAGGACCTCCGCCCGTCAGGTTCACTGACTCATCAAACAACTGCAATGTTCCTGATGTGGACATAATTGCAGTTAACAAAATGGTCGGCTTTAACAGTGGGATGGTGATACGTGTAAACTGCTTGAATGGACTTGCACCATCAATGTAGCTTGCCTCATAGACTGAATAATCAATATTCTGTAATCCGGCAAGATAAAATACCATATTGTAGCCAGTCCATCGCCAAATCAATGCAATTACAATTACAAAGCGTGCTGCCCATGCATCCTGAAACCAATTTACTGGTGTCAAACCAATCGCTGCTATAACATTGTTAACAAGACCATCCTGCGCAAACAAGGATTTGAAAATCATAGAATATGATACAAGTGATGTCGCACATGGAAGGAATATCAATGTACGGAAAATACTTTTTCCTTTAATCTTTGGATTATTCAGAATCTGTGCCAGACAAAGTGCCAAAATTAACATAATCGGCACTTGGATCAAAAAGTAAAATACAGTATTAAACAAGCATTGTTGGAATGTTTTATCCTTCAAGATTCTCTTGTAATTTGCCAATCCTACAAAAGTGCTTGCACCACCTGTACCCTTTTTTGAAAAAGAAAGCACAAATGCCTGCACCATTGGATAAAAGCAGAATATAAAAATGAGAAGTGCGGCCGGAATCAAGAAAACCCATCCTGTAAGATTATGTCTTTTTTCCAGGCTCATCTTTGCTTTTTGTCTTTTCACGTTAACCACGCCTTTCTATTTTGTAATTATTCAGAGCCATGCAAAAATGCTTTCTGTAGATGTCTGTATTAAAGCAGAAATTCAATTTTTATGGCAAATATGGTGATAAAAATATACCGGGAACGCACTGCATTCCCGGTACCAGAATTTCCTTAATTACTCGCTAATGTTAAACTCAACGGTATCCTGTGCATTCTGAATCTCTTCATCAATGTCAGCATCATTCTGAACCACATTTGTAACAGCATCCGTCAGTGCACTTCTGATATCAGAATAATATGCGCCATAATCAATTCCCGGAACCTGTCCTGCAAATTCAACGATATCCTTATATACAGCCTGTCCGCCGTAGAAATCAGAAGTCTCATTGTATACATCAGACTCTGCAGCTGGCAGATAACTTGCGATTGCACCTGCATTTACAAGCAGATCATCGTAAAGATCAACATCTGCGCCAAAAGTAGAGCTCAAGAAATCAAAAGCAAGTTCTGTATTCTTGCAGTTAGAAGATACTGCCCAGCTCGCACCTCCACAGTTTGCGTAGTTTGTTGCTCCCTCGATATCATCAAGTGCCGGCATATTTACGATCGCCCACTTACCAGACTGATCCTCTGCTGCCTGAATGGAAGACATGATCCAGCAACCCTGAATAACGCCTGCTGCTGTTCCCTTGTTCATGGAAGCAATGTACTGATCCCAGTCAGTGTAGTCTACCATGATACCCTCATCGATCAGCTGCTTATATACTTCAATTGCTGCCTTAAGTGCTTCGTTATCTACAAGTTTAACTTCGCCATCTACAATAGGGGATGCGCCTGCAGACTGCAGCATTTCGATTACGATCTCTGAACCGCCTGAACTTGTCAGCATCGGGACATCATTTGCCTCTACTACCTTCTTTGCAAGCTCGATAAACTCAGACCATGTAGTATCCATGAAATCCTCTACTTTAAGTCCAGCCTTCTCTACCATATCAGAACGAATTGCCATGATGGTTGCACCATTATCAAACGGAACACCATAATTCTTTTCATCTACTGTAGAGTCTGCCAGCTTACCTGCTGAAAACTTTGAAAAATCAATTCCTGAATCTGTTAACTCAGTGAAAATCTCTGGATAATTAGTTACATTCTTATGGAAAGAATAATCCTGCATTAAAAAGATATCTGGCAATGTATCATATGTACCAGCCTCAGCTGCTGTAATCAAGCTCTGCTCAATATCAGAATAAACCTTCTCCTGAATGTCAAGCTTAAAATTAGGATGATCCTTCTGATATGCAGCCTCAGCCTGCTTCATTGCATATACGTTGAATGTAGGATCCCAACACCATACGGTTAATGTCTCCTCTTCATCTGCTGCGTAAACATTCTGTGCAATTCCTGTAGTTCCTGCGAGTGCATATGCAAACATAGCTGCTGCTGGAAGGACTGCCGTTAATTTCTTTCTCATAATAAATTCCTCCTTAAAAATTTGTTTTTCTGTTTTTGATGATCTTATTATAACTTTCCCATCTCCTTATTTCTACTTTTATATTGCTCTATTTTGTTATTATCTTGCTGTTTCAAGCGATTTTTTGCAATTTTAAGTCTATACTTTTCAGCATTTTATATTTTTTCCCGAATTGAATTACTATTTTATCGTATATTTTAACAGTTTTACGCATTAACCTTATTGATATTGCTCAGCAATATTCTTTAAATTTATAACAATTTATTATAAACTTTTCTTTTTTTCTATGCTATCATAGCATTACGACGATTCTTTTTTACAGAAAGGAGATTTTATGGCAGATGAACGTTACGACATCTCAATTACAAAAGAATATTTAATCCGAAACAAGGCTAAGCTTCTTTATATCTCCTCCGCTACCTACAGCGGCGACTGGCTTAGCACACCTCATACACACTATTGTTCTGAGCTTTTTTATGTTCTTGAAGGAATTGGACAGTTTCAGGTAGAAGACAAAATCTTCCCTGTTAAAGCAAATGATTTAATTATCATCAATCCAAATATTTCACACACTGAACTTGGACTTCGCTCCCATCCAATGAAATATATTGTGCTTGGCATTGAAGGTCTGGAACTTTCGTCTGAAAATGATCATTCTAATTTTTGTATTGTTAATTTTAAAGAAATTAAGGATACGATGGTTTTCTATTTACAGATGATGCTAAAAGAAATTGAAACACGTGCACCTGGGCATGAAGCTATATGTCAGGATTTAATGGAAATTCTTATTGTTCTTTTTGGACGCCAGACGAATTTCTCAACAATTCTTACTCCAGCCAACAAAAAGGCTTCTCATCTATGTGATTCTGTCCGTCGTTATCTTGATCAAAACTGTGAGGAAGATATCACACTAGAACAGCTGGCAAAATTTTCTCATGTGAACAAATATTATCTGGTGCATACCTTTACCGACGAGTATGGGATCTCTCCTATCAGCTACCTTATGCAGGCACGTGTCAAAAAAGCTGAAAAACTGCTGGCCACAACTGATTATTCTATGTCTGTAATCAGCAGTTCCTGTGGATTTGCTTCATCTGGCTATTTCTCACAGACATTTAAGAAAATTACAGGTCTCTCTCCGAGTGCATATCGAAAGAAAAGCAAATCAGAACACGAAGCAAATAATTAAAAATAAGGTGTCAAAAACAGACTTTAAACTGTTTTGACACCTTTTTCTTATTATATGGATTATATTTTTATAGATCAGTTTTCACTCGCCAGTCTAAGCGGTTCCTGTCCTCTAAGTTCTATCACAGGTCCGCCTGTATGCTCCACGTAAGCACGTGTAATACGTACACGGCCAATATTATCATCCTTTGGAATCTCATACATGATATCGAGCATAAAATCTTCTATGATGGCACGAAGCGCTCTGGCTCCCGTATCCTTTTTTAATGCCTTTGCAGCAATTGCCTCAAGTGCATCCGGCTCAAATATAAGATCTACTTCATCCATTGCAAGAAGCTCTCTGTACTGCTTTAAAAGTGCATTCTTTGGCTCACTCAAAATTCTTGTCAGCATCTTCTCATCAAGTGCATCCAATGTAAAGACAATCGGAAGACGTCCCAAAAACTCTGGAATCATACCAAAGTTTCTAAGGTCCTCTGTCTCAACATAGCGAAAAATATTCTTCTCATTATCACAGTGATCTTTAAGCTCTGCATTAAAGCCCATCGAAGATTTCTTTGCCAGACGCTCGCGAATGACCTGATCAAGATCTGGAAAAGCGCCGCCACAGATAAATAAAATATTAGTCGTATCTACCGTTACCATAGGCACCATCGCATTCTTGCTTGATGCACCAACAGGAACTTCTACCTCAGCACCTTCAAGAAGCTTTAACAGACCCTGCTGAACACTCTCACCATTTACATCACGATGATTTGTCTCTCTCTTTCTTGCAAGCTTATCAATCTCATCAATAAACACAATTCCCGTCTGTGCTTTCTCTACATCATTATCTGCTGCTGCAAGAAGCTTACTGATAACACTCTCAATATCATCACCGATATAGCCAGCTTCCGTAAGAGATGTTGCATCTGCAATAGCAAGCGGCACATCAAGAAGCTTCGCTAATGTCTTAACTAGATATGTTTTACCGCTTCCTGTCGGTCCAATCATAAGCATATTTGATTTTTCAATCTCAACATCCTTTTTTTGCTGAAGTGCTGCCACTCTCTTATAGTGATTATATACAGCGACAGACATAACCTTCTTTGCGTGCTCTTGGCCTACGACATATTCGTTTAAGCTTGCATGAATCTGATGCGGAGACGGAATTGCCTTTAAGTCAATTGGCTTTACCTGATCATCAGGCTTTTTTTTCTTAATTTTTTGTTTCTCCGGCATTCCCATATTCATGCCGCTCATCATATTCATCAGATCATCCGGCATCCCAGCAAATGGAAAGCCCTCTGGGATTCCAAACATTTTCGGGAAATTACCACTGTTAACCTGATTAAATGCTTTTTGCATACAATCATTACAGATAGTAATATCCGGAGAGATTGTGATCATCTTTCCTGCCTTGCTCTCTGGTCTGCGGCAGACATAGCAGACCTTCTCATATGCATCATGATCATCATTTCTATTGCTATTAGCATTGCTGCTATTATTATCCGCATTTATTACATTTGTATCATTATCATTTGCATTCTGATTTGCCATAACGAAAACTCCTCAATCTTTCTATTTTATTGACTGATCAGCAGCCAGCCTGCTGCACAAATAGATCCAGTCATTACCTATCGGTTTTTTCATATCCCTTGTAGTATACTTGATACACGAAAGAAAAACAAGATTTTTCGAAAAAAAGACTGGCAGATTTCTCTACCAGTCCCTAAAATTTTTATAAAGTCTTTTTTAGTTCACGGGACACCCATTCACAAAACCGCGTGAACTATAAAAAATTAGTTATCGATCAGCTTCTTTGTATCCTTCCAGCTCATCAGACTTCTTAACTCAGCACCAACCTTCTCAACTGGATGCTCAGCCTGCATACGTCTCATAGCTAAGAAGTGTGGCATACCAACCTTGCTCTCTAACAGCCATTCCTTAGCAAATGCACCACTCTGGATATCAGCCAGAACCTTACGCATTGCGTTCTTAGTATCCTCAGTAATGATCTTCGGTCCAGTGATGTAATCACCATACTCAGCAGTATTGGAGATGGAATATCTCATTCCAGCGAAACCAGACTCATTGATCAAATCAACGATCAGCTTCATCTCATGAATACACTCAAAGTAAGCTGACTCTGGCTCATAACCTGCCTCAACAAGTACCTCATAACCAGTCTTCATCAATGCACAAACACCACCGCAAAGAACTGCCTGCTCACCGAACAAGTCAGTCTCAGTCTCCTGACGGAATGTTGTCTCCAGAACACCTGCTCTTGCGCCGCCGATAGCCAATGCGTAAGCCAGTGCCAGATCATGTGCCTTACCAGTAGCATTCTGATGAACAGCAATCAGACACGGAACACCCTTGCCTTCCTGATAAGTAGAACGTACTGTGTGACCTGGTCCCTTCGGTGCGATCATTGTAACATCAACATCTGCCGGCGGAACGATCTGATTGAAATGGATTGCAAAGCCATGAGCGAACATTAACATCATACCTGGTCTTAAGTTCGGAGCTACACTCTCATTGTACATAGCTGCCTGCTTCTCATCATTAATCAGAATCATGACAATATCTGCTCTCTTAGTAGCCTCTGCTGCTGTATATACTTCAAATCCTTCTGCTTCTGCCTTTGCCCAAGACTTGGATCCCTTGTACAGACCAATAATGACATTGCATCCAGATTCCTTTGCGTTCTTTGCATGTGCATGTCCCTGGCTGCCATATCCGATAATTGCAATGGTCTTACCCTCCAGTAAAGACAGGTTGCAGTCCTTCTGATAATAAATTGTTGCCATAACTTTATCCTCCATATAGTGTTGTAGAGCAACTGCCCTACTAAATATGCAAAACAAGACTCTAAAATTAGAGAGTTGCAATGTCGCGTTTTAATATAACTATTGATATGTTTTAAAGCATTTCCATTAGGAAAGGCTATTTTCAGAACCTCTTGACAAACCTGTGATACCAGTTCTTGCTAACTCAAGTATCGTAAACTTCTCAAGAAGCTTTGTGCAAGCATCCAGCTTGCTTTCATTTCCGGTAAGCTCAATCATCATAGATTCTTCTCCGACATCTACGATCTTTGCACGGAAGATATCTGCAATCGCAATTACCTGCGCTCTTTCCTCCGGTTTTGCTGCTACCTTAATCAAAATCAATTCTCTACAGACAGACGCATCAGCAGGCAGCATCTGAATCTTTGATACATCTACCAGCTTTGCGAGCTGCTTTTCAATCTGCTCAAGCACCTCTGGCTCACCCTCTGCCACAACTGTCATTCTGGAGTGACACTTATCCTGTGTCTCTCCAACCGTCAGGCTGTCAATGTTATAACCTCTGCGGCTGAATAATCCGGCAACGCGGCTCAGCACACCGGCTTCATTATCTACCAACAATGAAAAAACAACTTTATTACTCATGTAATCACCCTTGTATCCTTCCGATTCAACGCTTTCGCTGCAAACATCCCAAATATTTTTTTGGCTGCCTGCACGACTAATCATAACAATGTTTAGTTTCATTGTCAAGTGACAAATTTAATGTTGATCCGTGCGAATTTAATCTCTTTTGCCCTTTAATCTCATTTAATTTGATGTGCAATCGACTTTTATTGATTTTTTGTAACTTACTGCTACATGTGTAAAATCTTTTTTTAACTACAAATCACCGACAAATTTTATTCCATATTTTAACATTTTTGTCCAAAATGGAAAATGATTCAAAGCATATTCGCTCCAAATAGGTAAAAACTAAAGCAAGATCCACTAGAAAGGACTATAATTATGGAAAAACTTTCAAAAAATATAGATATCAACATGAACTATCTTTCCAAGCTTCTTTGTATCAACAAAAGCTTTGATCTTATCACACGTGTCATTGAATTAAAAGGACACAAAGCTGCTATTTACTGCATTGATGGCTTTGTCAAAAGCGACACACTTGAAAAGCTTTTGGAATTTATGTTTAAAAAAACAGACTCCTTCAAACAGCCTGAAGATTTTCCAACGGATGCATCTTCTTTTTTGACCCTCTTGCTTCCCTACTGTGAAATCAAACTGGAAGCAAACTTTGCGCCTGCCGTCACCTCGCTATTAAAGGGAATGAGCCTTCTTATTATAGATGGCTATGATCAGCTTTTTATAATAGACTGCCGCAGCTACCCTGCAAGAAGCATATCTGAACCTGACAAAGATAAAACCATGCGCGGCTCTCGCGACGGTTTTGTTGAAACACTTGTATGTAATACTGCCTTGATACGGCGGCGAATCCGCGATCCGAAGCTAATCATGGAAATGCAGCAGGCTGGAACACGCTCCAAAACAGATATCTGCTTATGCTATTTAGACGATCTTGTTGATAAAAAGCTTTTATCATCTATACGGAAACGGATTCAAAATATCACTGTACAATCACTTACTATGAACCAAGAAAGTTTAGCTGAATGTATTTTTCCATACAAATGGTTTAATCCATTTCCCAAATTTAAATTTACAGAACGCCCTGACGCTGCATGCGCTGCCGTATTTGAGGGCAATCTGATAATACTTGTTGATAACTCTCCAAGTGCCATGATTCTTCCTTCTTCTTTGTTTGATATTGTTGAGGAAGCAGACGATTATTATTTTCCTCCGCTCACCGGCACCTACCTTCGCCTAACAAGAGCTCTGATTGCACTCATGACATATTTTGTTCCCGTTTTGTATCTACTTTCTACCATGCACCCAACAATGCTTCCTGATTGGTTATCATTCATTGCTATAAAAGATAATATCAATGTTCCCATCATTTTACAGCTTCTTATTTTAGAGCTGGCGCTTGATGGCCTTCGTCTTGCAGCTGTAAACACACCAAATATGCTGTCCACACCTCTTAGCATCACAGCTGGTATTGTCTTAGGTGAGTTTTCAGTTAAATCTGGCTGGTTCAATTCGGAATCTATGGTCTATATGGCATTTATTTTTGTAGCCAATTATACACAATCAAGCTACGAATTTGGTTATGCGCTCAAATTTATGAGAATGCTGACTCTTATTTTAACTGCTATTTTCGACTTCTGGGGCTTTGCAGCAGGTGTTATTTTATTTATCAGTTCTATGATCTGCAACAAGACGATAAGCGGCTATCCTTATCTGTATCCAGTCATTCCATTCTCATGGAAGGCACTTTCAAGGCGATTTTTCAGGTCACGGCTTACAGATATTGAATCTAAATAAATGACCACTGTTTTCAGGAATCTCTTGTCTTTTTCTGTCTACTCATGGTATACTGTCTGCAGTTTGTTAACGCAGACAGATTCCTATGGTGTCTGCTGCAGAAAGGTTAAAGGTATTCCATGATTAAAATAAAAGACTTTACTGAATTGACAGAAAAAGATAAAGCTTCCATCCGTGAGCTTATTGATGACTGTATACGCTATGAGCAGCTTGAACTTGCTGTACCAGATTTGAATGAAGAAGACGGCACTGCATATTTATATTATCAGTCTTCAAAAAATCCAAAGCTCATCAGTGTACTTTTTTGCTATGATCTTGAGGATTATCTCGAGGTTAGTGCCTTCACAAGTCCTGCTCATCGCTGCCAAGGTGCTTTCACAAGTCTGTTCCAGAAGCTTATGGAAGGATACGAAGAAACACCCGTATGCTTCTATCCAGATGGAAACAGCTATGATGCGCTGATGACAATGGAAGTATTAGATTGTGAATATAGTGGAACAGAGCATTTAATGAGGTTAGAGCACAGACCAGAAATGGCTGGGGATGCTGCAATTGCAGAAAATAATGCCACCGTTACTCTTTATCCGGCAACAAAAGATGACTTACTTGCACTTGTCGCAGTTCACAGTGCCGCCTTCGATATGGAAAAAGAAGATTCCATCGCATTCTTAGAGCAGTCATTTGATACTGGAGAAACCATCTGGTGCATTGCTGCAGGCGGTATAATTGTCGGCCTTGTATTAACTTCAATCCAGCCAGACCAGACAAATCTCTATGGACTTGCAATTCATCCGGAGTATCAGGGAAAAGGCTATGGCCGCGATGCAGTAAACGTGCTTTTGCAAAAGCCAGAGATCACCTTCCCAGTTACACTTCATGTGACAGAGGAAAATGAAGCTGCGTTTAAGATTTATAAAGGGATTGGATTTGTTACTACACAAGAATTGATGGAGTATTGGTACTAAAAAAGAGCCGTTGGACTTTAGCATCCAACGGCTTTTCTTATTAACACACTAATTAATCTTCATCTGGATCAACCTTTGAGAGAAGATATTGTTCTTCTTCCTGCTCCAAGCATTCACCCTGAATCAGCTTTTCTGCAATTTGCTGTGCTTTTCGAGATTTTTCCACAATTTGTAGTGCATACGTAATCTCAATATTTCGAATGGTACTTAATGCCAGATTAATTCTTTCCGCATTCATATCAGATCTAAATCCTCTCTGATCACAAATCCATCCTGTTGCTAATACACAGCACACTAACGTCTCTGCTGTCAAATGACCAGATTCAATTGCTTTGCAAAGCAACTCAAGCGCTTTCTCTGCATTTGAAACACTAGAAGTTGGCGCATTTGGATTTAATACTTGTCCAATCGCATAAGAACTAAACTGCAACTTATTCTCTTTGCCTCGACAAGCCATTTTGATATCTTGCTTAAACTCACTCCACAGCCACTCAATTGCTGTACAAGTGCGTGCATGTGTATAGATACAAGCTTGATGATACTTTGCTTCTGAATGAAGTTTTGATAAACGACTTGTATCAGCCTCACTTCCGCAAATACCCAGTGCATAAATTGCCTGATTATTTATGCTTACTTGAGTACCTGAAATTACTGCTTCATACAAAGCTGGTCGTAACTGCTCCATACAGATCTTTGCCAATTTCTTGCGTTCGCTTTCGCTCCACTCAACACCTATCTTTCGTGCAATTGTATACAAGCGAAGACTTTCTTCATCAGAACGACTGGCTACTAGTTCTCTCAATATTGGCTCTGCAAAATCAGCTTTGTTGGAGGCCGAAATAATATTTTTCACTGCTTCCTTTACGCGTTTTGCTGCACTTACCTTCGCATCTACATTATATCTGCACTTATCCATATTCTCACAAAGCTGACGTAATCTATCAATTTCGTCCTTTGCCCGAAGTATGCTTCCACTTGGCGCTTGCATCTTACATTTTGTGGATGAACGTTCAGCATTGTCGATCTGAATTTCTACAGTACCTTCTTCAAGTTTCTCTTTACCATCTGGATCTTTGCTGGTCCATGCCGTCATCGAGATAATTTTGCTGTTACTCATCTGAATCTGGAAAGAAACATATGCCCCGTTAAAATACCTCTTTCGAAAGGCAATATTTCCACTTGCAATTGTTCGATAACTGCCGTCCAAATTCTGGCTCTTAATTGGAACTGCAATTCGATTCTGTCCTGGTTCAATTTTAAATCCAGTCATAACCTTTGATGTATATGGTAACACCGCTCCAGTTGGAATAATCGGATAAACTGCTCCATTTCGAATTCCAAGATACAATCCATCATTCAAAATGGCATTTCCCCATTCGATTCCTACCTTATGAGCAGATGACTCTTCTGGATGAACAGGCGTTCCTTCTGGCACCATACGCATATCATCCTTCATTTCCTCGTGGCTTTGAAGAAGATAATGATAGATCGCAGCTCCCTTTGCCACAGACTGATCTGGATCTAACGCAACAATGGGATCACGTCCAAAGAATTCCTTTAGTCGATCTTGCACCATATAGAATTTTGACATTCCACCGTTTAAGACAACTGCATCAATCGTTACATTAGCCTGTCCTAATTTATCAGATGCTTTCTTTAAAACATCTAAAATCGGGTAAATAATATTTCGAGTATCTAAAATACTTGAAAGCCTCTTATAATCATCATACTTCAAATTTCTCGCCATCAAAGGCTGAAAAATTGCTTCAACATCTTCTTTCGTAAAGCTATCACCATACGAAATTCCGCCGCTCATTTTTCCGCCAACAGGAAAGCTTTCCTCATCTTCCCATCCAGAACAATAATTAAGATCATCCTTGCTGCCAATTGCTTCCTTCAAGATTCGTGCATAATCTCTCAATTCTGCCATATGCACATCTTTATTGCTCTTAATTTTGTCAATGACATCTTGGTTATTTTTATTTTGCTTTAAATAATGCTGATACATGACCTCTGCAAGAACCTCATCAAAATCATCACCGCCAAGTCGTGTATAACGGTTGGTTGCAATTTCATCGACCTTTAAAACATCAGGTGCATCAGCTCTTCTTTGAACCTCATGTATTGTGATATCCAATGTTCCACCACCAAGATCAAAGACTAGTATTAAATTCTTTTTACTCAAATCTAATAATCCTGATGGAAATTCTCCATTATTAATCTCATTTACCAAATCATAGATAACTGCATTTGGTTCTGAAAGAAGAACTGGTTTCTCACTTCCATCGGAATTCTCCACCTCAATTCCTGCAAGCTTGGCTGCCTCCAAAGTTGCCTTACACATAGCAGAATCAAAATTTGCCGGAACTGTAATCACTGCGTTTGTAATCTTCTGTCCACAGATCTTTGATCCACTTCTAATTACATGCTCCAGAATTCTTGAGGAAATCTGTGCTGGTGTCTTATCTGGTACGTCCGGAGAAAGCCCCTCTGCAAGAGGCTTTCCCATCTGACTCTTAATCGATTTTGCTACCAGATGTGGACGCAGAGAATACTGGTGTTTTGCGAAATCGCCTACAATCGGCTGCATATTGTTCTCCATTGAGTAATACACGCAAGATGGCAATGTGCCATGCTTATCCATACTCAATCGAAGATTAGATCCAATTGAACTGTACGCTTCTACCGCACGCGGCAGTTCTATCACCTTGCTTGTAACCTCGCCATTCAGCTTTTTGTTTGTAATTGCCAATACTGTATTGGTCGTACCTAAGTCAATACCTACACATAACTTTTCATTCGTATTCATTATCGTTCCTCCTGTACTTTTGGGCGTGAAATTTGTACCTGTTTGTCCATATAAATCCATCCAGGTGAGACTACCTTTACTTTCTTTCTCTCTTCGGGTGACGAAAATGGGCTTCCCTCATAGCCGTAATACTGAATATCGGCTGCAGTTACTTCCTGGACAGAGTTGATCTTTAAAACCGGCTCTATATGACTATCTCTGATGAAATGAATCAGCTGCTTTACCATAATCAACAGACCATTAATCTCAAGTGGAAGCTGACAGTTTTCTTTTTGCAACCGATCTACACCTTTTCTGATTCGCAGCAACTCATCTAAGATATAACCATATCGCTCTGAATTCAAACGAACAAAGAAGTCTGTCAACTCCTTGATTTTGCTATCAGCCAACTGCTCATCAAACTCGTTCTGAAGTTCTTGAAGCATGGCATTACTTCTCTCAAGCATCCCCTCAAGCTGGACAATATAGGCTGTTGCTTCCTCACTTGTCATCGCCTTTTGAGAGCTGTTCTTACTTTCTTTTGGCTTCTGTTCTTTATGTATTGGAAATCCATACACAGTTCCCACTGCATCACACATATCATAGAAAAGATATTTCGCCAATGTGTTTCCCATCAATAAAACAGTTTTGGTATCCTCGTATGCATCCAGTTCAGGATGTCTCTGATACAACATAAGAGTAACAATGCGCTCCTGTGCTTTGTGCTTGCGGCTCTTGCTCACTGCTGCCAGCTTTCTCTTCTTCTGAAACTGATCATAGGCTGCTCGATCTCCCCAAATCGCTTTCTCAAACAGATCTGTCACCTCTTCAACCCAGTCAAACAGTTGCTTTCTCTCACTCGGATTTGCCATGATCTGTTTGCGGAATATCTGAATGATATCAACTGGACCAAGTTCAATCTGAAAGCGTTTGCCCATCTGATAGGCTGCATCATCTGGTGTACAGCCATGATCCTCACAGAGAATCAAAAACAGCTTGTTTTCTGTTGCAATCTCTTCATTTAACTGACTCTTTGTTATCGTTCTGTCACTCACAGCCTTGTGAAATTCTTGTTGTATTGTTCTTATCGATTGATTATTCGTATCAAACATCGTTTTTCTTCCTTCCTTAATTGTTATATTTTATAAATGGATCCATTTTCAGCAAACACAAACTGCGTTCTGCTGGATGCCTTTCTTATCATAACCTGCTCAATCGTGCCATCATTAGGAGCTTTCTCAGGTGCACAATGAACAGCCACTACCTGTTTCGGATTTACCTTTTCAATCAACTGCTCCATTTCTGTAAAGCTTTCATGTAAAGAAAAATCCACTTTTATCTTACAAAATCGATTGTCCGGCATCTTACCAGGATCTGCTGTAAGATAAATTCCCCTACCTTTGTAAGAATTCCGAACTGCCATTTTATTTTCTGGTGTCAAAATGGGAACTCCTAGCTCTTCCATCTTTTTTACCATCTGTAAAATAGACCAGTCTAAATACACGGGAATTTTTTCTGTGTTCTTTTGATTTAAGCACTTTAAGAACTCAATCCCTTTGCTTAATTGAGGTACATAGCACCAAATAGGAGAATCTCTTGCTGTATAAAGTGCTTTTTGTACGGCTTTTTCTAGCTGATTACAGGACTTTTGATACCAAGGATGTTTTGCGTGAAGTGCACACAGAATCATCACATCCACACAAATACTCTTCGTCAAAATACAGCCATCCGTAAGTGCCGTTTTATTTACTGAGAAATCTCCCGTATACAGGATCTTTTTTCTAGCAAATTCAAACAGGATCATCATTGCTCCCGGAATATGACCCGCTGGAAAAAATTGGACCTGAAATGGACCAAAGTCAATCTTTTGCATAAAAGAAACTTTTCTTGTCTGATCCAACAAGCTTTTCGCTGCTAGGCAAGCACTTTCATCATTCTGCAAAGGATTCTCCCCAAGAAACTGCTTATCACACAGCTGATATTCTGCAAGTGTAGCTGTTTCCTGTGTCATAAACACCTCAGCATTCTTACATTCCTTCATAAGAGGAAATAAATATCCTACATGATCCATATGGGCATGTGAGATATAAATTTGATGAATTTGTCCCATACTCTGGATAAACGGCAAAGTCGTTAACGCATATTCATCCGGCATAAAGCTCAGAGCGCCATCCTTGCCGATCCCTGCATCAAGCAGGATATTCGTTTCACCCAAACGAAGGAAATAGCAGCTAGCGCCTACCTGTTGTCCTCCGCCGAGGGGAATAAAAAAAATTTCTTTATTGGGTATCGTGTGTATTCTTTTCATTTTGGACCTTTCTTTATTAGCAGAACCAGTTGACAACACTAACTAGATTCTGCTAATACTAAAATGCTGAGACCTACTTTATATTTTAGCCCCTCTGCCTTCTCCGCCTTTTGAACGATTTAACGAAGGATTATGTTGATGAATTTTTTGTTGCTCATGAACTCTTAAATCACCATACGATGCTCCCTTCTTGGCCTGTTGCCATTCAAAACTTGCTCCAGCATTGTTCTTAAGCCTACCTGTATTTTCATGCTCATGCATTCGACGGTTCAAATCATTTGTTATTCCAACGTATTGCATCTTACCTTTTGAGTCGCGAATTCTATACTCTCCTGCTGCTTTTGGCGGTTTGCTCCCCTCTTTTTTATCAGGCCAATACTTATTAGGGCGACCAGAATTAAATAATCCACTCATTTTATTTTCCTCCTTTCTTTTTTACTTACTTGCCTTTTCTTTCTTAGGCTTACTTGTCCTAGGTTCAGCAAGTTTTCCAATTAAGATGCTACCAGCAGTTGCTGCTCCTGCTTCAACAGCTGCTCTGCCTGCCACCTTGCCAATCTCAAGTGCACCGCGTGCTACTTTTCCAAAATTCAGATTCATATCTTATCTCCTTATTTGTTTATTGAGCTTTTGCTCTTACTTATATATCGGATCTGAAATGCTTTCAGTTTCCTTTTTTTGAAAAATTTTTTTGTAAAATTTATATCACCTCTATAAGAACTCTTTACAGATAACTCCGCTTCCTCTCCATCCACCACCATATGGATAAATCACGAAATCCGTCACTGTTTTGCTTCCATAAAATGCAGCCGTCATCCGAATTTCTGTTTCCACACCATTTTTATGGTCATGCCATGCAGTCTGGTAAAATAATCCATGATAATTACCTTTTGTCTCATCTTTTCGAAGAACCTGTATCTCCTGATAACCATCACAAATTTTTTTCAAATTCTGTTTATACTTCAAAAGACAATCCTCTTGGTTTCGTTCTCGATCATTTAAGGTGGACGCTATTGCCACTGCTATTGCTGTTGCCACAGTGTCTTTTACTTCTTCCTTCCCTATCATGTTATCGTTATTCATCCTTTAAACCTCCATTTTGATATTCAATATTTTTATTGGAAACAGCCAATTTAGGCTGTTTCCGTTTCGGGCAAAATCAAGCACATAAATCTTCACAAAGCATATATCGATCGCTTACTCTATCATACACAACCTCTTTGCCACTGTATGAATCCGAGTAATATGCTCTAATGTCTGAGATATCCCTTTGTATGGTTCGCTCATCAACCTTGTACTCGTTTGCAAGCTGGCTCTTTGAAATCCGTTTGCCACTTTCTAGTGCAAATACCATGTCCAGTATTCGCTCATACTTTTGTCTTCTCACATCTTTGCTGTTACTCTTTGCCATAACGCATCTCCTTCTCTCATAGAATATTATGTAGAGCACTATATACTAGCTTTCTACTTTTTGCTGTGTGTCGAAGTTTTGACAAGCTTGTTGATATTTAATTATCAAGGTTCGGTAAGTTCAGATTAACTATCCTGGGTAGAAAATTAAGATGAACTTCTTGCTTCGAGCTTTTGCTCTTACTTATATATCGGATATAAAATATATCCAGTTTCCTTTTTTTTGAAATTTTTTCACAGAATTTTTGCTTCTGCAAAAATTTCAAAGGGAAACTCTAGCATGGATATGCGTTTTATCATACAAAGCCTTCCTGCTTTACATACGCAATATACATAGGAATCTTTTCGACTGTCTTATCGACTCGTCGATTTCTTCCCCAACGATGAAAACGGCAAAGTTCTTCTGCCGTTTTTCCCGCTTTGAACTCATTTGCTACCGCAATACTGTAGCGTTGTGTAAACAAAAAAGTTCTTTTGCCCTTTGTCTCAAGGTAAAAGTTCAATTTACCTCCAGGCATTTTGCGGCAAACTTCCTGACCGTTATCGCTTACGATCCAACGCTTCTCACAGTTTCTCTCTGCTGTTACCCATCCATTAAAATTGCACTCTCTCTTCATCCTTGTTTCCTCCTATTGTTTTCTTTTGTGATTACACTTATTTATCGGAGCTGAAATACTTCTAGTTTCCTTTTTTTGAAAAAAAATTACATAATTTATATTTTCTTGTAAACACAACAAAAAAAGAGCCGATCACTCAGCCCTTTTTTTACTTAATTGTTAGCAGTTCATTTGATTGTATCAAATACCCCGACTCGCATATCCAGTTCTTTGCGCTTTCCTTCAGCAAATCGATCTACCTCTGCCAAATACCCAGATACTCGCCTAAGACGACGAATTTTTTTTTGATTTACAACGAGGACATTCTTCTCCAATTTTGCCAGTAAAACCACATTCTTGACAATTATCTAATGGAAAATTAATTCCTATATAATTGCACTCACTATTATGTGCAAAATCAATGATCTCCTGTACTGCCTGAACATTTTTGTCTGGAATCTCATTAAGTTCCACATAGGTAATCGAACCGCCATTACACAATTCCCTCTCCATGTCGCTGTATTCTAGCATTTTGGCAACCTCTGCAGCCTTTAGAACACCCCTGCAAAAATAATACACTTCTTATTCCAGGGCCATCACTGCAACTATTATTCCGCCAACCTGCGCACTCAATCATCTTTCTACTTTCCATAAAAATTCCTCCTCAACTACTTTCTTTATTGAACTTAAACAAACTTTTTGCTCTTCCATATTCAATTTTCAAGGTTCAAACTGAAGCATCTTTTTTACTTCTCTACTCTTATATCGGATGGATAAATACTGTAGTTTCCTTTTTTTGAAGAATTTTTATAAAAAAATCCCATCAAGATGTAAAAACTTACATCCCGACAGGATTTTCTCAATTATCTTCTCTTTTTAATTACCTCATCTACACTTGGAAGTGCGACTGTTCTTGTTTGATATTCATTGGCATCAACACTCATATATCGAACATCCCTCTCATTTGGTATCTTTGTGGAATCCTTCATAGCAAAGAATGTTCGAATATGTGGTTCCTCATCAATACTCTCTGCTTTACACCACTCAGAAGTCAGTTTTTTATACGCATCTATTGTTTCCTGTATATTGATTTTTTCAAATGGTGTCAATTCCAACATAGACTGCAAATCATAAGCTTTTTGATAATTGATTCTCTTTGCATTCTTTATCTGAACAGAAACACAGCCATATCCAAAGGATTTTGCCTTACCAATATTCATCCAGGAATCCTTTTCTAACTGAATTGCCCATAAAAGCAATCCTAACTCATCTTTCTTTAAATTTTTAAAACGGACCTTACCTACAAATTTAACCCCTTTTGGCAATGGTCGAATGGAAGACATCACATTTTGCTTGCTCTGATCATACTTACATGTTACTTCCTTCGTATGAAGCCAATACTGCTTGACTCCTCTCAGTTCAAATTTATCGGTATTGTAGTTTGTGATCTTCTCGCCTTGTTTTAAATAGTCCATATAGCTAGTCGGTTTTGGCTCTGCCAATATCACGCTTTTTTCCTTTTGTTCCTCTTCCCCTCCATAAAAAACTGCATCAGAAAAAGAAACTCTCGATTTATAGCTTTTCTGTTTTTGATCATCCGACTTACTGCTATATCCAAAAATTGCTTTGGCATAATCAATTACTTTTCGTTTCTGATCGCTTGGAAGACCATCTTTGACTTTATGTTTGTAGAAGATTCGAATTCTCGGTGTAAAGCCAAAATATATATGAAATCCCTCTTCCAAATAAAATACTGGTTTTTCTTCTCCTTCTTTTGGAAGATCAAAAAATTTCTTTTCTTCTTCTCCTCCAAGTGTATTTTCTTTTTTCTTAAAGTCTATCTTGAAAGATTCAATATCTTCTTCTAGAATTTTAATTTTGTTTTTTTCGGAAGCTTTATCTATTTTCGGAATCACATATATTGCCTTCTTCTCCTTCATTTTTCCGCTACTTAACACTACGCCTTCATGGTTATAGACTCCCGGTTTTCCAATTGCAATCACTTCTGTCCCATCCACTAAATAGGACGCAGCCTTATAATATGGAACATACGCTTCATTTTCCTGAACTGCCACACAGTGTTTTTTGTCTGGTCTATAGAATCCTTGATCGAGTTCCGCCTGAGAAATCCATTTTTCTCCCTCTTTGAAAAAATCGTAAGTAAACTTCTTTTTTTGTTCACTTATATCTTTTTCGCTAACCGTATAGTAATTTACTTCTCCCCATTCTTTTTTTATTTTTTTTCCACAAGTAGGATATATATAATAGTGTGCTCCTTCCTTTACAAGATAGCCTGCTTTTTCATTTGTAGGAATCCCAGGTGCTTTGTTACTAATTCCTAAAATATTACCATACCGTTCTGTTCCTTTTTCACTTTTTTTATCGGTATCCGTCACATCACGGTACATCAGAGCATAATCATCTATATCGTCATCAAAACTTGAATAGCCCAAAATTTGAACATTATTTCTGATCAAGCCTCGAATCGAACTACCCTGTATACTGTAATTGCCATTTGCATCTCTATGAAAATACCCATTTCCATCATCTGTAAAGATTGGTGTCTGCGCGGTCATCTCATATTCAATTTCTCCTGAAATAAGCTCCTGATCCATACTATTATGTGCTGGCGGTCTATCTGCATAAACTGGTCTCACATCTGCAAACGGGACAAAATTATATGGTGCTCCTACATACTTTGTATTATCATTATCCATATTGTTTTCCTCACTTGATTCCCTGAAGTCTTGTTAAAACCACATTTGCCTGTCCATCTTCGTCATAATCAATATATTCTTTCACAAAGACAGAGTTTCCCACATTTCGAAACTTTCCTGCAAGCTCGTATTCTTTTACCAACTCATCATTGCCATCTTCATCAGAAACAACAACTGCCTGCATCTCTCCATCCAAATCAAAGAAATGTAATTCCTTATCCTCTGAAAAAAAACGAGCTTCCGTACATTCTGCCCAATTTATCTCACTTAGCGATTCTGTTTTATCCAGAATCACTTCACTGATCATATATAGCAATACATATTTATACTCTGGAATTTTCTCACAAGCTTTTGAAAATCCCACTTTTTCAAGTTTGTATGACATATCATACCTCCTGTAATGCCTTGAAGCATCTCGAAATTATCTGTTTTTTATCCTGAATGCAGTTTTGGTCAAAATCAATAACAGTACAATTTTCCAAATCTCCATTCTCTGTAACCGTTACTTTTTTTACTTGAATGACACCTTTTCCAACACTGTAACCACTTCCTACTGTAAACGAGCCAATCGCCAAATCACGAAGAGTCAAAAGTAACAGCCCACACGACTGTTCTGCATTATTTGCTTTCCAATTTCGAATGACAATATGAAGTTTCAACTTTCCTGCAACATTTTTTTCTGAAAACAAACCACCATTGATCACACCACCGGTAAACTTATCAATGTGAATTCGATGTGACAACGGTCTTGTGTCATTCTCCTCTTTATTGCCTACTACCGTGTCAAAAAAGTAAAGATTACCTCTCTTTGCATCATTGTCTGCGTTTTGCTTGACACTCTTTTTACTTCCAAATGCATTCTCAATTACGGTATCGTTCTTCCAGCCATATTGTTTTGCCAGATAAGAAGCAATTTTTTCTGCCTGTGAGCGAACTGCGCCTTTCAGTGAACTACCCGGAATAATATATTCCTTCTTTCCATTTCTTATATTCTCACTATTTGGTGCATCCTCACCAACTTCCTCTACTGCGATGCTCTTTACAAGCAATTCATTTTCTGTAAAAGCATCCACTACAATATCAAATGCATTTTGATCTCCAGAATATAGTTTCACTTGCTCTGTTAAATCTTCATATTCTTTCTTTTGAGATTCAATATCATCCTCTTCAAACCAAAGTTTACGATCTGTCTCATCTTTCAAGCAAAAGATTTTTCGCATCAACTTCGTAATTTTAAAATATCCGCAACCATTGCTCTTCTGGCCACCAAATTGGATAATACCTGCATCGATTGCTTGAAAAATACGTTCCATTTTTTCTTTTTCCTGGTCATTATACAAATACACAGAAAAAGTGAAAACTGCACCTGCACTGATATAAGCCATATTAAATTTATGACCTGACTCTTGTTCTGTTCCTTCTTTATCCCTTGAGACAACACCAAGTTCTGGATCAATGCTCACACGCGGGCGCAATTCTAACTTTACATTCTTTGTGTTAGTCAAAACACCATCCAAAAATCTCAGTTTTCCTGAATATTCATAAGAATTTGTCTCTTCCTCAAATTTTCGTTTTCCGAAAATGGAATCGGTCCATTCCTCACCATAAATCTGATCGCAATAACTTCTAAAAACACCAGAAATACCAGAGGCTTGAATAAACGGTATTTCATCTGTAGGATGAACTAAAACTTCCTCGGTATCTCCTGATATGCTTCCTACACGCAGGGGTTGTGTGCATTCAGCTGTAACAACATATTTTATGACTGTATCATAGAAATTGGTATTTGCCATTATTTTTCCCCCTTATTGTTAAAACGAATCAAGTCACGGATCAATTTTAATTTCATTCGTTCTTCTTGCTCTTCTGATAAAAGCTCGAATACAGGAACTCCCATAATATATCCTTCCTTATTTCCTTTAAAGCCTGCAATCACTTCGATTTTCTTATTCAAAATTGCATTTTCTATAAAATCGTTAACTACCCGCAAACTGTTATGTTGTTTTTGAATGCGATTGTTCTCCTCACGCTTATCTGACTCTGACAAATATTTTCTTAATAATGCAATTGCATTTTTCGGATCGTATTGATAAGCAGTAATAACAGAATCCAACATTCCTAATTGACTTGCACTTGTTCGTATATATTCAAGTACTTTCTGAGTATCCTTTTCTAAGACAAAACTTTGTAATCCCCTCTGAATCATTGTTTTATAGTAAGACTTAGCAACAATGCGAAGTACTTTTTTATCATCCGGAAGCATAGTAGGAAGTAACTCTTCTTCCTCCCTCTTGGAAAAATACTCTTCCGATTGCTTTAAGTTAATATTGTCATATCCATCTTTTAGGAAAAGAATTCTACCAAAGCCTTCATTTTTTCGAATTCCAATTCCTTCATTAGATAGTTTTCGTATTGTTTCAACTGTCAACGTTCCTTCATATTTCAGATGAAAAACACTTCCCTGTTCATACGCAACTGTAGATGGAATCTTTACTCCCCATGTTCGATTATACCCACGAACCGTAACAGTTGACGTTGCACAATGTGCTATCTGGAGATTTTTTACATGCATTTTTTCTCCTAATGCTGCCAATACGTCTTCATTAAATCCACAAATTTCACCTTGTTGACTACGCAGAGACGTATTTGATACTAGCATCATATAACACTCGTTTACTTGATCAGTATCTGCAATAAAATTCTGATACGGCAAGGTTTCTGTAACCTCGCAGCTAATAATTTTACATTCTCCAAACCCAGAGGATCTCGCATTTCCAAGAATTATCTCGTCATGAAAAACAGACTGAATACATTCTAGCAACGTTTTTTTATCTTCCGAATTTGCATCTTTCTCTAATTCACTATCCACCGTTTCTTCGTCCACAGCTATATATGCTGTAAACTGATATCCCGGTTCTATATACTCATTTCGAAAGACGTTTTGCTTTTCTCCCTCTTCTAGGTTAATTTTAATCTTCAAATCAGATCCTGTTTCTACATTGTAATAATGGACACAGTTTTGCTCAAAATAACAGTAACGTCCCAGTGCAGCACGCTTATATCCTTTTGAAAATTCTCCGTTTGTAACTATATTATCTAAACTTTTATCTTCAGTATTCTTTCCTTCATAAAAGCCTTTCGGTGAAGGAATCAATTCTTGACCGTTCTTACTAATATAAGCATTCAGATACCGTACATTATTTGAAAACAGATCTTTTTTTATTTTTTCAAAATTTTTCCGCCATGCTAACTGATTCACTACATATCCGCGAATTGTTGTTCCCGGAATATACCGAAGCGTAATCATTTGACCGCTTTGGCTACTACTATCATCTGCAATTCGCAGTGGCTCTTTATTTTCAAATACAATTTTAATATATTTCGTCATTCTGTCTCCCCCTGCTCAATCACAGTGATTTGTACTTTACCAAATCCTCTGTTTCTCATCGTGCCAATCCATTTTACCATCTTTAACGTATTTTCCACAAGTTCTTGATCATCTTTATCGCACTTTACTTCGCTATAAAGACAAATACCTTTGTTTACACAGCGCGCCATTCGAAGACTTCCATCACTTGCCATGCCCTCTTCTATGCTAGTAAATGTCCTTAAATTTGTAAAAGCATCCAATACTGCCTGTGAATTCCTATCGCCTATCTCACTAAGCACATATGCTTTTACCGTATCTGACAAACAGAAATCTGAAAAAACAATCTTTCCGTTATCTGCCAGAGTATCATCGCCACTCTTTCCTAGCAACTGAGCTACCTTTGTCTGTGCCTGTGATTCATCATTTCCCGTCCACATCAAATAATGAAACAATTCTTCACGAAAAACGCCTTTGAATGTGCCACCTTTGTAAAATGGAAACCCATAGTTATCACTTAAAACAGAGATATCTTCTCCTCCTGGAATACTTGAACCATTACCAAAAATTGCATCTGATTTTAATTTCATTCTTATCTTCATACATTTTTCTCCCTGCTCGTTATATTATTTAAACGAAATATAGGTATCTGCAACCTCAAGCGCATCAAAAATTAGCGAACGTTCTATGCCATCCTTACCTGTGTCAAACCACTTTCCTTCTAAGCCGCCTTGTTCCATGATTTCCATCGGCTTTTGGTCATAATACGCCTCACTAACGTTTTTTGAAATCTCATTCAACTTATTAAATTTGATAAATGCATCCACTGCTGCATTTCCCTGTTTTAATACAGAACGAAATTCCTTCATCTTACTTCTTGCAGTAAAAATCTCAGAATCTTTCAATTTTTCCATCAGTTTTTTAAAAGAATCATATTGGCGAATTTTTTCTTCTTTTTTTAAATTTTTAGGTTCAACCACATATGGTCTTAATTCCAGATGCTGTCCATCCAATGTCTGGTATTGACTTCGAATTTCATCTAGCGAATCTTTTATCTCGCCAAACTCAATATGCCAATCAATTGCAGAAACTCCACTTCCCGCTATACTTACACCAAATTTCTTCGCATTGCTGCATAGTTTTTCTGCAAGCTCATATGCTTGATAAAAAGGATATTTTTGGTGCACAATTGCAACTCCTGCACATGCCGCATAGTTCTTACTATCCTGCTTATTTTTCTTTTTTGTTAACTTGTTAATGAAGGTAACTGCACACTCAATACCAATTCGACCATCTGTTACAAAGCATATATCATCGCCTGCAGTAATAATGCGACGAACCGGAAAATCCTTATCCTTTAGATTTAATTCTTTCAGATTTTCTGACTTCAAATTTTTCTGAACTTCCTCTAGCATTTCCTTGTAGGATGCCTTAAAATCTTTATCAATTTCTTCGCTAAATACTTTTAGTTTATCCTTAAATTTGTCCCATTTTGCTCTTTTATCAGCTTTCGCTTTTTCGTAAAGCTCCGATACTCGAGCGCCCATTGCATTTCCATCAATATGTACAACTGCAAGAAAGCTAGATTCTCCATGGGATCCACCTAAATCTTCAAATCTACTTGCCAAATTATAATCAGATATTGAAAGTTCTACATCGGTCTTCTGTTCTTCTTTCGGCATTTTTTGTTCTTTATACTCTATTCCATTAACAGACTTTAATACTGGCTTTAAAGTTGTTGAGTCGACTCTTTCAATGCCAAATGATCCCTGACGGAAGGCAGACAATCTGCTTGCTTTTTTTCTTTCCAACGCCTTGGATAACTCTTCCATCTTTTCAATCATGGTTTTTGCTTTCTTTCTATCTTCCTCACTATACTCTAAAACCTTGGCAAAAACTTCGATTCCCGGATAATCCTTATGAATCTGGAACGTAACTAATTTAACAAAAGAAACTGCCGTCTTTTTCTCTTCAAACTCCAATACGATATGTCCACCACCAGAATATACCAGATTCTTCTTTGGATCAAATAAGCCAGATTCACCTGATATTTGTTCAAAGTACTTCGGACTCATAATCCAAGCAATAACTGCTGAATTTAAGACATTATCTTTTAGTTTATTGCTTGAAAAAATATACGCCTGCTTTTGCGATACCTCCATCTTAACAAGTGCGTGTGCCATATAGTTTCTCCTCCATTTTAAGCATTATCATCCTCGGCAATATTCTCCAACTCTTCTATTACCTTATTATATGATTTCTCGTCTCTTAATTCCTTTACAAGGCTACGGTATCGGTTATAACTCTCGTAGAAACTTCTTTGGGACTTTTTCAAAAATAAATTCACAATATTTCCCTTAATCGGTAAAGGAATTTCTCTGTCCAAGCTGTATTTTTTTGAATCAGGATCTATCTCACCATATTTCTTTAACGTTCCGTAATAAACATCCTCTGAATTTTTACATTTTTCATTCATACAAAAATCCAAAAAACCCTCATTTAAAGTTTCATCAATATCGCGTCTATGTTGACCTATATACACCTTATAATCACAATCCTGCTCCACGGAAATTACATCTCCCGTAAATGCTGCCGGCCAAACTTGAATTGACGAATCATTTTTCCTCCGATGAGACATTCTCACTTTCATTACCATTGCTACTGTTTCAAAAGTTTGTGCTACATTTAATTCCCGTTCCAGAAGTTCAATTTCACTATCCTTCGTCGAAAGCATATCTTGAAATTCTGTTTCTGCATCATCCTTCAATTTTTGATTAAAACTTACAAAACTTCTGCTACTTCCTTCTCCTAGTTTACCACTATCCTTTCTTCCATACTCTTTTCTCAATATATCAATTTTTCTTTTTTCAACCAACGAATTCATATATGTATACAGATTTGATTTTTTATGATCAAACTCTGCAAACACATTATTCGTTAAAACCTGCAATAACGCATCATTATTTGCTTCTTCTTCAGCTACAGAATGCCATTGCCCTCCATTTTGGCTGTTCATTTCAAAAATCTGCATTGCTATAGTAAATATTCTTATCCATAACTTATTTTTCTCATCTTCATTATCCAAAATTCCTTTTTTTAATGGTTCCCCAACAGGTATCCACTTTTTCCCACACTCGATGAGTTCATCCTTTAATTGCATAAATTCTGTTTTACTTATCTGACTCATACTCACCACCATCCATTCCTAATGCCATGCTAATAACTTTCAATGGACTTTTTACTCTTCTATCCGCTAATACACGAACCAACTCATCCAATTGAATCAATGCAGTAATATCGTATATAAACATAATTTTTTGGCTATGATCAAATTCTCCATAAACCAAACACTCTATTGACACATTCTTCAGTGTTCGATATCCATACTGAATTCCCATCAATTCTGCAATCGACATTGTCTTATTCCCATATGTTAAACAACCATACAGTTGATCTTCATCTTCCATATACGAAAGCATTTTATAAAAGATTTCAATCTGTGTGTTAACGCCACCAGCATACGCTACTGAAATACTTTCAACGCCTCTACAAACAAACTTCTTTTCTCGTTGAAGTTCTTCCACTTCATCTTTTAACTCCTGTAAATGAGATTGGGACCTTGCTACATCTGGCGTAATTGCAATCACACGAATTTCTTCTCCTGCCTCTGCATAGCCATTAATTACAGGAATTATTGGAAATCTAGTTTCTTTTTCATATGCCAATTTTGAATTTTCTTGTGCTTTATAAAAGCCTTTATTTAACCCTCCCTCTGGTTGCAATGGTGTAATCATAAAAAACTTCTTCATTTTTGTCTTCCTCCGTGTTATCATCATTATTTTTTGTCTATTTTTTCTAAATTTCAACTATACTTTCCTTTTTTTACTGCTATTTTTAATATATCACCTCCTTCTGTTTTTTTCAACAACAATTATTGTTTTTCATAAACTCTTTGCCTCAATAAATGCCAACCACTGTCTATGTTCTGCCTTTTCAAATTTCAATTACCCATTCGTATCCATTTTCCTTTTTTCTTCTTACAAGTGTTCCCATACTAACTTCCATACAGTCAATCTTCGCATTATTGAAAATCACATGAAGTTCCCGTTCCACCTTCTCTATTGATTTATCAATTCCTTTCTTTTGACGCTTGAACTCAACGATTTTCTCTGCTAACTCCTGCACCTGCGCATGAATATTCAGTTCCTGATAGACAGCTTGCTTTTTTTCCTCTGAAATATTTCTGCTAACTGGAAGCGTAATGCCGTTACTCTCCTCTGAATTTTTCTTAATTGCATGCAGTACCGGAGAAGGGTAACAATTTTTCGTTCGTTTAAACATACAATTGCAACCATACTCAGCTGTCACGGATTTATACTGTTCTCTCAGCTTAATGCAGCTAATTGGGCGTGACAACAGCTTTTTGATAAATTTATCTGTCGTGAAATACTGATAATTCAATGTAAATGACATCACGGTATGAACAAACTCACGACCTTCCTCACCCATATGTCCAAAGACATATAAGACAGATAGTCGCTCTCCATGCGCCAAATATCCAGTCGAAATTGCTTTGTTGACAAGATATGCCATAAGAGAACATCCCTGTAGTACCAAGCGAACACTCTCTGGAACAACACCAAGTCTTTGATAATCCAATTCTTGAAATGCTGCTGGCTTTATCTGCCCATTTCCTAGATTCTTTTGTGCGTCTTGAATTGAAAGATTCATTGAAATAATGCGTTTCACTGCTGTACTATCGCTCTTTACAATAGCGCAAAACCACTGCTGCAAATTTTGTACTAGCATCATCTGATCATCGCAAAAATAACTTCTCTTCTTTCCAATCAAATGCATACCATATGGTAATTTGATTGCCTGTCCGGGGTCCTTTGTTTTTCTTCTGCTCTTCCATGGAAAAAATTCTATTGTAATAGCAGAAGGAAAATCTTTTACTTTTGCAGCAATCACTTCTTCTAAAGAATACACGTAGCGCACTGGTATCCATTCTGAAAAGAAAATCCATACGTGATATCCACGGTATCCGGAAAATTCACAGTATCCGGTTAATCCAAGCTTTCTTAAGCCTTCCATAACGTTTTTTGCTGTATTGGCTGCTTCAAGCAAATATTTCGAAGGAATTTCTTTTCCCTGAAGTTCCAAAAGAATCCGCTTCGAGATATCAATATCAATTACCATATAGTGAACAGTTTCATTATTTCGCATCACGTAGGTGTCAACTGTTTCTTCTCCTGATAAGTGGCGATTCACTATATCTTCTGTTAGTGGATCTGGAATTGTCTCGATATGACGCCGTCCGTTTGCTTCCATTTCTTCATGCGCATATAGATCCTCTCTTCCAATAAATAACTCCATAAACGAAGCCACTACTTTTCGATCAAATTTCTGAATCTGAGTCTCTACATCCTCTTTCTGTTCTTCACTCTGCAAATCCTCTGCACAAAGTGTCTTTACAGATTCGCTCTGCTCTGAAAATCCTGTAATCTTGTCCACAATCTTTTCAGCTTGACTGTAATGTCCTGCATCCGCATAAAGCTGCATCAATTCACTCCAATTTTCTTGTGTCTCTGACTGGAATAATCTTTGAAACGACTCCACAATTTCCCTTTGGCTGTGCGAATCCAATTCTTGATACGTCTCATCCGCAGAATTTTCCACTTGAAAATATTGCTCATATTCCAGAATCACCAGATCCTTCCAACCGTTTTCTTCCCACACGCCAATCAAATATTCCGCAATATCCCTATGGAAATTTTTAAACTCGCTGCGCCTATGCGCAAACGTTTCAAGCTGTGATTTATGACGAAGCATATAGACTAACACAACAAATTCACTAATACTTTGAATTTTCTCTTCCTTATTATAATATTGCTCCCAACCGTTTAGAATTTGCGTTCCTTTTTTCAAGCGTTCTTCTAAACTTAGCTGTGACTGCTTAAGCCATAAATCTTCCAAACTCTGATCTAGCCTTTGCAATGCTTTCTGTGTTGCCATCTTTCCATTCCGATCAAATGCGTATCCTAGAAATTCAATGCCTTGCTCCAACGGACAAATAGATGTCTTTGCTTCCTTTAAATTTAATCCATATGGTTCCAACAATATCTTTATCTTCGCCAGAACCGTCTGCAATTGCTCACGACTTTTTCCTAAAAGCAATATATCGTCTGAATAGCGAACATAAAATACCGATTCTCTTTCCATCATATGATCAAAATCATCCAGATAAATATTCGATAGCACTGGTGAAATAGATGATCCTTGATAAATTCCAAGTGTTTTTTCTTCTAATGCCCCTCCTTTTCCAAGTGCTAGCGCTGACAACTGCATTTCAATCAACTCAATCACATCTTCTTCCTTGATTACACGTTCCAACTTTCGCTTTAATAATGGCACTCGTATGCGATCAAAGAATGACTCAATATCCGTTTTTGCAATCCAAGAATATCTCCCAGAACCAATTTCTTTTTCAATTCGTTCTGCAGCACCCATCGCTGAGCGGTCATTGCGATACGCATATACGCAAGGTGAAAACTTCGGTTCATAAATTCGACTTAGCTCCTGTGCGATTGATGTCTGAACCACCTTGTCACGCATCGTATATAAGCTAATCTCACGCACTTTTTCTTCTTTTTCCAATGATACAAGACGTACCGGGCGAACCCGGTACTCATGATTGTATAATTCCAAATTTAATTGTTTTAATTCGATTCGGCTGTTTGCATCAAACTGCGCACAACTAATCTGATCTGTTCCTGCCGAAGGGTTGTTGCTTCTTACCTTCTCCCAGGCTCTACTAAGCTTTTGTAAATCAGTTATCTTACTGTAAAGTCCCATCTTTCACGCTCCTTTTTATTCAAATCACAACCACGTCATCTAAATCGTCTTCACGAATGCACGACGGATTACCAAGTATTGCTATTTTTTGCATTTCTTCCTTTGAGATCTGGTAAATTCGAATGTTGCCATCATCCATTCCTTCCGATAGATCTGCTAGCTTCGCATATAATACTTCAAACTGCTTTCGACTGATTTCACATTCAAATACGCTATACTGAACACGTCTTCCATAGTCTAATAAGATCTCTGCCGCTTTTCTTCTCTTTTTATTTGATGCCATATCATAACAGATCAAATACATTCCTCCTGCACATCCTTTTCCCTCCAGCAAAATGGCTGATATATTTTGTTTTCCCTTACGGCCTGTTTCAATACATCTGCCTGCTGTCGGATAATATCTCTAAAATTTTGACTTTCATTTTTGTAAACTGGCTCCTGCATCCATTTCTCATACGCCATGCAAAACTGCTTAAACGCATTTGGCTTCAAACGCACTGCACCATCTTCCATTTGAAAATCATCTTCTCCGAGCATTCCCTTATTGAAAAGTCGAAGAACAAAACGATCTGCAGCAGGTTGTCGAAATTCTTCAATTAAATCAAGTGCCAACGACTTTCGTCCATATCGAATGCCATGCAAGAATCCAAGATACAATTCGAAAGATTCCGCCTCAAGCGCAGCTGTGATCTCTTTTGTCAGAAACGTATAAGTCAAACTTAAAATGGCATTGATCGGATCTTTTGGCGGTCTTCTGTTTCTTTCCTGAAAAGAAACACTACTCTTAAACATTTTTGCATAAGACCGAAAATAAATTGCACTGCAAATTCCTTCTACACCCATTAAACCATTTACTGTCTCTTTTCTCTCCAATGTCTTCTGGTACTCAGAAAGACTCTTCAGATCCTCTCTATAATTGTGATCAGAATCATTCCAACGATATTGCCGAATCATCTCCATTTGGTTGCTAATTTTATTATCAACAATCGCCCTTGCAAATTTTAATCGATCCGGCATTGATTCATAACAATGATACTGACTAAGTCTCAAGAAAATATTTTTGGAATGCTCCGGTGCCATATGGCTTAAATATCGACCTGATCCAGAAAAGAAGCTGACATCTACACCAGCTTGCAAAATTGTGTGAAGTGCCTGTGTTGTAATCTGCACATTGCCAATCACCGAAATCCCTGTTACTCGAATCAGTCGCAATTCGGCCAGCAATTCACCATCTTTTTCAATTACAAGCCGATTGCTGTGCTTTTTGATACACGCTCCCTGCTCTTTTATATAAACAACAGCCATCTATGCCTCCAAATCATTTCTACTCCAGTTAACACTACATATTATCTCATCTGATAGTATATAGAATCCAATGGTGATACCCACTCCATCTGTTTTGACAACTTCGTAAAACCAATTTTCTCCAGTGTACAAAACTCCATGAATAACTCGACAACAAATTTTTGGAACTTCATATAATCGCCTGTCTCAACTGGAGCTAGTCCATGTGCAAAAATACTGTTGTTACGAAGCGATACCATTGCACGAATACGCTTCAGCTTTGGAACTGTATTTTTTCCATCCCATATTATTGGATCCTCTAATGCAGCCAGTAAAATAAAACCTTCCAAAAGTGAAATCTGCTCCGGTAAATATGCTGATGTATTTCTTCCAAATACGGCCTTCTTCAATTCTCCTACTTTATCTTTAAGCTTAGTAAATTCCTCTTCGGTAATCTCTTTATCACCAATCTTCATTTTCATATATTCCATTTTTGACACGAATAGTTGATATAAAGCCAATCGCCTCTGTTCAATCATTTCCAAAAGTCGATAAAACAAAAGTGTTGCCATATCATACTTTTCCTGACACTCACGAACCTTCGCATTCTGGTACATACTAAACATTAACGGAATTACATAATTAGGTTGCTGAAGGATTTCCATATTACGTTTTTGCCTAGTAAGCTCTGGTATATCTTTTAAATTTTCCAATAACTCTTTCTGACGAATTAATTGCTCTAAAAAATCCTGCAATACAAAATGGCGACTATATTGACTATCCCGTTCAATGCCCTTTACTAAACTGCTCATTGTCTGATAAGCCCGAATAAATTCAAGTGAATCCCAGTATTCATAAGTCTGTGCCAGTGAGTAAACAAAATTAAGTTCCTGTCGAATCACCGGATCTGGAATCTCTTCTTTGATCTCTCCAAGTTTTTCTCTTGCACCAGCATAATTATATTGTTCAAACAGTGCGTATGCTTTATCAATCTCAAGATCACCAAATACATCCATTGGACTATTGATGTAAAACAAAGTCTCCGATCCTGGCAGTGGTTTTCGAAAATCTCGCATATATTGACTCGTTCCTACATAAATCATCTGCACATGAATCATTGCACCTGCCATCGCTGCCGCTGTTGACATTGCCTTCGTTCCACCCGTAAAATCAATATAGATTTTCTCCGGCTTTCCCCACTCAAGATAACAGCGCTTAATTTCACGATAAATATCTGTCTGATTTGTTTCATTCACTTTACTCTTTTCAACTTGAGACATACGCAGACAACAAAAATCCATCACTTTATCCAAGATCTCTTCTGACTGACTTGTGTACAAAAACAAAATCCGCTCAGGCTGCAGCAATGAAATATTCAATACAATCGGCTCATAGGATGTTCCTACTGATACAATCAGATACTTTGCCTTTTCTTTTAATTTACTCTTGTTATTGCGGATATACTCTCTTACAATATGCTCCATCATCTCTTCTTCATAAAATTGCTCAGCCTTCTTGCGCTGCTCCAGCGTCTTTCTCTCAAGTGTCATCCACTGCTCAGTTTTTTCCTTTAAAATCTTATCCACGTATCCTCCCTTTCTGCTAAACCGTTTTAGAAATACTCTTTTTCGCCGTTCTCTTAAGATTTTCTTTGGTTTAGCGACAGCTGCATCTTTTGCACATCATCTTCTTTGCTGTCTGATAAATTTAAGATGTTTTTATTTTACCGTATAAACAGTTTACTGTCGATGCAACTGCTATGTGGATGGGACGTAGATTGTAGTTATTCATCTATTCATCAATACTTAACTTCAGCAGAAAATGGCAACAAAAAGTAAACATTGATCCGTATTTTTTCTCCTCATCAAAAAAGGCCACTGATGCTTTTGAAAGAAAGAACACTCCAGCACAGGACTTCGACTTATATCAAAAAGGCTTTTGAGTATTCCCAGATCGTCCCACCATTGTTTCACTCTGACCTCTTCCAACTCAGTTAATTCCTGTAATTTCAATCTCATTTGTTCAAAATTCTTTATACAGTGATAGAACTGCTGATGTGACATCCAATCTCTTTTCTCTGCTTCTGTTACACTTTGACCTAAAAGCTTATGACAATACACTTTAATAATACTTCGAATTGAGGAAATCGCATATGGGACCATATCTTTTGTCAAGATTGCATGTGTATGCTGACATGATTTACAACGGATGCGCAAAATTTTCATATGATGTGTTTTCCACTGATAATAAGTATTCAAATCAATCCTGTTTTCCGACCCACTCTCATAACCATCATCTTCACTGACTAACAAATATCTCAAATATGTACCATGACGTTGCCACTGTCCCACAGCATTACATACAGGACAGGTATACGGCCAATTTCCATAGTGTGCCAAAAGCTCTTGGTAACTATCGACATCATAAGAAAAGTCAATGATCATAGCCACTCTCCTATGTTCTGCAGGGTACGGTTAAATTTACAAGTTTCATAAAGTGATGATTCTATTAATGCCCTCACAGACTAGTACCTCATTGCTACAGAAGGAAAGCATGCCTACAGAATCGGTTTTGTTAACGTGTCAATGCCCTCACGGGCTAATGCCTCATTGTTACCCACAAGATTTCCACGTTCGAGAGCCAACTCTACTGCAGTGTCAATGCCCTCACGGGCTAATGCCTCATTGTTACATGTCTCAATTCCAGTAAATCTCGGTCCGAGTGAAATTGTGTGTCAATGCCCTCACGGGCTAATGCCTCATTGTTACAGAGAGAAGGTGTTTATCCTCTCTCTACTGATTCGTGTGTCAATGCCCTCACGGGCTAATGCCTCATTGTTACCAAGACGACCTTGAAGGAGTACGAACGAGGGTATGTGAAGTGTCAATGCCCTCACGGGCTAATGCCTCATTGTTACCGACGAGTCTGATTCGCCAACGTCTCATACAGATTTGTGTCAATGCCCTCACGGGCTAATGCCTCATTGTTACAGATCGAATTTCAGAACTTGGAATTATCATTGGAATGTGTCAATGCCCTCACGGGCTAATGCCTCATTGTTACCATATCACACAAATTAAAAGGGGGCACCGCCCGAGGGGTGTCAATGCCCTCACGGGCTAATGCCTCATTGTTACTTAAAACCGCCGACTGTACACTGACAACACAGTCTTTCCGTGTCAATGCCCTCACGGGCTAATGCCTCATTGTTACATCAAAGACTTCCCGGTTAGAAAAAAGTAAGCCACCTTACGTGTCAATGCCCTCACGGGCTAATGCCTCATTGTTACGATGATTTCGATGTGGATACCGATGATGAAACAGAAGAGTGTCAATGCCCTCACGGGCTAATGCCTCATTGTTACACAAACCAAGTTGCACCAGCGTGGTGAGTGCATCGATGTGGTGTCAATGCCCTCACGGGCTAATGCCTCATTGTTACGGGTACAAAGAGTTTTGTAAGTTCCTCTTCAAATATGCGTGTCAATGCCCTCACGGGCTAATGCCTCATTGTTACCTGGAAGAGGCGAGTGTATCAAAGAAGGTGAAAGAGTCCTGTGTCAATGCCCTCACGGGCTAATGCCTCATTGTTACGATTGGGTGCATTTTGATATGTTCGCATTTTACAACTGCGGTGTCAATGCCCTCACGGGCTAATGCCTCATTGTTACAGTACCCCTTCAAAAACCTAGGTTTTATGCGGTTTCCAGAGCCTGTTTTTGCAGGTATTTGTCAGAATATTCTGACAGTAACTCATTTTCATGCATGTTAACAATTTGGACATATTTAATGAGGCAAATCATCCTTTTGACACTAATCTAATTATAGCACGAAGTCTTGTTACTGTCATCCTTTTTCTACCATTTTTTTGAATAAATTATCGTTTTCGGGCTCGATTAATTTCCTTCCTTGCCTTTGCAATCGCTTTCATATCTGCACTTTTTCTGCTTTCCTCATGTAGGGAACGATACAGTTCAAAACGCTCCTGAGATAGACTTCCATTTTCAATTGCCTGTCTCACTGCACAGCGTGGCTCATTCGTATGTGTGCAATCGCGGAAACGACATTTCGCCGCTAGTTCTGCGATGTCTTCAAACGTATCATCCAATCCCTCATCCACATCACAAAGTCCAATCTCCCTCATTCCTGGCGTGTCGATCACAATCACACCACTCGGTAACTCAATCATATTTCGATAAGTCGTTGTATGTCTTCCCTTTGCGTCCTTCTCACGAATTTCGCCTGTTTTCATCACCTCAGTTCCTGCAAGTGCATTGACAAGGGTGGATTTTCCAACCCCTGATGAGCCAAGAAGTGCAATCGTAATCCCCGACTTGAGGTATTCATTTAACTCATCCATTCCATCACCAGTCAATGCACTAACTGCATGAACTTTTATCTGAGGAAGCATTTTCTTAAACTGCATTTTAAGACTTTCCACATTTTCGCACAAATCTGCTTTGGTTAAAACTGCTACTGGCTGTATACCTTCTTGCAACACAGTTGCTGCATAGCGCAGTGCTCGATTAAGATTAAAATTGTCATTTAGGGACATAACAAGAAATGCGTAGTCGAGATTCGCTGCCATCGGCTGCTCCTTCATACTTTTGGCAGTATCTGGACGCGTCAGATAATTCTTTCTCTCGCAGATTCCCATTATTCTAGATTCCCCTTGCGGATTGTAATGAAAATTCACATAATCGCCAACAACTGGGAACAAGGATTCCTTCTGATAGAATTTACCACTTAACTTCGCAAGAAGTTCTTTACCTCCGTAGCGAATCACAAAACTATTTTTTTGTACTTCGCTGATCCGGCCTATTTGCATCTCTGCTACCAACTTTTCTTTCTGATATTCTATACTATTCAATTCCATTCTCCTATCTTTCTATCCAAGGTTAATTACCTCTACTTTTAAAAAGATTATAGAAATCAGACATACCAAAGTCAATATTACAGGTATCCCGAGAATTTTTCCACCTATTTTTGCTCCCAAAATGTTTTCAATTACGAATGCCCTTTCGAGCTTGTACCTCATTTCTACTTGAAAATAAGGAATGCAAACTTATCGTGGAATATGTGTCAATGCCCTCTCGGGCTTATACCTCATTGTTACATGATGTTGAGTCGTTGGTTGAAGCTGCTGAAACACAGCGTGTCAATGCCCTCTCAGGCTTATACCTCATTGTTACTAAAGCCATTTGAAATCGATGGAAGTATCTCATGGATTATTGTGTCAATGCCCTCTCGGGCTTATACCTCATTGTTACAATGTTATTTAAGGATATTGAATGCTTAAGAACAAACGTGTCAATGCCCTCTCGGGCTTATACCTCATTGTTACAGTTATGTCGTCGTACATCGAAAAAGTACAACGATAAAATGTGTCAATGCCCTCTCGGGCTTATACCTCATTGTTACTTACAAATAAGAGCGCATTAGATGCGCTCGATATATGTGTCAATGCCCTCTCGGGCTTATACCTCATTGTTACGTATGATCAAGATTGCGACTATAAAGGAATTGACTTTAGGTGTCAATGCCCTCTCGGGCTTATACCTCATTGTTACGAAATTAAGGAAAAAACTTATAATTGGTTTTGTGAGGTGTCAATGCCCTCTCGGGCTTATACCTCATTGTTACCCGGACGTAAATGACGTGATGAATTTTATCCTCAACGTGTCAATGCCCTCTCGGGCTTATACCTCATTGTTACGCACAGCCAGGTCACATCGTTCATGTCCAAGTATAACGGTGTCAATGCCCTCTCGGGCTTATACCTCATTGTTACCGCAAGATATTATGAAGCTTGCTTAGCCGGTTAATCGTGTCAATGCCCTCTCGGGCTTATACCTCATTGTTACAATACTCATCAACTTCTTTAACATAAAATGCTCCTTTGTGTCAATGCCCTCTCGGGCTTATACCTCATTGTTACCATCAGCAGTGCTGTCTGCTAACCCAAAAGCATATCGTGTCAATGCCCTCTCGGGCTTATACCTCATTGTTACACATGGAGAGAAAGGAAGATCTTTTATGGAGAAGAGATGTGTCAATGCCCTCTCGGGCTTATACCTCATTGTTACAACGATTACGAAGAAATCGATCTTCGTGCAAATCGTACAGTGTCAATGCCCTCTCGGGCTTATACCTCATTGTTACTCATTTATTTCTTTTTGGGAAATTGCGATACAAATCTCGTGTGTCAATGCCCTCTCGGGCTTATACCTCATTGTTACGACGAGGATCCTTTACAGATCTGATAAGTCTATTAAGGTGTCAATGCCCTCTCGGGCTTATACCTCATTGTTACTGTAACGTCTGGCATGTCGGGAAGAGACGACATTTATATCAGTGTCAATGCCCTCTCGGGCTTATACCTCATTGTTACAGTACCCCTTCAAAAACCTAGGTTTTATGCGATTTCCAGAGCCTATTTTTGCAGGTATTTGTCAGAATATTCTGATAATAACTCATTTTCATGCATGTTAACAATTTGGACATATTTTATGAGGTAAATCATCTCTTTGACACTAATTCAAGTATAGCATGAAATCCTGCTTCTGTCATCTCATTTTACCACAATTTTTAACTTTTTCCAGTTTAAATTTCCATTGAATGACTAGGAATTCTAAGTTGCTTGACTCCTCATACTCTTCTGGGTTGCACCTCATACTCCCCAAAACCAAAACTCGTATTCTTCCCCACATGCAGCAACTCCCCTGCAAACAGTAGCTTCATCGTCTCTTCATCTGCCCCTTCAAACCACACTTTTCCTCGAATGCCACGAAGTGTCATTGCACTATCTCTTCGATTGGAATAACGATTCACGCCTTCTAGCCTGGACTGTTGCTTTATGGTAACTGCACTTTCTGGTGTCTCGTCCCAGAAAATCTCTGCCTCAATTCCTTCAAAGCAGTCCAACATATAAAGTCTTCGGCGGATTGATGCTATCACCGGATCCATGTGAAGATCCTGAATAAAAGCTCCCTGATATTTTACTGTAAATGGGGTATGAAATACCAACATACCTTCATAGCCTGTGCTTGCCACTCCATTTTTCTGAGACAAAATTTTGCTCTGCCCATATGCCTCTTGCTCTGTATAAGATTTCCCTCTTTGCATCTGCTTTATCCGATAATCGACATATTCCCCTACTGTAGAAATCACATAGTTTCCCATGTCGATGCTATTATGAATCAAAATATCCTGTCGGTATTGATTCTTGACTGCAATGATCACAAAATGTGCCTGATGCTTTCCAAGACCTGATGCTCCTAGCATGCTGATTGCCTGCAAATACTGATTAAAGTAGACAATATTTTTTCCGAAGAGAATTAGCTGAAAGCTTAACTGATCTCCCTGATAAAACTCTTCCTTATAGTTGTCGCACTCAAGCACATAACCTACGCTCTCTCCCGTGGTCACAAAGGATGGCTTTTTCTCATACTTGGAGTACATGATCCTCTGCACAATACACTCCGATTCAAAATCGCAGGATTCGCATTCACGCCCACGCACGCAATTTGCGCGAAGCAGCATCTCACCAATCCCACCGCGAATCGCAGAAACTTTTTGCTTTGGCAGCATGGTGTCCTCTGTAAATTGTATTGTAAAATAAAGTTTTGTATAACGAATATCTTTCGACTTTTGAAACAGCTGACTCATGCCACACCTCTTTCTTCATTTTCATTACAAAGCCTATTCTGCAAATATACTTGCATTGGCTTTAATTTTAATATCTGCTTAATCGAACAAACGATAAAACTCATCCTTATATCCAGCCATGTGATCCCACACTGCTGGACTTAACATCTTTCTCTCTGCCATCTGTTCAAGCTGTGGCAAGGTCACTTTGATCACATCCTCCGTCTCGCCCTCTTCGAGACGAACATCTTCCAACGAAACATCTTTAAATACAGCATAGTTGTCACCGAGGAATTGGCCAATATGATTATCTCCAAGCGCAATCAATTCCTCCTCATCAATCTGGATGCCTGTTTCCTCTCTAAGCTCGCGCACGATTGCATGCTTGCTTGTCTCACCCGAAATCATATGACCTCCAGTATTCTCCCACTTGCCCGGTGCATAACGCTTCTGGCTGCTTCTTTTTGTCAGAAGAATCTTCTTTTCGCTGTCGATAACCCATATGCCAACACAGTACAGACAATACCCCTGCGGAACTGTCTCTCCTGCCTGAATTGTTTTTCCTGTTTTTCTACCCTGCTGATCATAGAGATCCCATTTTTCCTGTTTTGCCTGCATGTGTTTTTCCTCTCTCTTTACTCTCTATATAAGAAACAGCTCACCCGCGCCTATCATGTGCAAAACCGAGCTGTTGTATCATTTCCCATCTTAAACCTTTCTCAGTCTACTAGTTGTTGCCGATTTTGTCAATATGTGGTATGATGATTGCAAAGCCAAATTGTAATTGCACGGCAAAAATCTGAAACAATTTTACGATTACTGGGAGGTTTACAATGGATTTTTCTTTCTTACTTAATGATATTGCATCTTGGCGCGAAGGGCATGTAATGAATGATATCGTCTTTAATCTAGGTTGCTGTTGCCCAAGCCAAGGCACTGAAGAGGTTTTCTCTTATATTGAAGTCGTTTATCAGAATGGTAATCGCCACTATTTCTATGAAAATGAAGCTGGTTTTAAGCGTTTTGAAACTGATTTTTATGAGAAGCGTTTCACTTCCTTCCATGAGTTCTGGACAACAGAAGAGCTTGCAGAGGAAAAACGTGATCTGTTCTCTTTCCGCTACTATGTACGTCGCCCAGAAGATGCTTATACGCATCTTACCGCTTCTGAGATGGAAGAGCTAAAGACAAAGCTTCCGACTTCCTGTAAGAAGCCAGATCGCATCACACAGTTTCATCACTACGATCGCTCGGTCAACTATCATGAAGAGACTGAAAGCTAAGCTTGAAACACCTTGCAAAGCGGCAAAACATCCAGACACTCGCTTTCTCTTTCGAAGCAATGTCTGGATGTTTTTATGTTTTTTGATACAAAATTTTACTCTACCGTCACTAACTCATACTCTCTGCTTCCAAAGCCAAGCTCTGCAGCTGCCTCAATTGTATGAACACCATGTCTACTCTCAACACGCTCTAGGAAGTGCTTCTGTCCCGGATCGTCAGTTGCTGCATAGACAAGATCCAGACAAGCCTGATCGATTGCAATTGGATCAAGAGATACCAAAATTCCGATATCCTTCATACACGGATCTTCTGCTACGCTACAGCAATCGCAGTCTACGGACATATTCTTCATTACATTGACATAGACAATATTGCCCTTAAAATATTCAACAACAGAGGATGCTGCATCTGCCATTGACTCAAGGAAGGAATCGTGATCTGCTGTCCACTTTGCAACCGGATCTCCAGCTCCATGAATGTATGCTTTTCCGTAGGAAGATGCACAGCCAATTGAAAGCTGCTTTAATGCACCGCCGTATCCGCCCATCGGATGACCCTTGAAATGGGAAAGTACCAGCATTGAATCATAATTTGCCATATTCTTCCCGACGAAATTCTTCTTGATCTGCTTTCCGTTTGGAATTGCAAGCTCCATATCTGGTCCCTCTGCATCCATCAGATCCACATTAAAATAGCGATCCCATCCATGCTCCTTGATTAAGAGTCTGTGCTTTGCAGTGGTATCTCTTGCACCGTCATATGCGGTATTGCACTCAACAACAGTTCCACCAACCTTCTCAATTACCGGGCGCCAGAAGTCTGGTCCAAGGAAGTTCTGATTTCCCTTCTCTCCAGAGTGAAGCTTAACTGCAACCTTTCCGGTCAATTCCTTTCCTGCAAGCTCATACATCTTTTCTACTTTTTCAGGTGTAATTTCTCTTGTAAAAAATACCTTTGCCATCTTTTTTCTCCTCTCTTTTGCCACAAAAATAGCTTTTTTGATGGGTCAGGCAGTCCAACAGCGAAACTGCCCACATACCTAACTTCATTATACAAACTTAAAGTAGACTTTAGTCAAGTACTTTTTTGATACTAGGATCTCAAAATCATAAGCTGATCATGCTTGCATGAGGATGCTTATGATCTTGAGATCCGCAAAAACATGATGATGCAGCGATTTTCAAGGAAAATCAGCGAATCCGAATGTTTTTAGAATTGCGAGAGTTACATTGCAACGGAGCAATTCGTGAGTATCATACTCGCTGCACTCTCACGATCCACTTGACTTGTAGTGGCGCACACCCACTCGCCACAGCGCATAACACGGTATTAAAAAAATAGCAGCAAATAGTGGCATCACCATGTTTAAGAGAGAAGTAGTTCTTCCTAGCAAATATAAAAGCGGATAATATTGAATCAGCGCATACGGAACAATCACGGTACAAAACTGTAGCATGCGCTTTCCGTAGATTCCGATCGGATATTTGCCATATTCTCTTGCACCATCTGTTAATACATTCATAAATTCAAGTCCATCTAGTGTGAAAAAGCAAAGTGCTGCATATACCATGAACAATCCTAAAAAAACTGCTGCCCCACCGATCAGCATAAAAATCACAGTCAAGATCCGCGGCAAATTCCAATCAATTTGTACGTGCATAACACCGTAAATAAACAAGATAATTGCTTGAAAGCTTCTTCCGATTCTTGATAATTCGAATTTGCTTCCTAATACCTGCAAGATTTCGTTGCGCGGTCTTACAAGAACACGGTCAAACTCAGCATGACGCACCATTCCAGAAAACGAGTCAAATCCTCTCGCAAACATTTCTGCCAATGAAAACTCAACCAAAACAAGTGCATAGCAAATCAATACTTCACTATAGGTAAAACCTTTCACCTCGTGGAATCGCTGAAACATGAATGTAATTCCCATAAATACATTAAAAGAAAATAAAAACTGTCCAAGTGTCGTCAAAAAGAAGGAAGTCTTGTACTGCATTGCACTTCGAATATGAATACTGATATAGTGCAAATACAGACGAACTGCAGAAATCCTTGCATTCTCCGCTTTCATATTGCCTCTACTTCTTTTTCTGTGCCTTTTTTCATTTTGATTTCCATTATGATTTCTATTTTTGTTTCTTTCGATTCTTCTATTCATTCTTTCCATGACTCACCCTCCCTGCACGACAATTTTCTTCTCGGCAAACTTAGCAAACATCCAACCGCCAGCGACAAGAACAATCAGCCAAAAAATTTGAAGAAAAATCGACTCTGCCATGGCGCGGCCTGATAAATCTCCGGAATAGATTCGAAATGGAACATTCTGCATAGCAGCAAACGGAAGCACCTTTAACACACGCTGTACCACCTCTGGCATAAATGGAAGCGGCACGATCTGGCCTGACAAAAGCTCACATGCTGATGCGTAAAAAATACGAATGCCTTGGGCAGAAATAGTAAAACAGCAGCTGGTATAAATAATCACGCCAATTGCAACTGTTACTAATGTTCCAAGTATCATTGTCAGTAAAAATAAGAAAAGCGTCATTGGATCCTGTGGAAGCATCAATCGATATGGCTTTGGCAAAAATAGTGCCACAACTAAAATTGGCACACAGCGAAGCAATGCCTTTGACACACGGTTCGCGACACTTCTTGCAAACCACATCGAATAAATATGGACAGGGCGGCACATCTCATATGCAATATTTCCATCCACGATAGAGGAAAATATTTCTGCTTCCATCATCCATGCCATGAACAATGCCAAAAATGCCTGCTGCAGCCAAATATAGCTGGCGACAGCTTCAAAGCTCATTGGAAAGGCAGACGCATCTGCCTTATAAAATGCTTTAAAAACAAGAAGTTCCATAAATCCCCATGTAAACTGGGTGACGACTCCAGCTGCTGCAGCCGCGCGATATTGTAATCCCATCAAAAAACGCATGCGAAAAAAAGAGAGATACTTTTTCATTTGATTCATCTCCCTTCTTTCTCGTCAAAGCTTCGATACAGCTTTACAACGGCCTCGTCCATGGATGCGGCATCTTGTTTTAGCTCTTCCGGGCTTCCATCCATTAAAATGCGCCCATTTCCAATCAGCAAAATGCGATTTGTCAATGCCTCAATATCTTGCATATCATGGGTTGTCAAAATGACAGTCGTCTTGTGGTCTTGATTTAATTGCTTAATAAAATCGCGCACTGCAAGCTTAGACACAGCATCCAGTCCAATCGTCGGCTCATCTAGAAAAAGAATGCTTGGACTATGTAACAGTGATGCAGCAATCTCACAGCGCATTCGCTGTCCAAGTGAGAGCTGTCTTGCCGGTGTTTTTAGAATTTCTTTTAAATCTAGAAGAACTGTCAACTCTTCCAAATTATTTCTGTAAGTACTGTTGGGAATCGAATAGATATCGCGAAGTAATTCAAACGAATCAATCACTGGCACATCCCACCATAGCTGGCTTCTCTGTCCAAACACAACTCCAATGTCTCTCACATAGGAAATGCGATCCTTCCATGGAATTTTTCCATTGACCACGCAGTTACCCTCGTCCGGTGTTAAAATACCGCTGAGTACCTTAATTGTTGAACTCTTGCCAGCTCCATTTTTGCCAATGTATCCGACCATCTCTCCGTCACCAATCTGGAAACTGATATGATCGAGCGCATGAATTTCCTCGTATTCACGCTTAAATAAACTGCGGCAGGCTTCCTTGATCCCTGCCCTTCTCTTTGCGACCTTATAGGTCTTACATAAATTTTGTACTGTAATCATCGTACTTCCTCCTGGTAGTCATACAACTTATCACGGTTCTCACAAATGTGTGAACTATATCTTGCCAAGTAGGTCTGCTATTTATAGATTTTGCTATAAAAATACCTATCTGATCGGGTTTGTCCCTTCATAGGGCTCGTCCGTTCTAGGGTTTCTCCGTCCTCGTACTTATGTACATTCTTTTGCAAAAGGACTTTTACTATAGCGCAGATTAGACTTTGTGTCAAGTAATTTTTGAGACCCTTACTAAAATCAGCGAATCCGAATGGTTTTAGAATTGCTAGAATTGCGTAGCAATGGAGCAATTCGCAGGTCTCAAAGCTGTCCTCAGCTCCTCTGGTGACGAAATCTCATACGGATTGCGATTCAAATAAATCTTAGAAGGTACACGTCCACCTGTCTCCTTCTTCGTCAGTGTCTGTCCACAGAATGCTTCCCATGCAGTCTTTGTCGACACTCCATACTCTTGCAGAGTAAACAATTCTTCATACTCATGACAAAGTAATCTCGGATCTGAATAAAAATCCGTGCCACAGGTCATGCGCACTCCCTCTTTTACACAGTATTCCACAGCCTTTTGATGAGCCGTCACTGCCACGCGCGCATGCTCTGCAAAAAGATTTGCAACCTGCATTGGATTTTCTTTCTCTGCAAGAAGCTTATAGACAGCTGCTGTCGGCACATAGAGAATCTGTCTCTTTGCAAGCTCATGTGCTTGTCTTTGATTCATATAAATGCCATGCTCTACCGAATCAACTCCTGCCTCAATGCACCAATCCAAACTATCTCCACCCCAAGTGTGAACCATGACAAGTTTTCCAGCCGCATGATACTCTCTAACCAACTTTAAGAAAACGTCTTTTTTCATCGTCGGTGTCAACACTTTTTCTGGCGGTGCACCAACTCCACCAGTTGCAAAGATCTTGACCCAGCGACTGTCCCTTCTCTTTGCCTGCTCTAAAAATTTCTCATCCTCTGCATTTTCAGCACTGACCATGCCGCAGCAAGGAAGAATGGAGATGGTAGGCTCAAGCTTTTCTGCTGTTTTATCTAATCCAATCGTCTCAAGACCACCTGCATCGCGAACCATGCGAAATCCCATATTGGAAAGCTCTCTTAAGCAAAATAGAATACGATCCTTCACATTCTTTTCGCTTCGTTTATCCTGATCGGCATGGTCAAAATCTGTCCACCCTATATGAAGATGGAAATCGACAAACCCTGGCATCTCATATCGTTCCATGACTGCTTCCTCCTATTATTTTGCTATTTCAGTACACCTGAAGTGAATCGAACCCCCGCATCTAATCTTTTCCCTTCAACTATGTTAACTACAACTGTTTCATTCGAGATATGGCAACTTCGGCACACTATCCAGTAACAACTGCCCATACTCCGTCTTCGGCTTTGCAAAGAAGTCTTCCTTTTCACCTGTCTCCTCAATTCTGCCATCTCTCATCACTGCTACCTCATCACAAATATCATAGATGACTCCCATATCGTGGGATATAAAAAGAATGGTCAGTCCCATCTCTTTCTTTAATTCTTTCATCAATTGTAATATGCGTTGCTGAACTGACACGTCAAGTGCACTGGTTGGCTCATCTGCTATTAATAACTTTGGCGAAATGCAAAGTGCTCTTGCCAGTGCGATTCGCTGCTTTTGTCCTCCTGAAAAGGAAGCTGGATAGCGACAAAGTGTATCTTTTGGAAGTTCCATTCTTTCGATCCACTCTTCGCACTTTTCCTTTACATGAGTTCGATCAGTGATCTTATGAAACAACATCGCATCGGATAAGATTTTTCCGATTTTGTGCTTCGGATTTAACGACCCTTCTGGATTTTGGAAAACCATCTGGATTTTTTGGCACTGTGCGCGGTTTCTGCCTCGACTATCATTTCCATAAAGCTTTCCCTCAAACAAAATTTCGCCTGCATCTTTCTTTAACAGTCCAGTGATCACCTTTGCCAGAGTTGATTTTCCAGAACCTGACTCACCAACTAATCCCATCACTGTATTTTCTTTGATTGCAAGACTAACCCCCTTTAATGCCGGGTACTCTTTATAAGAAGCCTGAATCTCTCTTATTTCCAATAATGTACCCATCTTATCGCTCCCTCCTGCTTGGAATTCGAAGAATAGCCGACAACAACATTTTCGTATAGTCGTCCTTTGGATGCTGTAGTAGCTCTTTTGTCTTCCCAGTCTCGACTATCTTTCCATTATGCATCACAGCAAGATGACTGCATATGCCTGCTGCCACTGCCAAATTGTGTGTGACAAACAATATGGCAAAATTCATCTCTTTTTGCAGCGACAAGATCAAATCAAGTGTCTGCTTTTGAACTGTAACATCAAGCGCGGTTGTCGGTTCATCACATAAAAGCACATCTGGGTTACAGGCAAGTGCCATAGCAATCAAAATTCTCTGACATTGTCCACCGGAAAGCTCTGATGGAAGGCGATCATTTTTAGAAAGCTCTTTCGGTAAGCCAAGGCGCTCAATTAGCTCCTTAGCGCGGCATATTGCTTCTTTTTTGCTCACATTTTGCCTTATCATAACAACCTCAATGAGCTGTGCAAAAACAGGACATAACGGATCAAGTGCGCTCATCGGATTTTGAAAAATCATTGCCACATTTCCGTTAATCGTTTTTTCTTCATAGCTCTCTGAAAGATTTTTAGGAAGCAGTCCTATCAGGCTTTTTAATGTAAGTGTCTTTCCTGAACCTGATTCTCCAACTAGACCAAGCGTTTCTCCTCGCTTTAACTGCAAAGAAAGATGATCGACAATAAGTCGGCCATCTTTTCCAGTCACTGTTAAATTTTTTACTGATACAATCGGTTCTACTGCTTTTAAATCTGGTGCTATGGATTTCACTGTTTCAACTGAATCAGTCTGCATTTCCATAAAATTCTTACATCCTTTCTTTTTCTTAACGAAAATGATCTGCAAGCCCATCTCCTATAAATGAGAGCGCCACTCCTGTATATACAACAAACATACCAGGCAAAACTGAAAGCCACCAGGCACTTGTCATAAAGGTTTGTCCCTCTGAGATCATGGTACCCCAATCTGGTGTGGGTGGTGAAATGCCAATGCCCAAGTATCCAAGCGTTACAATAATGACGAGAAGTCCAACCATATCTGTCATCAAAAGGACAATTGCCTGCGGAATAATATTGGGGAGCAATTCACAAAATAAAATTCGAATATCAGAGTAGCCAAGAATCTTTGCTGCAGCAATCCACTCTGAATTTTTAAGTGCTGCACTCTGTCCTCGTGCTACCTTGCAGTAAATAAGCCATCCAACTAACAAATATGTGATGAAGATACCGTGCGAGCCTGCACCAGATGCAAATGCGATCACAATGACAAGCAAATAAAATGGAAATGCGATAAATGTATCTGATGCCATTCCTACCAGCCAGTCAATCGCACCTCCAAAATATCCTGCTGCCATTCCAAGAAAAATACCTATTATAAATGGTGCTATCTCAGCCATAACCATAATCCATAGATCAGTTCGCGCAGCATACAGCGTTCTTGTGAATAAATCACGCCCTAATTGATCTGTTCCAAACAAGTGATTTGCCCCAGGTGCCTGGAGAAACTCTGCAAGATTTTGTTCCAGCGGATCATATGGGCAGATTACAGGCGCCAATACAGCTAAAACTACCAGTAGACCCATCATAAAAAGACCGATCCACAATGTCGGCGCATGTGTTTTTTTTAATTTTTTTCTTTTTGCCTGTTTCATAACAATATGCGCCTTTGCCCTTTCATTTTACTTAATATGTTATACTGTCACAATTTTTACACTTTTGCCATTCGCGGATCAATCTTCTTTGCAATCAAATCAACAATCAAGCTAATAATGACAACAAAAAATGCGCAGTACAGCGTGATTCCCTCTACAAGTGGAAAATCACGATTGGATATTGCCTCAAATAATAGCTTTCCAATTCCTTTTACAGCAAATACCTGCTCAACCACAAGTGTTCCGCCTATTAAATAAGACAAATTGACAGAAAGCAGCATCAATGTTGGCACTACTGCATTATGAAGCACATGTTTCCATAAAATTACACGTCTTGGAAGTTTTGCTGCACAAAGCGTAAGCACAAAATCTGCATCAAGTGTTTCTATCAATTGCTCTCTAAGTGAACGCACAAGCGGCGGAATCTGCCCAAATGATACAGTTATTGATGGCAAAATCAAACTATAAATCATGCCTGCTGTCCCTTTTTTCAGACCGCCAACTGGAAACCACTTCAAATTGACAGAAAAAATAAGAATCAAAATTAGTCCGATCCAAAAAACAGGCATACCATGCGCAATAATAGGAATAATCCTAATTAAATGGTCTGCAATGCCATCTTTATGTGTGGCTGCCGTAAATGAAAGAAGCAGTGATATAACAATTGAAATAGTCATTGACATGACAACAAGCAAAAGTGTCACTGGTGCATACTGTAAAATCAGACTGCGGCACGATACGCCATATTTAATTGAATTGCCCGTATCTGCATGTAAAAATACGTTTTGCAGAAAAATGAGAAACTGCTGCCCAAGTGAATCATTTAAATGCAGCTGCTCTCTTAATTGATTTACTGCCTCATCTGTCGCATGTTCTCCAAGAACCATAACAACTGGATCTCCTGGCACGAGACGAATCAGTAAAAAAACTGCTGCTGTAACAAGCGCAATGACAAGAGCTGCCCTAATAAGCGCTCTTGTCATCGTTTTATAACTATTATTCTTCAAAATAAACATCCTCAAAGTGGACACTTCCATTCGGCAATACAGTAAAGCCCTCTACATTATCTCTCAGTCCAACTACGTTCTCTGAATTATACAGCGGAATATATGGAACTTCATCTGCTAAAATCTGCTGCAGCTCTTCGTAAACTGCGGCACGCTCATCTCCGTCTGGTGTCACTTGTCCTTTTCTCATCAAATCTGCTGCTGTCTCATTGTTATAAGAAGTCCAGTAGCACTTGCTCCATCCATCTGGATCGACCTGAAATGCAAAAATAGAGTTTGCATCTGGATAATCTGCTGTTGCACTATTGATCATCATAGAGAAATTTAAATCGCGGAAATCTGAACGGAATGTTGAAATTTCCTGTGCATTAATTTCAATATTGATTCCAATCTGTGCACCTGCTGCCTGAATGATCTGTGCCTCCTGAAGACGTGTATTATTTCCAGATGCGATGCTGATCGTAGTGTCAAAGCCATCAGGATATGCAGACTGTGCCAATTCTTCTTTTGCAGCGTCAATATCATACGAAAGCGCATTTACCGTATCATTTGTCTGATACAAAAGCGCACGCGGAAGAACAGTGTTTGCTATCTCTGCATAGCCAAAGGTTAATGCCTTTGTCAGTGACTCTCTGTCAATTGCCATTGCAAGTGCACGGCGTACATGCTCATCACTGAAGTGCTCATCAAGTGTATTAAAGAACAGTTCTTCTACATTGTAGCTAAAGCTGGTTGCTGTCTTCGTATCAGCATTTCCATCTACATTTGATGCATTGCTAAGTGACAAATCCTCAATTCCGTCAATCTCACCTGCAAGCAGCTGATTAAGTGCCTGATTGTCATCATCTACTACTTTATATACCAGCTCATCAATATATGGCTTTCCTTCCTGCCAGTAATATTCATTCTTTACAAAAGTCAAATCTCCAGATGGATCCCACTCGGATACGGCAAATGGACCTGTACCAACTGGATTCTTGAAAAACTCCTCCTCAGTCTTTCCACCAAAATCCTTTGGAATAATTCCATTTGAGAAATTGGCAAGCTCTGAAAGAAATGGTGTGTAAGCTGTTCCCAGTGTAATCTCTACTGTCTTTTCATCCACTGCCTCAACAGATTTTACATCTGCCTCAATTGGAAGGGATCCTCCGACTTCAAGATGGCGCTCAATGGAAAACTTAACATCCTCTGCTGTCACATCTGTGCCATCGCTAAACTTTAAACCATCACGAAGCGTAAAGGTATATACAAGACCATCATCACTGATCTTATGATCTTCTGCCAGCCAGTCAATAATATTTCCATCGTTATCAAAAGTCACAAGTGACTCAAACACCTTATCAATTGCAAAGGCATTATTTTCTGTAATTTCCTGATGAAGATCAAAAGAGGTCGTAGAATCAGATCTGGCATAAGTGAAAGTTCCACCAGATGTTGACTCCTCGCCTGCTAAAGCCAATGTACTGGCTCCAAGACTGAAAACAGCTGCCGCCGCTACTGCTGTAAGAATGTGATGTTTTCTCATAATCGTACCATGCCCTTCCATTCCCCGAAACAGACTTTTTTCTCGCCCATCAACAGGGAAACTTTATTTTGCAGTTACAGTTCACGCATCATGCTAGATGCGGATGCTTGCAAACCCTCATAACTGCTTAACTGCTTGAGTTCTATCATACCATGTTATTTTTTTCTGTCAACAAAATAAGAAAAGGATTTTTCCTATATTTTGCTATAGGATGTTCTTATATCGAGTTGCATTTATTTTTCTTTTTTCTTTACGTCCTCTTAGTTTTGTGTTACACTGCAGCATAAGAAAGCGAGAGCAAACATGATATTAGCAGGAGGTTTTTTCAATGCAGGAAAACATTGTCATACTTGGAACTGGTTTTATAGCAGGCTATTTAAACAGGGGTCTTCATTATCTTTTTTCAGAATTAAGACAACCAATGGTAGGAAATGTGTGTGCCATCGGAAAACATCCAGAAAAATTAGCTTCGCGTACTAATATATTAAAGGACTGTGTGCTTTGTACAGATCCAATTGACTCTGTATTATTCAAGTTCCATCCTACAATTCTCATAGTCGCGGTACCGCCGACTGTCTCTGTCGATATTGCAAAAACCATACTTCTTCCCTATTATAATACGCTTCGTGCCGCCTCACAGCCACTGCCAGATTTGTATTCCTTTACTCCAACACCAGATGAAAACTGGTATGCGAATCTTCTCGGAAACGACGTTTCTATCGTTAAAATTCTTCCAAATATTTTTACTGACGTTCATGGAATTGATATCACAAGTGTCGGCATCAATACCATATCCACAACACCTGCTTTTAAGCACTCTAGCCGCCGTGCACTGCTTGACCTTCTGCTTACCCCTTATGGAAAAACAGTTTCTTTATCTGCCTCTCAGGCACTGATCTTTCTGGCCGGAAAAATAACAAGCCATGTCTGCTGTGAAGCCTGTTTTTGCATTCACGAAGCCGCGCAAAAGGCTGGTCTTTCAGTTACGCTAAATAATATCGGAAAGGCATTTCAGTATGCCCAGCGATCATTCACAAAATTTTTCGATGATCCAATCCCTTCTCTTCGTCGCAACGATGCTTTACCGCCTACCATGCAGGAATTCATGCAGCATTTTTCTGATTCCTGGTTTGGTGGTCTTCACGATTTTACAACCTCAATGCCTGTCTGTGTGCCGGATGAAGAAGCACTGTCTCTTGATGTCTACTCCTACGCACTCAACACGATTGCCATCGCAGTAAAAACAAAAGAGGAGTTGGAGCAGGATACAAAAAATGCCGCCACAAAAGGCGGCATACTCGAACGAGGAGTCGAATACTTTTATGAAGTTATCGAAAGTGAGCTTGGCAATCAGGCATTTTCTGCCGCTTGTGATCATCCGATTTCTTCTGGCTACTGGGAAACACTTCGCAGTCAGGTATGCAGCCTAAGCCGAGAAGCCTATGAGCGCAGTCTGAATCTTACATCACATTAACCATGCTATTTAGTTTACTGTGTTTTTGTTGCCTGCGCTTTCGTTATCTTTGGCTTCCATCTAGGATAAATCATCCATGATGCAATTCCTATTACAGCAAGCGCACGCAGCGCCCAAAGCAGATACTGTCCCACCGAATAATATGTATTTTGCTCATATGACGACAACGATACACTTATAAGTACATGATGCAGTAAAAATATCTCATATGAATACTTTGAAAGCACACCGACAAGTTTTTTCAGAATCACGCATGGTACATTTTTTATCCGATCCAGCGCATTTCCTGCTGCCATAAAAATCAGATACCACAAAATGCCTTCGACTGCAAACAGATACCAAGTTACACGCTCTGGAAGTGGGATAAACACAACCAGGCACAACACTACAGCTGCTGCCACACCTGTGCGAAGCGATACGTTTTTTACATAGCAATACAGATAAATACCCACCAGAAAAACAACCACATTTAATAAGATATCCTTGTCCACTCTTCCCGTATTTCCAAGAAGCTGTACCATCACTAGATAATAAAGAATCGCTGCGATTAGTGTTGGCTTTGGATAGCGCTTAACCAGTGCATACAATACCGGAAAAACGATGTAAAGGACAAGAATCATTCCGATAAACCATTCTCCGACAAGGTAGTGGCTTTGAATACCAAACAGCGATGCATAGCCATCAAGTCCGGTAATAGTCCATAAAAATGACAAATCAAAAAGTTTAACTCCGCCGCCAAATCCGCCCATCAAGTAGCATACAAAGTATGCCATATAAAATGATGGAAAAATGCTCCACCAGCGCTTTTTATAGTAAGTTTTTAAGTCACTGCAGCGCTCATAGGAGATACACTGCGCGGCGCCGGACACCAGAATAAACAGTGACACTCCCTGCCAGCCAAGATACCCTTGCGCGCCAATTTTCGTTACAACAAGCGAACTTTCCATAAGGCGCGCACTCCACTCGCAGTTCATATGGTAAAATACAATCAAAAGCATGGCAGCCGCACGCATAAGATCATAGGCAAAATAGCGCTTCTTACTCTCTTTTGTTTTTTGCTGTTCCATCAGATCCGCCCCTCTCTTTTTGCCTGCGCCTTTGAGTATCCGCAACCACAATAGCTCTGACGGTACAAATCATGCTCTTTTGACAGCTCTACAGAACGCTTATAGCCATTCTTTTTCTTAAAATCTGAGAACAGCCAGAGGATGCCGTATTTTTCTCCCACTTCCGCCCCTATCTCATTTAATTTCTCAGCGTTTTTCATTGGACTTATGGAAAGTGTCGTTGTAACATAGTCAAACCCACCATCTGCTGCTAACTTCGCAGCTTCCTCTAAACGCAGCCTATAACAGGCAAAGCAGCGCTCACCGCCCTCGTCCATCTGCTCCATTCCTTTCGTGATCTCATAAAAGCGCTGTGGGTCATATTTTCCTTCCACAAGCTGAATCGGATAAACTGTATCAAGTTCCGAAATTAGACGTGCCTGTTCTGCGACACGCTTTTTGTACTCTGTCTCCTCTGTGATATTCGGATTATAGTAAAATACGGTGATTTTAAAGTAATTGGACAGATACTCTAACACGTAGCTGCTGCACGGTGCACAACAGCTGTGCAAAAAAAGTGTCGGAACATGCCCGGCCTTTGTTTCTTTATCTATCGTCTCTTCCAGACGCTTCTGGTAATTAATTTTATTCATAAATTTCGTTTGGTTCCTTTCTTGTCTTTTTTCTATAACTCCATTATAATAAACTCCATGAAAAAAGAAAGGAGTTCTTTATATATATGGAAACAAAACTTGTTCTTCTTGGAACGGGAACACCTAATGCATGCCCAAATGCAAGCGGCCCGTCTTCCGCGGTTGTTGTTGGGAATCGTGCGTATCTGGTTGATTTTGGACCGGGAGTTGTCCGTCAGGCTTCCAAGGCTTATTTTAACGGGATTGATGCACTTCGCCCTGATCTTTTATGCACTGCTTTTTGTACCCATCTGCACACTGATCACACTGCCGGATATTCAGATCTTATTTTTACTCCATGGGTGCTTGAACGCAATACACCACTTAAGGTTTTTGGTCCAAAGGGACTGCGTCATATGACTGACCATATTTTAGAAGCATATTCCACAGATATTGATTTTCGCATTCATGGATTTGAAAAAGCAAATGAAAATGGTTATAAGGTGGATGTGACCGAAATTGAAAATGAAGAAAATCCTGGCATTATCTACCAGGATGAATATGTGAGCGTGGAGGCATTTCCTGTCAGCCACGGCACACTAACCTGCTATGGCTATAAATTCGTGACGGCAGATCGCACAATTGTAATAAGCGGCGACACAGCTCCTCTTGAACTGGTGGCCCAAAAAGCTTCTGGATGCGACATTTTACTGCATGAAGTAGAATATTCAGCTGGTATCTCTGCACGCGAACCAAAGTGGCAGAAATATCACAGAGAAGTGCATACATTAAGCACGGATCTGGCATGGGTAGCAAAAAAAGCTCAGCCTAAGCTTCTTGTTACATATCATCGAATTTACCATATGAATATCCAGGATAACCACATCAATCTGGCTGCTGAAATGGCTCGGCGCGATGAGGCAATCCTGGAAGAGATTAAGACCGCTGGGTATGAAGGTTATACCGTAAACGGACGCGATTTGGATATCTTCTAATGATGTGGGTGGCTGCCCGGTAAGCTTACAAAAGGCGGCCTCAACGAAGTGTTTGTCGGCCTCTCTTTTCCGCGGGCACCTGTTACCCTACTTATTATCATACGTTATCTTGAAAGTCCCGCTACAACGTTCGGCCTCGTAAATCACATTCGTCTCGCCGCCATTTACACTACGATACTAAAAATTCTAGTACTTCATCTGCTGTTCTGATACATGATAAACACGTCGGTACAGCAGATTTTTTATTTTCTCATATTCCGTTTCCGTAATTGTCCTCTGATATGTCATAATACGAAGTGGAATTGGGTTTCTTCCCGGAGCAATTGATGGCTGAGTATATGGATATGGATTATAGCAAAATCCATTTCTTTCATAAAAGCTAATACGCCTTTTTTCAAGTTCTCCTTCTGGCAGCTCAACTTCAAGACATGTCATTTTATTTACCTGAGTAAGGACCTCTCTTAACATGCGTCCTCCGATACCACCATTTCGTACTTTGCTGCTTACTGCAAAATGCTCAAAAAATAAGATATCATCAAACTCCCAGGCAGATAAAAATCCATCTATTTCTTTTGTTTCTTCATTTCTATGTATAAACACCTTATATTCTGGATTCTCAAATAATTGTTTCTGGCCCTCATATCCTCTATATTCATCATATGGAAAACTTTGTTCCATTATTGAATACATCTGATCGAAGTCTTCAAATTTTAATAACTCTACCATAGTATCTTTTTCTTCCCTTTCTTCAAAACATTTTTTGCGTGTATTATTAAGGATACCAATTTTCCTAAGTAATGTAAAGAAAAGTTCAATATGTTGAACTTTTAAAATAACGCTTGAACCATAAATTATATCGTGTTATAGTGTCCTTTGTAAAATTTTGAACTAACAAGAAAGAGGATTTTTTATGCTTCAATTTATTGAGACCGTCAATTCGGCCGTGAACAATTTCATCTGGGGTGTTCCGGCTATGGTATGCATTTTCGGCGTTGGCCTTTATTTGAGTCTTCGCACACGTTTTCTCCAGATACGCAAATTTCCTTATGCAATTAAAACAACAATCGGACGCATGTTTCGCAAAAAGAACGCATCTGATGGTGCTTTGACACCATTTCAAGCTGTATGTACTGCACTTGCTGCAACTGTTGGTACTGGAAATATTGCCGGTGTTGCCGGTGCAATTGCAATCGGTGGGTCTGGAGCTATCTTTTGGATGTGGATCTCTGCTATTCTTGGCATGTGCACTAAATTTGCCGAGGTAACACTTGCCGTTCATTTCCGTGAGAAAAATGCTGATGGCGATCTGGTTGGTGGTCCAATGTATTACATAAAAAATGGTCTTGGAAAACGTTGGATGTGGCTTGCTTATCTTTTTGCTGCCTTTGGTGTACTGACTGTATTCGGAACTGGAAACGCAACACAAGTTAACACAATCACCACTGCTATTAATTCAGCTCTTATTGATTTTCACGTAATCTCTAATGATGCTGTGTCAACTTCTAATTTAATCATTGGTATTGTAATGGCTGTACTTGTTGCACTCATTTTGTTGGGCGGTGTAAAACGTATCGGACAAGTAACAGAAAAGCTTGTTCCTTTTATGGCATTATTATATATCGTTCTTGCTGTCGGTGTTATCGTAATCAATATCCGCACAATTCCTACAGTATTTGCTTCTATTTTTGAAGGTGCATTTAAACCATCTGCCGTAACCGGCGGCATTGTCGGAAGCATGTTTACCAGTATGAAAAAAGGAGTTTCCCGCGGTATCTTCTCTAATGAGGCTGGACTTGGTACTGGCTCCATAGCTCATGCATGTGCAGACACAAAAAAACCTGTAAAGCAGGGAATGTTTGGTATCTTTGAAGTATTTACTGATACAATTGTTATCTGTACTTTGACTGCTCTTGTTATTCTTTGCAGCGGCACCACGATTGAATATGGAGCTGCAGCTGGTGCTGAGCTTACCATTTCTGGATTCACCTCTGTTTACGGAAGCTGGGTTTCCATCTTTACCGCAATTGCAATGTGCTGCTTCGCCTTTTCTACTATTCTTGGATGGGGACTCTATGGTGCCCGCTGCATTGAATTTTTATTCTCAGAGAAAGTCATTAAACCTTTCATGGTAGCGTATTCTCTCGTTGCAATCCTTGGTGCAACAGCAAATCTTGGACTGATGTGGAGTATAGCAGAAACCTTCAATGGTTTAATGGCAATCCCTAACTTGATAGCACTGTTTTTACTATCTGGAACGGTTGTCCGTCTGACAAAGGAATATTTCGCAACGGAAGGTGCAAAATAAAGAAAAATCTTAGCTTAACTCAAGCATACCGTGATACAGCTGATAATATTTTCCCTTCTTCTCTAAAAGATCGTCGTGATCACCTCTCTCGACGATCTTTCCTTGTTCAAGGACCATAATTGCATTAGAATTGCGTACAGTACTAAGACGATGGGCAATGACAAATACAGTTCGTCCCTCCATAAGCTGATCCATTCCGCGCTCAATCAATGCCTCTGTACGTGTATCGACTGATGAGGTTGCCTCATCAAGAATGAGCACCGGCGGATCAGCTACGGCTGCACGCGCAATGGCAAGAAGCTGACGCTGACCTTGTGACAGATTGGCACCATCTACCGTAACAAGTGTATCATAGCCATGTGGAAGACGCCGGATAAAGGAATCGGCATTTGCGATCTTTGCAGCCTTTTCAATTTCCTCCTGCGTCGCATCAAGCTTTCCAAAGCGAATGTTTTCGGCAACAGTGCCAGTAAATAAGTGTGTATCCTGAAGAACTATGCCAAGGGAACGGCGAAGCGCATCTTTTTTGATGTCGCGCACGTCGATTCCATCATAAATGACAGAGCCACCCCGCACATCATAGAAACGATTGATCAAGTTCGTGATTGTAGTTTTTCCGGCTCCTGTAGAACCCACAAACGCAATCTTCTGCCCTGGCTTTGCATACAGACTGATCTGCTTTAATATCATGCGATCATCATCATATCCAAAATCTACATGATCAAAACGCACATCACCCTTTAACTCAACAAGAGTGCCATCGTTCTTTTGCCATGCCCAAAGACCTGTTTTTTCCTTGCATGGAACCAGCACTCCATTTTCCTTTTTCACGCGAATAAGATCTGTCTTTCCTTCGTCAATCTCTGGCTCCATATCCATTACTTTAAATACTCGCTCTGCTCCGGCGAGTGCAGCAAGTAAGAAATTACTCTGCTGCGTAAACTGGTTGATTGGAAGCGCTGCCTGACGCACAAATACAAGATAACTTGCCAGACTTCCTAAATCAGTATGACCATTTAAGGCTAACAGGCCACCAAGCACAGCGACAATCGCATAGTTGATAAAGAATTTCCCCACTTCAAATTTTCACGCACAGTTCCTGAAATAGTACGTTTTTCTGTAGAGTAATATTTACACTGTCACGAAGTACACTTAAATCATAATCGCGCACGTTGACGCCGCCAACACAAACAACGCCCGTTGTCGCATCATACAGACGCGGAATTAGCTGAACAAGTGTCGTCTTTGCCGATCCTGTCGTTCCGATAACACCAATCGTCTGACCTGCCTGAATATGAAGATTCACATTCTCTAATGCATACTCGCGAGCATCCTCACGATATTTGAATGACACATTTTCAAAATCAATGCTTCCATCCTTGACTTTTTTCACTCCATTTTCTGGTGAGGTCAGAACAATATTCTCGTCAAGAATCTCTGCAATACGATGAGCACTCGCAAGAGAACGTGTCAATAAAAGAAACACATTTGCAAGCATCATTAGGGAATTTATGACCTGCCTGACTTAACCCAGCGGCAAGCCACTGGGGTTCCATTGACGGAGTTCTAGTGTCTGCGTACATCGCAAGGACTTTGGCAGACACATCTGTTCCGGAGCAACAAAACTCGCGAACAAGCAGTCCTACGACCACATTTGTGTCGATTCGATGGAACTGAATCTTCACATTCGCGTTCTCTGGGCCACAAGATCTCCCAGATGGATACTAAGTCAAATACCCGGGGCTATGAAATTAAACGGTACGAATACCGGAATTCATAATCTTTTTTCCTGAACGAATGATTTCTTCAATCATGTTCTTTTCTTTTTGATACATAGTGGCAAAATTAGATCGACATTTTAGTTTGTTGATCTGTGTATAAGTTTTATTGATACAATACAGTAAATAAGAGGAATACCAGTCTCTTTGAACTTTTGT
>OLOR01000049.1_pt1 | contig 120037 bp, 96 predicted proteins | sample 1672521 | NCBI WGS metagenome assembly OLOR01 (sample SAMEA3136695, study PRJEB25190) | human gut metagenome | biome: human gut; feature: human-associated habitat; material: faeces | place: Austria | collected 2013
ACTATAATTCAACTATTTCAAAGATCGAATTGCCCTTTTTTATTGGACAGTAGTGATAAATTGTTCTAAAATATGCAAACGTATTTCCTGAAAATACTAAATATGCTTATTGGATTATTCAATCTGATGTTTTAAGACCGGTAAAAGCATTGATTTGCAAATTAATATTGGTTTTGCGTAGAATCTGAAAGGCGTGTGTGAAAGCTTGTTTGCGCCGGAGTTTTACGCTCATGTCTTTATTATCACGCGTGCATTAATTCTATATTGCGCGCTCATGACTCCTGTATCACGCATTCATTAATCCTGTATTACACGCTCATTAATCCTGTATTACGCGCTGAGGAATCCTATATCGCGCACTTGGATATTTTATATTACGAATGGGGAAATGCTATATTATGCACTCGGAACTTCTATATTGTACATGCCGGAATCTTATATTATGCGCGCCGAACCTGTATATCATGGATGCAGACAATCTTAATGATTACACATTATTATATAGTATAGATTGTAGCTTTAACAGTATTTGAAGAAATATATTCTTTTGTTTGACTGCAAAAGAAATTTTTTCTATCTTTGTGTCTGTTTCATCATCACTTTGCCGGAGATTGGTTTATTGTGCCGCTGTCGGAAAAGCAGGAGGGGCGACGGTTTGTGATGATGCCTGATTCTGAATGACTGAAAACTAAATACAGTATGAGGAGACTTTTTTTTATTTTATTAGCATGTGCCGTTATTCCGTGTCTGGCTGCACCGGTAATGACGGCAGACTATAATGTAGTGCCGCTTCCCAACAGCGTGACAATGACCGGTGACGAACCGTTTGAGCTTACCCCGTCAACCACAGTCGCCTATCCGGAAAGGAATAAGGACATGGAGCGTAACGCACAGTTTCTTGCCAGGTATGTGAATGATGCCACAGGAATGACTCTCAGCGTAGTGCCTGGAAAGGCGAAGAAAGGCATCCGGCTCGTGCTCGACAAGAAAGTGAGCGGTGAAGAGGCTTACACCATTATGGTGGATAAGAAATGTGTGACGATAGCGGGTAGCACTCCGAAAGGCGTGTTCTATGGTGTGCAGACCTTGCGCAAGTCGTTGCCCGTAGGCACGGCAACGGTAGTGCGACTTCCGTCGGTGAAGATAAGCGACAGTCCGCGTTTTGTCCACAGAGGCATGATGCTCGACTGCTCGCGCCATTTCTTCCCTCTCGAATTCGTGAAACGTTATATTGACCTCATCGCCATGCACAACATGAATGTTTTCCATTGGCATCTGAGCGATGACCAAGGCTGGCGCATAGAGATAAAGAAATATCCGGAGCTCACCACAAAAGGCTCGCGCCGTTCCGGAACGGTCATAGGTTACAACACAGCCCTTGACGACAGCATCCCATACGGAGGCTATTACACACAGGAACAGGCACGTGAGATTGTGGAGTATGCCCGTCAGCGTTATGTCACGGTGATACCCGAGATAGACATGCCGGGACATATGCTCGCCGCGCTTGCCACCTATCCTGAGCTCGGATGCACCGGAGGACCTTACGAGGTGGGTCATCGCTGGGGCATATATAAGGATGTCCTGTGTGTGGGAAACGAAAAGATATACGATTTCTGTGAGGGAGTCCTTGACGAGATAATGCAGATTTTCCCTTCAAAACTCATACATATAGGCGGCGACGAGACACCTACCGAGGTATGGGAGAAATGTCCCAAGTGCATCAAGAGAGCCGAGGACAACAACATGACGGTGAAACAGGTGCAGAGCTATTTCACCTCCCGCATCGAGAAATACGTAAACAGCCGGGGCAGACGCATAATAGGATGGGATGAGATATTGGGCGGAGACATCTCCCAAAGTGCCGTAATACAGAGCTGGCGCGACACCAAGCACGGACGCATAGCCGCAGAGGCGGGTCACGATGTCATAATGTCGCCAACGTCACACTGCTATTTCGACTACAGTCAGGCAGACGAGAAGAACTCAAAGTATGAGCCTACCCTGTGCGGCGGATACATACCCGTGGAGAAAGTTTACGCCTTCGAGCCGTGCGACGAGAACCTTCCCGAATCCTACAGACCGCACATACTGGGCGTGCAGGCGAACATATGGGCGGAATATCTGCTTTATCCCAATCAGGTGGAATATCAGGCTCTGCCCCGTATGGCGGCACTCGCAGAGGTGCAGTGGACATCCGGAAAGAAAGACTATCAGGCTTTCCTGAAACGCCTCAACAGACTCGTGAACTTCTACGACCTTTACAAACTGACTTATGCCAAGCATTTATGGCCCGACCGGATAACCTCGCCGTGGGAATATAACTGACGTTCCGGTCGCCGGCATATGCACAGGTGACAGTAGAAAGACAGGTCTATCGATAAAAAATATAATATATAACGACAATGAGAGTAATAATAGAACAGGATTATGAGAGTATGTCGCGGTGGGCGGCTGAGCATGTGATAGAGCGTATAAACAGCTATAAGCCGGAAGGCGGACGTAAGTTTGTGCTGGGCTTACCCACAGGTTCGTCACCTGAAGGCATGTACAGGGCGCTTGCCGAGGCGTGTGCACAGGGACGAGTGTCCTTCAGGAATGTGGTGACATTCAATATGGACGAGTATGTAGGACTGCCCGAGAGCCACCCGGAAAGCTACCATTCGTTTATGGCACGCAATCTTTTCGACCACGTGGACTGTCCCAAAGAAAACATTCACATACTCAACGGCAATGCCTCAAATCTTGAGGAAGAGTGCCTCCGATATGAGGAGATGATAAGAGAGGCAGGCGGAATTGACCTGTTTGTGGGCGGCATAGGACCTGACGGGCACATCGCGTTCAACGAGCCTGGCAGCTCGCTCTCTTCCCGCACAAGGGTGAAGACTCTCACCACGGATACCATCGTAGCCAACTCCAGATTCTTCGACAACGACATCAATAAGGTGCCGCGTCAGGCACTGACGGTAGGCGTGGGTACGGTGATGGATGCGCGCGAGGTGATGATTCTTGTAAACGGACACGCCAAGACACGCGCCTTGCAGGCAGCTGTGGAGGGTCCTGTCACGCAGATGTGGACCATCAGTGCCCTTCAGATGCATCCCCACGGCATCATAGTGTGTGACGAGGCTTCCACCGACGAGTTGAAGGTAGGTACCTACCGATACTTCAAGGACATAGAGAAAAACAATCTTTAACCCAAATCGGTCATTAGAACGCCGATTGTACATTTAAGGTTTATTGTCAGCTCTTCACTCTTCTTCCGCATTGCTGCCGTCGTCTTGTATCCAGCTTTTCCCCGATGTAGCCCGCTACATCTTCGATAAAGCCGAATGCAATACGGCTGACAACAGCACGAAATAAGAATGGAAGTCTGATGACCGATTCGGGTTTAAACATCGTGTTACGACCGTCACCCCGATGGTGACGGCCGTTTTTTTTATACAGCATATATGAATGAAAACAGGAAAGAGTGGGTGCCTGACGAGTGCCAGCGACAGGTGATCGAAGCGCAGAGCGGCATCCATCTCGTGCTTGCTCCTCCGGGATGCGGCAAGACACAGATTCTCACCGAGCGCATACGCAGGGCGCATGAGAAGGGAGTGGCTTTCGACGACATGCTCTGCCTCACTTTCACCAACCGGGCTGCACGCGGCATGGCGGAGAGAATAAGCGCGAACATTGCCGATGAGGACGCCCGCAATGTCTATGTGGGTAATGTTCACAGGTTCTGCTCGCGTTTTCTTTTCTCCAACGGGGTTGTGGCGGCAGAGTCGTCTGTCATCGACGATGAGGACGCTCTGAGCATACTGGCACGTATAATGGGCGACGACGAGTACGACATATCAATGAACAACCGCCGCCGAAGGGAGTATGCGGAGGTGATGCAGCTCTCCGTTCTAATGCATCAGATAAGACACGGACACCCCAAAAGCCTGCGCATACATCCCGAGTGTCTCAGGATGGAGGACATAAGCGCGCTGCGCAAGATATGCGAAGTGCAGCGAATGCCGTTCGATGCAAAGGGAATGACCGATATATATGACAACACCTCGTTCTATCGCGACGCCTCCAACGGCGACGGATACGATTACGGCACGAGAGCCATGATAGCCACCCTGTTGCGCAAGATGTCGCTCGCGCGTCAGTATGAAGAGTATAAGCGTGCCAACAGACTTCTCGATTTCGAGGACCTTCTTGTGATGACATACGACTCGCTGAGGGCTGACAGCGACGGGAAATACAAGCGTTATCCGTGGATTCAGGTGGATGAGGTGCAGGATCTCAACCGTCTTCAGCTCGCCATAATCGATGAGCTGGGAGGCGACAGTCCTCTGGCGGTGATGTATCTCGGTGACGGGCAGCAAGCCATATTCTCGTTCATGGGAGCCAAGACCGAGACGCTCGCGATGCTGAAGAGCCGCTGTGAGGGCAACATACATCATCTCAACGTCAACCACAGGTCGCCAGCCTACATGCTTGAGGTGTTCAACACGTATGCGTCAAAGGTGCTTGGCATAGACTCTGGTCTGCTGCCTGTGCACAGCTACGACGTCCCCCGTGACGGAGACGAGCTGAAGATATTCACCAGCGAGAACTATGACACTGAGGTGAGGGACGTGGCGCAGGCTGCCGAAACGCTGTCCGACAGATACGCCGGTCAGACCACCGCCGTCATAGTGAATGCCAACCGCGACGCCGACCTCATAAGCGCGGAGCTCACGGAGCACGGAACGAGCCATTTCAAGGTGTCGGGTTCCGACCTGTTCTCGTCTCCGGAGGTGAAGCTTCTGCTCGCTCATCTCAACATACTTGCCAACGGCAACAACTTCATCGCGTGGGCGCGGTTGCTTAAGGGACTGAAGGTCTTCGCGCAGAACGCCACGGCACGCAGGTTTGTAAGGGCTCTGCTCGACCGCGGCATATCTCCTGCCGACCTCGTGGAATATGACGGCACCGGCACATATCTGCAGGAGTTCGTGTCCGTATATGATGAGTCAGACATCGTGGTGTTCGACACCGAGACCACCGGACTCAATGTCTTCGATGACGACATCGTGCAGATTGCTGCGGTGAGGATGAGACACGGGCAGATTGTGGAAGGCTCGGCTCTGTCGCTCTTCATCGCCACCGACAGGGAGATACCGCGCATGCTGGGCGACGTGGAGAATCCTGTGATAGAGGAGATGAGCCGCCACGAACTGCTCGACAGGAAAGAGGCGTTGCTCATGTTCATCGACTATGTGGGCGACAGCGTGCTTCTCGGGCATAACGCCGGTTACGATTACAACATTCTTGAGAACAATCTGAAGAGGTGTGGCAGCGGTGTGGAGCTGCGGCGGAGGTGTCCCCGATGTCTCGACTCGCTCCGCCTTGTGAGGCTCATTGAACCGGAACTGAAGGAGCACAAGCTCAAATACCTGCTTGCGACACTTGGTCTCGAGGGCAGCAACTCGCATCTTGCCGACGAGGATGTGGCTGCCACGTGCAGCGTGGTGAACCATTGCTACGCCAAGGCTCGGGACATGCTGGCTGAGCAGGGGCGTTTCCTGAGCGACCGCAGGGTCGCAGGCTATGTGGCTGCGTTGCGCCGCAGGTATGCCGATTTCCATCGGCGGGCACGGGATATGATGGTGCGTCGCGACCTGAATGGCGGACGTCCGGTGCTCGTTGACGAGATGATGCGCTTTTACAACAGTCTTTTGGAAAGCGAAACCATACTTCCCGTGCCAAACATTGGTTATATCTCGGATTTCCTCTCCGCCGATGTCATCGACCCGTCTGCTTATCCCTCGCTTGCCGAACAGCTCGCACGGTATATGATGGAGATAAACACTTTCAAGGAGGCTGACCTTTGCAACAGTGCAAGTCTCAAGGAACGCATATTCGTCACAACCATACACAAGGCGAAGGGACTCGAGTTCGACAATGTGATTGTCTTCGATGCGATAGAGGGAAGGATTCCCAACTTCTACAGCCGGGACAATTCCGAGATGCTTGCGGAGGACGCGAGAAAGTTCTATGTGGCTATCTCGCGGGCAAGACGACGCCTGTATGTGTCTTATTGCACCACGAGGCGCGACTGGCACAACGAGCCTCACAGGCAGTATCTCACACGTTTCATGATGCCTCTTCAGAAACTGTTCGGGTCGTGAATGAGCCGGAAGCGTGGTGAGTGTGGGAGAGTGAGGAGGTGAGAAAGTGTGGAGGAATGGCGGGTATTAGTATAACGTCAACTCTATGAGAATCGCGTGGAGACGTAAAAGATGGATTGTGGCTCAAAATAAGCGATATTTTGGAGGGTAGATATAATATATTGGATATCAGAATGTTGCATGAATCATTCTTTCAGACTGACTCTCATGTCATACAGAAAAGGCTTTTCTGCGGTGCGGGAAAGCCTTTTCCGTACTCCGGAAGAGCCTTTTCCGATGCACGATAAAGGCTCTTCCGCAGCATGACACGCCTTCCGGAAGATGCCGGAAGCGGTGAAGTCTTGCGTCGGAAGAGCAATGATAGGGACATTCCGGAGAGTTTTACGGAACATTGTGCGGGGTATGCCGCATTTCTGAAGAGGTAAATCGTCCGTATGGAGGCGGCTGTGCGCCTTCGTCGTTTCTGTTTTGCAGAAAATAAATGTAAAGATTTTTTACTTCCCGTTCAGCATTTATTCCGAACCGTATTTGAACGCCTATTCGGGTTAAAGCATTATGTAACAATGACCGTTTGGGGTTAATATCAGTCCTAACATACGTGTTCGGCTGCGCTGTATACGACAGACAGCCCGGCAGAAAGGCTTCCTCTTCATCGTCATGATGAGTCAGCTCCTTTTCTGCCGGGCTGCCGCATGTCTCTTGGAGAATGCTTATTTAGCCTTCGATGCCTTTATGAAATATGTTATCAGCAGTGCGTATGCGATGAGAGAGCATACCTCAGACAGCGGGTTGGCAAGCCATTGCTCGTTTATCGGGTTGAATTCCAGATAGCGCAACAGTGCGCTCAGCACTCCCATGAGCGCGCCTCCGGCGATGAATCCGCTGGCGATGAGCGTGCCTTTCTCGCCGCGCTTGCTGTTTGTCTCCTTATTCTTGGAGCGCGATGTCACATACCAGCTCACGATACCTCCTACCAGCAGCGGGGTGTTAAGCTCTATTGGGATGAACATTCCGAGCGCGAAGGCGATGGCGGGAACCTTCATCAGCGTGAGCACTACGGCTATTATCGCACCGATGATATACAGTATCCAGGGTGCCTCTATGCCGTTCATGAGAGGGTCTATCACTGCTGCCATGGCGTTGGCTTGCGGTGCCGCGAGCTGTCCGCTGGAGAATCCGTATGTGTTGTTGAGCAGTATCATCACGCCGCCCACTGTCGCAGCCGACACGAGTGTGCCGAGAAATTTCCATGACTCCTGCTTCTTCGGAGTGGTTCCGAGCCAGTAGCCTATCTTAAGGTCGGTGATGAAGCATCCCGACATCGACAGAGCCGTGCACACGACGCCTCCCATTATCAGTGCCGCTACCATTCCGCTGACACCCTTCAGTCCCACAGCCACCATCACTACGGACGCAAGTATGAGCGTCATGAGTGTCATTCCCGACACAGGATTGCTGCCCACGATGGCTATGGCGTTGGCTGCCACCGTGGTGAAGAGGAAGGCTATCACCGCCACAAGCAGTATTCCGACAACCGCGAACTTGATGTTGCCGTCCATGATGCCCAACCAGAAGAAGATGAAAGTCACGAGAAGGGTCACTGCCGAGCCTATCGCTATGATCTTGAACGACAGGTCGCGCTGTGTGCGGAGCTGCTTGCTGTCGTCCGTGCTCTTGCCTTTCATCTCCCTTGCAGCCAGTGTCACCGCTCCCTTTATTATGTCCCACGACTTTATTATGCCTATAAGTCCTGCCATGGCGATGCCGCCTATGCCTATGCTTTTGCCGTATTCGCGGAATATTGTTTCCGGACTCATGCTGCCTACTGTCTCAGTTATTGCCGGATTTCAGGCGTTGAGGACCTGGTCATGGAATATTACCGACATCAGAGGAATGATGAGCCACCATACGGCAAACGAGCCGAGGCATATTATGAGCGAATATTTCAGACCTACGATGTAGCCGAGTCCGAAGACAGCGGCTCCGGTGTTGACCTTGAACACGAGCTTCGCCTTCTCGGCTATCGTCTCTCCGAAGCCCACGATGCGTGTGGTGAAGTTCTCGTTCCACAGCCCGAACGTGGCTACGATGAAGTCATACAGTCCTCCCACAAGTCCCGCGAAGAGCAGCGGCTTTGCCTGATTGCCGCCCTTTGCGCCGCTCACCAGTACCTGCGTGGTGGCTGTGGCTTCAGGGAAAGGATACTTCCCGTGCATGTCGCTCACGAAATATTTGCGGAAAGGAATGAGGAACAGAATGCCGATGATGCCTCCGAGGAGTGACGATATGAACACTTTGATGAACGACGCGCTCATCTCCGGATACTTCGCCTGAAGTATGTATATGGCTGGAAGAGTGAATATCGCGCCGGCGACAACCGCTCCCGAGCATGCTCCGATGCTTTGTATGATGACGTTCTCGCCCAGCGGGTTGTGGCGTTTTGCAGCCGTCGACACTCCCACGGCGATGATTGCGATGGGGATTGCCGCCTCAAACACCTGTCCGACGCGCAGTCCCAGATATGCCGCTGCTGCCGAGAATACTATCGCCATGAGTATTCCCCATGTCACAGACCATGCGTTCACCTCCGGGTATTGCCTTTGCGGATTCATCACAGGACGGTATTCCTCCCCGTCCTTCAGTTCTCTGAATGCGTTCTCCGGCAGTCTCACTGCCTCTTTTTCCTTTTCTGTCATAACTGTATTTTTATTGTTCTGTATGTTCGTCACGTAAGTATCCGTAATTATAAAAAAATGTCTTACAAGGGTGTTCTTGTGAAATGTTTCTCGCACAAAGGTAATCCAATTTGATATAAACACCAACAAAACGATAGCATTTTTGTTTTTTTCTTTTGAATGAAAATAAATTTGTTATATTTGCAGAGACTTGTTTGAAATAAAATTGTATAAATTATTAAAAATCAGATTGTAGAGATGAGAAGATTATCGCTTGTTTTTTTAATGATGGTTTTCGCTTGTGTGTCTTTCGCTGTGCCTGCCAAAAGGGGTGTGGTGAAGACTCTCAGACTGGCTGACGGCACCGAGGTGAGGGCGCGTCTGGCGGGTGACGAGACCATGCATTATTATGTTACGGAAGAAGGTAAGAGATATGTTGAGGGACAGGACGGACTGTATCATGAGGCTGACATGGCTTCTCTGGAGGCGCGTGCTGCCAGGCGGCGTTCCCAAATGAACGCTGCGATAGGGCGCAGGGCAATGAAACGTGTCGGAGGTACAGGCAAACTGTTCACCGGAAAGAAGAAAGGGCTCATCATACTTGTGGAGTTTTCCGACAAGAAATTCAAAGCCGGGCATGACCGTACTTTCTTCCAGAGAATGGCAAACGAGCCGGGATTCACTACGGATGACGGCTTTGTGGGAAGCGTGAGCGACTATTTCAAGGACCAGAGTGCCGGACAGTTCGAGCTCGACTTTGACGTGGTGGGACCTGTCACGCTTCCTAACACGTTCGCTTATTACGGACATAACCTCGGAGGAGGGGACGCCCGCCCCGGCGAGATGGTGGCTAAGGCATGCCTTGCGGTTGCCAACCAGGTGGATTTCAAGGATTACGACTGGGCTGGAGACGGCAATGTGGATCAGGTATTTGTGCTTTACGCGGGTCTGGGAGAGGCTGCCGGCGGCAGCGACGACACCGTCTGGCCTCACATGTGGACCTTGGACAGCAGCGACTACGGACGTACTCTGAGCATCGACGGTGTCGTTATAAACACTTATGCGTGCAGCAGCGAGATGACGATTGACTATAACAACTTCAGGCTTCCAGAAATAGTGGCAGGCATAGGAACCGTTTGCCACGAGTTCTCTCACTGCCTCGGCTATCCCGACATGTACGATACGATGAACGATAACTTCGGTATGAAGACGTGGGACCTGATGGATTACGGTAGCTATAACGGTGACGGATTCATCCCTTCAGGCTATACCGCGTATGAGAAGTGGGTTGCCGGATGGCTCACTCCTATAGAGCTGAAGAATGACACGGTGGTGAGCAATGTCAAATCGACGTTCGACGGAGGCGACGCATACATTATATATAATGACAACTATAAGGATGAGTTCTATCTGTTGGAGAACCGTCAGCTCACCGGATGGGACCGCTCGCAATATGGTGAGGGGCTTATCATCATGCACGTTGACTATGACGAGTATGCGTGGAACGTGAATTCGGTGAACACCATCGCCTCCCGGCAGCGTTGCACGATATTCCATGCCGACAATTCGGACGGTTTCATGAACTTCCTCGGAGGCATAGACGAGGACGATCTTGCAGGTGATGCCTATCCTTATGAGGGCAACAACAGCCTCAGCAATGTCTCCACGCCGAGGGCTAAGCTGTATAATGCCAATACAGACGGACGCAAACTGATGAACAAGACGGTATATGACATCACGCGCAACGGTGACGGAACCGTCTCGTTCAAGTTCAAGGCTGGCGGTGACACACCGGTTGTTCCTCCGTCAAACGACTATATATTCTATGAGTCATTCAACCAGTGCGACGGCACCGGAGGCAATGACGGAATGTGGAGCGGCAACATCGCTTCCTCCGAACTTGTGAGTGACGTCGACGGTTGGACCGGTAATAAGGTATATGGAGGTGACAAATGCATGCGTATGGGCAACAGCAAGGAAGCCGGAAGCATCACTTCACCGGAGTTTGAGGCACCGGAAGGCGCGGTCCTTACAGTAGTTGCGGCTCCATGGGGTATTGACGACAACACGCTCGACATATATTTCAACGACATCAGTCTCGGCTCTTTCACGTTCGAGAAAGGCAAGTGGAGCAGTGTAAGCGTTGCTCTTCCGTCAGCCGGAAAAGGACGTCTCATGTTTGCGGCAAGCAAGCGTTTCTTTATAGATGACGTAAAAGTGGATGCTCCCAAGACCGACGGCATAGAGCGGGTTACCCATGACGGTGGCAGAAAAGCCGACAACCGCGTATACAGCATAGACGGCCGCTATCTCGGAAACGACATCAACTGTCTCGGACACGGCATCTACATCGTCAACGGTAAGAAGTATGTGAAGTGACGGCAACAGTCTTTCCATTCCTGTACTTTGCAGAAACAGTAGGATGACAAATCTCGGACCGTGCGTCCGCTATATTAAAGGCAGCAGCCTGCGGCATGAATAAAGACATGCGGCAGGCTGCTTTTCTTTTTGCGTTCCGGCTTTTACCGATAAGTTTGACATGTTGTCCGGCTATGTGGCTTACACATATTCGCTTGTTCGCAAAATCTGCTCCGGTCAGCCTGTTGAGGTTTATGGCTGTGCCACAGCTCCTTTCCCGGCTATCGCCCGTGCCACGACATATCCCATGGTCCATGCCGCCTGCAGGTTGAACCCGCCCGTCACTGCATCCACATCGAGCACTTCGCCTGCGAAATACAGTCCCTCGTGCTTTCTGCATTCCAGCGTCGCGGGGTTTATGTTTCCCAACGTCACGCCGCCGCATGTCACGAATTCCTCCTTGAAACGGTTCTTCCCGTCCATTGTGTATGTGCTGTTTGTCAGTGCGGCAACGATTTTGTTCAGTCCCTTACGCCCCATTTCAGCCCACCGTTGTTCCGGTTTCAATCCGTTGTTCAGCAGTATGTTGCGCCAGAGTCTGCTGTTCAGGCACTCAGGATAGACGCTTGCCGTCTGCTTCTGCATGTTGCCCGCAGCCAAGTCTGATATGAGCGCCGCCACCTCCGACTCTTTCATGCCGCCCATCCAGTTCACTGTCAGCCGCGCCTTATACCCGTTCTCGCTGAGCATACGTGCCGCATACGACGACAGCCTGAGTATTGCCGGTCCGCTCATTCCCCAGTGTGTTATGAGCAGTGCGCCCGAGGCATGGAGCTTTGTGCCGCATATGCCTACCGTGACATTGTCCACCACCGTCCCCGAAAGCTCTCTTATGTCGTCTCCGGGCAGGCATATGCTGAAAAGCGAGGGCACGGGTTCAGCTATATCAAGCTCCATACTGTCGAGCATTGACAGAGATCCGCGTCGCTGGCATCCGCCCGTTGTCACCACGACATTGTCCGCATAAGCCGTCCCGCCGTCAGCGAAATCAATGCGGAAGCGTCTCTCCTGTCTGCCGCCGGAGCCGGAACAGCCGTCCCGTTTTATGGAAACGGCGCGACAGGACGTTCTTGTCCTCACACCGCTTTCGCTCATAAGACGTGTGAGAAGGGACACAATCTCCATGGCGTCCTGCGACTTCGGGAACACACACCTGTCGTCCTGCGTCACAAGTCTTACTCCGTTGCGTTCAAACCATCTGTATGCGTCCTTGTGACTGAACTCCTTCAACAGACGCTTCATAAGCCGCGCACCGCGCGGATACACCTCGTCCATGCTTCTCACATCCTCAAACGAGTTTGTCAGATTGCACCGTCCACCTCCTGTCACCGACACTTTCGCCAGCAGTTTCTTTCCGCTCTCATATACGGTTATGTCATTGTCGGGCATCATGCGTTTCAGGTTTATGGCGGCAAAGCATCCCGCCGCGCCACCTCCTATTATTGCTGTGGTTGTCGTCATGTGGGTATCGGATTTCATATTCAGATATAATATTATAACGCTCCGGTCTCTTTCTTATTTTCTTTCAGTCACACTATTTTGTCTTTACCGTATGCCGGAGCATCCTCCTCCGCGTTTTCCGGTTTTGTGAGCGCATGCGGTAGTATGACGCCGGAGGCAGTTGAGAGCCGTGTTCCGGTCGTGCCGATGGGGCAATCATAAAGCCAGCCTTGCTTTTTTTCGTCCCTGTTGTTATATCCTTCGGATAATTTTGCTACCTTTGTGTCCCGATAAGCTGACACGGGAAAGCGGAGGCAAGCTCCCTTTTCTTCCGTTTGCATCAACACAGCACGCGCAAAACGCGGTAACACTTTAATCTTTTCGCAGTCGCGAAGACAATATACATAAATCTGTCGGACATAATGAGTCTCTTTGATATCTTCCTTCTTGCCATGGCTCTTGCCATGGACTGTTTCACTGTCTCGATTGTCAGCGGTGTCATCATGCGCCGGTATATCCTTTCAGTCACGCTGCGCATGGCGTTACTGTTCGGACTCTTTCAGGCTCTGATGCCGTTTGCGGGATGGCTGGCGACAAGCCGTTTCAGCGGCTACATAGAGTCGGTGGACCATTGGATAGCCTTTGCCCTGCTCGCGGTTCTCGGTGGCAAGATGATAAAAGACTCGTTCGGCGATGAGGAAGACGCCCACTTCGATCCGACTAAACTCAGCAGCCAGCTCCTGTTTTCCGTCGCCACAAGCATCGACGCCCTCGCTGTCGGAATATCGTTTGCCTGCCTCGGCTATAAGAGTGTGTCGCAGCTCACAGTGCCACTCATAATTATCGGAGTGTGTTCGTTTGTGATGTCCGTCGTCGGAAACACTCTCGGCATCATGTGCGGCAAGGCTGTCGTGAAACGACTTAAGCCGGAACTTGTCGGCGGAACGATACTGCTGCTTATCGGTTTCCGCATTCTTTACGAGCATATCGTACTCTGACGTACGAGGGATATGCCTGCGCCGTCAGCAGCTTGTTCCATGAGCCCCTTGTCATAAGTACGGTCTTTATGGAGCGACATACACGGTTGTACATGTGTATGACAATATATATAATCATGACATGACTGACATATAAGGTACGGATTATTCTTTTAAAATGATGACAATAAAAAAAGCAGGAGCCGCAGACCATTGTGTCATGCGGCTCCTGCCGGTTATTCAATTCTTCTAAAAACGGTTCACGCTCAGTTTCTGAACACGAGTCCCGCTCCGTTGGCGTCTATGATGACGGGCTTCTCGCGGCTCACCTCTTCGGCAAGGAGCTTCTTCGAGAGGTCGTTGAGCACATAGTCCTGTATCGCCCTCTTCACCGGACGTGCGCCGAACTCCGGATCGTAGCCCGCGTCGGCGAGCCAGTTGATAGCCGCGTCGGTATATTTGAGAGTGAAGCCCTGCGGCTCGAGCATTTTCCTCACGGCATCCATCTGCAGCCTTACCACCCCTGCTATCTGCTCCTTCGTAAGCGGCAGGAACATGATGGTGTCGTCTATACGGTTGAGGAACTCCGGACGTATGGTCTTTTTGAGCAGAGACATCAGCTTGTTGTTGAGCTGTGCGAGCTCGCTGTCTGTGAGTTTGCCTCCGTGAGACTCCAGCTCCTCGCGTATGAGCTGGCTGCCGAGGTTGGACGTCATGATGATGATGGTGTTCTTGAAGTTCACCGTGCGTCCCTTGTTGTCGGTCAGACGCCCGTCGTCGAGCACCTGCAACAGGATGTTGAACACATCGGGGTGAGCCTTCTCTATCTCGTCGAAGAGCACCACGGAGTAAGGTTTGCGCCTTACAGCCTCGGTGAGCTGTCCGCCCTCATCGTAGCCCACGTATCCCGGAGGCGCGCCGATGAGCCTTGACACACTGAACTTCTCCTGATACTCGCTCATGTCGATACGTGTCATCATCGTCTCGTCGTTGAACAGATATTCTGCCAACGCCTTTGCCAGTTCGGTCTTTCCGACACCTGTGGTGCCGAGGAAGATGAACGAGGCGATAGGACGTTTCGGGTCCTGGAGTCCCGCACGGCTGCGGCGCACGGCGTCGCTCACCGCCGTTATTGCCTCCTCCTGACCTATCACACGCTTGTGCAGCTCCTCCTCAAGATGCAGCAGCTTCTCGCGTTCGCTCTGCATCATGCGCGTCACGGGTATTCCCGTCCAGCGGCTCACCACCTCGGCTATGTCGTCGGCGGTGACCTCCTCGCGTATCATGGCGTTGTCGCCCTGCGCTCCCTTGAGCTGGTTCTGTATGTTCTTTATGTCGTCCTCGAGCATGCGCAGCTTGCTGTAGCGTATCTCAGCCACCCTTTCGTAGTTGCCTTCACGCTCCGCGCGCTCCGCCTCATACTTCAGTTGCTCCATCTGGAGCTTGTCCTGCTGAATGCGGTTCACCAGTTCTTTCTCGCCTTCCCATTTGGCACGGTAAGCCTTCTCCTGGTCTTTCAGTTCGGCAATGTCCTTGTCGAGCTGTTCTATCTTGGGCTGGTCGTTCTCGCGTTTGATAGCCTCTCGCTCAATCTCGAGCTGTTTCAGCCGTCTGGTTATCTCGTCGAGCTCCTCCGGAACAGAGTCGCGCTCCATGCGCAGTTTGGCAGCCGCCTCATCCATAAGGTCGATAGCCTTGTCGGGAAGGAATCGGTCGGAGATGTAACGCTCGGAGAGTTTCACGGCAGCGATGCACGCATCGTCCTGTATACGCACCTTGTGGTGGTTCTCGTAGCGTTCTTTCAGACCACGCAGTATGCTTATCGCGCTCAGCTCGTCGGGCTCGTCCACCATCACGGTCTGGAAACGCCGTTCGAGAGCCTTGTCCTTCTCGAAGTACTTCTGATACTCGTTGAGAGTCGTCGCGCCTATGCTCCGCAGCTCGCCACGTGCAAGTGCAGGCTTCAGAATGTTGGCGGCGTCCATGGCGCCTTCGCCTCCTCCGGCACCCACAAGCGTGTGTATCTCGTCTATGAAGAGGATGATGCGCCCCTCGCTGTTAGTCACTTCCTTGATGACACTTTTCAGACGCTCCTCAAACTCGCCCTTGTATTTGGCTCCGGCGACGAGCGCACCCATGTCGAGTGAGTAGAGCTGCTTGTCTTTAAGGTTCTCCGGCACGTCGCCGCGCACTATACGCTGCGCCAGACCTTCCACGATGGCGGTCTTTCCTGTTCCCGGTTCACCGATGAGAATAGGGTTGTTCTTTGTACGCCGTGAGAGAATCTGAAGCACGCGCCTTATCTCTTCGTCGCGTCCGATTACAGGGTCCAGTTTTCCCTGACGCGCTTGCTCGACGAGGTTCTTGGCATATTTCTCGAGCGACTGATAGTTCTCGTCGCCCGACTGCGACTGCACCTTCTGTCCCTGCCGCAGGCTTTCTATTGCCTTACGCATGTCGTTCTCGGTGAGTCCGGCGTCCTTCATGATGCGCGATGCCGTAGAGTTGACCGTGAGCAGAGCAAGCATGAGCGGTTCCACACTCACGAACTCGTCGCCCATTTTCTGCGAGATGTCAGTGGCTTTCTGCAATACCTCAGACGCGCTGTTGCTGAGGTAAGGCTGTCCGCCCTGCACTTTCGGCAGTCGGGCAATCTCGCTGTCGAGCACAGTTTCTATCTGGTTGGCGTTAGCTCCGAGTTTCCGGAATATGTATGAAGACACATCCTTGGCTTTGGTCATGACACCTTTAAGCAGATGCACCGGCTCGACAATCTGCTGTCCGTTGCGTGTTGCCGTGTTCACGGCTTCCTGGACAGCCTCCTGTGCTTTGATTGTGAATTTGTCGAATGTCATGTATCGTTTCTCCTTTCTTGTTTTTTGTTCTTTAATGTTTTCCGCTATCAGTAAACACAAAATGCGTGCCCTGTGGATTATGTGTGCCAATATGGCATATCGGAGCGACAATATGTCATAAGTGGAAATGCCGTATGATAGGACATCCGGTAGCTTTTAAAATATTGTATAGTATATGTCTGATTGTTAAAATGATTTAATGCAAAAGACATTGACATGCTTATAATGTTAAAACATGATGCCTTCAGAGCTACTGTTTTGTGGAAAATGGCGGCACGCGCGCGTCTTTTCAGGATTTTCGGGAGTTTTTGCTGTCCTGCGGTAAGGTGTTTATTATTAATGTGTTAAGTCTTTTGCGTGTCGGTCCTGAGCCGTGTCCGGTTTGCGAAAGAGGCTTTTCCGCGTTGCCGAACGGGCTTTTCCGCATGGCGGCGGAGGCTTTCCGGCGGCGCGATACGGTCTTTCCGAGGACACGGAAGAGGCTTTCCTGTGTTGCAGAACCGCTTCCGGCGGATCGTGAAAACAATGGAACGGACCTTTTATCCGCACTTTTCCGTATCCCGCTATCTGTTTCTCCGTATTTGTAATGTTAATCGTTTAATATCCGTTAACATATGTATGGTTTCCCGACACAGAGTTTGCTGTACCGGAGCGTTTCCGCCGTCGTGGCGCGTTCGCTCAAGTGCCGTACAGCCGGAGCTGCGGTGACGATGGCTGGCGGAGACTGTGAAGATTGCAACAAGGTTGCACAATATTACCTGTAAATTTGCACATTATTCTGAAAATACTAAAATATAATAACCTGAAGACGATATGAACAAGAGTACATTGATTGCCGGAGTTATGGCGTTTGTTGCCTTTACATCGTGCCATAGCGGGAAAAGCGGCGACCATGGCGAGGACATACATGCCGGAGAAGAGCATGTGGAGAGTGGAGAAAACAAAAAGGAAGAGGCGCATGCCGGTGAGATTGTGCTGCCTGTGGAGAAGGCAAAGGCTGCCGGAGTGGTTGCCGAAGTGATAAATCCGGGCGACTTCCAGACCGTGATACAGGCAAGCGGCAGTCTGCAGAGCGCGTCGGGCGACGAGACGTCGGTAGCAGCCACGATGTCGGGAGTGGTGCGCCTGCTCAGGGCAATGCCCGAGGGAGCGAGGGTAGGGAGCGGACAGGCTCTCTTCGTCATATCATCAGAACACATGCAGAACGGCGATCCTGCCGACCGTGCGAGAGTGGCATATGAGACGGCACGGAGCGAATATGAGCGTGCGCGGAAGCTTGTGAAGGACAGGATAATATCCGAAAAGGAGTTCAACACCATAAAGGAGAACTACGACATCGCACGCATAGAGCAGAAGGCACTTGCCGGAGCAAAGGGCAAGACGGGCGTCACTGTGGCGTCGCCTGCGGCAGGATACGTGGTGCAGTGTCTTGTGAAGAACGGAGACTACGTGACGGCGGGACAGCCGCTCATGAGCATCACGCGCAACAGGAAGCTCTATCTGGTGGCTGATGTTCCGGCACGCCACCTGTCAGAGATAGGGCAGGTGAGGACGGCGAGGTTCGTGTCGTCGTACGGCGGAGAACTGTACGACATCAGCAAGCTCAACGGACGCACCGTGGCTTACGGCAGAACGACGGTGGCAGGGTCGTCGTATGTGCCTGTGACATTCGAGTTTGACTCCACCGGCGGACTCCTTCCCGGCATGGCGGTGACGGCATATCTCGTCACCGGAACGCGCGGAGGGGTGATGAGCGTGCCCGAGACGGCACTCACGGAAGAGGAAGGCACCAAGTATGTATACGTGCGTCTGGACGACAACTGCTATGCCAAGCGTGAGGTGCGCACGGGTGCGGGCAACGGCGAACGCATAGAGATAACCGGCGGACTGAAGCCCGGGGAGACCGTGGTGACCAAGGGAGCGATACACGTGAAGCTGGCATCGGCGAGCAACGCCATACCCGCACACACACATTCACACTGAAAACGCTTAACGGAAGGAAGAAATGCTGAACAAGATAATACATTTTTCGCTACAGAACCGTCTGATGGTTCTCGTGGCATCGGTGCTGCTCATGGTGGGCGGAACATACATGGCATTCCATACGGAAGTGGATGTGTTCCCCGACCTTAACGCTCCTACTGTGGTCGTAATGACCGAGGCGGGAGGCATGGCAGCCGAGGAGGTGGAACGGCTCGTGACGTTTCCGATAGAGACAGCCGTCAATGGAGCGACCGACGTGCGCAGGGTGCGCTCCTCGTCGACAACCGGTTTTTCAGTGGTATGGGTGGAGTTCGACTGGGACACGGACATCTATCTGGCGCGCCAGATAGTGTCGGAGAAGCTGTCTACGGTGAGCGGAAGCCTGCCGGACAACGTGAGTCAGCCGGTGCTCGGACCTCAGTCGTCAATCCTCGGTGAGGTGCTCATAGTGGGACTGACGGCAGACAGCACGTCGATGCTCGACCTCCGGACTCTTGCCGACTGGACCGTGCGCCCGCGGCTGCTCTCTACCGGAGGAGTGGCACAGGTGGCTGTGCTGGGCGGCGACATAAAGGAATATCAGATACTGATACATCCCGACCGGATGAAACACTACGGAGTGAGCCTCTCGGAGGTGATGGCGGCAACGCGCGGGATGAACCAGAACACAAGCGGAGGCGTGATATACCAGTATGGCAACGAGTATATAGTCAGGGGACTTGTGTCGGAGAACGATGTGGAGAAGCTGGCACAGTCGGCTCTGAGAACGGCTCAGGGAACGACGGTCACGCTCGCCGACGTAGCCGACGTGAGGATAGGGGCGCAGCAGCCCAAGCTGGGTGTAGCCTCGGAGAGAGGAAAGCCTGCCGTGCTGCTCACTGTCACCAAACAGCCCAACACCGGAACGATAGAGCTGACCGAGAAACTCGAGGAGGCGATAAAGGACCTGAAGAAGAACATGCCGGGCGACGTGCATGTGTCGACAGACATATTCAGACAGGCCAACTTCATCAACAGTTCGATAGACAACGTGCAGGACTCGCTCATAGAGGGTGCGATATTCGTTGTGATAGTGCTCTTCATGTTTCTCGCCAACGTGCGCACGACGGTCATATCGCTTGTCACCCTGCCGCTGTCGCTGCTCATCACTCTGCTCGTCCTTCATTATATGGGACTGAGCATCAACACCATGAGCCTCGGCGGAATGGCGATTGCCATAGGTTCGCTTGTGGACGACGCCATAGTGGATGTGGAGAATGTGTGGAAGCATCTGCGCCAGAACCGCATGCTTCCGGTGGAGGAACGCCGCCCTGTACTTGACGTGGTGTTCGACGCCTCGCGCGAGGTGCGCATGCCGATTCTCAATTCCACCATCATAATAATGGTGAGTTTCGTGCCTCTGTTCTTCCTCAGCGGTATGGAGGGCAAGATGCTCATACCGCTGGGAATAGCTTTCATCGTGTCGCTGTTCGCGTCGACAGTCGTCGCCCTGACGCTCACGCCAGTGTTGTGCAGCTATCTGCTCGGCGGACGCAAGGGCAGTGACAGTCTGCCTAAGGAGGCGTTTGTCGCGGTGTGGCTGAAGAAATATTATGAGACGGCTCTGTTGTGGGTGCTTGGTCATAAGAAGATTGTGACAGGAGGTACGGCTGTGTTGCTCGTGGCGGCTATAGGATTCTTCTTCACGCTCGGACACAGTTTTCTGCCGTCATTCAACGAAGGCTCGTTCACTATAAACATCAGTTCGCTTCCCGGCATATCGCTCGAGGAGTCTGACAACATAGGACGCCGCGCGGAAAAACTGCTGCTCACCGTCCCTGAGATAAAGACCGTGGCACGCAAGACCGGACGCGCCGAGCTTGACGAGCACGCCTTGGGGGTGAACGTGTCGGAGATAGAGGCTCCGTTCGAGCTGAAAGACCGCACACACGCTGAGGTGCTTGCCGACGTGCGCAAGAAACTGTCTGTGCTTACCGGAGTGAACATAGAGATAGGTCAGCCCATAAGCCACCGCATCGACGCGATGCTCAGCGGTACGCAGGCGAACATCGCCATAAAGCTCTTCGGCGACGACCTCAACCGCATGTTCCTCATCGGCAACGAGATAAAGGAGTCGGTAGCGTCGGTGGAAGGCATCGCCGACCTGAACGTGGAACAGCAGATAGAGCGTCCGGAACTGAAGATCGTGCCGCGCAGGGACATGCTGCGCAAGTATGGGATAACGCTTCCCGAATTTGCGGAATTCGTGTCGGTGTGCATGGCGGGAGAGACTGTGTCGCAGGTATATGAGAGCGGCAAGAGCTTCAATCTTGTGGTGCGCGTTGACGAGGACGACCGCAAGACGATGGAACGCATAGAGGACATGATGATAGACACAGCCGACGGACAGCGCATTCCGTTGGCGGAGGTGGCTGATGTGGTGTCGGCGAAGGGACCGAACACCATCAACCGGGAAAACGTGAAGCGCAAGATAGTGGTGTCGGCAAACACGAGCGGGCGCGACCTGCGTAGTGTCGTGAATGACATACAGGACAGAATAGAGCGTGAGATAAAGCTTCCGGAGGGCTATCACATAGAATACGGCGGACAGTTTGAGAGCGAACAGGCAGCCAGCCGGACGCTTATGATTACGTCGCTGATGAGTATTGTGGTGATATTCCTGCTGCTTTACATGCAGTTCAAGAACTCTTTCGAGAGCGGCGTGATAATGCTCAATCTGCCTCTTGCGCTCATTGGAGGAGTGTTTGCGCTGGTGTTCACGACGGGAGAGGTGAGCATCCCTGCCATCATCGGATTCATCTCTCTCTTCGGCATAGCCACACGTAACGGTATGTTGCTCATAAGCCGCTACAACGCTTTGCGCAATGAGGATGGGCTCACAGTGAGGGAGAGCGTGCTGCACGGTTCGCTCGACAGACTCAACCCTATACTCATGACAGCCCTTTCGTCGGCTCTGGCACTTGTGCCTCTTGCCTTGCGGGGCGGTCTGCCGGGCAATGAGATACAGAGTCCGATGGCAAAGGTGATACTGGGAGGACTGCTTACGTCGACATTCCTCAACGCTTTCGTATTGCCTGTCGTGTACGAGTGGATGCAGGGTAAGGAAGAAAAGATGAAACGATATAAAACGAAATGATTATGAAAACGGTTATAATGGTTGCGGCGGCACTGGCATTCGGAGTGAATGCCGGTGCGCAGGGCATAGACGAGATACTGAGAAGTGTGGAGCGGAACAACAAGGAACTGAAGGCTCTGGGAGAACAGGGCAGGGCGGACGCGCTTGATATCGAGGCTCAGAACAATCTGGAGGACCCGAGCGTGGAGTACAGTCCGTTCTTCGCAAAAGGTGTCAGCGGCATCGCCACTTCGGAGCTTGTGGTGAAGCAGGGGTTCGATTTCCCCACTTTGTATGCGGCGCGCAGCAAGTCGGGAAAGCTTCAGAAGGAAGTGGCGAATCTCGGTTATCAGACATCACGGTGCAACATCCTGCTTTCAGCCAAGCAGTTGTGCCTTGACCTTATATTGCTTAATCAGGAGCGTGACCTGCTGGAGAAACGCCGCAAGAACGCCGACGAACTGCTCGCTATGTATGAGACGAGGATGAAGAACGGTGACGCCACTGTTCTTGAGGTGAACAAGGTGAAGATGGACAGGATGAACGTGCAGACAGAAGTGACGCAGAACGAGGTGGCTCATCAGACCGCGTTGCAGTCGCTGCTGGCTCTGAACGGTAACATGCCGTTGGAGTTTGACATGAGGCAATATCCTTCGTCGGAGGCAGTGGTGGACTATGAGGCTCTTTACGACAGGGCTGTGGCGTCGGAACTGACGCTGCGCTCGGCACGTGCGGAGGTACAGGCGTCGGCTCAGAATGTGAAAGTGAACAGACAGAACTGGCTCCCCAAGCTGGAGGTGGGCTACAGGCGCAACACCGACGGGTCGGATGCGAGCAACGGTTTCATGGTGGGCGCTTCGTTCCCTTTGTTCTCCGGACGCAACAGACTGAAGTCTGCAAAGGCGAGACTGCAGGAGTCTGAGCTGCAGTTGGACAACGTGCGGGTGAGGACTGAGAACAATGTGCGTTCGCAGGTGAACGAGATGAAGCAGCTGAGGCATGCCGCCGACACATATGACACGGCATTGCTCTATTCCACGCTCGACCTTCTCCGTAAGGCTGTAGAGGGCGGTGAGCTTTCGCTTATAGAGTATTATGTGGAGGCGGACGCCATATACAGGAATCTGCAGACACAGATGCAGCTCGAAAACAAATACCAGAAGGTGTGGGCGGAACTTACTAAAGGCGACCTGTGAACAATCTGGTGCTCCGCCATGACAGAAAAGGATGACGGCAGGGCATTATATTAATAATGTACAGAAACATATATATAAAAAACAAGCAGAGCGTCAGTCTGCTTGTTTTTTTATTTTTACGGAAGATTCATTTTATCTTGTCGAATCCCTCACCGAACACTCCGTGACAGAAGGTCTGTGAGACAAGGGCGTCCGGGTCGATGCTTTTGATATAGTTTAAAAGCTCTTGTGACTCGTATTTTCGTGCAAGGACGATAAGTATGTCTACCTCTTTCTTTGAGTACCATCCCTTTCCTGTTATCGCTGTGACGCCACGATGGAGCTTCATGTTTATCGCGTCGGCAATCCTGTCATACTCTTTCGATATGATGATGAACTGCACTGTCTGGCGCGCTCCGTTGATGACGTAGTCGCAGACAAAGCTTGCTATCAGCGTGAAAGCAATGCCGTAGACAATCTTCTCAGAGCTGTGGAAGAGGATGTATGACGAACATATGATGGTTATGTCTATGAACTGCATGGCTCGTCCGAAGCTCATGCGGAAGTATTTGTTAAGCAACGCGATGACAATATCGGTGCCTCCGGTCGATCCGTTGTGCGAGAATACGATTCCGAGACCCGCTCCTGCCATCGCACCTCCTATAAGCACGTGCATGAACACGTCCTTTCCTGGCGTGATGATGGGGAACGCCTGGAATATAGGTTGCAGTGCGCTGACAAGCACAGCCATTATCGTCACACCGATGATTGTGCGTATGCTGAACTGCTTGGTGAGAGCCTTGAAGGCTATAATCAGCATTGAGGCATTGAGAATGTAAATGGATGCTCCTGCCGGAAACTGGAATGCGTAATACAACAATGCTGATATACCTGCCACTCCTCCCATAACAACTTTCTCCGGTAGGATAAATGCCGTGTAGCCGATTGAATAAAGAAGGATGCCGAAAAAAATGAAGAACAGGTCTTTCAACTGCTGTTTTTTTATCCGATATTTGGCTGTTTTGTTGCTGATACTCATGACGTCTGCGTTTATTCTATACGGGTGCAAATTTAGTTTAAATTTTTATTGCGTCAAAATAAAATCTATGATATTTAGTGGAACGTTTTTTCTCAGTCCAAAATATGTCATTGTTCTTTGTGCGTATTCAGTGCTGCTGTCAGTCAGAATGGTTCCCGCCTTTGTCGAAGATGCAGCCGGGTGTACAGTGGAAAAGCGGAAGTGAGGATGACGGTGGCAGTGAGGGATTGGAGTGAACAGCCGACACTCAAATGGAAAAGCGGCTTTGGCGGTGTTACGACAGATGCGGATAAACAGTTATCCACACCTTATTTATATAATAAAATGAAATCCGCGTCTGAGTGAAGGCGCGGATTTCATTTGCTTTATATGCGATGATTATTTCGCAATATGTTTCTTTCCGTTCTTTATGACGATGCCTTTGTACGAACCGTTCACAACCTGTCCGCCGATGTTGAAGGTCTTTCCGTCTTTTGCATCCTTGCCTACAGTGATGTCTTTTATGCCGGTTGTTATGGTTCCGTCGGTGAGATAGATACCCATTATTATGCCTTTTGAGGCGTTGCCGGCATAGTTGTTAAATGTGATGCTTTCTATCTGTTTGTTGCTCTGAGGATAATCTTCAACCTCATACAGCCCGACATAGTCCCTGTCGTCTACGCCTCCGTAGTATCTGCCAGTCTGAACGGCTGCCAGTGACTGGTTGTTGCACCAGTCGGGTATCTCGATATAGCTTGTGCTTGAAGAACCGTCAGAATAATTGTATGTGACATCTATGGTCGCAGGACCGTTCCCTGCGGTGGCGAGATAATATATCGAGCCGTTGTCGCTCACGGTCGGTTTGTCTTCAAGCTCGAGTGTGGCGGTCGACTCATCGGTGTCTGCTGTCTCCGTATCGTCGGCTGTGAGCCTGGTGGCATTAAGCGATTTATAGTCCACCTTATATGTCCTGTTGTTCTTTGTCACGATGTTTCCGTCGTCGGGAAGTCCGAACTCGGTAGTGATGTCTACGTTTCCAAGCTCCTTGGAATACAATACCCATGCGTTCCTGTCAAGCGAAGCGCTTGAATGTTCGCTAATAGGTCTTGCCTCGGCAACCACGTCCGCGTTGAAACCTTCGGCTACTTCAACAGGCTGTTGTCCTGCAGAGAGTCCGAGAATGGTAGGATATCCGTTGCTTACATTTGTCTTCTCAATGTATACAGACTGTATTTCCTTGTCAGGATTGGTTGCTATCGCTTTTTCAAGAATGCGTACGGAGGTCACTCCCTGCGGGCTTTCTGTCTCGCGGTCGATGCGGTCGAAACCCCAGAAAGCCTCGTCCTTACCTTTGTGGTCTTCCGGATTAGTGCTTTCGTTCCACCAGTCTTCTATTGTGATGTTGCCATAAGTGAATTCTCCGTCCTTATAGCTCACTTCGACATACAGTTCGGTCGGACCGTTACCGCAGATGCAAAGCAGCCACAGCTTGTCTGTCTTCACCGGTGTGGCGAGCTTCAGCTCTCCGCTCGTGGGGTAGTTTGTGCCTTCCGCATCGTTGGGTCCGACAAGTCTGAGAGCATTGTTCTTAGTGTAGTCAATGTTGTAGAGATTACCGCTTTCAAATGCTTTCATCGGCATTTCGGACGGTAGTCCGTTGTTCACAAGGCTTACTTTCTTGCTGAATAATCCTACGCTCCCGTTGTCAATACCCTGTACCAGATAGTTCTCAACAGGAATTCCTTCCGCTACGACGTCGGCGGTGAATCCGCTTTTAACCCTGATCTGCCCTTCTTGCTGGGCAAAGGACTGCAACATGCCAAATGAAAAGGCAGTCAGAAATAGTAAAGTTTTTTTCATGTTTAAAGTTTTTTTGTGTTATTGTAAATGAAGTTTTGATATGCAATATATAAAATATTGTCGTACCATTTATAGTTATAACAACTTTAAAGATGAATCAATCGAAATTTTAACTTATGTAAATTGTATTATATTATTATTAACATGAGAATGCGATATACGAATTCTTTAAAAGAATTTGCGTAATCAAAGAATTTACGTAACTTTGCATCCGCAACAATAAAAAAGAATTTATGGACGATTATCACGCGGAAAATATTACTTTCTGAGGCTGGTGACAGGATGTTACTCAATGCATGAGGCTTGTCTCCTGCCTGAAAAATTAAAGACAACAAATCTAAGGAGAGCGACTCTATGAGAACATTCTGGAACACGGAAGGTGCCTTGAAAGCGATAGCTGAGTGGCAACCAAACTGCTGGATACAAGTGACATGCCCTACTGAAGAGGACCAGCAGTGGCTTGAAGATAAATTCAACTTACCCGATTATTTCCTTTCCGACGTCAGCGATACTGACGAGCGCGCCCGTTACGAGTACGATGACGGCTGGATGCTTATAATCCTTCGTATCCCTTACGTTAAGGAGATACGCTCGCGCACACCATATACTACAGTACCGCTTGGTATCATTCATAAGGCAGATGTGACAATCACGGTGTGTTACTATGAGACAAACATGATGATAGATTTCGTGAGCTATCAGCAGAAACGTGGCGAAGGGTTCACCGACTATGTCGATATGATATTCCGCCTGTTCCTGTCTTCTGCCGTGTGGTATCTGAAACGCCTGAAGCAGATAAACGCTCTTATAGAGAAAGCAAAGCATAATCTCGACAACGTAGTGAACAATGAGTCGCTTATTGCACTCAGTCGTCTGCAGGATTCTCTTACATATTTCATAACGTCAATACGTGGCAACGAAACTCTTCTTGCGAAACTGAAGTTCAAGCTTCAGGTGGACGAGCTCGACGCAGACCTTATAGAAGATGTCAATATTGAGATGTCGCAGGCACGAGAGACTACGAACATCTATTCCAACATTCTCGAATCGACAATGGATACTTACTCAAGCATCATCAACAACAACATGAACACCGTTATGCGTACGCTGACATCGGTGTCCATTATAATGATGTTCCCCACGCTGATAGCGTCGCTCTTCGGAATGAACCTCATCAATGGCATGGAGACAACCAGCTACGGATTCATCGTCGCATTGGTCATTTCTGTATGTGTTTCGGGCTTGTCGTGGTTTATTCTGCGCCATAAAAGACTACTTTAACGGAAAAAAGTGAAAAATACATAAGTTTTTTTGCTGAATTACTTTTTTTTATTTAAGTTTGCATCAATAATTATTTGAAATTAACGTATCATGCAAAATGTTAATGGCTTTAAGTATTAAGACATTTCGATATTTGCTTGGATATATTGGAAAAACCGTGTCATAAACTTAAAACAGTGAAATGATGGATTCTCAAGAAAATGCTCTTCAGAATGGAGTGAATGAAAACGAAAAAGGCAAGGAGCAGGATGTTGCTCAAGTAAACCGGGAAGAAAACAAACCGGAAGACCTGATTGCGGAGACTGAAAACGTCTGTTCTGCAGAGAGTATGGCGGAAGAACAACCTTCAGCACATACCTACAGGACAAAGAAGGAAATTCTCGCACGCTTGAAGGAAATCGTTGCCAACAAGGAATTTTCAAACAAGGAAGAGATTGATCATCTTAAAACCTCTTTCTATAAAATACATATCGCTGAGCGGGAAGCGCGTCTGAAGGACTATCTCAATGGAGGAGGAGACCCTGAGAAATACCAGATTCTGCCTGATGAGGATGAGAGTATATTCAAGGCGGAAATGTCTGTCATACGTGAGAACCGTACGAAAATATTCCAGCAGCAGGAAGCGGAGAAGCAGGAAAATCTTGAAAAGAAGCTCGACATTATAAATAAAATAAAGGCTATGGCTACCTCACCCGAACAGGCGAACAAGTCATATTCGGAGTTCAAGGAGCTGCAGCAGCAATGGAAGGAAATAAAATCTGTCCCTGCGAATAAGGCAAGTGAGCTGTGGCGCAGTTATCAGCTGTATGTAGAACAGTTCTACGATTTGCTCAAACTCAACAATGAGGCGCGCGAATACGATTTCAAGAAGAATCTCGAATTGAAGACCAAGCTGTGTGAGTCTGCTGAAAGGCTTGCGGAAGAACCGGATGTCATCAGCGCGTTCCACCAGCTTCAGGAACTCCATCAGCAGTATCGCGAGATAGGACCTGTGGCAAAAGACCTGCGCGAAAGCATCTGGGCGCGGTTCAAGGCAGCCTCAACAGTGATAAACAAGCGTCATCAGCAGCATTTCGAAAGTCTTCGTGCCAAGGAGGAGGATAACCTCGCACGCAAGACGGAACTGTGCGAGAAGGCTGAGGCAATAGCCAAAGAGGAGAACAAAGGAGCAAGCGATTGGGAGAAGCATACAAAAGAGATAATAGCCCTTCAGGCTGAATGGAAGACCATAGGATTCGCTCCTCAGAAGATGAATGTAAAGATATTCGAGCGTTTCCGTGGCACTTGCGATGATTTCTTCGGGCGTAAGGCGGCGTTCTTCAAGGAACTGAAAGAGACCTTCGCCGCTAATGTCGAGAAGAAAAAAGCCCTCATAGAGAAGGCGCGTTCTATGTCTGACAGTACTGACTGGAAGTCAACCGGCGACAAGTTCATAGCTCTTCAGAAGGAGTGGAAGACCATAGGCAGTGTGCCCAAGAAGATAGGCGACCAGCTGTGGAACGATTTTCTCGAGGCATGCAACAAGTTCTTTGCAGCACGCAATGCCGCTAACGCGGGAGTACATAATGAAGAGCGCGCCAACCTTGAGAAGAAACGCTCAATCATAGAGCAGCTCCGCAACTTCACGGCTGAGGGTGTGGAGAACGTGCAGGAGAAGATACAGCAGCTTGTAGATGAGTATAACGCTGTGGGACATGTGCCTTATAAGGAGAAGGACAATATATACAACGAGTATCATGCAGTGCTTGACAAGCTGTATAAAGAGCTTAACATATCAAGCTCACGTCGCAAGCTCGACAGCTTCAGAAGCAACCTGAAGAATGTGGCAAAGCGTGGTGAGGACGCGCTCGACAACGAACGTGGACGCCTGATGCGCCGTTACGACCAGCTGCGGCAGGAAATCCAGACTTACGAGAACAATCTCGGATTCCTCACAGCAAGCAGTAAGAAGGGCAACAGTCTTGTTGACGAGATGAACAGAAAGGTTCAGAAGCTGAAAGACGACATGGAACTAGTAAAGCAGAAGATAAAGGCGATAGATGCCGAACAGGCAGACTGAATCTCTGCATTTTACGACAAGAAATTATAAAAAAGCCAATAACAAAGCGTGACGGCATTTTCCGCTAAAGACAGTATCAATCGTTTCTGTCTGCCGGATATGCCGCCACGCTTTCTTTGTATTTGCCGATGGAGCGGTCATTTTGCTGTTCCGCTCTGCTGCCGACGTATTCTTTCCCATCTTTTTCCAGATACAGTACGCCGCATCTCCGACTAAAACGGGAAGCTGATAGCCTGACGTCAGCACTATGTACTGATGAAGCCAGACTGCCAGACCGGCTTAGCGGTTGAGAATCTGTGCCGCGTGCTCTTTCACTTTTATCTCTTTCGGACCCATGACTTGCTCCACCACACCGTTTTCGTCGATGATGAACGTTGTGCGCAGTGTGCCCATGTAGGTCTTGCCATACATCTTCTTCTCGCCCCACACACCGAATTCCTCCACAAGTTTCTTGTCTGTGTCAGCTATGAGAGTGAACGGCAGACTGTTTTTCTCTATGAATCTCTGGTGCGATTTCGCGCTGTCCACGCTCACGCCAACCACCTCGTAGCCTTTTGACTTCAGTTCCTCATAGTTGTCGCGCAGGCTGCATGCCTCGCTTGTACATCCCGGAGTGGAGTCTTTCGGATAGAAATACAGCACGAGTTTCTTACCGGCATAGTCGCTCAAACGCACTTCATTTCCGTTCTGATCAATACCAAGTATTTCCGGAGCTTTGTTTCCTGTTTCCATAATTCTTTTCTTTTTTGTTGTTTATAATTTCTTTTTCGCTTCCTTGCAATGCAAATGCCGGGGAGCGTAATGATAACCTGCAATCTCAAAGTCAGTCGCAGCTTATCTTTTGCAAAGATAATGCCAGCGAGTGGAAAGAGAGCTTGCTCTTATTTTCCCGAGTGCAGCTTATCTTCTGCAAAGATAAGTCAAGGTCTCGGAACGGCAAAGCGAATAAATGTTAAAAGGGACAGTGCGGTGTCAGACGTTTGTTGTTAAACAGATAATTTTGCATAAGATAAGCTGCACTCGGGAAACAAAGAGCAAGTTCTCATTGCTCTCGTTTGCATTATCTTTGCATAAGATAAGCTTCGGCTCGGCAATATCAAGTCCGGTAAAACTGCGTTTTCCCGCCTTGCTGCTGCGCTCGCCTCGCATTATCTTTGCATAAGATAAGCTGCACTCGGGAAACAAAGAGCAAGCTTTTTTTCCTCTCGTTTGCATTATCTTGGCTGTATGAGAACAATAAAACACACAAACTTATTAATATGAAACATATCGACCGTCAGATACTTAACATAGCACTCCCTTCCATTGTCTCCAATATAACAGTGCCGTTGCTCGGTCTTGTCGATGTCGCCATTGTAGGACATATGGGCGACGCGGTGTATATAGGGGCGATAGCGGTGGGTTCCATGATATTCAATGTGATATACTGGATATTCGGATTCCTGCGTATGGGCACGAGCGGTATGACCTCCCAGTCGTTCGGACGGCGCGACCTGCCTGAGGTAGTGAGGCTGCTGCTGCGCTCGCTCGCGGTGGGTCTTGCCGTCGCTGTTATGATAATACTGTTCCGCCGTCCGCTCTTGAGTCTCGCCCTTGCGGTTGTCAGTCCCTCTCCGGACATAGCCGCATATGTCCGCATCTATTTCGGCATATGCGTATGGGGTGCTCCCGCCATGCTGTGCCTTTACGGTATGACGGGGTGGTTCATAGGTATGCAGAACACACGCATACCGATGTTCATCTCCATTATGCAGAATGTGGTCAACATCGTGGCGAGTCTGAGTCTGGTGTATGCCTGCGGAATGAAGGTCGACGGTGTGGCTCTCGGCACTCTCATAGCCCAGTATGCCGGTCTGTTCGCAGCCTTCGTGTTTCTCATAATCGGTTACAGACGTCTGCGCAACCATTATTCCTCATCCGGACTGTTCGCCTTTCAGGCTATGCGAAGCTTTTTCAGCGTCAACCGCGACATCTTTATCCGCACGCTGTTCATTGTCGCCGTCAATCTGTTTTTCCTTTCGGCAGGAGCCTCCCACGGCACTGTGGTGCTTGCTGTCAACACCCTGCTCATGCAGCTCTTCACCCTTTTCTCCTACGTGATGGACGGTTTCGCCTATGCCGGAGAGGCACTTTGCGGCAGATATTATGGAGCGCGCAACGTGCAGATGTTCCGTTCCACGGTGCGGCGTCTGTTCATGTGGGGCGTCATTCTCGCAGCTGTTTATACCGTGGTGTATATGTCCGGCGGCAGCGCGTTCCTCTCTCTGCTCACCGACGATTCCACAGTCATTGCCTCCTCGGCAGCCTATTTCCCGTGGGCGGTAGCCATTCCGGCGGCGGGAATGGCGGCTTTCGTGTGGGACGGAGTGTTCATCGGAGTCACAGCCACGCGCGGAATGATGCTCTCCTCCATATTCTCCGCACTGCTGTTCTTCGTCATTTACATGTCGCTCCGTGCTGTGTGGGGCAATCACGCCCTTTGGTTTGCCTTCATAGTATATCTTGCCTCGCGCGGCATAGTGCAGACCCTGCTTTTCAAAGGCATAAAAAAGAGGATGCCCTCTCTTCTTTCAGAGAAGACATCCCACTGAGAGATGAATCAAAGTTTAAAGCCTATGAAAATGTTGTGAATGGCTTCTTGTCAGGTTTCCCTATTATAGTTGCATGATGATGTGCTGTGAACGGATGTCCTGATAAGACAGCTGGCTGTTGCCGCCATGCCCGCTTCAGACGTAGTCTTTGTCATTTCAGACACTTCATGTATTCAGACGGGCTGACCACGGCTTTCGCACTTGCGGTGGACGACTTGCGGGTGCAGTATTTGAAAGTCACCTTGCGGTCACCGTTATACGACTTCCACTTCAACGTGAGGTCCACGGTCTTGCCCTCAGTGTCGGGCAGTTTGTCGAGCTTGAACGCCACGATGCCGTAGCCCCAGTAGCCGTTCACGTCGCCGTCGGCGTTGTGGTAGAATGTCACTTCATACGGATTGTCCGGATTCTCACCCGTCACAAGATTCACGTAGTGCGGTCTCTGGCTGCTCCATTTTGTCTTGAAGCTGAGTGTGAGATACCCGTCCTCAGCTATCGTCACCCAGTCGCTCGTGCCTATCTCCACCGGATCCTGACCGTATTTCTTTACGTTCTCCTCCGTGCCGAGGTTTTCTGCGGTCGGCTTTGTAAGTATGCTGTCCATCCAGTTCACGTACACATTGAAGTTGCGTTTGTTGTTCTGCTGCTCCGCGTATCTGAAGTTGATGAACGCCCTCACCTCCTTGCTGCCATAAGGCGAGCTGTTCATGTTGAGCGGTGTGAGCGTTGTCGAGTCGTCGAGTTGCAGGAAGAACTTGCTCTCCGCTGTCTCCGGCTTCACCGTCACAATGGCGTTCGGGCGGTTTATCGGGTAATAATAATAGTAATTGTCGTCATCGTCACACGACTGTAAAGTCATTCCTACAGACAAGATGCCTAAGAAAAGCATTGATAGTTTCTGTTTCTTCATATTCGTTATCTTTATTACGTTATGTTCGTTTTCTGTAGATATAATGCGGATATTGCTTTTGTTTTGCATCCGTTTTTGCAAAATGATGTTAAACCCGAATAAGTCATCAGACCGCTGATTTTACATTTAAGGTATATTGTCAGCTCTTCATCCTTCTTCCGCACTGCTGCCGTCGTCTTGTCTTCTGCTTTTTCTCGATGTAGCCCGCTACATCTTCGATAAATCAGAATACAATCCGGCTGACAGCAGCACGAAATAAGAATGGAAGTCTGATGACCTATTCGGATTTACCCCGAACCGGTCATCAGACCGCTCAAAGTGCTGTTGTGCGTGTCGCCATGCGGTTTTATGATGGTAAAAATACTGTTTTATGATGGTAAAAAATATTTACATCATGCCTCTCATATCCCGCCTGTCCGCGTCTGAAGACCCGCCTTGCCGTGAATATCGCGATTCTGCCGTGTTTGCGCACAGTGCTGATAATGTGCATGTTATGTCTTTACGGAGTGTATCCCCGTACACACTCAGTCTGCCGTAAAGCCTCTTCCGTCTCGCGATAAAGCCTTTTCCGCCTCGCGGGAGAGGCTTTTCTGAGACCCGGAAGAGCCTTTCCTGATGCGCGGAAGAGCCTTTTCGGCAAAGTCGTGAGGCTGCGAAGGCAGTGAGACATGCGTTTTCCTACCGTCCTGAAAGGCTTTTTCAGTCTGCCGGATTCTGTAATGCCGGTTGCTGACGGGGCTTTATTTGGTAAATTATCTTTACATTCACATCCTCATCGATGCGCTTTCCGGCGTTCCGGTCACATAAACGTCATCCCCGCGTTTTCACCTTCCGTGATACGTGCGGAAACTGTTCTCCGGCTTTCCGATGCCTTAGAGATGTTGCCGCATAAATGCGCTGTTTCCCGCAACAGGCAGCTCGTATGTCACCTTATGCTATTTGCCTTGCCTCAGGCGTTATCGGCACGGCAAAAGGATGGTATGATGTGATGATTTCATACGGTGTCTTGCCGACGATAAAAAATCGGCAACATAAGTAAAAGTTTGTTGTTTTGATTGGCTGTTGTCCGTAATATTCGTATATTTGCAATAATATAGCGTTACGTCTCCGCATGCCTGCCGCCTGTTTGGACGGCTGGTTGCGACGGACGGCTGGTTCAATCATAAAAATCGGTATTATGAAACATAGACTGCTACTTGTCGTCTTCGCGGCATTGATGATACCTGCGGCGGTGTTCGCAGACAGTTACACCACGTTGTGGAAGCGTGAGGCGGAGGCAAGAGAAAAGGATTTGCCCAAGACACGTATAGATATTCTTGACAGGATAATAGCAAAGGCTGAGGCTGACAAAGCCTACGGACAATTGCTCAAAGCACAGGTGACGAGGATAGGGGTGAGCGCCACCGTGTCGCCCGACTCGCTCGCTCCGGCTGTCAGCCGACTTGAGGCTGAGGCAAAGCGTGCGGAGAACGTGGACGTGGTTCTGGCTGCCGTGTACAACTCCGTGCTCGGAACGGTCTACCGGGAGCGTCCGTCGCTCAGCGACGATGCCGCCGCACGGAGCGAGGCTTTCTACGATCTTTCGTTGCGTCATCCCGACCGTCTTGCCCGCGCATTTGCAACGGGATACGCTCCTTTCATAGAAGACGGTGTGGACAGCCGCATCTTCGGCGACGACGTGCTGCACGTGCTCGGCATGGAGGCTGGACGCTACGCTTTTCTGCACGATTATTATGAGAAGGCAGGCAACCGTGCCGCAACATGCCTTTGCGCCCTGAAGATGGTACAGCAGAACCGTGAGGGCACTACGCTGAAGATGCAGAAGTCGGCTTACCTGCAATCCATAGACTCGCTCATCGACAAGTATGGCGACCTCGACGTTGCCGGAGAGCTTGCCATCGAACGCTATAACTTCATGGAAGCGTCGGAGGACGCCACGCCCGAAGACAAGATGAACTATATAGACTATGCGCTGGTGAAGTGGGGGGCATGGCAGAGAATGAACGTCCTCCGCAATGCCGTGAAGCGGCTCACGATGCCTTATTTCAACGTGACTTTGGGCGACAAGCTGGCTCTGCCCGGACGTCCCAAGAAGGTGACCGTGGCTTCGCTGTGCAACATAGGACAGCTCACGATGACCGTCCGCCGTGTGAATGTGAAGGGTGACGACGACATCAACCCTTCCGATCCGGACGATTACGCCAGGCTGAAGAAACTCATCGTGCCCGGTGAGACGTTCACCCGGACGCGCCGCTATATAGGCATGCCGCCATACAAGATGGTGAGTGACAGCATGCAGATAGACGGTCTGAAGAACGGTGTCTATCTCGTGGAGTTCACTACCGACAATGCGAGCGTGCCGGTGGAGCGCACCCTGCTCTATGTGAGCAACCTCATGCTCGTTAACGAGGCTCTGCCCGGCAACAACGTACGTATGGTGGTGGTCAACGCCACGACGGGAGAGCCGGTGCCGGGAGCACGGATACGTGTCACGTCGACAGAACGCCGCTACAGCGACAACAAGGGCGTGGAGACGCTCACATGCAACGACGCCGGAGAGGCTTTATTCAACTGCCGACCGGACTTCAGACATTCCTATTACATATATACGGACGGTGACACGGCTTTTCCGGAGTCTTCCTTTGGCGGATATTTCTCTTACAACGACAACAGACGCAAGATGAATTATGTCAGTCTGTACACCGACAGGCGCATATACCGCCCCGGACAGACCGTGCATCTGGCAGCCCTTGCCTATAGTCACGACAGTGAGACAAAACGGTCGGCTGCCATCGGAGGCAGGGCTATGACTCTCACGCTGCGCGACGCCAACTACAAGGAAGTGGCAAAGAGGAAAGTAGTGACCGACAGTTTCGGAATGGCGTCAGCCGACTTTGTGCTTCCTGCCTCCTGCCTGCCAGGCAACTTCTCCGTGAGATGCGACTTCGGCAGCAACGGAACCACTTCGTTCTCGGTTGAGGAATACAAGCGGCCGACGTTCGACGTGCAGTTCGACAAGCTCACTTCCGGATACAGCTCAGGCGACACGGTCACAGTGAAAGGCTCCGCAAAGACCTATGCCGGAGTGCCTGTGCAGGGAGCGCGTGTGGTTTACACCGTAACACGCCGTCCGTCAATGCTTTGGCGTTATTACGGAGGGGGCGACGCTACGGTGCAGATACTCTCAGACACCATCGCGACGGGCAGTGACGGAAAGTTCAGTATAAAGGTTCCGGTGGCTCTGCCGGAGACGATGGACGAGCGTCCGAACAGATATTACAGTTTCGACGTGCTCGCAGTTGTCACCGATATGGCAGGCGAGACGCACGACGGAGAGACAAGCATTCCGCTGAGCGACCGTCCCACATCGCTCACATGCGACATGCCCGCGAGGGTGGAGCGCGACAGTCTGAAGACAGTGACATTCTTCTACCGCAACAATGCCGGTGAGATGATAGACGGCGACGTTACCTTCTATATCGACAGCGAGAAGTATACGTGCAAGGCTAATGTGCCTGCCGCTATATCATCATCGCAGCTCCGGTCCATGAGACACACGCTGAGGGCATATTGCGGCAACGACACCATAGAGCGTGAGTTTGTGGTGTTCACCATGCAAGACAGGAAAGCGGTGGTCGAGACACACGACTGGTTCTACGCATCGGCGGAAGAGTTCGGTGCCGACGGGCGTCCGGTGTATGTGCAGCTCGGCTCCTCAGACAGTCTGCTGCATGTGTTCTACACAGTGTTGGCTGGCGACAGGATACTCGAGAACGGCACGATGACACTGCGCGACGAGCTGCACACGCGCGAGCTTACCTACAAGCCTGAGTATGGCGACGGCGTGCTGCTCAACTATGCGTGGGTGAAGGACGGCAGGCTTTACCGCCATTCCGTGACGCTGACCCGCCCGAAGAAGGACACGAGGCTTATGATGAAGTGGACTACCTTCCGCGACAGGCTCACCCCGGGACAGAAAGAGGAATGGACGCTCAGCGTGAGCCGCCCCGACGGAACGCCTGCCGACGCACAGCTCATGGCGACCCTCTACGACAAGTCGCTCGACGCGTTGCGCCGCAACTGGTGGCGTCTGTCCATGCCGCTTTATTACAGTGTGCCGTTCACATCGTGGTCTGCGCGTTACGCCACAAACATAGGAGTGTATGGCGAGATGCCTCTCAAGCTTCTTGACGAGCGCGGACTGGACTTCGGGCATTATGATGTGACGCCGTTGCTTGGCATTCTTACAGTAAATGAAGTGCTGATGGCAAAAGGTGAGGTGCTCCGGTCGAAGGAGATGATAGCGCAGCCAATGTCTGCCAGTGATGAGGTGATGAGTGTAGGTTACGCCAGAGCGGCGGAGGACGCATCGGGCGGCAAGCTCTCATTAACGGGTGCGACAACACCTGTGACATTAGAGGCCGACTCGGAACAGACGCCCCAGATGCGTGAGAACTTCAACGAGACGGCGTTCTTCTATCCCGGTCTCACAACTGACGAAAAGGGAAATATCAGTATAAAGTTCACTCTTCCGGAAAGCATAACCACATGGAAGTTCATGGGCATTGCGCACGACAAAGACATGAACAGCGGCATGCTCGAAGGCGAGGCGGTGGCGCAGAAGACGGTGATGGTGCAGCCTAATGTTCCGCGTTTTGTACGTAAGGGCGACAAGGTGAGCATCTCGGCACGTCTGTTCAACACGTCTGAGAAGGACGTCACGGGTACGGCACGTCTCGCACTGCTCAATCCGGAGAACGAAAAGGAGGTATGGCACCAGACTGTGAAGTACGCTGTAAAGAAGGGTGAGACCGCCGCCGTGAGCTTCAGTTTCGATATGGACAAGGTGGCGAACGACGGACTGCTCATCTGCCGTGTCACCGCTTCAGGACGCGGATACAGCGACGGAGAGCAACACTACATGGCTGTGATGCCCGACCGTGAGCTTGTCACAAACACAAAGGCTTTCACCTGGGACGGTGCGGGCGAGCGTACGATAGACCTCAGGCAGATGTTTGCAGAGGACAATGATGACAACAGACTTACAGTGGAATACACCGACAACCCTTCATGGCTCATACTTCAGACACTGCCTGTCATAACCGAGACCTGTGAAGACAATGCCCTGTGTCTCGCCGCAGCATATTATGCCAACAGTCTGGGACGCAACATCATAAAGAGTGTGCCTGATTTCAAGCGTGTGCTCGACCTTTGGGGACAGGAGAAGGGCGAGGAGACGTCGCTCATGAGCAATCTGCAGAAGAATGAGGAGCTGAAGTCGGTGGTGCTCAGCGAGACGCCATGGCTCATGGAGGCGAAGACGGAGGCTGACCGGAAACGTATGCTCACAGGCTTCTATGACGAGTCTGCGTTGGAATACAGGCTCAACGATGTGCTTGCAAAGTTGAGGAAACTGCAGAACGGAGACGGTTCGTTCTCATGGTGGCAGGGCATGAGCGGCAGCGTATACATGACCTCGGCTGTTGCGGGGATGCTTGTAAGGCTCAACGCCATGACAGGCGCCGACCCAGCTACGGCGGGAATGCTGAAGGCGGCGATAGATTTTCTCGGCAAGAATGTGGCGACCGAGGTGGAGAGTCTGAAGAAGGCGGAGAGCAAGGGCGAGAAAAATCTGCGTCCGAGCGAGATGGCTGTCACCTATCTTTATATATGCACGCTCGACGGTCGTGAACTCGACGGACAGCGAAAGAAGGACTATGACTATCTTGTGAATCTTCTCGAGAGGGAGAGCGCGGGACTTACGATAGCCGGAAAGGCAAACATCGCCCTTATAATGTCGGGAAGCGGACGGGGCGAAAAAGCCGCCGAACTGTTGCGCAGCGTGAAGGAGTATTCTGTGTTCAGCGACGAGATGGGACGCTATTTCGACACTCCGAAGGCATTCTATTCTTGGTATGACTACCGCATACCTACGCAGACTGCTGTCATCGAGGCACTGCAGGCTGTGACGCCTGAGGATGTCACGACAATAAGGGAGATGCAGCGGTGGCTCCTCCAGTCAAAGCGCACGCAGGGATGGGACACTCCTCTGAACAACGTGGATGCCGTATATGCTTTCATGAAAGGCAACGCGGACGCTGTGGCATTATCGGAAAAGAGCGTGCCGGTGATGAAGGTGGACGGTTCGAAGCTCGAGCTTCCGAAGTCAGCGGCAGGAACCGGCTATGTCAAGGCTACACGTACGGGCGACGGAATGAACACACTGACGGTGGAGAAATCTTCCGAAGGCATGTCGTGGGGCGCGGTGTACGCACAGTTCATGCAGGATGTGAAGGATGTGGACGGAGCTTCCGAGGGCATGACCGTGAAGCGCGAGATTCTGAAGGACGGCAAGGTGCTGGCGGACGGAGCCGCTCTTTATGTGGGCGACAGGATTAAGGTGAGAATCACCGTTAACGCTGCGCGCGACTATGACTTTGTGCAGCTGACAGACAAAAGGGCTGCGTGCATGGAGCCGGCGTTGCAGATAAGCGGCTATCACCGTGGATGCTATTATGCGCAGGGCGACAACCGGACGGGCTATTACTTTGACAGAATGGCGAAGGGAAAGCATGTCATAGAGACGGAATATTACGTAGACCGCGCCGGAACATACAGTACGGGCACATGTACGGTGCAGTGTGCGTACAGTCCGGAGTACTCTGCAAGGAGTGCGGCTATGACAGTAAATGTGTCGGAAAGGAAATAAGAAACATATGTAACACTATAAATATATAAGCAAAATCATAATTGATGAACAAAACTATAATCGTACTGGCTGTGCTTGCGGCTCTTTCCCCGGAGGCGCAGGCACAGGATTTGGTGGCTGCCAGCGACGTGGTGGACTGCGGGCAGGTGGAATACAACGTGCCGGTGACGGCTGAATTCGAGTTGAGAAACAACGGGCACAGAAGCATGCGCATAAGCGATGTGCAGACAAGTTGCGGATGCATGGCGGCTGAGTTTCCTCATAAAGATATTCCGGCGGGTGAGAAGTTCATGGTGAGAGTGACGTTCGACTCCAGACAGATGGGGCACTTCGACAAGTATGCCGACGTATGCGCCGAGGGGAGCGACGAACCGCTGATGCTCCGAATGAAGGGTGTTGTGGTGAGAGAGGTGAAGGATTACTCGGGAGATTATCCTTACACGATAGGCACATTGCTTGCCGACAGGAACACTCTTGAATTCAACGACGTGAACAACGGTGAGACACCGCAGCTGAGGATACATATACGCAACGTCGGCGGAGAGACGGCAGAGCCGGTGGTGATGCATCTGCCTGACTATCTGGAAGCCGATGTGTCGCCGTCAAGGATAAAGAGCGGACGTGCGGGAGTGGTTACAATAACGCTCGACTCAAGGAAACTCAACGACCTCGGACTGACGGAGACGAAGGTGTTTCTCGGCAATAAGCCCGGTGACAAGGTGGACAGCGACAAGGAGATAAGTGTGACTGCCGTGCTGTTGCCGCAGTTTGACGACATGTCGGACGCTGAGCTGGCTTTGGCTCCGGTAATAGAGGTGTCGGAGAAGGAACTCAATCTCGGCGCCGCTGACGGCAAGAAAAAACTCAAGGGTACTGTGATGATAAAGAATAACGGCAGGTCTGAGCTGAGAATAAACAATCTGCAGATGTTCTCGTCGGCACTGAGCGTTTCGCTCAACAAGTCGGTTCTTGATCCGGGTGAGGAGGCAAAACTGAAGATAACGGCAAATGTGGAGCGCATGAGAAAGTCGCGCAGCGAGCCAAAGGTGCTGATGATAACCAACGACCCGAAAAATCCCAAGGTGGTGATAAACGTTAAAGTAGACGGTGTGGAAAGGACAGATAAAAAATGATTCATATAGAAATAGACAGCTCAAGCGGTTTTTGTTTTGGTGTCACTACCGCTATACAGAAGGCTGAGGAAGAGTTGGCGAAAGGCAATACACTTTATTGTCTGGGTGATATAGTACACAACGGAAAGGAGGTGGAACGCCTTCATGCGCGCGGACTGATAACCATCAACCATGAGCAGCTGAAGCAGTTGCACGATGTCAAGGTGCTGCTCAGGGCGCACGGTGAGCCTCCCGAGACATATGAGACGGCAAGACGCAACAATATCGAGATAATTGACGCGACGTGCCCTGTGGTGCTTCAGTTGCAGAGACGCATCAAGAAACAGTATGACGCCAACCCTGAGGCACAGATAGTGATATTCGGCAAGAACGGTCATGCGGAGGTTCTCGGACTGGTGGGGCAGACTCACAGCAAGGCGATAGTGATGGAGAAGCTTGAGGATGTGAGGCTTCTCGATTTCGGACGTGACATTTATCTGTATTCGCAGACAACGAAGAATCTCGACGAGTTCCGCCGTATCATAGATTATATACAGAGCCATATCTCGCCGGATGCCACTTTCAGGAGTTTCGACACGATATGCCGTCAGGTGGCGAACAGGATGCCCAATATAGCGTCTTTTGCCGCCCGGCACGACATTATCATTTTTGTGAGCGGACGCAAGAGCAGTAACGGCAAGGTCCTGTTCAACACATGCAAGAGTGTCAATCCCAACAGCTATATGATAGAGGGTCCTGGAGAGATTGACAGTTCGTGGATAGAGGGAGTCACGTCTGTTGGTATCTGTGGCGCGACGAGTACGCCTAAATGGCTTATGGAGCAGTGCCGCGACAGTATTCTTGAACGTATAAAAGCCGCAGAACATCCTTAATGATGTCTGCGGCTTTGACCCAAATCGGTCATTAGAACGTATATATTTGAATAAATCTTTATTTCACATACTCTCCGGTCTGCTTAGGCGTTTCTGTAGGCGTCTTGCTTACCGTTCCTTCTCGGCGTAGCCCGCTACGCCTTCGTCTAAACGGCAAGCAATCCGCTCTGCATTAACGCATAATCAAACCGGTGTCTAATGACTGATTTGGGTTTAATCGTAAGCGGCATTCAATCCGATAATAAAGCGGCTTTGGAACTTTATGAAGGCTTTGTGTGACGCTTCTATGTACGCGGCATAGCAAAGAAACTGTCTGTCAGTTTGCCGCTTTTTCCATATAGCGTGCCATCAGCCATGCTTTCTGTTGGTCTATTGTCATGTTGCTGTTGTCAAGCTCCAGCGCGTCGTCTGCCTTTCGAAGAGGGGACGTCTCGCGGTGAGAGTCGATGTAGTCACGCTCTTTCACGTTTTTAAGGATGTCGTCAAAGTTGGCTGGCATGCCTTTGGCTTTCAGTTCGTCGTAGCGTCGTCTGGCTCTCACTTCGGCTGATGCCGTGACGAATATCTTTAGTTCGGCATCAGGAAAAACCACCGTTCCGATGTCACGTCCGTCCATAATGATGCCTTTTTTCTTGCCCATGGCCTGCTGTTGTGCGACGAGAGCCTCTCTGACAAACGGCAGGGCGGCAATCATGCTCACGTTCGCTGACACCTCCATCGTTCGTATTTCTTTTTCTACCAGTTCTCCGTTGAGGTAGGTGTCCGGACGTCCCGTCGCGCTGTTCAGTCTGAATGATATGTCAATATCGTCCATCCTGTCTTTCAACTCATCGGTTTTAATGCTACCGTCGCTGTTGAGCAGTCCGTTGCGCATGGCGAAGAGAGTCACTGAGCGGTACATGGCACCTGTGTCTACATATATGTATCCTATTTCGTGCGCAAGGTCTTTTGCCATCGTACTCTTCCCGCATGAGGAATAACCGTCGATGGCTATCGTGATCTTTTTCATTGTTATGTTGTTTATAAAGAATATGCCAGATTTATAAGGATTGATGAACTGGATACGTGGTATTTGCCGTATGCCAGATTGAGCTTGAAGCGTTCGAGGTTTATTCCGGCTCCGAACGACAGACCGGCACCGTGACTGCTTTCACCGTCAGTCTCGGTTATCTTCATCTCGTTGGCACGTCTGAAGTTGTAGCCTGCACCCACCCATATTGTCGGAGATATGATAATGTCGACTCCGGCAACCAGATGGTTTATGAATTTATAGTCGAGATGGTTGAGGTCTACAAGTGTGGCGGATATGCGGAAAGGCATGTGGGCGAAGCGTTTGCTCGCTCCCAGCTGTATGTCTATTGGCATACGGTCGTATTGGTCGTCATAGGCTTTCATCTGACCGCCGAGATTCTTTGCGACAAGTGATACCGACCATTCTTTTTCCGGGTCATAATAGTTGAGTCCGAGGTCAACGCCCATGGCAATGGAATTGTAATCGCCGATGTATGAGGTTATGAATTTTGCGGTTATGCCACCTGCCAGACGGTCGGTAAGCATGTAGGAGAAGTAGCCCGCTATGGAAATGTCTTTTGCGGAGAACTCACCTGTCTGTATGTTGTTCGCGTCGGTCTCCTTCATCTTTCCGTAGTCAATGAACTGTGCGGACGCGGCTACAGACGCGCGTTCTTTTATTATTCTGTTGAATGACGCGCTGGCTGTGTTGGCACCGGACATGTAGTTCATGTAATTGAGATTTATGGTTTTGTCGCTTACCGACGACAGTAGGGCAGGGTTGTTGAATATCATTGACTCGTCGTCCTCTATGATGCTGATATTGTCGCCTCCCAATGCTGCGGCATGCGCGCTTACGGGCAGTCTCAGAAAATTGTAGCCCGTGCGACTGTCCTGAGCCTTGGTGGTGGCAGCCATTACTGTCAATATGATGATAAATAATGTTTTTTTCATCTGCAGATAAAATTATGATGCAAAGATAGTACGAGTAAGCAGAAAGATAGCCGGTCCTCAATTTAGCGATAGTATATTGTCTTCTGCATAGCCAATGTAAGATGTATGCACCGGCAGTACGTAAGAACGGATGTTTACCGTATCTTGATACTGCCGAAACGCACCTTGTCTTCTGCAAAGAAACTGCAAATGAGCGGAAAGAGAGCTTGCTCTTGATTTCCCGAGTGCAGCTTATCTTCTGCAAAGATACGGCAAAGTGTGAGCAGAATAAAATAAAATCATTTATTTTTTTGAAAAGTATTCGTTTTGATTGCGCAGCAATGTCCGTTATCCGTCTTGTTTGCATTTATATGGAACAAGTGTTCAGATACCATCAGCTTATGACAATACTTCAATATTTGTGGAAAGTTTTTGTATTTTTACTGTCCCGCTTTTTGACCGGGTTTAAAAACAAAAAAGTCCGGAATCCTATTGTAACAGGCATTCCGGACATTCGTTGGTTGCGGAGGCAGGACTCGAACATGCGACCTCCAGGTTATGAGCCTGGCGAGCTACCAACTGCTCCACTCCGCGATATATTTCTTTATTTATTGCAACGTCATTTCTGAATTGCGAGTGCAAAGGTACTGCTTTTTTTTGAAACATACAAGTAATAATGGTGATTTTTTTATTTTTATGCAAAATTGTTGTAGAAAGTTAGTGGAATATCAATCGGATATCTCACGGGTCATGGTTTTATATATGGCGTGTATCAGTAAGTAAATCAGGGTTTTGCATATATTGTGAAGTCAGTCTTGAAACGAATGAAACATGTTTTTCATATTTAAAGATATTTCATGCTGTTATGCGTGGAAGTTGTTCGGCTTAATGCGTTATGAAACGACATTACAGCTTTAATATGAGTAGAATTTTACTACTCACGATCATGCTTTATGTGTTATTGTACATTGTCAGGTTTGTGTATATTGCTGTGAATTCCTGTAGATTGCTTCCGCATTTTCTTTATTACTGTACTAAAAATGCATTTGTGTGCTTATGATAATATGCCATACTGAAATCATATTGAAGTTTTACTTGCGTTTCAGAATACGATGGTATAAAAAACATAAATCATCATATATTTATTTGCATATATAAAATTAATATTTTATTTTTGCACATGCAGTCCAGTATGTGCATACGGATGAAGCGAACGTAACAATAATAATGTATGTCAGTATCTAAAACACGACAGAAGCTGGTGGATGTGGCACGGCAGTTGTTTGCAAAAAACGGAATTGCCAATACGACAATGAATGACATTGCTGTCGCATCAGGTAAAGGACGCCGTACGCTTTATACATATTTTAATAGGAAGGAAGACGTGTATTCGGCTGTGATAGAGTCTGAGCTGGAACGGCTTTCCGACAAGCTGGATGAAGTGGCGGTCATGAAGATACGACCACAAGACAAGATTATAAAACTCATTTATACGCACCTCAGTATGATAAGAGAAACGGTGGTGCGCAATGGTAATCTGCGTGCCGAATTTTTCCGGAACATTTGGATGGTGGAGAAGGTGCGCAAGAATTTTGATGAAGATGAGATAGAGCTTTTCCGTAAGGTGTATGCCGAAGGCAAGGCTGATGGTGAGTTTGACATCGAGGATGTGGATCTTGTTGCCGATATCACACATTATTGTATAAAGGGACTTGAGGTGCCGTTCATATATGGTCGCCTTGGACATGGAATGACAGAAGAGGCGAGCAAACCGCTTGTGGCTAAGGTGGTATACGGTGCCCTTGGAAAGAACACTGCCAAATGACAATTTATTGTATAGTTTATTTATAAATAAAAAGAAAATGGGACTTTTATCAGGTAAGACAGCTCTTATTACAGGAGCTGCGCGCGGTATCGGCAAGGCTATCGCGCTGAAATTTGCATCAGAAGGTGCAAACATCGCATTTACAGACCTTGTTATTGACGAGAACGGAAAAGCGACAGAGGCAGAGCTTCTTGCACTTGGAGTCAAAGCGAAGGGATACGCAAGCAATGCGGCAATGTTCGGTGAGACGGAAGAGCTTGTCAAGAAGGTGCATGAGGATTTCGGGAGCATTGATATACTTGTGAACAATGCAGGTATAACAAAGGATGGTCTGATGATGCGTATGACGGAAACACAGTGGGATGCCGTTATTGCCGTTAATCTCAAGTCTGCATTCAATTTCATCCACGCATGCACGCCTATCATGGTGCGTCAGAAGAGTGGCTCTATTATCAATATGGCATCTGTGGTGGGTGTTCATGGAAATGCCGGACAGAGCAATTACGCCGCCTCGAAGGCTGGACTGATAGCTCTTGCAAAGAGTATCGGACAGGAGGTTGGAAGTCGTGGCATACGCGCCAACGCCATAGCTCCGGGATTCATAGACACAGCCATGACACAGGCTCTGCCTGACAATATCCGTGCGGAATGGATAAAGAAGATTCCATTGCGCCGTGGTGGAACTGTTGAGGATATTGCCAATGTCGCAACGTTCCTTGCATCCGACATGTCTTCTTATGTTACCGGACAGGTGATACAGGTAGACGGTGGCATGAATATGTAATTTGCGTCTTGCTCATTATGCATAATCCGTAATATATGCGCAAAGCAGATTTTATGGATTATGCATAATATTTAATGATAATCTCAATGAAGGTTTTATACGAAGACAATCATATCATCGTTGTAAACAAGGATAGCGGGGAAATTGTGCAGGGTGACAAGACCGGTGACGTGCCGCTGTCTGATATTGTCAAGGAGTATATAAGAGAGAAGTATAACAAACCTGGCAATGTTTTTCTTGGCGTGGTCCATCGTCTCGACAGACCCGTGTCCGGTGTCGTGGTGTTTGCCAGGACATCGAAAGCGTTGTCACGTCTGAACGATATGTTCCGTAATGGTGACGTGCATAAAACCTATCTTGCGCTAACAGCCGGCAAACCTCCAAAACCGGCAGACACTCTTACAAGCTGGCTAGTGCGCAATGAGAAACAGAATAAAAGCTATTGCTACAATCATGAGGTGCCGGACTCAAAGAAGGCTGTACTAAGTTATAAGGAAGCCGGACACACAGATAATTATACATTACTGGAAGTGGAATTGAAGACAGGACGCCATCATCAGATACGCTGTCAGCTTGCTTCCATAGGATGTCCCATAAAGGGAGACCTAAAATACGGGGCACGGCGCAGCAATCCGGACGGTAGCATATCGCTGGTCTCGTCTAATATAACATTCGTACATCCCGTCTCAAAACAACTGATGAGTTTCGACGCCATACTACCAGATGAACCTTTGTGGCGTGGTATAGTGCGCAACGCCTGATGCATACAGCATGACGGTGTCAGGCGGATGCACGTTTCAGAATAAGATATTCCAGATTTACATACAAAGACATGCCAATGAAGAAAATCTTTAAGAAGATACTGATAGTCTTGCTCATACCGGTCGCCATATTTTTCATCATGGCAGTGCTTTTGTATATACCTCCTGTTCAGAACTGGATTGTAAGACAGGTAACATCAACAGCATCCGAAAAGACAGGACTTGACATATCCGTCGACAATGTGAGACTGGCGTTCCCTCTTAATCTAAGCGTAAACGGTGTGTGTGTGCTACAGCCGTCTGACTCTATCTCAGGTAAGAAAGATACGATAGCAAATGTTCGCAACATAATTGTAGATATAAGGCTTCTGCCTTTGTTCAGAAGTCAGGTTGAAATAGACCGTCTTAGTCTTAGCGATGTAAATCTGAATACTGTCGGACTTGTTGAGAGCGCGCGTGTAAGAGGAAATTTCGGCAGTCTTGAACTTATAAGCCATGGTATAAATCTCAATAAGGAGACAGTGCGTCTCAATAGTGTGTCACTGGCAGACGCAAATATAGATGTCGCGTTGAACGACAGTGTCCCCGAAGATACCTCAGAATCATCCAATTTCTGGAAAATATGTCTTGACAAACTCGATATATCACGCACTTCCGTTACTGTACATATGCCCGGGGACACACTCCAACTGTCTGCTTATATGGGCAACGTGAATGTCGGAAAAGGACGTTTTGACCTGCATGAAGGCAAATATACAGTAGGTCGTTTCAGGCTGGATAACGGAAAGATAACATATGACAATAATTACGAGAAACCAGTTTCCGGTCTCGATTATAACCATATCGCGCTTTCTGGACTGAACATGTCGGTCGATTCAGTCGTCTATCACAACACGGCATTAAGTCTTCGGATGAATGAGTGCGCGTTTTATGAGAAAAGCGGCATACGCATGGAAGAAATCAGCGGCTCTGTCTCACTCGATTCCGCCCGCATTAACATGCCCGATTTCCGATTGCGTACAAGCGAGTCATCAGTGCGTGCTCGGGCTGATGTCGCATTCAATGCCTTTTCAGACAAATCCACGGGAAAACTCAATGTGCTGTTAAATGCATCGCTCGGCAAACAGGACCTGTCCCGCTTCATGGCTTCAATGCCGTCTGGCTTTATGCGTAGATGGCCCAACTATCCGCTTTCCGTGAAAGCTTCTGTGACTGGAAACATGAGGCGGGCAAGTCTTGACGGTATTGTTATAAAACTTCCCTCGGCTTTCGATATAAGCTGTAATGGGCGACTTATGGATTTGAACGATGTCAAGAAGTTAGGAGCTGACCTTCATCTGAAAGCCAAAACCTATAATATGGATTTCATCGCTTCTCTTGTCGGCAGTCCTGCTCTGCGTATTCCAAAGGGCATATCCGTTGACGGGAAACTCATTGCCAGAGGAACGAAATATGATGTGGATGTCACTGCTGCCGAAGGCGGAGGAAAATTAAACTTGTCCGCATTCATGAATACAGATGGAATGTCCTATAAGGCAAAGGCTGAGGCTGAAAGGCTTGACATAAGCCATTTCATGCCGTCTCTTGAATTCAAGCCTTTCTCCGGCAGTATCGTCATGTCCGGAAAAGGAACCGATTTCCGCTCATCACATACGCGACTCAATGTCAATGCCATTGTGTCCGACTTCGTCTATTCTGTTTATAATCTGTCCGGTATAACATTCAACGCAGTTATCGACAAAGGCAAGGCGCGTGCCACTCTCGACAGCCACAACCAGTTGCTTGACGGCAGTGTGGCACTCAATGCGGCGATGAGCCATAAGAGTATGCGAGGCAATTTGTCGTGTGATATAAAGAATATTGATTTTTATCGGCTTCGGGTGTTCGACGTGCCTGCGGAGATGTCTCTTAAAGCAGATATGGATTTTGCCAGCAACTTTAAGAAAAACCACAGTGTAAGCGGAAGCATACGCAATATTGCCTTGACAGACAGTTCGCGTGTATATACACCGGAAGATGTCCTGATAGATGCGTTCACACGCACTGACTCAACGTCGGCTGTAGTGAGAAGCGGTGACTTCGATATGATGGTCAGAGCCTCCGGAGGATATGAGAAAATAATGCGCAGTGGTCAGAAGCTGATGGCTGAGGTAGCCAGGCAGCTGAAGGAACGCTATATAGACCAAGCCCGTCTGCGTGAGAATTTCCCGTACATGAGATTTCATTTCTGTGCCGGACGTGACAACTTCTTCAGCCGCTCACTCAAAAGGTTCGGTTTCGACATGAAGCATGCTCAGATAGATATGCGCTCATCCATGTCAGACGGAATTAACGGAAACATAGCCATCGATTCGCTTGTTGTCTCAGGTGTGCGGCTTGACACCATAAGACTGGTTGTGAATTCCGATACCTTGCGTACAGATTTCAACGGACAGGTGCGTAACGGTCCCGGAAACCCGCAATACGTGTTCAATACCCTTTTCCGGGGAGCCTTCTATGAGCGCGGCATCTATTTGGGAGTGCGCATGTATGACGACAAGGAACGAGTGGGAGTGTCCTTGGGTGTAGATGCTGCTATGGCGGATAACGGCATCCGCGTACGCTTTGGAAGCAGAGGCACTCCGATACTCGGATTCAAGCCTTTCGAGATAAACAAGGACAACTATCTGTTCTTCGGAGACGACAGGCGCATTTCCGCAAATCTCCGGCTTAGAGCTGATGACGGTATGGGAATCCGTGTTTTCACAAACGACAGTACAGAGGCTCTTCAGGACATAACTGTCGGTCTGGTCAAGTTCAATCTTGATGAAGTGCTTTCCGTGATACCGTATGTCCCCAAGATGTCAGGAATACTGAACGGCGATTTCCATCTTGTGAGCACGGCTGATGAGAAAAACATCTCGTCGTCTGTATCCATAGAGAACTTCGTTTATGAAGGCAACCGCATCGGCAACTTATCAAGCGACTTTGCCTACATGCCGAAAGAGGACGGCAGCCATTACGTAGACGGTTTCCTCTCATGCAATGATGAGGAGATAGCCACCCTTAAAGGCAGCTACAATTCGGCGGATGACGGTTATCTCAATGCCGATCTTACATTGAGCCGCACACCGCTCCGGATAATCAACGGTTTCATGCCAGACCACACTTTCGGGCTTAGAGGATATGCCGGAGGAGACCTGTCAATAAAAGGGGCGTTGTCTTCACCTGTCGTGAACGGCGAGGTCAGGTTCGACTCTGCTTATGTTGTCAGCATCCCTTATGGTGTCCGGCTCCGGTTTGACGAGACCCCTGTACCGATAACAAACAGCAATCTTGTTTTCGATGATTATAAAATGTATGCCCGGAACAACAGTCCTCTGACTCTTACAGGATATTTTGATTTTGCTGATATGGACAATATGTATCTCGATCTCGGTGTACGTGCCACAAACTATCAGCTCGTCAACGCAAAGGAAAACAGACGCTCGGAGGTTTACGGCAAGGCGTATGTCAACTTCTACGCCATGATGAGAGGTTCTCTCGAGAGCATGCATATCAGGGGCAAGCTTGATGTGCTCGGCTCGACAGATATGACATACATCCTGCGCGACTCACCGTTGACCACCGACAATCAGCTTGACGGACTCGTGAAGTTTGTCAATCTCAACGACTCCACGGAAGACATTGTCACTCGGCCGCCGCTTACAGGCATAGACATGGACCTCACAATGAGCATCGATGAGGGCGCACACATCATGTGCGCGCTTAACGAGAGCCACTCAAACTATGTCGACCTCATTGGCGGAGGAGACCTGCGTATGCAGTATAACGCTGTAGACAACCTGCGGCTTACGGGAAGATACACCTTGAGCAACGGTGAGATGAAATATTCGCTTCCGGTGATTCCTCTGAAGACTTTTGTCATACAGGATGGCAGTTACATAGAGTTTATGGGCGATCCGATGAACCCGAAACTCAACATCACGGCTACGGAGCAGACCAAGACTAATGTCTCTACGGACGGAGGTGTGGGACGCAGTGTACTGTTCAATTGTGGGGTGGTCATCACAAAGACGCTTAACGATATGGGACTGAAATTCATCATTGATGCGCCGGAGGATATGACAATACACAATCAGCTCCAGACCATGTCTGAGGAGAACAGGGGAAAACTTGCCGTCACCATGCTTACAACCGGCATGTATCTTGCCGACGGCAACACAAGCTCATTCTCCATGAACAGTGCGTTGAGCGCATTCCTCAACAGTCAGATAAACTCCATATCGGGAAATGCCTTGCGTACGCTCGACCTCAGTTTCGGTATGGACAACACCACGCTCAGCAGCGGACAGGTGCAGACGGACTATTCGTTCAAGTTCTCCAAACGGTTCTGGAACAACCGGCTCAATATTGTCATTGGAGGAAAGGTCTCTACAGGAGCCGAAGTGGAGAATCAGAACAATACGTTCTTCGACAACGTGACATTCGAATACCGTCTCAGCCAGAATTCCAACAAGTATCTCAAGCTGTTTTATGAGCGCGACAGCTATGACTGGCTTGAGGGTTATGTCGGCAAATACGGCGGAGGTTTCATGTGGAGACGCAAGTTGCAGCGTCTCACAGACATATTCAGATTCAAGAGCAAGGACAATTCTGACAAAAATATGCCAAAAGATTCTGTTACAGTAAGCAAAGATGAAAACAACAGATAGATTCTCATTATGCGTCGTTCTTATAATATCGGGAACGCTGATGTCGTGTTCAAGCACGAAGAACATTCCTGAGGACGACCAGCTGTTTGTCGGTCTGACGAAGATAGAATACAAGGACTACGAGAAGAACGACCATTTTCTTGCCGTGCAGGAAGAGGTGGAGGCTGCGCTCGCCACGGCTCCCAACGGAGCGTTGTTCGGAAGTTCTTACCACCGCTCTCCGTTTCCTTACGGACTGTGGATATGGAATGCGTTCTCCAAGTCGCGCTCTGTCTTCTCGAAGTGGATGACCAAGTCGTTCGGTAAGCCTCCCGTGCTGATGAGCCGGGTCAATCCGGAGCTTCGCGCCAAGGTGGCGAATGAGCTTCTCCGTTCCAACGGCTATTTCGACTCAAACGTGGAATATGATGTCATCACTCAGAAAAACCCGAAGAAGGCAAAGATAGGCTATACTGTCAGTCTGGGCAATCTCTACAGGATAGATTCGCTGAGATATGTCAATTTCCCGCCGCGAGCCGACTCTCTTATACGCTCCTCACTCGGCGAGACACTCATACATCCGGGCGACCCTTTCAAAGTCTCGGTGCTTGATGCCGAGCGTACACGTCTGAGCAACGTGTTCCGCAATAACGGATATTATTATTACCAGCCCGGCTATGCGTCCTATCTTGCCGACACCGTCTCGGTGGCTGATACGGTTCAGCTGCGCCTGCAGTTTGCCGACAGCGTGCCCGACGGAGTGCGCCGCAAGTGGTATATAGGAAAGGTCAACCTCGAGTTGCGGAAAGATTTCATGGAGACGCTCAGCGATTCGCTTGTGCACAGATACTTCACAGTGCGGTTCAACGGTCGCAAACCGCCTCTCCGCACGCGTGTCATATTGCGCGACCTGAAGCTGCGTCCGCGCAGACTTTACAGCCACGACGATTATCTGCAGTCTGCAAGCAAGATAACCGGAACCGGGCTTTTCAGTTTTGTAGATTTCAAGTTTACACCCCGTGACACCACATTGAGTTGTGATACGCTCGACATGACCCTCAGTTGTGTGTTCGACAAACCTTACGATTTCTACGTCGAGGCAAACATGGTCGGCAAGACGAGCGGCAAACTTGGACCGGGAGCCGTCATAGGTATAAGCCGTCGCAACGCCTTCCGAGGGGGAGAGAAACTCGACATCAACATCAACGGCTCATATGAGTGGCAGACCGGACACAACGCTGACGGCAGCAGTTCGGAGATGAATTCATATGAGTATGGCGCAAACGTGTCATTAGAGCTTCCGCGTCTCGTCCTTCCTTTCTGGCGTCGTGTGCGGTGGTACAACACTCCTTCCACAATCTTAAAGGCATCGTCGAGCGTCATCAACCGCTCCGGATATTTCAAAAGACATATTGTTTCGGGCGAGCTCACATACAATTTCCAGCGCACTGCCACGTCTGTCCATCAGTTCAGTCCGCTCATCCTGCAATATGAATACATGACACACATGACCGAGGCGTTCGGAGATGTCATGAACGAGAACCCGTATCTGCTCGTGACAATGGCTGACCAGTTTGTGCCTAAGATGCGTTACTCTTACACCTATTCCAGTCCTGTCACCTACCGCAACCCCATTTACTGGCAGGTGGTGGTAAGCGAGGCGTCCAATCTGCTTTCACTCGGTTATCTGGCTGCGGGGAAAAAATGGAACAGCAAGTACAAGCAGATGTTCAAGAATCCTTATGCGCAGTTCTTCAAGATAGAGACCGACTTCAGCAAGACATGGGCAGTGGGCGACCACAGTCAGCTTGTGGGGCACGTCAGCGCCGGACTCATATGGTCGTACGGCAATTCTGAAAGCGCGCCTTACAGTGAGCAGTTCTATGTGGGAGGAGCCAACAGCATAAGGGCTTTCAATGTGCGCAGCATCGGACCCGGTGCTTATCACACTGACAGCGAGCGTACGTCGTATATGGATCAGACCGGAGACTTTAAGCTGCAAGCCAACCTCGAGTATCGTTTCCGCCTGTTCGGCAATCTCTACGGAGCCACGTTCCTCGATGCGGGCAACGTGTGGGCATTGCGTGACGACGGCTACCGCACAAATTCCTTGTTCAAGGTGAAGAACCTGCTGAAGGAAACCGCGCTGGGAACAGGCGTCGGACTGCGCTACGACCTTGAGTTCTTCGTGCTGCGCCTTGACTGGGGCGTGGGTCTTCACGTGCCGTACAAGAGCGGTTTCTACAACATATCGTCGTTCCGCGACGGACAGAGTCTGCATTTTGCCATAGGCTATCCGTTCTGAAAACATGCATGGGGAGAGGCGGCGTATGTGCGGAGCGATGCACCGGCTAATGTGTGTCAAGGGCAAAAAACTGCTCCGCGCTTTTCGTTTTCTCATTCTTATTTGTTACTTTTGCAACCAGAATTATTAACAATATAAACAATAACATATTATGAAGCCTACATTATTACTTCTTGCAGCTGGTATGGGCAGCCGCTACGGTGGATTGAAACAGTTGGACGGTTTAGGACCTAATGGCGAGACAATAATGGATTATTCCATATACGACGCCATCAAAGCCAGATTTGGCAAAATCGTGTTTGTTATCCGAAAGGATTTCGAGCAGGATTTCCGCGATAAGATTCTTTCCAAGTATGAGGGTCACATCCCCGCAGAACTGTGCTTCCAGTCGCTTGAGGATCTGCCGGAGGGATTCTCTGTTCCCGATGGTCGTGTCAAACCGTGGGGCACAAACCATGCCGTGCTCATGGCAAAAGACATTATCAAGGAACCGTTCTGCGTAATCAACTGTGACGATTTCTACAATCGCGACGCATTCCAGGTGATAGGCAAGTTCCTCTCCGAGCTGCCTGAAGGTTCGCAGAACAAGTATGCGATGGTGGGCTTCCGCGTAGGCAACACACTGTCTGAGAATGGTACGGTGGCACGTGGCATCTGCTCCAAGGACGCCGACGAGAACCTCACCACTGTTGTGGAGCGCACCGAGATAATGCGCGTGAACGGTCCTGTGTGCTATAAGGACGAGCAGGGAGAGTGGGTAGCTGTTGAGGACAACACGCCTGTGTCGATGAACATGTGGGGATTCACTCCCGACTATTTCGAGCACAGTGAGGCTTATTTCAAGGAGTTCCTCTCCGATCCGAAAAACATGGAGAACCTCAAGGCTGAGTTCTTCATCCCGTTGATGGTGAACAAGCTTATCAATGAGAAAACCGCTACGGTGAAGGTGCTCGATACGACCAGCAAGTGGTTTGGCGTGACATATGCAGCCGACCGTCAGTCTGTTGTAGACAAGATACAGTCTCTTATCGACGAAGGCGTTTATCCGTCAAAACTCTTCTAATCCGACATTTGCGTTCTGCGGCATTAGCTTATGACTGCAGAATGGTTCGTAAAATAATATGTACGGCGCATTGCCTCAGGCGATGCGCCGTATTCGTTCACCACGGTATGTGCCTTGTCGCCCCGTAACGGCATACAGACTTCATCAGTGTCTGGCGGTGATGTCAGCGCGGGGCGGTTTCCTCCATGATGCGTTATTCATTTGTCATGCCATACGCTCTTCCCGTCTCTTTTGTCGTTCCGTGCCTTTCCGATGCAAAAATCCATAAGTGTCACAATCAGCTGCAATCGGAATTTCAGAACAATATTTCCTGATTCTTTGTTTGTGCACATTTCTCTGATAATCAGACAATTATGGTTTTGTGTCGGCATAAGGTGCATATGACGTTGCGAAAGAGGCTCTTTCACGGTGCGGAAAAGCCCCTTTCGTGGTCTCAAACGGGCTCTTCCGCAGTGCGGAACAGGCTTTCCTGCAAGAGCGGAAAAACCGTACAGTCTTGCCATACCGTTTTCATTTTATTGTCATCGTGCCGGTTAAGCTTTCCGGCGACATCCGTGGCATGTCACCAGTACGCCTTTTCCTGCTTGACTGGGAGCGTTCTCCGCAGTGAGTCATGAGTGTGCCGGTATGGTATGCCATGCGTTTGTGCAGTTTCATGTCTGCCTGTATCGCAGGCAGGCGTCATGCTTTTCTCAGTCGTATGACAAACGGAAAACGTCCAGAGCTGATTGTGTTCTGCTCCGGACGTATCGGTTGAAAGTTTAAAAACAGGTATTTCAGTTTACTATGAACTTCTTCGCGGCTCTCAGCTGATGGCGCATGTTGCTTAGCAGCTGCTGGCTTTCCTGCAATATGTTCAGATATACGAGCGACACCTTGAAGTCGCTGTCGTCGCTCTGCTGTATGCGGTTGATGTGCCGCTTGCGCACGGTCGACAGCAGGTCTTTGCATGCGTCGGCGTTGGCGAGCACCTCGCGGTAGTTCTCATACTGCCCTGTCGAGATGATGTTCTCGGTCTGCCGCATCAGTTCGTTTATCTTCTCGCGTATGGGTCTGAACTCGTTCACGAATATCTCAGGTATCGGGTTGAAGCTGTTGTCCACGTGTTCCTTTATCGGTTCGAGCATTCTCCGCAGACAGTATATGTACTGTTCTGATGAGTTTATGCCGAGATGGAACCATGTGTTGCGTTCTATTGCTATGTCGCTTGGCACTTTCCTCAGTGCGAGCAGCTCCTGACGGCGGTATTTCTTCAGCTCCTCTTTCTCGTTTCTCAGTTCGCGCTGTACGTGGCGCAGCACGCTCGGCTTCTCGTTTTCAAGACCGTCGATTATCTTGTTGAACTGTTCTATGGTGAAACGTGCCACGAAGCTCTGCGTCTTGCTTACGTGCTTGTTGAGCAGGTCCCATACTATTTCCGGGTCGCGTGTGCGCATCATCAGTCGGAACATGTTGCTCTTGCCGCTCTCTTTCTCCTTCTTCTTATACTGGCGGTTGCTGCGTATGAGGAGATAAACCACGAGTATCATGAACGCCACCTGTATCACTATGCCTCCGTAGAACATCAGCAGGCACACTATGGCACATGCCGCGAAGGCTGCTCCTGCCGTTATGAACCATCCTCCGATGACGCTCAGCACTCCTGTCACGCGGAACACGGCGCTCTCGCGGCTCCATGCGCGGTCGGCAAGGCTTGAACCCATTGCCACCATGAATGTGACGTATGTCGTTGACAGAGGCAGTTTGTAGTTGGTGCCTATGGTGATGAGCATGGAAGCGAGCACCAGATTCACTGCGGCGCGTACGATGTCGAATGCAGCGCCTTCGCTCAGTTCAGCCTCGTTCTTGTTGAAACGGCTGTCTATCCATTGCTTCAGTCTCTGCGGAATGTAACGCTTTATCACTGAGTCGGCGTCCTGTGTGGCGCGTACTATGCTGCGTGCTGCGCGGCTCGAACCGAACATCTCGTCGCCCTCATCCTGACGTGAGAGGTCCACGCTGGTCTTTATCACGTTGTGGGCTTTCTTCGATGTCGCCATCGCTATTATCATCACAACACCCGCAGCTATGAGATATATGGGCGGAGTCTTTGCGCTTTCCATGAGCGATGTCATGAGGAAGGAGTCGGCTGACGCGCCGTTGGCGTTTGCCATGAAGTCGTTGTATGAGTCGAGTCCGGCAAGCGGCACTCCTATGAAGTTAACAAGGTCGTTGCCGGCGAATGCCATTGCGAGCGCGAACGTGCCCATGAGAACCACAAACTTGAATACGTTTACACGCATCAGATGTAGCACTTCCATGATGAGCGTGGAGCCTATGAATGTGTAGACGAGCAGCATCCGGGTGTTTTCCGTTATCCATTCGCGTATGCTTGCCTCAATGTAAGGCGACTTGCCGAGTCCCTGCAGGAAGATGAAGTAGGCGAGCGCGGTGAACGCTATGCCTCCGAATATGGCTATGGTGTAGCGGCTGTGCTTCTTATAATTGAACGTGAAGATGATTCGCGAAATCCATTGCACCACGATACCGAAGAAAAACGCTATCGCGACACTCACGAATATGGCGATGATTACGCTAAGAGCCTTGTCTGTGTTGAGCAGGTCTCCGTAGCCAAGCGAGCCGTCGCCTATCATCTTTATGGTGGCAAGCACAAACGTTCCGCCCAACAGCTCGAACACGAGCGACACGGTGGTGGAGGTAGGCATGCCCAGAGTGTTGAACATGTCGAGGATTATCACGTCCGTCACCATCACCGCAAGGAATATGGTCATCACCTCGTTGAACGATAGGTTGTTCGGACTCATGATGCCGTGACGTGCCACATCCATCATCCCCGACGACATGACAGCTCCTACTGCCACACCAAGCGATGCGATGACAAGCACCGTGCGGAATTTCGCAACCTTTGCTCCGACGGCACTGTTGAGGAAGTTCACGGCATCATTGCTGACGCCCACAAACAGGTCGAATACTGCCAGACACAGCAGAAAGACAACAATACATAGATAAACTGTTTCCATACAAATTTATAAAATTGTCACATATGTTTTTTCAATCCGCAAATTTATAGCCGTCATATTACAGTGTTTTTAAACACATGTTACAATTGTGTTACAAACACACCTTTCCTTTCACACTCTCTGACGCACCGTCAGACGAGCCGGAACACATGCGCCGCTTTTGCGGTTACGTCATATTTTTATTTAATGTTTGTGCTGTTTTTTCAGATAATTATTATTAATTTTGTGGCGGAATAATATGTTTTGAGCCATGGGACGGCAGATAGCCTGAGATAGTTATAGGAGCATGGCTTCATATGAAATGTTGATACACAATTGCAAGAAATGAGTAACGGACAATTGACTCATGTGCTCACAATGACGGTTGACAGACTTTCGGCACCGGAATCGCTGAAAGGCATATGTCATCATCATCGCGACGGAAGTCCTCTTCCTTCCGGTAAGGTGCTTGAAGAAATAATATCACTGGCGCGGGCAATACTGTTTCCCGGTTATTACGGTAATTCATCATTCGACTCAAAAACCATTCGTTATCATATAGGTGTGAACGTCGAGAAGCTGCACAGGCTGCTTTCCGACCAGATAGAGGCAGGACTTTGCTTCAGCGACTGTTGCAGCGAGGATGCTCCGGACGACAATACGGGGCTTTCGGAAAGGGCGGAAGAACTGTCGGCGGAACTCATCTCGCGTCTTCCTGAAATAAGAAGTGTACTCTCGACTGACGTCACTGCGGCATACTACGGTGACCCGGCGGCGGAGAACTGCGGCGAGGTCATCTCGTGCTATCCCATCATCAAGACTCTTGTGAACTATCGTCTGGCTCACGAGCTCTATCTGCTCGGGGTGCCGCTCATACCAAGGATTATCACCGAGATGGCTCATTCGGAGACCGGAATAGACATCCATCCCGCAGCATCCATTGGCAAATACTTCACAATAGACCATGGCACGGGAGTGGTGATAGGCGCGACATGCGTCATCGGAAACAATGTCAAGATATACCAAGGAGTGACGCTCGGCGCCAAGAGCTTCCCGCTCGACAGTATGGGAAACCCTATAAAGGGCATACCGCGCCATCCTATAATAGAGAACAACGTGGTGATTTATGCCAATGCCACAATCCTGGGACGTGTCACGATAGGCGAGGGCTGCGTGGTGGGAGCCAATGAATGGGTGACGGAAGACATGAAGCCCAACACTAAGATAGCAAGAACGCATGGGCAGGATGTGTAGCCGCAAGCACGTGGAATACACGGTGACACATCGCGGACAATAAGAAATGACTGAATATAACACAAAAAACAGATATGAACGAATTTGAACTCATAGCCAAGACATTTATGGGACTTGAGCCTGTTCTTGCAAAAGAACTGATACAGATGGGAGCCAACAATGTCAAGACAGGACGCCGCATGGTTTCGTTTACGGGCGACAAGGAAATGATGTACCGTGCGAATTTCCAGTTGCACACTGCCATACGGATTCTTAAACCCATAAGCCACTTCAAGGCACGTTCGGCAGATGACGTATATAATGAGGTGAAAAAAATAGACTGGAGCGGGATTATAGAAAAAGGAAAGACCTTTTCTGTCGATTCGGTAGTCTATTCGGAGGAGTTCAGAAACTCCAGATTCGTGACCTATAAGGTTAAGGATGCCATTGTAGACCAGTTCCGGGAGAACACCGGAACAAGACCGAATATTTCGGTGAGCAATCCGGATATACGCCTTAACATACATATTGCCGAGGACAACGCCACGCTCTCGCTCGACTCAAGCGGAGAATCCCTGCACCGCAGAGGCTACAGGCAGGAGTCTGTCGAGGCTCCTCTCAACGAGGTGCTTGCTGCCGGAATGATACTCATGACGGGCTGGCACGGTGAGTGCGATTTCATCGATCCGATGTGCGGATCGGGCACCCTGCTTGTTGAGGCTGCGCTTATCGCCCACAACATGAGCCCGGGCATATTCCGCAAGGAGTTTGCTTTTGAGAAGTGGAGCGACTTTGACAAGGAGCTGTTCGACAACATCTACAACGACGATTCGCAGGAACGGGAGTTCAAACATCACATCTACGGATACGACATCGACGTGAAGGCGGTAAACACAGCGCGTCTTAACGTGAGGGCGGCAGGCCTTACGGGCGACATAACTGTGGAAGAAGCCGACTTCGCTGATTTCAAAAAACCGGCAAACAAGAGCATCATCGTCACCAATCCGCCTTATGGAGAGCGCATCTCCACGCCCAATTTGCTTGCCACATACAGGATGATAGGCGAGCGGCTGAAGCATGAGTTCACCGACAATGAGGCGTGGGTGCTGAGCTATCGTGAGGAATGCTTCGACCAGATTGGTCTGAAACCGTCGATAAAGATTCCTGTATATAACGGCTCTTTGGAGTGTGAGTTCAGGAAATACACCATGTTCGGCGGCAGGATGAAGGAGTTCAGGTCAGAGGGCGGAGTAGTCAAGACCGATGAGGAAAAGAGACAGATGGCTGAGAAACACCGTTTCAAGAAAAACCGTGAGTTCAAGAAGCGCATCGATGAGGAGGAGGAGAACGAAGCCGCAGACATCCGTTCGTTCAAGTTCTATTCCATAGAGCGGATGAAGAACACGCCTGAACGCCGCAACGCCGGAAGAAACCGGGATGCCTCGGACGACTCTGACAGAAAACCGTCGCGCCGTGATTTCAGGAAGACGGAGCGCGGGGGAAAGCATTTCGGACGCGGAGGCAAGCGCGAGGAACGTGATTTTGGTAAATTCATAAAAAGGAGACCGGCAGATGAGGATTAAGTTTTCAACTTTATTATTGGTTATTTTCAGCATGTATTTTGGCAATGCGGGCGCACAGCTGAAGCAGTTTTCACTGGAGGATCTTAACTTTGGCGGCAACAACTATTACAATATGTCGCCGAAGAACAGGTACACAGCGTGGTGGGGAGAGACTCTTGTCCATAACGACTACGACAAGTGCAGTGCCGTCAATCCTAAGAATGCCGGCGAGAAACAGCTGTTCACGCTCGACGATATAAATAATGTGATAGAAAAGGAAGGACTCGGCAAGGACGGCAAGATACACAGTCTTTACAGCGCGCAGTTCCCTTATGCTGACAAGAACATAGTGATGCTCACCAACGGACACATGAGAGTGCTGGTTGACTGGAAGAAGAAGGAGGTGGCGGCATCCTATGTCAGCGGTCAGGGAATGCAGGCGGAAGAATGGAACGCAGTGTCCCGGACGCTCGCTTATGTCAAGGACGACAATCTGTTTGTTGTGGGCAAGGACGGCAAGACAGTGCAGCTTACGACCGACGGGTCGAGAGATATTGTGTACGGACAAAGTGTCCACCGCAACGAGTTCGGCATAAATAAAGGTCTGTTCTGGAGCAACGACGGACAGAGTCTGGCTTTCTACCGCATGGACCAGTCCATGGTGACAGACTATCCTCTTGTGAATATAGACACGCGCATAGCGACATTGGAGCCTGAGAAATATCCTATGGCTGGAGAGACAAGCCATGAGGTCACTGTCGGTGTCTACAGTCTGAAGACCGGAAAGACGGTTTATCTGAATGTGGGCGACCCGAAAGACAGATACTTCACAAACATCTCGTGGACCCCGGACGGCAGACAGATATATCTGATAGAAGTCAACCGCGACCAGACCGACGCAAGTCTCGACGCCTATGACGCACAGACAGGCAACAAGGTGAAGACATTATATCATGAGCATCATGACAAATACGTACACCCGGTCAATCCTGTCGCTTTCCTGCCATGGGACAGCAGCAAGTTCATACTTCAGAGCGAGCGCGACGGCTACAACCATCTTTACCTGTTGAGTACGCAGGGCGGCGAGCCGAAACAGCTTACAAGCGGCAAGTGGGTGGTGCTCGCACTGATGGGATTTGACGTGAAGAACAAGTCTGCCATAATCCTTTCTACGGAGTGCAGTCCCATTCAGAACAACATCTATTCGGTCAATGTGGCGACCGGAAAGCGCAGACTGCTTGATAACGGCAAGGGTTGTCATGCCAACAGCGGTGACGGTCACAGGCTCGCTTTGTCTCCTAAGGGCAGTCTGATAATAGATAATTACACCGAGCCTGACGTTCCGCGCAACATTGATATAATAGATACGAAGTCGGCAAAAAGAGTGAGCTACTTCGTTGCGGACGACCCTTGGAAGGGATATGCCGTGCCGCAGTTCACATCGGGAACGATAAAGGCAGCCGACGGAAACACCGATCTTTATTACCGTATGGTGAAACCTCACGACTTCGACCCGTCCAGGAAATATCCCACAGTGGTCTATGTCTATGGCGGACCTGGCGTAAGAAACGTAGAAGCCCGTTGGCATTTCTGGAGCCGCGGATGGGAAACCTACATGGCGCAAAAGGGTTACATCGTGTTCATTCTTGACAACCGTGGCTCGTCAGACCGCGGCCGTGACTTCGAGCAGGCGACATTCAGACATCTCGGTGTCGAGGAAATGAAAGACCAGATTTGCGGTGTCGGCTATCTCAAGACCCTTCCTTACGTCGATGCCGACCGCCTCGGTGTGCACGGATGGAGCTTCGGCGGATTCATGACCACATCTCTTATGACCACCTATCCTGACGTTTTCAAGGTGGGCGTGGCAGGCGGTCCGGTCATCGACTGGAAGTATTATGAGGTGATGTACGGTGAACGCTACATGGACACTCCGCAGACCAACCCCGACGGTTACAAGGAAAGCAGTCTGCTTTATAAGGCAAAGAACCTTAAAGGAAAACTGCAGATCATCACCGGAATGAACGATCCTGTGGTCGTTCCGCAGAACTGCCTGTCTTTCCTTCAGGCTTGCATAGCAGCCGGAACACAGCCCGACTTCTTCGTATATCCGGGTGAACCGCACAACATGCGAGGACGTCAGAGTGTTCATCTGCATGAGAGAGTAACCCAATATTTTGAGGATTACCTCAAATAAACGTGATAATGCGGCAGCCGGATGTCCTCTGTCTGCCGTTATGTGTTGTATTGATAAAACGTAAACAAATAGAGATAGCTTATGAATATTCTTTTGCTTGGAAGTGGAGGACGCGAGCATGCCCTTGCATGGAAAATCGCCCAGAGTGAGAAAGTGGACAGACTGTTTATCGCTCCCGGTAATGCCGGTACCGCCGGATGTGGAGAGAATGTTGACATAAAGGCAGACGACTTTGAGGCGTTGAAGGAATTTGCTGTCGCAAACAGCATCGGAATGGTTGTCGTCGGACCGGAGGACCCGTTGGTGAAAGGCATATATGATGATTTCAAGAACGACCCGCGCACATCTTCCATTCCCGTCATCGGACCGTCAAAGGCAGGTGCCGTGCTCGAGGGATCTAAGGATTTTGCCAAGGGTTTTATGCAAAGGCACGGCATACCGACCGCAAAATACCGCACGTTCACGGGTGAGACACTTGAGGAAGGACTCGCTTTTCTGGAAACGTTGAAAGCCCCTTATGTGCTGAAGGCTGACGGACTGTGCGCCGGAAAGGGCGTTCTCATCCTGCCGACACTTGATGAAGCCAGAAAGGAGCTGAAGGAAATGCTCGCCGGTATGTTCGGAAACGCTTCCGCAAGGGTAGTCATCGAGGAGTATCTCAGCGGCATAGAGTGCTCGGTCTTTGTACTTACAGACGGCAGGAACTACAAGATATTGCCGGAGGCAAAGGACTATAAGCGCATCGGAGAACACGACACCGGACTCAACACCGGTGGCATGGGAAGCGTGTCGCCCGTTCCTTTCGCCACTACGGAATGGATGTCGAAGGTGGAGAACCGCATCATCCGTCCTACTGTCGACGGACTTGCCGAGGAAGGAATAGACTATAAGGGATTCATCTTCTTCGGTCTCATAAACGTTGACGGTGACCCTTTGGTGATAGAATATAACTGCCGCATGGGCGACCCGGAGACAGAAAGCGTCATGCTGAGGCTGAAGAGCGACATTGTCGACCTGTTTGAAGGAGTGGCTGACGGCAGCCTCGACAAGAAGACAATTGAGTTTGACGAGCGTGCCGCAGTGTGTGTGATGCTTGTCAGCGGCGGCTATCCGCAGAAATATGAGAAAGGTTATGTCATTGAGGGTCTGGACAAGGTGAAGGACTCGGTGCTGTTCCATGCGGGTACACAGTTGAAAGACGGCAACGTCGTTACGAGCGGAGGACGTGTCATCGCAGTATGCTCTTACGGTCAGAACCGTGAGGAGGCGTTGGCGAAATCGTTTGAAGGGGCGCGTCTCGTCAATTTTACGGACAAATATTTCAGAAGAGACATCGGGCAGGATCTGTAAGCCCGGTGTCGCTGAACGCATGCCTGTGGCATAACAGGATAACAAACTCATAATATAATTTTGGCAAAAAAGAGAATACAGAACATAGTGGCTGAAAGCCGTTTCGCACTGCCTGTCACAGCGGTATATGCCTTACTGATGAGCATGGCGTGCGGACTGGCTGAGCGGAATCTTTGGATTCAGTTCGCAGTGTTGGCGGTGTCTTCCTACCTCATGGTGGAGCTGAACAACTCCAACGCCATCATCCGCGTATACAGCCGTATGGTCTCATGCTCGTACATCGTGCTTTTCCTGATGTCCGGACTTCTTGTGTCTCCTGTATCGTCGGTTCTGACACAGTTGTGTTTCATCGTGTTCTACATGTTCTTTTTTCATGCCTACCAGAACAAAAGTTCCATGGGGCTTGTGTTCTATGCCTTTCTTATGATAGGACTGGCAAGCACAATGTCTGTCCATGTGTTCTTTCTGGTCCCTCTGATGTGGATTCTGCTGTTCACAAATGTTCTTGCAGGCAACATACGCACATTCTTCGCATCAGTCATCGGACTTGTTTTCCCTTATTGGTTTCTTGCCAGTTATCACATATACACCGGAAATCCGGAGGCTCTTGCCGCCCATTTCCGCAAGCTGGCAGAATTCGGAAAGCTGTTCGACCATACCGTGCTGACTGACGGCAGAATCATGGTTCTTGCCATGCTTGCCCTGTTTATGGTCGTCGGTATCGTGCATTTCCACAGAAACAGCTATAAGGACAAGATACGCACCCGCATGATTTATGAGATATTTTCCATTACAGGCATATACGTGATTGCGCTGCTGGCGCTTCAGCCGAATCTTTACTCGGAGCTTACAGGCATCATGGTTGTCAACACCGCGCCCCTGATTGCCCATTACATCGTGTTCACCAACACCCGACTGACAAACGTCTCGTTTTTTGTCATAGTCCTTTCGATATTATTAATGACAATTTATGGTATATGGATGCCTTCATAGACTTCTTGATTAATTGGGGATATTGGGGCATGCTCATATCCGCCTTTCTTGCCGGAAGCATACTGCCCTTCAGCAGTGAGGCGGTCATGGTGGGACTGCTGGCAGCCGGATTGCAGCCCGGACCGCTTGTCGTTTACGGGACGATAGGCAATGTCGCCGGTTCCATAATGAATTACGGCATCGGCCGTCTGGGCAAGCTTTACTGGATAGAGCACTATCTGCATGTGAGCAAGGAGAGCCTGTCGCGCGCCGAGCGTTTCATGGCGGGGCGCGGGGCATGGGTCGGTTTCTTCGCTTTCATTCCCGTGCTTGGCGACGCCATAACCATAATGCTCGGACTGATGAGGGCCAACGTGCTCATTTCAGTAATAAGCATATCTGTCGGCAAGATGCTCAGATACGTGTTTCTCGCGTACGGAGTCGAACTAATATTTTGATGATGAAAAAATATAACATCCTTTTTTTGTTGGCAATACTGTCTGTGGCGGTCTCGTGCAGCGACCGTCGCGGACCTGACGCAGGCAAGCGTGTGATTACGGTAACTATAGAACCGTTGAGATATTTCACCGAACGCATAGCCGGAGACAGGTTTGATGTGGCGACCATGGTGCCTGAAGGAGGCAACCCGGAGACATACGAGCCTTCAGCCAGACAGATGGTGAACCTCTCGCGAAGTGTGCTGTATGTGAAGGTGGGGAGCATAGGTTTCGAGCGTACCTGGATGAAAAAGCTCGAGCAGAACGCACCCCACGCCATCGTTGTGGATTCTTCCGACGGCATATCACTGGTGAAGACAGAAAACGGAATAGCCGATCCGCACACATGGATGAGCACCGCCAATGCGCGCATAATTGCCGTAAACATATACAGGGCACTTGTGAGGATAGACAAGAAAGACAGTATCTATTTCAAGAAAAACCTCGATAGTCTTGTCGACTCTATCAATCGTGTGGACTCGGAGGTGAGGCGTCTGACGGAGAAAGCGTCGCACCGTACTTTCCTCATCTATCATCCCGTGCTCACGTATTACGCCCGCGACTTCGGACTTACGCAGATTCCGCTGGAGGAGGAGAACCGCGAGCCGAGCGCGCGACAGATGCAAAGTGTGATAAACAGGGCAAGGAACGGGCGTGCCAAGGTGTTTTTTGTGCAGAAGGAGTTCGCAAACGGAAATATATCGAGTGTTGCCGAAAGTACCGGGACGGTGATGGAGGAGATTGATCCGCTCGGATATGACTGGCAGAAGGAAATGGTAAAGGTAGCAAGATGTCTGAGATGAGAGAACGGTCTGTCATAGAGACTGACGGAATGTCGGTGGGATATGACGGCAGGGTGGTGCTGGACGATGTCAGCATAAGCGTGAAGGAACGCGACTTCCTCGGCATTGTAGGTCCCAACGGGTGCGGAAAGACAAGTCTGATAAAGGTGTTGCTCGGTCTGATGAGTCCGATGTCGGGGTCTGTGCGCTACATGCGCGACGGCAACACGGTGAAAAGCCTGTCGATGGGTTATCTGCCCCAATACACCAGTCTGGACAGGAAGTTCCCCGTCTCCGTGCACGACGTGGTGCTGTCAGGACTGAAGCCCTCGCTGCGTCCGTATGCCTCATACGCCGGACGGCAGCAGGAGAGGGTGCGGGAGGTGCTGCACACGCTGGAGATAGACCATCTTCAGCACCGTCATATAGGTGAGCTGAGCGGAGGACAGCTGCAAAGGGCGCTCCTCGCACGTGCAATCGTGTCCGGTCCGGAAGTGCTTGTGCTTGACGAGCCTAACACTTATATAGACCGGCATTTCCAGACCCAGCTTTACGCGATGCTGTCGCGTATCAACGAAAGCTGTGCTGTCGTCATTGTAAGTCACGATATCGACTCGGTGTTGAATAACTCGAAGCATGTCGCCATTGTCAACCGCTCGGTGCGCCTGTGCCCGGCTGCTGATGTGACGGAGGAGGATATAGCCGGGAGCATGCGCTGTTAGCCGTTGCCGCACCGCAACTCACTGAGCGTGATTCCTGCGTTGACAGCAGAGGCATGTGTGTCAACGGATGCATAAGAAAAGGCAAGGACATTGTTCCGGAACCGTTGCCGGAAGACATTCGGAAGCCGTCCGCCGCTTTTGTATGTGCAGTTTTTTATTTTTACGGGAGCCGTCAGCAGCGTCAGAACCGCGTTGCATGAACAGGCATCCGTACATGGCGCGAAGTAAAAAATTTTGACATTATTTTTCTGCAAAATAGAAACGTTGGGGCGGGCAACTCTGTGATGTCCGCACGTTTTCCCGCGTTCTTGTTCCGGCTTACCCCGTATCCTATCCCGAAATTTACATCACAGTCTCCCCGTTTCCGCCTTTTCGCAGCCTCGTTTTCCCATTTTCAGATACTTCCAAGAGCCTTCTCCGGTTACGGAAAAGCCCGTCTCATGTCCCCGTAAAGCCTCTTCCGTCTGCCCGAAAAGCCTTTCCTGCATTGCGGAAAAGCCCGTTCCGCGTGCGGATGAAGACATCCTGCGAACGCCAAAAGCGTAATGTTCTGATATCCAACACTTTCTGTTTTTGTGTCAAAAACTCCATATTCTCAGACAGACTGCGTCCCGCTGCGTTCCACGCGAATCTCAGCGACTTCACGTTGTTCCAATCCCCGTATTTCATCCACCCTTTCTCCCCATCTCACCTTCCCACTCTCTCCCCATCCCACCTTCTCCCTTTCTCTCCCTCCCACCTTCCCACTTTCTCTCCATTCCCACCTTCTCATACACTTCATAATGGCATGCCGTGTTCATTAAATTATATTAATGCACATATATTAAAGTTTCTTTGTCATATAAAAATGTTATCTTTGCATTCATAATTCAAAATTTATGAGGGTATGCCGACAGGCATATCGTATCATGAATAGCTTCAAAGCCGTACAACTTGAAAGCATTTCATGTGTCCAGTCTCGTTTTTTCATGTGATTTAAAGAATGTATAACACATATCTAAATTATAAATGAAAAATTATAGGTTAGTGAACAATACGCTCGGATGGCTGACTTTTTTGATTGCAGCTTTTGTGTACGGTTCCACAATTGAGCCGACAGCCAGCTTCTGGGACTGTCCGGAATTTATCACTACAGGTTATAAATTAGAGGTCGGTCACCCGCCCGGAGCACCGTTTTTCATGCTGACTGCAAACCTGTTCTCGCAGTTTGCGAGCGACCCTTCGCAGGTTGCGAGAATGGTGAACACGATGAGCGCGCTCCTGAGTGCTACGACCATACTGTTCCTTTTCTGGACTATAACGCATCTCACCCGCAAGCTCATACTTAAAGACTGGAGCCAGCTGACAACTGCAAAGCTTGTAGCCATACAGGCATCCGGACTTGTCGGCGCGCTCATCTATACATTCAGCGACACTTTCTGGTTCTCCGCGGTGGAGGGCGAGGTGTACGCTTACTCTTCCGCTTTCACCGCTGTGGTGTTCTGGCTTATACTCAAGTGGGAAGACCATGCGGACGAACCGCACAGCGACCGCTGGCTTGTGCTCATAGCATACATGACAGGTCTCTCCATCGGTGTGCACCTTCTCAATCTGCTCTGCATACCCGCCATTGTGTTGGTTTACTGCTACCGCCGTTTCCCGGACATCGAACTCAAAGGCTCGCTTGTCGCGCTCGTCATCTCGTTTGTCATCGTTGCGGCTGTGCTTTACGGCGTTGTCCCGGGCATCGTGACTGTAGGCGGATGGTTCGAACTTCTTTTTGTCAATGTGCTCGGATGTCCGTTCAATACCGGAGAGATAATCTATATATTGCTGCTCGTGGCAACTGTCATCTGGGCAATATATGAGACGTATGTCGGAAGAAACCTCAGAAGGCAGAACATAGCGTTCGTCCTGTCCGTAGGCATGCTCGGCATACCTTTCTACGGGTACGGATGGTCGGCTGCAGTGATAGGTGCTGTGGTGCTTGCAGTGCTTTACTACGTGCTGGGACGTACGCGGAAAGTGGAGAAGAAACTCGTGCCTTATGTCACGGCGCGTGCCAAGAACACCGTATTGCTGTGTCTGCTGATGCTGATGATAGGCTATTCAAGCTATGCCGTGATAGTGATACGCTCTTCAGCCAACCCTCCGATGGACCAGAACTCTCCTGAGGACATCTTCACGCTGGGCAGCTATCTCAGCCGCGACCAGTATGGCGACAGTCCGCTGTTGTACGGTCAGGCATACACGTCAAAGTTCGAGTACGACATAAAGGGAGGCATGTGCGAAGTGCGTACGAAAGAGGGCGCGCCCATATGGCAGCGTAAGGAGAAGGTGGACAGTACGGAGAAGGACTCCTACTTCGTGGTGGCTCACAAGAACAAGCTCGTATATGCGCAGAATATGTTGTTCCCGCGCATGCACAGTTCGGACCATGCGGCTGCGTATGAGAGCTGGATGGGCGGCGTGGACGGTACGGAAGTGCCTTACGACATGTGCGGAGAACCGGTTACGGTGAAGATTCCGTCGCAGTGGGACAACATACGTTTCTTCCTTTCATACCAGTGCAACTTCATGTACTGGAGGTATTTCATGTGGAACTTCGCAGGCCGTCAGAACGACATACAGGGTAACGGCGAGCCCGAGCACGGCAACTGGATAACCGGCTTCCCGTTCATAGACAATCTGATGCTTGGTGACCAGAGCAAGCTGCCGGACGAGCTCCAGAACAACAAAGGACATAACGTGTTCTATTGCATGCCGCTCCTGCTTGGTCTGCTTGGTCTGTTCTGGCAGGCGTGGAGAGGCCGTCGCGGAATACGGCAGTTCTGGGTTGTCTTCTTCCTTTTCTTCATGACAGGACTCGCGATAGTCATTTATCTTAACCAGACACCGCAGCAGCCCCGTGAGCGCGACTATGCATATGCCGGTTCTTTCTATGCGTTTGCCATCTGGTGTGGCATGGGTGTGGCTGCAATCATTGATTATCTGAAGAAGAAAATCAAAGGTCACGAGCTCGTCATCGCCTCCATCGCCGGTGTGGTGTGCCTGTTTGTCCCCATACAGATGGCAAGCCAGACTTGGGACGACCACGACCGCAGCGGACGATATACATGCCGTGACTTCGGACAGAACTATCTGATGACGCTTCAGGACAAGGGCAATCCGATTATATTCACAAACGGTGACAACGACACCTTCCCTCTGTGGTATAATCAGGAGGTTGAGGGCGTGCGCACGGACACTCGTGTTTGCAACCTCAGCTACCTGCAGACTGACTGGTATATCGACCAGATGAAACGTCCGGCATACGATTCTCCTCCTGTTCCTATAACATGGCCGCGCATCGACTACTGCTCTGGAACGAACGAGCTTGTGGAGATTCATCCTTATGTAAAGCAGGACATAATGGAATACTACAAACAGAATCCGGAACAGGCAAGGGCGCAGTTCGGAGACGACCCGTTCGATGTGAAGAACATTATGAAATATTGGGTACGCTCGAAAGACAAGGACATGCGCATCATTCCTACCGATACGGTCTATGTGAAGATAGACAAGGAGGCTGTGAGGAAGAGCGGCATGCTCATGGCGGGCGACTCCATACCCGACAAGATGGTCATATCGCTTGCAGGAAAGCGCGGACTCGGCAAGGAAAGCCTTATGATGCTGGAGATGATCGCGCAGTGTAACTGGACTCGTCCGTTATACATCGCGACGACAGTAGCGGAGAAATACTACATGAATCTCGGCGACAACTTTGTGCAGGAGGGTCTGGCTTACCGCATCACTCCGTTCACAACGAAGAATCCGGGCATGAAGAACATCGACACGGAGAAGATGTACAATAACCTCATGAACCGTTACAAGTGGGGCGGACTGGAGAAACCGGGACTCTATCTCGACGAGACCGTAATGCGTATGTGCTACACTCACCGCCACCTGTTTGCCATACTTGCCCTCGCGCTCGTGGAAGAGAACAAGAAGGACAAGGCTGTTGAGGTGCTCGACAAGTGTCAGAAGGTGATACCCGACTATAATGTGCCCGTCACGTTTATGTCTGCCGGAGCTGATATGGCGCAGGCTTACGCGCTTGCCGGACAGAAAGCCAAGGCGGCGAAACTGCTTGACGCGGTGTGGAAGAATGCCGAACAGTATGCCGTATGGTATCTGTCGCTCAACGGCTCGCGCTTCACTCAGGCGCAGAACGACTTCCTGCGGCAGGTTGTAATGTTGAAGAGCACTGCCGAACAGACTGCTCTGGTAGACGCCAAACTTGCCGAAAAGCGCATGCAGAGGCTTAATGCTCTCTATGCGACATACATCAGCAAGGGTGGGGTGGAACTGAAATAAACCCTCCGGATTTATGATCATAGAACAGCCTGCACAGTGGTTACGCTGGTTATATCCGAGAGCTCTATGGAGAATGGACAGGAAGGAGAGAGCCGTCTATCTGACGTTCGACGACGGACCGATACCGGAATCCACTCCTTTCATTCTCAGAACTCTGGACGAGTATGGCGCGCGTGCCACGTTCTTCATGGTAGGCGACAACGTGAGGAAATATCCGGAGTTGTATGACAGTATTGTGGCTGCCGGCCATCAGGTTGGCAACCACACTTTCCATCACCTTGGCGGATTCAAGCATTTTGCCGCAACCTACATCAAGGACACCAATGCTGCCAACGAACTTATAAAAGCCCGGTACTTCAGACCGCCGCACGGGTGCATGAGCTATGCGCAATATCTGTGGCTCAGACGTAAATACCGGATTGTGATGTGGGACCTCGTCACGCGCGACTATTCAAAATGGATGACGGCGGATGATGTGGTTGAGAATGTCAGACGCTATGCGCGCAACGGTTCAATAATAACATTCCACGATTCGTTGAAGAGCATAGACAAACTTCATTTCGCACTGCCACAGGCACTACAGTGGCTGAAGGATCAGGGATATGAATTCAGAATATTCGAATGAGGCAAGGCTTTCGGGGCTTGCCTCATTCGTTTTTTATTTATGTGTATTGTTTTCTCGCCGCACTGTTAGGGTGTGGACGGTCTCTGTATGTCTGCGCATGGTAATTCCATTTCGCCAAAGTGCAGCATGGCGTTGAACAGTCTTATCTTCCTGTAGGTCCATATCTTTTCCACAGGAATGTCATGTTCTGTCAGTATTCCGTTGTCAAGCAGTTCGGCGCGGCGTGTTCCTTTCAGCAGCGGACGGGTAGGGGTGTGCCATTGTCTGCCGTCCCAAAGGGCTATGTTGGCAATGGATGTATCTGTAAGCAGTCCGTTGCGTACTATCAGAATGTCGTCCGCCTCTCCGCGTCTGGTGAAAAGTGAGTCCAGTGCGGAGCGGTCTGCGTATTTGTAGCTGTATTCCATTGAATCGCATTCCACTGGTTTTAAGGTCTTGACACTGCGTATGTGATACGGGAAATATTCTATGTTCTGAATGTCGGCACCGTAGGTCACACGACACCGTATGCGACCGTTGCCGCATCCGGTGTTGCGGATGTGCTCTCCCAGATTCAGTCGCGGCATCTGTCCGAAGAAATGTCTTCTTGTCGAGTCGACGCGCTGCTGGTGGCGCGGAAGGTTCAATATCTGCCCGTCTTCTATGCATATGGTTTCAATAAATCGGCACATATACTTTCTGTTTCATTTCTTCATATTCACTCCGTACATTGCTTTGGAATGTTATTCCGCCTCCGCTTTTGAAAATCATTCTGCCTTTGCCGTCCTGTTCGATAAAGCGTATCAGCACCGCGCTGTCAAGGTCGTCTCCGTCAAAATATCCCATGACTCCTGTGTAAAAACCTCTGTTGTAGTTTTCTGCCTGGTGTATTATGTCAACCGTTTTCTTCTTGGGCGCTCCGGATATTGAACCAGCCGGGAGCATCCGGAAGATGATGTCGCCGAGCAGTTGTCTGTAGTCTGACGCCAGCCGACCGCGTATTTCTGAGCTCATCTGCCACAAGGCGCCCCTGTTTGTAGTCAGTTTTTCCAAGTACATGAAGCGTGTCACGGTCACTTCTGTCGCTGATTGGCTGAGGTCGTTGCGTATCAAATCGGTGATTGTGGCGTGCTCCGCTCTTTCCTTGACATCGTTAATAAGCCTTTCACGGGCACAGGGAATGGCGGCGTCAATTGTTCCTTTCATGGGATAGGAATATATTAATCCGTCGTGTATGCGGACAAACGTCTCAGGCGAGAATACCGTAAACCGGTCTTTCAACCATAATTTGTATCGTGCCTCCGCGAAGCTGAATATCTGTTCCAAAGACATGTTTGTCCTCACAGGCGTGGCGCAGGTAAGGTTAGCCAGAAAGGAGTTGCCTGCGAGGATGTTGCTTCGCACTTTGTCGAATGATTCTTTGTACGTGTCGAATGATTCGGGATAAGTTTCCCACTCAATCTTTCCCGGCATTTCGTCCGGCTTTTGTCTGCTGATGTGGGAGTGTCCTGGGAAGACGAACTGTAGCTCGTTTGCAGGTAAATCATCGGTTCTTTCCACAAGACAACGTTCTGTTCCGAAGTCTGTAAGGAAGAAAAAGGGAGTCCTTTCTTTACCTAATGAGTTCATTCTCTTTATTGCCTGTTCCTTGTCGATGAATAATCTTTCTATGTTGTTCATTGTGTTGCATGTTTTTGTATTCCGTCTCTTGTCGGTCAGGATGTGTGTCTCTTATAGTCCGGATGTGTGTTTGTGTGTGTTGTTCGCATATGTTTTCCGGTATGGACAGTCCTTTCGTGTCCTGAGCATATATCATTGCGAGTTCTTCAAAATGTGACTGCGTTAATGTATAACATAAAGCCATTGTGTCGGATTATATTGAGACGGCATTACATTTTTTATTAATCAGTGCTACCGGTTATGTGTGTTGGAGCAAAGGTAACTACTTTTTTATTCTCACGCAAGTATCTTACGGGTAATCATGAAATGTGTATGATGTGGATATGGAACGTTGTTTCCTTATATGAAATTTCCGGTACAGGCAAAAGCTAACGGGCTGGCGCACTCTTATCAGGATTGTTACAAATCAGGCAAAAAGTCTTTGTCTGTTCTTCTTTCTTTCAGTAGTTCTGGTTGTACGGCTTATTTTCTTAGTCATGAGAGATGAATGTATGAATTTAAAATTATATATTTGCAAATATAATTATATGATAATGACACATGCGTAGTCTGTATAACATGCACTGTTATCGTATAAGGCATGGCATGGAATGTGGAGATTCAATATGTGGTATTTACCTCGAAGATAAAACGCAGCGGTCATTTCAGGATGTGGAACTATAAACCTTGTATGATATGGCAAATCTTTTAGATGAAGTAACCGGTCCGGTTAATGATAACGGACGGGATGTAAGGGTGATCGACCGTCAGTTGCCGGTTGAGATAGGATTCGGCTCAACGCTCTTTGAAATCGCATTGTGGACGGTAATACCATGCCTTGTATTATTGTATGTTTTCCTTTTTGGCGACACACTTGAAAATCCTTCGCTGTTCGCGTTGCTCGGTTGTGTCATCGGCATACTGCCGGGTGTGATATTCATTTTTATGAAAATATCCGCACATAACTATTTCCAGCAGCTGGAACAGCGTATTCAGGCGGAGGCTTCGAACATTGACAACTATCTCGAACAACGCGTACAGATTCTGCAAAATGTAGTCGGACTTGTTGAAAAGGCAATCAGTCTGGACAAGGAAGTCATGACTACGGTGGCTGCGTTGCGTGGCGGAAAAGTGAATGGAACGAACCGGGAGGCGGTTAGCCGTCAGACGGATATGGTTTTCGGACGTCTGTTCCCGCAGGTGGAGGCTTATCCTGAGCTGAAGGCGCATAACGCAATAGCTGACGCAATGCAGCAGAACAGTTATCTTCAGCGTGAGATAACTGCGGCGCGTACCGTGTACAACAGCCGTGTCACACAGTGGAATAATGACATCTTCTGTTGGCCTACCAAAATGATAGTGGCAGCCCGTCAGGGTTACACAACGCGCATCCCGTTCACTGTCTCTGCCGATATACGCGAGAGAGCCAGAGATAAATTCTTCTAAAGATTACATATATGGATAATGACATATATGACCCTTTGGCAGAATACAAGAATGTGTTCCGCGACCGCTTCAGGCGTATTGCGATGCAGACATTTGACGAATTGGCGCAAGAGGCTGATGTGGATGTCGCGGCAAACCGTATTACTTGCAGTAAGATATATAACAGGAATGTAGACCTTTCATTCTTGAATTCAGACATAAATAGCTGGAAGGTCCGGAGTTTTGTGTTGATTATAGCGGCAGTGGCGGGTGTTGTAGGCTTTTTCAGTTTATATGATGAGCTTGACAGACTTGGCAAAGGACTGATTGTTCTGGCGACGATTGTGGATGTGGCTTTTCTTTTTACTAAGGTTTATCCAAAGCTGAGGAATCTGAAAACAGAAAGAGAAAGCCTTTGTGGGGAAATAGACGTATTCACAAATGAGGCGTGGAAGCAGATGGAACCGCTTAACCGTTTGTACGACTGGGATATGATGACGCGCATAATGAGCAAAACCATTCCTCAGTTAGAGTTTGACCCGTATTTCACGGCACAACGTCTTGCAGATATGAGGGAGGTGTATGATTGGAACGAATCGTTCAATGCGGAGCGTTCAGTGATATATTGTCATTCCGGTCTAATCAATGGTAATCCGTTTGTTCTGTGCAGGACGAGAATGATGAAGATGGGTACCAAAACATATAAAGGTTCTAAGACAATACACTGGACAACACGTGAGCGCGATTCAGAAGGTAAATATCGTACTGTAAGACATTCTGAGACTCTTACCGCTACCGTAACTGCTCCATATCCGGAATATTACGAGAGAACACGTCTTTTCTACTGTAATACGGCTGCTCCTGACTTGATATTCCACAGAAGACATAGTGGATTGGCAGGAAAGGAAGACTCTTTGTCCTTTAAAATGAGAAGAGCCTTGCTCCGCAATAAAGCCCGCAGGCTAAGTAATACAGACTATGCTATGATGACAAATGAAGAGTTTGAAGTCGCTTTTGATACCAGCGACCGCAACAATAACCAGCAGTTTGCTCTTTTGTTTACTCCTCTCGCTCAGGAAAACATGCTTAGATTGCTTAAAGATGATGTTTTCGGATACGGCGATGATTTCGATTTCGATAAGCAGGAAATGATTAATACCATCACCCCGGAGCATATTCAGGAACTTGAACTGGACATGGATCCTGAACAATTTCGCACTTATGAATTTGAAAAAGCGAAAAGACTCTTTTGCTCTATCAGTGAGAAACACTTCCGGGCAATATATTTCAGTATTGCTCCGCTGCTTTGTGTGCCGATGTATCAGCAGATACGTCCCAGACAGGAGATTTACGGACGTGACACGGAACGGCACAGTTCGTTCTGGGAACATGAGGCATTAGCCAATTATTGGGGACAGGAACATTTCGCTCATCCAAGATGTGTGACAGACTGTATTCTTAAAACGGAACGGGGGCACACCGTCAATGACAGCTCCACTTTGACTGTTCACGCATACGGGTACAGTTCTATAGAACGGGTGACATATGTAAAACGTTATGGCGGAGACGGACGTTACCATAATGTCCCGGTGTATTGGGATGAGTATCTTCCGGTTGAAGGGTTGGGGAAAATATATATAAAGGAAGATAATGACATTGAGATTGACAGCATTACTCATAAGGAACGTGCTGCTCATATAGACAATGTGTTGGCAGAATCGGGTTTAAAGCTGTATAGAAGACACATCGCATCGAAACTGTGAAACAGTACTCATGTATGCGGCTGTCGCACAAATCAAATTATGAGATTGTCATAGTCTGAACCTGTGTTTCTTGCGTGCCTTCTGCGGTATTGCCTCTCCGGGGAAGCCTTGTATGCCAGACCCTCCGCGAGCCTTGCTGCGGTATTGTGCCCATCGGTTTCTTATGCTCTCCACATAACCTGCCGTTTCCTGTCCGCGCATGTATCCGTATTTCACCACAGGGTCGTTGTAATATTCCGGATAGCTCAGTTTCAGGACGAACTCCGACACGTCTCTCCATGAGTGAGGGTTTCTTCCGTGTTTTTTTGTCAATGCCATCGCGTCACGGATATGGAAGAAACCGCCATTGTAACTTGCCAGAATGAATGAGCAACGTTCGTTTCGGTCTCTTATGTCAAGAAACTTTCCGTTAAGTGTCTTGATGTAGCGTGCTGCTGCGGCAATGTTTTCTTCAGGGTCAAATATATTCGCCCTTGACAGACCAATCATGTCTGCGGTTGCCGGCATTATCTGCATCAGACCACATGCGCCTGCCCACGAGCGCGCATTCGGGTCGAATGTTGATTCCTGATAGCACTGTGCGGCGAGCAGCCTCCAGTCCCATCGTGTCAGTGGGGCGTATTTTTGGAACAGGTGGTCGTATTCTGATATTATGCCAGCCGAGGCGTTCAGCATTGGAGAATAAGTGTGTCGGCGTATGCTTTGGGGCGAATACATGAATGCCTCCTCCTTCTTTATCTGTGCGAGCAGTTGCGGTCTGTACCACCGGTTCAATGAGTCAGACAGTTCCTTGTTGCCCTCACTTACCGCCCACGAAGTGCTGTCAGTCCCGTATCCGCAATAGTTCAGCCCTTTTGTTTTACGTGACATCTGATACACAATGATGTCTCCTTCGCCCTCTTCAAGCCTTGTCAGCATTTCGGCAGTGTCTCGGCAAAGCTCCACACGCAGGGATACACCAATGTCGTGTGCGAATTTCTCGCACAGCAGATATTGTGTTCCCATACCTCGTCCGCGATAGTCAAAATACGTGTCAGGACCGCTCATTGTCAGCATTATCATTTCACCGTTGCTCTGAAGGTCGCTTATCGTGAAATGATTCTCAAAGTCTGCGCTGTCTTCATCTGCCGTGCTGCCCCATGGAGTGACCTCTATGGATTTCTTGTTGTCGCTGCAGCTCAAAGCCAGCAATACCGAAAATAATATGTATAAAAATTTCAATTGCATGTAAATGGTGCACAAATGTACTACATTTCTTGCGTAATTCCTTGAAAAACGGTATTTTTGTCATTATCTTTTTAATATATTTGATATTATGTTACGAATTGCCGTGCAATCAAAGGGTCGTCTCTTCGACGACACCATGAATCTGCTTGCAGAAGCTGACATCAAGGTCCGCACAAGCAAGCGCACATTGTTAGTACAGTCTGTGAATTTCCCGATAGAGGTGCTGTATCTGCGAGACGACGACATTCCACAGAGTGTTGCAAGCGGTGTTGCCGATGTCGGCATAGTGGGAGAGAACGAGTTTTTAGAAAGGGAAGAGAACGTTCAGATCATATCCAGACTTGGATTCAGCAAGTGCCGGTTGTCTCTTGCCATCCCGAAAGAATACAAATATACAGGTCTTGAGTGGTTCAACGGCAGACGGATTGCAACGTCTTATCCGAATATTCTGGATAAATTCCTTAAGAAGAACGGCATAACGGCAGAGATACACGTCATAACCGGAAGTGTGGAGATATGCCCCGGCATAGGGCTTGCCGACGGAATCTTTGACATTGTAAGCTCAGGCAGCACACTTATAAGCAACAATCTCAGAGAGGTGGAGGTTGTGATGGAGAGTGAGGCTCTGCTGATAGGAAACTGGAATATGGACGATGACAAGCATGCCATACTCAATGAGATGCTGTTCCGTATTGAGGCTGTGCGCTCGGCAACAGACAAGAAATATGTCATGATGAACGCTCCTAAAGATAGAGTCAGCGACATAACAGCTGTATTGCCGGGAATAAAAAGTCCTACAATAATACCGCTCGCTGATGAGAACTGGTGCTCCATACATACAGTGCTTGACGAAAAACGTTTCTGGGAAATTATCGGACGGCTTAAAGAACTCGGTGCTCAGGGAATACTTGTGACACCCATTGAGAAGATGATTCTGTTATGAGAATAGTGAGATATCCCGAACGTGAGGTCTGGAAAAAGATACTTGAAAGACCTCATACAGACATTTCCGCGTTGAATGGCGTTGTGGACGGCATTCTGGAAGATGTGCGTAATAACGGTGATGAGGCTGTACTCAGGTGTGAGATGCGCTTCGACGGAGTGTCATTGCAGTCTTTGGCTGTGACCGACGGTGAGATAGAGAATGCCGTCAGAAGTGTTGATGCCGAGCTGAAAGAGGCTATAGAGCTCGCCCATTCGAACATCGGGAAATTCCATATGGCGCAGCGCACGACAGAGCATAAGGTGGAGACGATGCCTGGAGTGAGTTGCTGGCAGAAGAGTGTAGCCATACAAAAGGTGGGACTGTACGTCCCCGGTGGGACGGCTCCTCTTTTTTCCACCGTTCTGATGCTTGCCACACCGGCAAGGATTGCCGGATGTGATGACATCGTTCTGTGTACTCCGCCTGACAAAAACGGCAATGTCAATCCCGCCATTCTTGTGGCGGCAAAGACTGCCGGAGTGGATAAGATATATAAGATAGGTGGAGTCCAGGCTATCGGAGCGATGGCATACGGTACTGAAACTGTGCCGAAGGTATATAAGATATTCGGTCCGGGAAACCGTTATGTAATGGCAGCGAAGCAGCGGGTGAGCCTCGACGGTGTGGCGATAGACATGCCTGCGGGTCCTTCGGAGGTATGTGTTGTAGCCGACGAGACAAGCAACGTGGAGTTTGTAGCAGCCGATTTGCTGTCGCAGGCAGAACACGGCACAGACTCGCAGGTGCTGCTCATAAGTACGTCGGAGTCTGTGGCAGTTCGGGTAAGTGAGGAAATCGACCGGCAGCTTGCTGTCTTGCCGCGTCGCGACATTGCCGCCCGTTCGCTCGAAAACAGTCTTTGCATAATAGCACACGACGGCAGTGAGGCTATGGAGATAAGCAATGCCTATGCTCCCGAACATCTTGTCATTGCCACGGAAGACTATGACGTGCTTGCCGATAAAGTGGTCAACGCCGGAAGTGTTTTCCTTGGTAAATACGCATGCGAGAGTGCAGGAGACTATGCGAGCGGCACCAACCATACATTGCCTACCCATGGTTATGCCATGGCTTACAACGGACTGAACCTTGACAGTTACATACGCAAGATAACATTCCAGCACATCACGCCTGAAGGAGTTATGTCTATAGGACGTGCCGTGGAGGTAATGGCAGAAAATGAACAGCTTGAGGCGCATAAGAACGCAATGACAGTGCGCTTGAGAAATATTGGAATAAAATGAGAAAATTAGAAGAACTGTTACGAGACAATATCCTCAGACTGTCGCCATACAGTTGTGCCAGAAACGAATATAGCGGGCATTCGGCTACCGTGTTGCTCGATGCCAACGAGAATCCGTACAACAATCCGTACAACCGTTACCCCGATCCGCTGCAGCAGGAACTGAAAAACGTGATGGCGAAGCTGAAGGGTGTGTCGCCGGAACAGATATGTTTCGGCAATGGAAGCGACGAGATTATTGACTTGTTGTTCCGTTGCTTCTGCCGTCCGGGCGTAGACAATGTGGTAGCAATAGAACCTACTTACGGCATGTACAGGGTGTGTGCCGACATCAATGATGTGGAGTATCGCCCTGTGAGACTCGACGATAATTTCCAGCTTGACGCAGACGGACTGCTCAATGCGTGCGATGCGAACACAAAGCTGATATGGATTTGCTCCCCCAACAATCCTACCGGAAACCTGATTGACAGCGGAATGATAGAGAAGGTGGTCAGTGCGTTCGACGGAATCGTGGTTATCGATGAGGCGTACACGGATTTCTCACGGTCGGTGCCTTTCAGACTCAAGCTTGCAAAGTTTCCCAATATCGTCGTTCTAAACACCATGAGCAAGGCTTGGGGTTGCGCCGGAATACGGCTCGGAATGGCTTTCGCGCAGAAGGAAATAATAGATATATTTAATAAGGTGAAATATCCTTATAACATAAATGTGCTTACCCAGAGGTATGCCATGGATGCTCTGAAGGACTCGTTCAGGGTGGAGAAGTGGATAAATACCATTGTGGAGGAGCGCGGCAGGATGGTTGCCGCTTTCCGGGCGTTGCCTGTATGCCGGAAGATATATCCCACAGACGCAAACTTCTTCCTTGCTAAGATGGATGACGCGCAGGCAATATACGACTATCTTGTGAGGAAAGGGATTATCGTCCGCAACCGTACCAATGTGTGCATGTGCGAGAACTGTCTGCGCGTTACGATAGGGACAAAAAGCGAAAACAACGAGCTGCTTGCCGCGTTGAGGCAATATTGACGTTGTATAGAAACAAGCAAGATGTATGATTTCATCCTTGTTCCGTTCTTATGTCATCATATTGGCATTATGCTTTTTCCGATACGTGACAGTATGCAATATGTGAAAACGTTAAGTGAAATGACGGAGGCAGTAAGAAACACGGATGAAGTCTGTTGGCAGATTCGGAATAATGAACAGCCGTCACAGAGCGATTGTCCGGTCTTTATTCCGGATGCTGTCAGTAGATAAAGAAATCCCGGCATACCTTTAAGGATGTGCCGGGATTAACATATAGATTTGCTTTACAGTACTTAATTATTCAGCTTTCTCTGCGTTGTCCTCTGTCTTTTCGGCGATTTCTGCCACGGGAGCGGCTTCTTCCTCCTTGTTCTCAACAGGAGCATTCTCTGCGACAACCTTTACAGGCACCTTAACCTCAACCTCCTTGTGGAAGTGGACTACAGCCTCATAGTCGCCTACGCTCTTTATGTCGCGCATTGTTATAATCTTGCGGTCTATATCGAAGCCCTGTTTCTTCAGTTCCTCGGCAACGATGTTGGTGTTTACAGAACCGTAGGTCACACCGGTTGCGCTGACCTTGGCAGCGATGACAAGCGATACATTGTTGAGTGCCTCAGCCTTCTTCTCAGCCTCAGCCTTTATTGCAGCAAGTTTGTGAGCCTGCTGTTTCAGGTTCTCGGCAAGCACTTTCTTTGCAGACTCAGATGCGATAACAGCCTTTCCTGTCGGGATGAGGTAGTTGCGTCCGTATCCGCTTTTTACGTTTACAATATCATTCTTGTAGCCTAAGCCTATTATATCTTCTTTCAGTATTATTTCCATATTGTCGTTCCTCCTTTTTTATTTCATCAAATCGGTTACATATGGAAGCAAGGCTATCTGGCGTGCGCGCTTGATTGCCTGTGCCACGCGACGCTGATATTTCAGTGAAGTACCGGTAATGCGACGCGGAAGGATTTTGCCCTGCTCGTTCAAGAACTTCTTGAGGAACTCGGGATCCTTATAGTCGATATACTTGATACCGCTTTTCTTGAAACGGCAATACTTTTTCTTTCTTGTGTCCACTGAGGGTGGAGTCAAATAACGTATTTCTGATTCTACTGCTGCCATAAATTAAGCCTCCTCTTTTTTAGCGTATTTGTTACGTCTCTTCTCAGCGTACTGCGCAGCGTACTTGTCGAGTTTGACTGTTATGAAACGGATTACTTTCTCGTCGCGGCGGAAGCCGGTCTCAAGAGTCTTAACGATAGTCGGCTCTGCCTTGAACTCAAGCAGGCAGTAAAAACCCGTTGATTTCTTCTGGATAGCATAAGCCATTTTTTTCAATCCCCAGGTTTCCTCATTCAGAATTTCCGCACCGTTCTCGGTGAGAAGATTCTTGAATTTAGCAACCGCTTCCTTCATCTGGTCATCAGACAAAACGGGAGTCAAAATGAAAACGGTTTCGTATTGATTCATATTAAAAAATAAATTGTTAAATGATTTGATTTTGCAAAATGCGGTGCAAAGGTACTCATTTTACACGATAGAAACAAAGGTAGTTGTGTCTTATTTGTGTATTTAACAATTTTTAGATTTATATTGCGACAGCGATATGCCTATCTTTAATATTTTTGCATAAGATAAGCTTCGGCTAGGCAGTATCAAGTCTGGTAAAACTGCGTTTTCCCGACTTGCTGTTGCTCTCGCCTTGCATTATCTTTGCAGCGTATAATTTAAGTGTGATGAAACGTTTCTTCAAAGATAACCTTGGAATACTGCTTGTCTGTACAGGAGTACTGACAATATTCATCTTGTATGTTCTCGGTAGGACGGGCTCTAATGTGGTCAACATTCTTGCGTCTGTGCTTATTCTGACCGGAATCGTCTTGTATGTGCGCAGGATGAAGAAGAGCGGCGAGTATTAGTCGTGCGTCAGGCGTGCTGTGGCTTACGAGTATGGCGGCGGACTCATGCCGGTGTGCAGCGGCGTGCCGGTGGAGATGTGCGTAGGATGGTACAGGAGAGCGGCTCACCCGTCCGTGTGTCATAGGTGAGACATGATTGCGTGATGTAGGAATGGCTTGTAAGCTGTTCCTGCGTATTATTACAGACATCGATTTTTGTCTTTCAACCTGAGAGTTCTGCTTACCTTTACTGCATATTCATTCATTTTCGCGGTAAATTATTTTGACAACATAAATCTGCAAAACAGGAACAGACTGTGTGTCGGAGACTTGTGGCGTTTCATCGGAAACTCGTTTTAATGTGCATATTTCTGATTCTGTATCACATTGTAGAGCCTGCTGAAAGCCGGAACGGGCTTTTCCGTGGGTCGGAACATACTTTCCCGGTGTCTGACACATGCTTTGTCTGCTTGCGGAAAAGCCCCTTTCAGGGCGTGAAACAGGCTTTCCCGCATGACGTTCCAGCGTGTGTTGTTGCGCGGAATTGTGCAAGACGCTGTCTTATAGATATTTATGTCCTTCTCCAAAAACTCGCGTATTTGCCTTAGTATGGGCTTTTGTCCGCAAATATCCGCTCTATTTTGCATTGCGATGAATATTCATACAGTCCGCGATACGGATTTCCGTATAATTATTCAGTTATGTACCCAGGTGTCCTTTGCGTTATTATGACATGCCGGCATTGGGCATCTTAGTCAGGAAAACGGATGAAGCATAATGACGTTTCAAGTAAGAAAAAGAGGCTCCCCGTGACGGGAAGCCTCATGGTTATGTCTGTTTCAGACACTTGTAATTATTCGCCCTTTATTGCGGCAACGCCCGGAAGAACCTTTCCTTCTATTGCCTCGAGCATTGCGCCGCCTCCGGTTGAAACGTAGCTCACCTGGTCTGCCAGACCGAACTTGTTGACAGCAGCTACAGAGTCTCCGCCGCCCACGAGCGAATAAGCACCGTTTTCCTTTGTTGCCTGTGCCACATATTTGGCTATCTCGCCTGTTCCGTGTGCGAAGTTCTCAAACTCGAACACGCCTACAGGACCGTTCCAGAGGATGGTCTTTGATTCGAGGATAATCTTCTTCCATATGGCGAGGCTCTCTTCAGAGGCGTCCATACCTTCCCATCCGTCGGGAATGTTGTATATGTCGACAACCTTGCGCTCTGCGTCGTTGGAGAACTCATTGGCAGCAACAGTCGCTACAGAGAGGCTGAGGTTCACGCCCTTCTTCTTGGCTTCCTCCATAACGTTGAGTGCTTCCGGCATGAGGTCGTCCTCATGGAGCGACTCTCCGATCTTTCCGCCCTGCGCCTTGATGAATGTGTAGCCCATACCGCCGCCGATGATGAGGTTGTCCACCTTGTCGAGAAGGTTCTTTATGACACCGAGCTTGGAACTTACCTTAGAGCCACCGATGATGGCTGTGAACGGATGCTGTGCGTTTTTCAGCACGTTGTCGATGGCTGTCACTTCCTTCTCCATCAGATAACCCAGCATCTTGGAGTCTGCGTCGAAGTAGTCGGCTATCACTGCTGTTGACGCATGTTTGCGGTGAGCTGTTCCGAAAGCGTCGTTTACGTAAACGTCAGCATATGATGCCAGTTTCTTGGCGAAGTCTTTCTGACGCTTCTTCATCTCGTCCTTTGCGGCAGCGTAAGCCGGGTCAGCCTTGTCGATGCCTACAGGCTTGCCTTCCTCTTCAGGATAGAAGCGGAGGTTCTCGAGCAGGAGAGCCTCTCCGGGCTTCAGAGCCTGTGCAGCCTCGTCGGCGTTGCCGCAGTCGGGAGCGAACTTAACCTCCACTCCGAGTGCCTTTGACACGTCTTCCTTTATCTGTCCGAGAGACATCTTGGGGTTCACTTTGCCTTTGGGCTTGCCCATGTGGCTCATCATGATGAGTGCACCGCCGTCAGCAAGCACTTTCTTGAGTGTGGGAAGCGCGCCGCGTATGCGTGTGTCGTCTGTTACTTTTCCGTTCTCATCCAATGGAACATTGAAGTCCACGCGAACGATTGCCTTCTTGCCGGCAAAATTGAATTGGTCGATTTTCATTTATCTTGAATATTTAAGTTGGATATTATTTTCTCTGCACGCAAAATTAATAATAAAAGTTGAAATCGCAAATGGCAGAATCCGAAATTTATATGTATTTAACCGCTTTGTGTACGTCTTTCGGTCCGTGTTGCCGCTACATGCTTTCGTATTCGGTCCTGTCGTCTATTCCAGCCAGTGCCATAGCCTCTTTCCTTTCTATGCACGTGCCGCATTTCCCGCAGTGTCTCTCGCCGCCTTTATAGCAGCTCCACGTCTCTGAATAGTCTATTCCGAGGCGTTTCCCTATCTTCGCTATGTCGGCTTTTGTGATGTTTGTGTACGGTGCGTCTATTCTCACGTCCTCGTAAGTGCCGTTTGCTATCGCCCTGTCCATTGCCCCGATGAATTCCGGACGGCAGTCGGGGTATATCGTATGGTCGCCGCCGTGATTGGCGATGAGTATTTTTTTCAGTCCGTTGCTTTCGGCTATGCCTGCCGCGACAGACAGCATTATGCCGTTGCGGAACGGCACCACGGTCGACTTCATGTTTTCGTCGGCATAGTGTCCTTCCGGTATTTCGTCACCGCCTTCGAGCAGGCTGCTTGTGAAATACTTTTGCATGAAGTCCAGCTTTATCACAATGTGTCTGATGCCGAGCCGTCCGCAGTGCACTTTTGCCCATGCTATCTCCCTGGCGTTGTGCTTGCTGCCGTAGTCGAACGTCACGGCAAGTGCTATTTCCTCCTTTTTGTCATAAAGCAGCGTTATGCTGTCCATACCGCCGCTGACAACTATTACAGAATCTTTCATGATGTTATCCGAATAATATTCTTAATGCCTCTTCAACCTTTCTTACCGGATGAAGATTGATGTTGTATTTCGATTTGTCTATCCTTTGCATGTTGTAGCGCGGGATGACGATGTCTGTGAACCCCAGTTTCTCGGCTTCGGCAAGCCGCTGTTCCATACGGTTAACCGGGCGCACCTCACCGCTCAGTCCCACTTCGCCTGCCATGCACCAGCCCTGTTCTATGGCAGTGTCCACGTTGCTCGACAACACCGCTGCTATGACGCTCAGGTCCATGGCAAGGTCGGTGACCCTTATTCCGCCGGCGATGTTGATGAACACATCCTTCTGCATCAGCTTGAAGCCGACCCGTTTCTCCAGGACTGCGAGCAGCATGTTGAGCCTTCGCTGGTCGAATCCGGTAGCGGCTCGCTGCGGGGTGCCGTATGCAGCCGACGACACGAGTGCCTGCGTCTCTACGAGGAAAGGTCTTGCGCCCTCGATGGCAGAGCTTATCGCCACGCCCGAAAGTCCTGACAGGTCCTGCGCGAGAAGCATCTCGGATGGATTGTTCACCTGTCGCAGTCCGTCCTGGCGCATTTCGTATATCCCAAGTTCAGACGTGCTTCCGAAGCGGTTTTTTATGGATCGCAGTATGCGGTACATGTAGTGCTGGTCGCCCTCAAACTGTATTACGGTGTCGACGATATGCTCCAGTATTTTAGGTCCGGCGAGTGTCCCTTCCTTGTTTATGTGTCCTATAAGTATTATAGGTATGCCGCTGCTTTTTGATATGCGGAGAAGGGTAGCCGCACATTCTCTCACCTGCGACACGCTTCCCGGTCCGCTGTCTACGGTGTCGGTGTGTATTGTCTGTATGGAGTCGATGATTATTATCTCAGGTCTGACGTTCTGTATGTGGTCTGTTATCTTGTCGAGCGACGTCTCACACAGTATTATCACATTGTCGTCCTTACCGTCGCCATGGTTCCCCGTGCTTTCCAGACGCCGCGCACGCATCTTCAGCTGGTGCGCGCTTTCCTCTCCGCTCACGTACAATATCTTGTATTCAGGCAGATTGAGAATCGTCTGTAGCGTGAGCGTGCTCTTGCCTATGCCCGGCTCTCCTCCAAGCAGAATGAGACTCCCCGGCACCAGTCCTCCTCCGAGGACTCTGTTGAGCTCCTTGTCGTTAAGGTCTATCCTCGGATAGTCCTCGTATGGAATGTCTTTAAGCCTTATGGGCTTTATCTCCGCCGCCTGTCTGCCGTTGCCGCCGAATCTTTCCGGTGAGATGATGGAGGATGCGGCAGTGCTTGCCGCCACTTTTATCTCTTTGAAGGTGTTCCATTCTCCGCAACTGGGACATTTGCCTATCCACTTCGTAGACTCCTGTCCGCAGTTGCTGCATACGTAAGCAACCTTGTCTTTTGCCATAGTATTCAATTTCCTACAAAAGTATAAATTATTTTCATTGTTACAAAATTTATTGTTATTTTTGCCGTATGAACAGGAACATTCTTATTATCCCGGCAGTGCTCATTGCCTCCGTTTTTTTCTCATGCGGACGTTCGGCAGAGGAGGTGCGGCGCATATCGCGTGAAGAACGGATGAAACAGGCAAAAGAGGAGAGGATGGCATTGAAGATTGCTGTTATGCCGACACTCGACTGTCTGCCTGCCTTTGTTGCCAGAGACTGCAATATGTATGACACGGCAGCCGTAGACATAAGGCTCAGGAAGTTCACCGCGCAGATGGATTGCGACACGGCTCTCATCGGAAGAAGTGTCGAAGGGGCTTTCTCAGACTTTGTACGCACGGAACGCATGAAGAGTCACGACGGACTGCAGCTCGATTACCTGTCGTCCACAAACGCTTACTGGAATCTTGTGACAAGCCGTAAGGCGCGTGTAAGGAAAATCAGCCAGCTCGACGACAAGATGATAGGCATGACGAGATATTCGGCTACCGACCTGCTCACGACAAAGTTCACGGAAGGCATAAGGCTGAAGTCGCAGGTGTTCCGCATACAGATAAACGATGTGAACGTGCGTCTGGCAATGCTTCTCAACAATGAGATAGACGCTGTGTGGCTGCCCGAACCGCAGGCTACGGAGGCACGGATGAAGGGCGGTAATGTGATAGCGGACAGCCGTGATAAGAAAAAGGTGCTCGGCGTGTTGGCATTCCGTGCTGAGGTGATGAAAGACTCACACCGCCGTAAACAGCTCTCCGTATTCGGGAAAGCATACAACATGGCGTGTGATTCTCTGAACAAGAACGGACTTCAGCACTATTCGGCGGTGCTGAAAAAGCATTATGGGATAGACGACAAGGTGATAAATGCATTGCCGAAGATAAAATATACACATATGAAAAAGCCGTCTAAGGCAGAGACAGACAATATTGTCTTATAACATTTCCGGAGTAATGCCGGTAAGAAGCTTTAAAGAAGTATGCAGAAAAACATTATACATTCGATATTGTACAGACAGGATTTGGGTAGGGCGTTGCGCGGAATGCGTGAAGAAATAAGCGGCGACAGCATTTATTCTTCTCTTGAAGGCGAGTTTGAGGCTATAGAGAAAGACTATCAGCTGATGCGTGACTATATGCTTCGGGGATATAAGGACCCGCAGATAGAGTCTGTGTACAGGAACCTGTTGAGGCGCGCATGCCGGCTGTATGGTTCCATGTGTCTTGCGGAAATGGTAAAGAGACGCCCTTCTTATATCTCTGCCGGAATCAGTTCGGGTGGTCTTTCACTACAGTCTGACGACGTGCGCGACGGGCTTGAGAGGTTTGTGCAGGACGTGGCGATGGCGTCTCTCGGCGTCGCAGGCATGCAGGAGGCTTCTCCTGACGACATTTATGCGCGCCACCAGCAGTACATGTCGCGCCTCTTCGATGCGGTGTTGGTGTCCGGACAGTGGAGCGACAACGGTGCGGAGGCTGTAAAAAGGCTGTTGACATCACCTACAGTAGACTCCAATGACGTGACGCTTCTCCTGAGTGCGGTTATGCTGTCGGCAATGAATGTGTTCGATCTGAACAAATGGCTTGTGATGGTGGATGTGTATGAAAACGCTTCGGATGAGAGGATAAGACAGCGCGCGCTGACAGGATGGGTCTTTGCCATGCCTTCAGACGATATGTCGCTGTTTCCGGAAGTGGAGCAGACGCTTGTCCGCCTTACAGGAAATGAAAGCGTATGCCGCGAGATTCTCGAGATGCAGATGCAGGTGATATACTGCAACAATGCTGACGCCGACAACATAAAGATACAGAATGACATCATTCCCAGTCTGATGAAGAACAACCGGTTTGAGATGACCGGTTCCGGTATAATAGAGAAGGATGACGACAGGATGCAGGATATACTCGACCCGGGTGCAGCAGACCGCAACATGGAAGAGTTGGAACGGTCGCTCAACAAGATGATGGAAATGCAGAAGTCCGGGTCGGACGTATACTTCGGAGGCTTCTCGCAGATGAAGCGTTTCCCGTTCTTCAACCAGATGAGCAACTGGTTCTGCCCGTTCTATATTGAGCATCCCCAGATAAGAAGCCTTAGCGAGAAGCTGGGAAACAACAAGTTCATACAGAGGCTTTTCAACGATAGTCCGTTCTGCGACTCGGACAAATACTCTTTTGTTCTTGCCTTGTCGTCTGTAATAGGACGCATGCCGGACAATATAAGGGAAATGTTGAACAGCGGAGAAGTGCTCGGACTGCCGGCAGGGATGGATTTCGACGAGTCTGATCCGGCTTACATACGCAGGATGTATCTGCAGGATCTTTACCGTTTCTTCCGTCTCAACCAGTACAAGAACGACTTTACGAATCCGTTCACTGGCAGAGGCAGGCAGACTGGAGGACTGTTCTTCGCCAATCGGCTTTTGTCCGGTGTGTTGCCGGAAACGTGTGTTGTGGAGCTCGAGAAATTCCTTTACAAGCACAAGAGGTATGACATGATATTGTCACTCGCCCAGGTCTATGCCATAACAGATTCGGAGGAGCATCTCATTATGGCGGCAATGTCGCATTTACGGCTTGGACACAGCAGTGAGGCAGAGACCATATTCAGGCAGGTAATGGACATTAATGCCGGCAACGCGCAGGCTATAAAGGGTATGGCACAGATTGCATTCGCATCGCGCAGGTATTCAGAGGCGGAGACATATTACGGAAAGCTTTCAGAACTTTATCCGGAAAACAAAAACTATATTCTGAACAAGGCAGTGTCGCAACTGTGCGACGGTAAGCCGGAGGAGGGTATGGCTGTCATATTCAGACTTGACTACGAATATCCGGAAGACAACAACGTAAGAAGGGCTCTGGCATGGGGACAGCTTCTGAAAGGTGAAGCGCGGAAGGCAAGTGACATTTACGATGCCCTCATAGCGGACGGAAGATGTATCAGGGCTGACTTTCTCAATTCAGCGTATACCAGATGGTTCGTTGGAAACATGGGCGCGGCGGTGGACAGGCTGCGCGAGTATGTATCATACAATGGCGACAATATGGGATATGAAGAGCTTGAGACGGCTCTTGCCGAGGACAGGAATGTTCTTGAGGCTTATGGTATCACCGGTCCTGAAATGAAGATAATGACAGACTTGGTGTTCGGTTCTTGATGGCGGCACAATGTCGTATGGTTGCCGCCGCTCAGTGTATGGCGGGACACGTCCGTAGGCATTGGTTCCACGTTGGTGTCCCGCTACCATGTATGAACTGTTTGTCGTGACAGCAGTCTGACGCTTGTCGCTCTCAGTGAATGTCCTTCACTTCCTGCGGCATGCTGTCAAGATGCGCTTTCCATCGGCCGTCTCTCTTTCTCATGACAATAGTGTAAAGGGCTGATTCCTTTATTTTTGAAGGCACACCTATGCTGTCCATCATAAGAAAATTCTTCACTTTTATTGTCACTACTGCCGTTGTGTCGTCAGGCATGATGACATCCGTGCTCTCGCATGTGGCGTCGTCTTTTTGCGAGTTTAGTATGTCAATGTCCTCATGCGATATGTTCGAGGCAGCGTAGCTCAGCCATTTCGCCGACTCGGGAGTGCACAGCTTCATGGCATCCTTATATAAACAATTGAAGAAATACTCGGCAAAGCGGCACGCTCCGTTTTCTATTTTCTCCTCTTCATTATCTTCCTTGCATGATGTTACTGTAAATGCCGTAAGCAATATGAGTGTTACGGCAGATGCCGCAATGATTCTGTCAAGAGTGTGTTTCGTTGTTTTCATGAAATGGCATATTTTGTATTGATTCTGCAAATTTAACCAAATACTTTTGCTTATTCATATTTTTTTAATACTTTTGTGTGAAAACAGTGCAAGTGAGTGCCGTGAGAGCTTCTCTCAAATTGCCGGATGCAGCCTGTCTTTAAATAAGATAGCACTGGCAGGAGCATTAAGAGCGTGTTCTTAGATTGTCCGGTGCAGCCTGTTTATAAAATCAATAAGGGTTCTGATGTTTAAATTCATATCTTTTGGTAGCGGTAGCAGCGGCAATTGCTATTGTCTTTTTACGGAAACGGACGGGTTGATGATTGATGCCGGTTTGGGCATACGCACAATAAAAAAGTATTTCTACGAATACGGATTCTCGTTCCATATGTTGCATAATATTATTGTTACGCACGACCACGCCGACCACATCAAGTCGGTGGGAACGCTCAGTACAACACATGGTTTGCCTGTCTATGCCACCGCCGCCGTGCATCAGGGAATAATGCGAAACTATTGTGTCAGAAACAAGATACCGGAGAACAACAAGCGGATTATTGAGAAGAACGTGCCGTTTCATGCAGGTGAATTTGACATCACAGCCTTCGATGTGCCGCATGACAGCAGTGACAATGTAGGCTACAGAATAGAATACGGTGGCAAGGTGTTCTGTATCATTACTGACGCCGGGCATGTGACGGACGAGATGGCGGATATGATAGGGAACACTGATTATCTTGTTCTGGAGTCCAATTATGACGAGGACATGCTACGGGACGGACCGTATCCCGAATATCTGAAGTCAAGGATAAGAAGCGGTAGGGGACATCTTGGCAACAATGAATGCGCTGCTGCACTGGAAAGATATGCGTCGGGGCGTCTGCGCCATGTCTGGCTGTGCCATCTGAGTGAGGAGAACAACCATCCGGAGATAGTCCGCAAGACTGTCGGACAGATACTCGATTCGCCGGAGACGGTGAATGCGCGGCACTTCGAGATTGACATTTTGAAGCGCAAAAGCCCCAATGGAGTTTTTGAACTTTGATGGGTTGAAGTGTATTCGGGAATATCAATTGACGTCTATGGCATAAAATGATGCCATACGGTTTTGTTAATATAAGATGAAAACATTGTGTGTACGGAACATATAGTATGTTACCGGCAGACAGTTAGGAAATATATGGTATGAGTCCGGAATCGCGCATACATATGACTATTCAGTCTCAGTGCGGCATTCCGGACTCATTGCGGTGATGTTGTCTGTAGGTTGTTGGTTCTGCAACTCCTTACAGTTTTTCTTTCAGATATTTTCCTGTGATACTCTTTGGACATTCAGCCACCTCTTCAGGTGTGCCGCAACAGACAAGGTCTCCTCCCCGGTTTCCTCCCTCAGGTCCGAGATCTATGATGTAGTCGGCGCATTTTATAAGATCCATGTTATGCTCTATAACGATAACGCTGTGTCCTTTGTCTATAAGCGAACCGAATGCCTCAAGCAGTTTCTTTATGTCGTGGAAGTGCAGACCGGTTGTCGGTTCATCGAATATGAACAGTGTAGGCTCCTGCTTTTCCATCCCGATGAAATATGCCAGCTTCACTCTTTGGTTCTCACCTCCGGAAAGAGTGGACGAACTTTGTCCGAGCTTTATGTATCCAAGTCCAACCTTCTCGAGCGGTTGCAGTCGGTTTACGACAGTCTTTTCTCCATGTTTTCCAAAGAAATCAATGGCTTCTGATACAGTCATGTCAAGTACGTCGTTGATGTTTTTTCCATGGAATCTTACATCAAGCACATCCTGTTTGAAGCGTTTGCCGTGACATGCCTCACATTCAAGCACGAGGTCTGCCATGAACTGCATTTCCACATTGATGACTCCCGTACCCTTGCATTCCTCGCATCGTCCGCCTTCCGCGTTGAATGAGAAGTATTGCGCAGAGAACCCCATCTGCTTTGCGAGGGGCTGCTCGGCATAGAGCTGCCTTATTGCATCGTATGCCTTGAGGTATGTGGCGGGGTTGGAGCGTGTGCTTTTTCCTATCGGGTTCTGGTCAATCATTTCCACATGCCTTATCTGTTTCCAGTCTCCTTCCAGCGACGAATATTCTCCCGGGGCGTCAGCGGCTTCGTTGAGATGACGCTTCAGGGCAGGGTAGAGGATGCCTTTGAGCAATGACGACTTTCCGGAACCGCTCACACCGGTTATTACCGTGAGAATGTTCATTGGAAACTTCACGTCTATTCCTCGCAGATTGTTCATTCTTGCGCCTTTTATCTCTATTGCCATGTTCCATTTGCGGCGTGTTGCGGGAATGTCGATTCGTTCTTTTCCTGTAAGATATTTCACGGTATGGCTGCGTGTGTTGTTGTCTGCAAGGCTGTCGATGGAGGATGTGTCGCCTTCGAACACAATTTCACCGCCAAGTCGTCCGGCGTCAGGTCCTACGTCAATGAGGTAGTCCGCCGCGCGAATTATCTCTTCGTCGTGCTCTACCACTACCACCGTATTGTTGAGAGCCTGAAGCTCTTTGAGCACATGAATGAGCCGCTGAGTGTCGCGGCTGTGCAGTCCGATGCTCGGTTCGTCGAGAATGTATACGGAGCCTACGAGCGAACTGCCGAGCGATGTTGTAAGATTGATGCGCTGGCTCTCACCTCCACTGAGCGTGTTTGACGGTCGGTTGAGCGTCAGATATCCCAGTCCAACGTCAAGCAAGAACTGCAGTCTGTTCTTTATCTCAGTTATCAGACGTTTGGATATCTCCTTCTCGTTGTCATCGAGTTTTATGTTGTCAAACCATTCTTTAAGGTTCGTCACAGGCATGTCAACAAGGTCTGATATACTCATTCCGCATATCTTCACCCATGACGCCTCCTTTTTCAGCCGTGTCCCATGGCAGTCCGGACAAACGGTTTTGCCGCGATACCGGCTCAACAAGACGCGATACTGAATCTTGTATTGGTTCTCTTTCACCATCCGGAAGAACGAGTCTATGCACACCTTTTCGCTTTCCGGTGCGGACTTCTCAGACGGCAGACCGTGCCAGAGCATATGTTTTTGTGCCCGGGTAAGATTATAGTATGGCTCGAATATAGGGAAATTGTCTTTCGTGGCTCTGCGGCAGAACTCGTCTTTCCACACACTCAGTTTATCGCCGTGCCAGCATTGCACGCATCCGTCATATACGCTTAGCGATGAGTTTGGTATGACGAGCTTTTCATCTATTCCCATTATCTTGCCGAATCCCTCACATGTGGGGCATGCTCCGGCAGGAGAGTTGAATGAGAACATGTTGTCGTTGGGTCTCTCGAATTCCATACCGTCAGCCTCGAACTTCACAGAGAAGTCATAGCATATGTTTGACGGAAGGAAGAGAAGCCGGCAACTGCCGTCGCTTTCGTAGAATGCGCTTTCCGCAGAGTCTGTAAGTCGTGATATGGCTTCCTTGTCATGGCTTACGCTCATACGGTCAATCAGCAGATATATTTCTCCGGCTGGCGTGTTCTCTGTGGCTTCATCGTTTTTCAGGAACTCGTCAATGCGCATGAACTCACCCTTATGCCATATTCTGGAATATCCCTGCTGGATTTCCATTTCGAGCTGTTTCCTGAGTGTCCGTTCCTTTATTATCTTCAGTGGTGCGAGCACTGCGAACTTTGTGCCTGGCGAATATTGCATCGCGCAGTTCACTATGTCCTCCGGAGTGTGTACTTTCACCTCATTGCCGCTGTATGGTGAATATGTGCGTCCTATGCGTGCGAAGAGCAGCCGCATATACTCGTATATCTCGGTTGATGTGCCGACCGTGCTTCTCGGATTTCTTGAGTTGACCTTCTGTTCAATGGCTATGGCAGGCGGCAGTCCCTTAATGAAGTCGCACTCGGGCTTGCTCATCCTTCCGAGATATTGTCTGGCATACGATGAAAGAGACTCCACATAGCGTCTCTGACCTTCTGCATAAAGTGTGTCGAATGCCAGAGACGATTTGCCGGAGCCTGAGACTCCGGCAATGACTATGAATTTGTTGCGTGGTATTTTAAGGCTCACGTTTTTCAGATTGTTCACACGTGCGCCTTTTATTTCAATGTATTGGGACATAAATTATGAATTCATTGAGAGAAGGAACTCCTCATTGTTCTGAGTGCGGGTCATCCTGTCGTGTATCGAATTCATCGCCTCGATAGGATTCATGTCTGATATGTATTTTCTCAGAATCCACATGCGGTCGAGTGTTGTCTTGTCCTGGAGCAGGTCATCACGGCGTGTGCTCGATGCCACAAGGTTGACAGCAGGAAATATTCGTTTGTTGGAGAGTGTGCGGTCAAGCTGAAGCTCCATGTTGCCGGTTCCCTTGAATTCCTCGAAAATCACCTCGTCCATCTTCGAGCCGGTGTCTATGAGAGCCGTGGCGATGATTGTAAGTGAGCCGCCTCCTTCAATGTTGCGTGCTGCACCGAAAAATCTCTTCGGCTTCTGCAGGGCGTTTGCGTCCACACCTCCGGTGAGAACTTTTCCCGAAGCTGGTGCCACGGTGTTGTAGGCACGCGCAAGTCGTGTTATGGAATCGAGGAAAATCACCACGTCGTGTCCGCATTCCACCATTCTTTTTGCCTTTTCAAGAACAATGCCGGCAATCTTCACGTGACGTTCGGCAGGCTCGTCGAATGTGGAGGCTATGACTTCCGCGTTTACCGTACGTGCCATGTCTGTAACCTCCTCGGGGCGTTCGTCGATGAGCAACATCATGAGATAAGCCTCAGGATGGTTCGCTGCTATCGCGTTTGCTATGTCTTTCATGAGGATGGTCTTACCTGTCTTCGGCTGTGCGACGATGAGTGCGCGCTGACCTTTTCCTATAGGAGAGAACAGGTCAACTATTCTTGTGCTGAGGTTTGTCGTGTTTCTTTCGCCGCAAAGAGTGAACTTCTCGTCAGGAAACAGCGGAGTGAGATGCTCGAATGCTATGCGGTCGCGTATCTCTGACGGATCGCGCCCGTTGATTTTATCGATGCTTGTAAGTGGAAAATATTTCTCTCCGTCATGCGGCGGGCGCACATGGCACTGTACCACGTCACCTGTCTTCAGACCGTATCGTTTTATCTGTTGTACGGATACGTATACGTCGTCGGGTGACGAAAGGTAGTTGTAGTCGCTTGAGCGCAGGAATCCGTATCCGTCGGGCATCACCTCAAGCACACCGTTCGCACTGATAATGTCGGAGAAATCATATTTTACGCTTTCCGGTACAGCCGTCTGTGTGTAAGTGGGCTGCGACTGGGGCATGATGTTTGTGGGATTGTCAAATATGTCGAATGTCGGAACCACGCCCTGGTCTTCTATCGGCAGGTCTACAATCGGAATGAATTCAGTTCCGTCTCCGGGGTCTCCTTCCCATACTCCGTTTGCCATAGCCTCCCGTTTCTCGCTTGTATCTTCGTTGTGGGCGTTTATTTTTGCCTGAAGCTGTGCTATCAGTTCGCTGTCTGTCTCGTCGTCGGTTCCATTTCCGGCAGCGGCATATGCTTCTTCAGGTATGATGTTTTCCATATTCATTTCGTTTTCTTCCTCTTTACCGTCTTCCGGTTGTTCTTCCGCACCGGTAGCCGTCTGCTCCGCTTCCGGCTCGTCTGCTGTCATGGTTTCTGCGGTTTCGTCCGCTTCCTTTTCTGCTGTTGCGGCAGTTTCCTTCAGGCTTTTCCTTCCGCGTCGCTTTGTTGCCGGTGCCGGTGCTGTTTCCGTAACATCCTCTGATGTGCCTGATGTCTCCGGCTGAGTCTGGCTCTCCTTGAATAGTGACTGTTGTTCTGCCACTGCCTTATTTTTCTTAAGATCGAAGTTCTCTCCGTCTTTTCCGTTGACCGAGTATACTCTGTCGGTGTCTTTTTTCAGTATTCTTGTTCTGCGCCTTTTTGTTCCCAGCGGGTTTTTGTTGCCTTCAACTTCAGCTTGTTTGTCTAATATGGCGTAGATTATTTCCTCTTGCGTTTTACTATTGTCTACATCTATGCCTGCTGTCTTTGCGATATCTTCCAGTTCAGACAAGTTTTTAGATGATAATTCGTCTTTGCTATACATGGATTATAATAAAATTGGTGTAATATGATGTTTCACGAGTGGAAACATGTGTCGTACTAAAATTATAGCGCAAAGATAGTAAAATTATTTGTAGTAAGCGTAAACGGAGTCTTATATTTACTGTCGTTAACATTAGTTAACCAACCGTGCGGACGTGATATTCTTTCGCGATAACGCCTTGTTCGCATATCCTTTTTATGCTCTGACAGACCGTTCTGCCGTGACACGGGTTGTTTTCCTTAGGAAGGCGGCATGTCGGGTGTGGCGGTGAAGAGGACTGTGCCGGAGCGGAATGTGTCCGGACGTCCGACGCAAACAAGGTTCCGGCACATGCCGCACGTTCTTACGCGCTGTAAACGTTTAACGTTTTATATTAAAGACAGCGTTGACATTGTCGTTTGTCTGTCGCATTATCTCTTCGGGGGAAACATTGTAGCATGCGGCGAGCACATCTATAATATGTGTGATAAACGCGCTTTCGTTGCGTTTCCCGCGCATCGGTACCGGTGCCATGTATGGCGCGTCTGTCTCGAGCACTATGCGGTCGGGCGGTACGGCTGACGGCAGTACGGACGGCAGGTTGCTCTTCTTGAATGTGAGCACACCTCCTATGCCGAGCATGAAGTTGTCGAATGCGAGCAGTTCGGCTGCCTCGTGGCTGTTGCCGGTGAAGCAATGGAACACGCCTCCCGGCAGTTCTTTCCTGTATCTGCGGAGTATGGCGACAAGCTCGTTCTGTGCTTTCCGACAATGTATCATCAGCGGCAGGCGCGTCTCGACAGACCATCTCACCTGTTCCTCGAAGGCTGCAAGCTGTTCGTTCTCAAACTCGCGCGACCAGTAGAAGTCCAGTCCCACCTCTCCTATGGCGATGAACGGTGACGACGGCTGTATCATCCGCTTCATCGAGGCAAGCACATCACGCCAGTCCGGACGCACCTCCTCCGGATGCAGACCTATCATCGGGTAGGCGTAACCGGGATAGCGCGAGCATATTTCGGTGAGAGCCGGCAGATGTTCCATGTCTATCGCCGGAACGAACATTGCCGCGCAGCCAGCCTCTCTGGCGCGGCTTACAGTCTCGTCACGGTCGGCGTCAAACTCCTCTCCGTCAAGATGGATGTGTGTGTCAATATATGTCATCAGATGTTGTTCAGTATAAATGTTTCTCGTTTCGTCTGTAATAATAAACCACTCCGAGCTTGCGGCATTCGGCATAGCGGCGTTCGGGCGGCTCGTTCTCGTAGTGACGCTCTATCTGGTTCCAAATGTCGAGCAGCAGGGCGTCTATCTCCTCGCGCTGCGACTGCACGTCCTCGAGAGCCTTCTGTGTCTTCATGACACTCGCTCGTTGCTTGGCGTACATCTCGCGGAATATCTCATAGTGTGTCGACACCATGCCTATCGTCGGATTGTATATGGGTCGTCCGCCTTTCTTCAGGCGCATTTTCTCACCGTGTATTACCTTCGGTGCCCATTCCAGCAGACCTTCCGGTGACTTGATGTTCGGCAATGCCGTGGTGTCGGGAGTGAGTCCGTAAAGCTCAAGATTATGTTTCTTTACCTCCTTACGCTCTACAGCGAGAAACAGAACCTGCAGGAAATGACTCACATACATCGATGCGTTGCGCATCAGTCTGTCTATCTTTGCCGTGTGACGCTTCTGTGCTACGAGCAGAAGCCTGTACTGACTGCATGCCGTGTAGAGTCTGTCGTATGCCGACTGTGCCTTGTTGAGTGATTTCCACCCTACAAAATTGTTCCTGACTGTGTAGATGTCGTTGTTGTCCAACAATGTCTTCAAAGCCTTGAGCCTTGCTGCGTCTGTCTTCGGCAGTCTCCTGTATGGCATGTGTATCTGTTTTCTCTCTGTTAAATAATGTTTGTGTCAATAATTCCGTTTCATCATCACCGAGACATAGTTCATCAGTTCCGCCTTTCGCTCCCGGTCCACGCTGACGGCGTCGATGTACTTCCTGCTCTGCCTGAAGTAGTGGTTTATCTTCTCCAGAGCCAGACGGTCTATGCCAATCTCGTCGTATATCGCCCTGACGGCGGCTATCTTCTCTCCGGCGTCAAAGTCTTTCGCGCCTATCCATTCCGATAGTCTCCTGCGCTGTTCGCTGTCAGCCCTGTTCATGGCATTGATGAGCATGTATGTCTTTTTGTTCGATACGATGTCGCCGCCTATAGCCTTTCCGAACACCGACGGGTCTCCGTACACATCAAGATAGTCGTCCTGCAGCTGGAAGGCGAGTCCCACCTGTTCGCCGAACCTGTACAGATTGTCGGCGTCTGCTGCCGGAGCGTCCGCCAGAATCGCGCCTATCTTCATCGAGCATGCGAGCAGTACGCTCGTCTTGAGGCGTATCATCTCTATGTATTCATCCTCTGTCACGTCGTTGCGGTGCTCGAAGTCCATGTCATACTGTTGTCCCTCACCTATTTCAAGAGCCGTCTTCGAGAACAGGTCGAGCACGGGTTTGAGCTTTGCCGGGTCGCATTGCGCCATACGCTGGTAGGCAAGCACCAGCATGGAGTCGCCCGACAGTATCGCCGTGTTGGCGTCCCATTTCTTGTGTACGGTCTGATGTCCGCGTCTCAGATCGGCGTTGTCCATAAGGTCGTCGTGCAGAAGCGTGTAGTTGTGATATGTCTCTATGGCGCATGCCGGCATTATGATGTCCTCAGAATTGTCCCTGAACAGTTCGTATGTGAGCATCATGAGAACCGGACGTATGCGTTTCCCGCCGATAGACAGCACATATCTTATCGGCTCATACAGTGTCTCCGGCTTCCGGTCTCCGGAAATAGTGTCAAGACGCTCGTTTATTTTCTGCAATATTTCGTTTGAGTTCAACATAATATTGATGTGTATTTATATTTTAAAAACTATCGGTATTGCGAACATGGTGCGGCATGGCTTGTCCTTGTCAACGCCGGGTTTCCATTTCGGCATCATTCCTATCACGCGCATCGCCTCGCGGTCGAGAAGCGGGTTGACGCCTTTCATCACCTTCGCGTCGGATATTGAGCCGTCCTCGTTTACGATGAACGACACGACCACCTTGCCTTGTATCTTTCTGTCTCTTGCCTGTTCAGGGTATCTCAGGTTGACAGACAGCCATTGTATGAACGCCCCCATCCCTCCGGGAAACTCGGGTATCTGTTCCACCACGCGGAAGCTCAGCGCAGGCATCTCCGGCTTGTCCTCCTCAGTCTCTGTTTCTTCTGTGGGGGCGGGTGCTGGCAATGTGGGCTGCCCTGCATACTTGGCTGAGTCAGCCTTTTCGCCTGATTCGTCTTTGGTAGCGTTGCTCAGCGCCTCGTCCCCGGCTATGCGCAGCCTGTCATGAGACTGTTTTCCCTCCGCGCGTGCCGTTGCAGTCCTGAATGACCTTACCTCTATCGTCGGATAAATGTCCATGTCCAAAGACATGTCCTCGAGCAGTTCCTCGTCGTCAGGCGAACCCCCGTCCGTTGCGGTATATTCGAAAGCGACAAACAGCAGTGAAAGCGCGAACACCACACCGAGCAGAAACCATGTGGCTCTGTAGTTGTCTATATCCGCTTTTTTTGATTTCTTTATTTCCACAATCCTACGAACAGACTTTTTTATTGTATACAATCGCAGTTACGCGTCAGATGCTCCGGCACCGCGCGTAAGGGCATAAGCCATCCGTTTGCAACCGTCGTTATGGCATATAACGGTACAAAGATAGTGCAAACGAGCGCAATGAGAGCTTGCTCTTTTATTGCCGAGTGCAGCCTATCTTTTGCAAAGATAGCATAAATATAATACAGCGCAAAATCTAACGCTTCCTTTTTGTCATGTCCGTGCCAGCCTGCTCAAATAATGCTTCCATATGAATGCCGGAACGGTTGCGCCATGATTAAGAGTATTCTGCACGTCAGGCAATGCGCCATATATGTCCATCCTGCCTTTTGAGGTGCGTTATGCATGGCATGACATTGCGCATGGCGCGCCCATGTCTCCGCCGTGTTCTTATGCCATATATGTTCTTCCGTCAATGTATTGTATATATGTATAAGTATACATTTTCGTTTGTCTCATTATGCATAAATATTCATCGCAACTCCGTAATACCCGCGTTATTTCGTGCGAGAGCGCGAACGGACGCAAATAAGCTTGTATCCGGCACTTTGCGCATCGCACTGTCAGTCAGCCGGTTATGCTTTATTGCTTCTCCGGACGCCCGTTCCGGTGTCACAGAAGAGCCTCTTTCGCCTGCCAGAAGAGGCTTTCCCGCACTACGGAAGAGCCTCCGTCGGGTGCCAGCAACGGCTCTTCCGTGTTGCAGAAAAGCCTTTTTCGCATGTCGGTTATGCGGATGCTGCGCTCCGACTGTGATATTCCGGCTTCACAAAACGTGTTTTTTCATGTCATGACAGTCGTTTTTCCTTATTCTGTTTTCTGTTTTGCAGTTTTCCATTGTCAAAACTTTTTACTTCTCAGATGCATAAATATGCAATACCGTATGCTTTTATGTGAGCCGTGTCAGTAATACTGTCCTTCATTCTTTGTATGAAAATCGTACATGGATATTTACCGGTATTCAGAAAAAAATCATTTCCTTTGCAACGAAATGAGGACACGGCGCGTCTAACCAACAGAAACAATTAAAAAACAGAAAACGCAATGAAACATTTGTTATTGGTATTGGTGATGTTCTCTGCATTGAACGCAGCCGCCGCGGACACTGCTCCGCGCCACCGTCACCAGCATGTGGACGCTGCCCTTGTGCAGCCGGCTGATTCAGCCAACGGCGTCGAGGCTTACTCAGACACTACTACTTACGAGACTTATGACGACGAGCCGGAAGAAGCCGTGAGCACTCCTGCGCGCAGCGTCAGTCCGTCTGATTACAGCGATCCGTTCTCCTTTTACAATGCCTTGTGGACGGTAGGTGTGGGCGGAGTGATTATCGCCATACTGCTCACGCTCCTGTTCCTCGTACTCATTCTTGCTCCTGTGGCTATCGTGGTGGTGCTTATAAGGTATCTGTTCAAGAGCCATAACGACAGGATGATGCTGAGGGAGAAGGCTATGGAACGCGGATATGCGCGCGGAGAGACAGCCGGGGCTACGGGCGCGAACGTTTCCGGACAGCCCATATACAGTCAGGCTGATTATGAGAAGGTGCGCGACGACTATATGTTGAAGCGCGGAATCCAGAATGTCGCCGTAGGAATGGGTCTCGTGATCATGTTCGGCTGCTGGGGCGCGGACTTCCTTGTCGGTATCGGCTTCCTCGTAGTGTGTCTGGGAGTAGGGCAGATTGTCATCTCACGTCTGGTGCCGGGCGTAAGCGGCAAGCGCGGTCACAACTCCGGTGTAAAGGTCGACATCCAGATACCCAAGCGTAAGCACGGTAGGGACAGAAGGCGTGGCGGAAGACCTGACGCGCATGACGCCTCCGCAGAAGTGTACGACGAGACTAAAGACAATCAATAAACAGTCCTGCCGTGAACGAACTGAACGACATCTCTCTTGTCACTCAGGTGGCTGTGTTTCATAACAGGCGCGCTTTCGACCGCCTCGTGGTGAAATATCAGTCACCTATAAGGCGGTTCTTCCTGAACCAGACTTTGGGAGACAGACAGTTGAGTGACGATCTCGCTCAGGACACGTTCATCAGGGCATATGTGAATATCACCAAGTTCCGGGGGCTCGCGTCGTTCTCCACCTGGCTCTATAGGATAGCCTACAATGTGCTTTATGATTACAGGAGAAGGTCGAAGACGGCATGCGACATCGACGATGTGCCCGGGGTGAGGTCGCGTCATGAAACTGCCGACAGCAACCTGAAGATGGATTTGTATGACGCGCTGTCACGTCTGAACGATAATGAGCGTTCATGCATAAGCCTCCAGCTGATAGACGGCTATCCGATAAACCGCATATCGGAGATAACGGGGATGGCGGAGGGAACGGTGAAGTCGCACATCTTCAGAGGCAAGAAGAAGTTGTCTGAATATTTAAAACATAACGGATATGACTGAATATGAAGATAAGAGGATAGTGTCTTTTTTCGAGGAATATGCCCGGAAAGAGATTGCTGATGACGGATTCTCGCAGCGTGTGATGCGTTCGCTTCCGTCGCATGACTATTTTTATAAGCAGCGTCTCAACAGAATATGGACGGCAGTGTGTGCCTTGGCGGCTGTCGTGCTGTTCGTCCGTGCCGACGGGTTTGCCGTTCTGAAAGGCATTGCCGCCGACTTCGTTGTCGACGCGTTCACGTCCACCATGTCGATAGATGTGAGCGGAGTGTCGCTTTTGATGGTGGTCATGACACTCCTCACTTTTGTATATGTGGCTATATACAACATACTCACATCCGACAATTAGCATTTTTTGAGTCTTTGAAAGTATAGTTGCCGGGATGGCTCCGTCTCATTCTCACTCAATGAAAATGACGGAGTCATCCTCTTCTTTGTCGTCTGTGCCGGTGGATTGGGACTTCGGCTTCGCCTTCAGATTGCCTTTCTCGTCGAACATTCCGTAGGTTGTGCGCAGCACGATGAACTCCGTCCGCCTGTTCAGCTGGTTGCAAATCTCCTGCTTTTCCTCGTCAAGCTTCTTTATGAAATCCTCTGTCAGCACGTCGCCTTCCTTCAGCCAGTCATACTTCTCGGTGAGTTTCTTCCTGATGGTTTTTGGTTTTTCTTTTCCGTAACCCACCGGACTGAGCCGGTCTGCGGCAATTCCCTTGGCGGTGAGATAGTTCACCACCGATTCGGCACGGCGTTGCGCAAGTCCCTTGTTGTATTCCGATGAGCCTTTGTAGTCGCAATGCGCGCTCAGCTCTATGGTGACATTGGGGTTCTCGTTAAGCAGTTTCACAAGCTCGTCAAGCGCGGTTGTTGACTCAGGTCTGAGCGTTGCTTTGTCGAAATCATAGAATATGTTGTCGATAAGTACGGGTGCCGTGATGGACGCAAGGGGGAACTGGAGGACGTATTCTTTCGATTCCTCTGTCTTTTCTGCCCTCAGTTCCTCCTTGTGATTGAGGAACCCCTTGCATGTGGCGAGGAATATGTATCTCACGTTCGGCTCTATCACCTGTTCGAAAGAGCCGTCGCCCTTGACGCTCAGCTTCAGGTTGGTGCCGTCGTCGCCTATCATGTAGACCTGCGCGGCGGGCAGTTCGTAGCCGTCCTGTTCGTAAACCCAGCCCTTGACATTCTGTATTATCTCCGGATTCTCGAAGCTGTAGATGTGGTCCCAGCCCCGTCCGTCGTTACGGTTTGACGAGAAGTAGCCTCTGTTGTGCACTCCCTCGAAAGTCATTCCGAAGTCGTCAGCCTGCGAGTTGAGCGGATAGCCCGGGTGCTCCAGCACGTAATGACCGCTTTTGTCGGGCTTGGCTATGTAGATGTCGAGCCCTCCCATGCCCGGATGACCGTTGCTCGAGAAGTACAGGTCGCCGTTAGGTCTGAATGTGGGAAACATCTCGTCGCCCGGAGTATTTATCGGTTCGCCGAGGTTTTCCACCCCTCCCAGTCCGGCAGACGTGAGCCGCACCCTCCATATGTCGAGTCCGCCGAGTCCTCCGGGCATGTCTGACGTGAAGTAGAGCCATTGTCCGTCAGGCGACACGGCGGGGTGGGCGTAGCTCGAAAGAGTGTCGCGCGTTATCTCAAGCAGTGACGCCTTGCCCCACGATGCGTCCGCTCTCGACGATGTCACTATCTGTGCGTAGCGCGGATATGACGGGTCTGTCTGGCATTGGGTGAGGTACATCTCACGCTGGTCGGGCGACAGAGCGCACGCGCCTTCGTCAAACTCGGTGTTCAGTCCGCCTTCCACGACTTCCGGTTTGCTCCATTTGCCTTTGTCGTCTTTCTCCGACACGAATATGTCACCGGGCTTTGTGCCGGTTATTCCACTCAGTTCGTTGCCCTGCGCCTCGTTCCGTGTCGATGTGAAATAGAGCTTTTCGTACTGGTCACCGGCAAGGACAGGCGAGAACTCCGCGCGCCGCGAGTTGAACACATCCATGCGTTTCACGGTGTATCTCGACCCTTCCTTCTTCCATTGCGGTGCGTTCTGCGCTGAGACGAGTCCGTTCTTGGCAAGCGTGTTGTCCGGCATGGAGTCGAGAACAGCCTTGAATTCGGTTGCCGCCTGTTTGTAGTCAGCCGTCTTGAGCAGCTGTCGTGCGTATGCCAGACGGTGGTTCATGTCTGCCTGGTTGTAGCGTATGGCGTTGCGGTAGGCAGCCACAGCTTTCTGCACCGAGTTTGTTTTCTCATAGCAGTAAGCCATTTTCAGCGCGTATTGTCCTCTTTTCTCACGTTCCTTAGGTGATGTCTTTGTGTATGCCTGTTTGAATTGCGTGGCGGCGTCATAGTATTCTCCGAGCGCGAGATACTTCTCCGCCTTCTTCAGATTCTTCTCCGCTCCGCACGAACAAAGCATGGCGCACACCATGACCCAAACGGTGATGTATGTATGTCTTCTCATTTCCAGTCAGTCTTTCCCTTTTCATTAAGAAACGAAAAAACCGCCGCTTTATTGCGAAACGGCGGTTTTTAGATGTCTCAAATATCCCCTCAGTTATTTTTTGCCGCGAAAGCCACCCTGTAGGTGCATCCGTTCTTCCAGTTGCTGCATCCGTATGCGGTCTTTCCCTTTATTATCGTGCCCTTTCCGCAGAGCGGACATTTTGTGCCGATGATGCTGTCGTCGGGCGTCTGTCCGGCTTCAGTCTTTCTCGCGGCGGTGCGTGTCTTGCCTGCGGCTGATGCTGAGGCTTTCTTCTTAGGTGCGCTTCGTGTAGCGCGTTTCTTCTTCAGGTCGTCGTCGGTTGTGGTCGTTATGCGCCTGTTGCTGTTGTCGCGCAGCACGTCGTTCACTATTTCTGTGATTTGCGTTTTAAGTTCGTTTATGAACAGGGAAGCGTCGTATCTCCTGTGTTCTATGTCCCTCAGCTTCTTTTCCCATATGCCAGTGAGCTCGCAACTCTTCAGAAGCTCCTCGTGTATGGTGTCTATCAGTTCTATGCCCGTCTGTGTAGCGACAAGGTTCTTGCGCTCTCTTCTGATGTAGCGACGCTTGAACAGGGTCTCTATTATGTTGGCGCGCGATGACGGACGACCTATTCCGTTCTCTTTAAGAGCGGCGCGCAACGTCTCGTCCTCCACAAACTTGCCGGCTGTCTCCATAGCTCTCAGCAGTGTCGCCTCGGTGTAGTATTTGGGCGGAGTCGTGGTTTTCTCGCTCAGGGTGGGCTCGTGCGGTCCGCTCTCTCCCTTGACAAAGGCAGGCAGGGTGCGCTCGTCGTCGCCCTTCTTTGATTCGTCTTCCACCGCGTCGGAATCCTCTCTGGCATACACCGTGCGCCATCCCGGTGAGAGAATCTCCTTGCCGCTCACCTTGAACTCAACGTCCTCAACCTTTCCGAGCACCGTTGTTGTGGAGAACTTGCAGTCGGGCCAGAATGCGGAGATGAACCTTCGGGCTATCAGGTCGTACACATTGCGTTCCATGTCGGTAAGGTTTACGGCAGGCACGCCGGTGGGTATGATGGCGTGGTGGTCGGTCACTTTTGATGTGTCGAATATGCGTTTGGGCTTTATCAGAGCCTTTGCCAGCAACGGGCGTGTGAGCTCCTGATAGCCGCGCAGACCGTTGAGTATAGCCGGACACTTGGGATAGATGTCGTCACTGAGAAACTGCGTGTCGACGCGCGGATAGGTTGTGAGCTTGCGTTCGTACAATGCCTGTATGAGGTTCAGCGTCGTCTCCGCGCTGTAGCTGAACTTCCTGTTGCACTCCACCTGCAGTGATGTGAGGTCGAAAAGACGTTGCGGAGCCTCCGTGCCGTTCTTCTTCTGCACGTCTGTGATGCAGAACGTTTTGCCTGCAATGGTCTCAAAGGCTTTCTCTCCCTCCTCCTTGGATGCGAAGCGTCCCTTTGTGGCGGTGAAGAGCGTGTCGCGGTAGACTGTGGACAGCACCCAGTAAGGTTCCGGCTTGAAGTTGTCTATCTCCTTCTGTCTGTTTACTATCAGTGCGAGAGTGGGTGTCTGCACCCGTCCGATGCTCAGCACCTGACGGTTCTGACCGTATTTCAGCGTGTAGAGGCGTGTGGCGTTCATGCCCAGAATCCAGTCGCCTATGGCGCGGCTCAGTCCTGCTATGTAGAGCGGATTGTACTCCGACTGGTCTTTCAGAGAGTTGAATCCCTCGCGTATAGCCTCGTCTGTCATCGACGAAATCCACAACCGCTTCACCGGACACTTCGCTTTCGCCTTCTGCATGACCCACCGTTGTATCAGCTCACCCTCCTGTCCGGCATCACCGCAGTTGATTATGCCGTCGGCAGCCTGCATGAGTCTCTCTATCACTGCGAACTGTTTTCTTATTCCGGCGTCGTCGATGAGTTTTATGCCGAATCTGTCCGGAATCATCGGCAGTGCGCTCAGGCTCCAGTGTTTCCAGTTCTCGGTGTAGTCGTTTGGCTCTTTCAGTGTGCACAGATGTCCGAATGTCCATGTCACCTGATATCCGTTGCCTTCCATGTAACCGTCTCTCGAGCTGTTGGCTCCGATGATGCGGGCAATGTCTTTGGCGACACTTGGTTTCTCGGCTATACAGACTATCATTTATATATGTTGTATGTTTTGCTGTTGTTATGCGTGAATCAAATTGCAGACAAAATTACAAGAAAAATCTCATACGCCGCTGTTTTGCGTGCGAAAAAAGATGAACGGTACGTGCCGGAGGGCAACCTGCGACGGTGTTTTCATGCTCCGGCGAGGTGAGGGCGGGCTGCATGCGGGACGGCAGGATACATAATGCCGGGCGGAACACAAAACGCATGAATATGCAAAAACGCTGTGCGCTGTGTGAATAAATATTCATCGTAATCCGGAAATAAGGCAGTATTTGCGCACGGACAGTCTTTCGGCTGTAAATACGCGGTTTTTTGGCGGCTTGCCTATAATGCTGACAGTCAGCGGGTTTGCCTTTTCTGTCATCGGAAAACTGCCGTAACGCTATGCGGAAAAGCCTTTCCCATGCCGCGAAAAAGGCTCTTCCGCCATATGATATAAGCTTTTCTGACGCACGAAACAGCCTGTTCCGTCGTGCGGAAAATGCCGTTTCAGCCGGAAAAAGGCATCGGGCGGTTTCGTCGGAGGTATAATATGCCATCGGGAGAGACATACGGACGAATCGTGAACGGGCTTTCAGCGTGTCCGTTTTTCTGTTTTATGATTTTCTGTTGTCAAAATTATTTACTGCCGGAATGAATAAATATACATTCCCGCCGACCTGTTCCGGCTTCGTGAGACGGCTTTGCGGCAGGGCGTGTCGCATTCGGCAAGGCGTGCGTATCGCGCTTTTATGGAGCGGAAAACGTGTCTTGTTGAATATTCAGGATATACGGTTGAGAGATTTTTATCATTTATATGAATATGTGATACAAGATTTATGTAGTTTTGCAGTTTACATATTAGAATAACGAAATATACACACGCATTGGCAGAGACATGCAGAAGAGACATATGGGAATAATGAGATACATATTGCCGCTGGTCGCCGCTTTGGTGATGGTTTCGTGTGTCGGGGATGACAGAACTGTCAACATTGACGAGCCGATCATAGATAACGGCGGACTGAAAGGCATCTATCTTGGTGTGTGGAGCATCGAGGGACAGCCCGACATACCGTCCGAACTGACAGTGTATGATACCGGGTTCAGCTTCAAGACGCTGCCTGTGGAGGCTGTGCTGAGGGCAGTGCTTCCCGGACACGACATAGGGCGCGCCACCGGAGTGGGCTATATGGTGCCGTATGACGAGACTGGTTACAGCGCGCAGGCAATGTATTATTCTGTCCATCCGGAGCAATGGGTGACAGGAGCGGATATTGACGGGAAGCCGCGCACGGTGGTCATGCATTTCGTGAGCCGCGAGGACGACTATGCGTTCAAGTCTGTCGCCACTTATTCGATGCTCTCCGGAGTGTACAAGATAGTGCTCCATATGCGGGGAATAGAGATATATGACAGTCAGGATGATGAGAGTCCGCAGACTGTCGACAGAGATTTGAAACTGACGTTCGTGACTCTCAGAAAAATATAGACACGGACATCATGACATGCCGGACATGCCGGCGGGAAATAAAAACAACAACGGATTGGAATCGGAGAAGCGTCTTCTCAACGACATAAAGAACGGCAGCAGGTCTGCAATGCGCGAACTGTATGACCGGTATTCCGGATATGCCACGGCTGTATGCCTGCGGTATATCCCTGACCGGGATGAGATGCAGGACGTGATGCAGGACAGTTTCGTGAAGATATTCACCTCGCTGGACAGTTTCGAGTATCGTGGGGAAGGGTCGCTGAGGTCGTGGATAACGAGGATAGTGATGAACGAGTCGCTCGACTACATACGCAGGAACGGGCGATTCACGTTCACTGACGACATACCGGACAGTGTGGAGGAGGACGAGCCGGAGATTGACGCTATTCCGGACGATGTGCTGATGGAGATGATAGGGCGGTTGCCGGACGGCTACAGGGTTGTGCTCAACATGTATGTGTTCGGCGGGATGAGCCATAAAGAGATAGCGGAGAAACTCGGAATAAAGACCGGCACATCGGCATCACAGTATTTCCATGCCAAGAAACTGCTCGCAAAAATGATTGACGACTATAACAAACGACAATAATATGAAACATAACGACTGGACAGACAGACTGCATGACAGGCTTTCAGACTACAAGGCGGTGCCTCCCGTCGGTTTGTGGGACAAGATAGAGACTGCCGTCGACGGCAGGAGAAAGAGGGCGCGGACGGTCCGCATGCGCGTGTGGGCTGCGGCGGCTGCTGTAGCCCTGCTGCTGATAAGCGGTGCGGGATATCTGCTTAACAGGAACACCATATCGCAGCTTGACAGCCGGGACGCTTTCACCGGCGTGAGTGGAAACGCCGGACGTCACACGGCTGATGCACGACGCGGCAGCACGGATATTCCGGAAGAAACTAAGGTGACCGAAGCAACTGGCGGTCTTGTGGCTGTGAACAATGTCCCAGTGTCTGTAGCCGATTGCGTGGCTGAAGCTGTGGAAGAGAATGCGGTGAAGCATGACGCACAGCATACCGGGGAGACCGTGGCGGAGACAGCAGGAAGCGGTGCCGCTGCAAATGAGGAAGACGAGGGAGAGGGGAAAGACAGAGACAATGTCTCGGGACGTGACGTCGGTATGGAGAGAATGCCTGCACGTCCGGCGGTGTACGACATACGTAAGGACAGAGAGCGCGGTGGTGCATGGACGGTGGGCGCATACTCATCAAACATGTTCGGCAATTCCGGCAGTATGAACAGTGTGAACGTGATCAGCCGCGTTACGGCAGACTATTCGATGACTGAAAACATGCTGAAAGCCAGCTCGGCGTCATTCTCCAACTACAGTGAGGAAAACAAGCATTATCTGCCTCTCTCGTTCGGACTGACGGCAGGCTATGCCCTTACCGACCGCATAAGGGTCAGCTCGGGAATTGTCTATTCAAGGCTGGCGTCAGATTTTATACGCTCTTCTGACGGAGAGGAGACCACAGACCGGCAGACCCTGCACTATATAGGCGTGCCGCTCAACGTGAGTTATGACATATGGAGCACGCGCCGTTTCAAGGCATATGTGACAGCCGGAGGTCAGGCTGATTTCAACGTCTCGGCACGTGTGGAGACAGAAGGAGTGAAGACAAAGATGGATCGCGACAACGTGCAGTGGTCTGTGAGTGCCGCCGCCGGAGCGCAGTATGACGTCATTCCGCAGCTCGGCGTGTATGTCGAACCGGGTGTGAGATATTATATAGACAACGGTAGCAGGATAGAAAACTATTACAAGGATAAGCCGGTGAGTTTCAGCCTGCAACTCGGACTGAGGCTTAATATAGAGTAGGATGTCTGAACCCGAACCGGTCATCGGACTTCCATTCTCATTTCGTGCTGCTGTCAGGCAGATTGTATTCATCTTTGTCGACGATGTAGCGGGCTACATCGAGAACAAGATGGATGCAATATGACGGCGGCAGAGCGGAAGAAGTATGAAGAGCTGACAATAAATATTAAATGTGTAATCAGCGGTCTGATGACCGATTTGGGTTAAACCGGAATCTGTCATCAGACTTCCATTCTTATTTCGTGCTGCTGTCAGGCAGATTGTATTCATCTTTGTCGACGATGTAGCGGGCTACATCGAGAACAAGATGGATGCAATATGACGGCGGCAGAGCGGAAGAAGTATGAAGAGCTGACAATAAACATTAAATGTATAATCAGCGGTCTGATGACCGATTTGGGTTTAGGTTTGTTTTTAATGTGTGCGGACGGCGGGTTCTTTCAATACGAATCTGCCGTCTGTCCATATTGTGCGGTAAGGCTTGATGCTGTAAAGGCACTCTTCCACATATATGTCCTTATCGTTTGTCTTCTCTTTGTCGATGAGCAGATATGGCAGACGTCCGCTGTGGCGGTAGGCTGTATCGATGTATCGCCTGTTCATCGTGTCGCTTGTGAATACCGTCGAATATACGGCGTAAGGCTTGCATCCGAGCAGCGATATGACAGGAATGGAGAAATTGCATATCATGTGGCTGTTGTCAGGAACATGCGGTTTCACGTTGTGTATGATGTAGTTGTTGAGGCGCGCGTTCTCTTCCGACGTGTAGATATGCCTTGTAAGCGGACTGTCTATAGTGAAGCGGCACCGCATGCGCGTGCTTTCCTCCATCATCGGACGGCACATGTTGGTGTATATCATGGCTATGCAGATGAACGCATAGCCTGTGCGCAAGGCGGTGTATGCCGGTTTCTGATATGCCGTTTTCAGTTTTCCCGCTCCTTCGCATATTACGCCTAAGGCTGCGGGAAGCGTCATGAAGCACATGTCCTTGCCGTAGAAATCGGGACCGGCATTGCTCCCTATGGGCAGGACAAGCGGTATGAACATTGACAGAAGGTATAGTGGGGCTTTCCCGCCTTCTGTCTCAGGACGTACGAAAAGGAAGGCTGACGCGGCGAGACATATGCCTACGGTTATGTTGGACGGCGATTCCCACAGGTATATGTTTGGAATGATGAGCAGTGAGAGAATGGCTGTCGCAATGTCTCTCTTCATGCCGCGCAGTCTGAGACGGCATAAGGCAATCAGGAAAATGAGGAGCGCGATGACGGAGAATCCCTGTATCTGTCCCTGATAAAGCTCGTAAATGCTGATTATTATGGCTTTCACCCCATGAGGGTCCTGCGGGTCATGACTCCTTGTGAGTATGTCCCGAACGGTCATGTTGAACACATCCAGCATCCCCGTGGCATATAATGATATTGTGACGGCGGCGCACGCGGCTGCCGTGCCGGTGAAGAATGCGGCAAACTGGTGGCGCGTTTTCAGCTTTGTGTCATACTTATATGATATGAGCCAGGCGAGAAACGGTATGCCGATGAATGTGATATTGACTATCCTGAAATAGAATGCCGCGCCGACAAAGACACCGCTTAGGAATATGCTTGTCAGTCTGTCGCGCGCAAAACCGTGATGGTATGCCATAACGGCGAGCGTCAGCAGACCGGCAGAATAGTCGTTGTAGTTTATTTCCGTATAGCTTCCGAAGTGGGCGAGGGTGGCAAGCAGCATGCCGCTTATTATAATGCCGCCTCTTATGTAGCGTCTCAAATAAAGATATATGACGGTCTGTGACAGGACTACAAAAATAAGATGGAGGACTCTGAGCCCGAGATATGAGTCGATGGAAAATGCCTTGCAGAGCCATGATGTAAGCTGGAAGCTGAGCAGCCACTGCCCGAGAAAATAGGAGACATAGGGCTCGTCGGTGAAGTGCTGGTAGCCTGACATGTAGAATCCGATGTCAAGCCAGGAGAAGCCCTGGAACATCTGCGCTCCCAGATATACGGTTACGAAAAGTATGTAGAGTATGAACGGATATGCGGAGCCGGAAGTGCGGAGGTTGTGCATGGACATGTTATGTTTCTTATAATTCGAATGAGAACTTGCAGGACGTGGAGCATCCTATGCTTTCCTTGAAGTCGCAAAGACCGTAGTTGGGCGTTCCTTGCTCGGTGGACGGTCCGATGTCCAGAATCCTTACGCCTTTGTCGTGATAGAATCCGAATATCCTGTATGCGAGGATGTTCATGGGTCGCAAGCTGTTGTAGCTGCCTATGTTGCCCCAATAGATGACCTGGCAGATGTCGTCAGCCACATGGAACACCTGTGCTGCGGCTACGTCGTGTCCGGAGTGTGTGAGGATGAAGAAGTCGGCTGGTATCGTCTTTACCGTCATAAGGACATCCTCCGCACTCATTCTGAGCGGATAGCCGTGCTCTTCGCGGTTTGCCTTTATCACGTTGTAGGCACGGATGATGCCTTCGTCGTCGTTGTCACGGATATGAGTGAAGGCGAACGGCTCCTTCAGAGCCTTGTGGAGGTTCTTCCTTGCGTTGCGTTCTATTATATCCTCGTAGTCTGGGAAGCGCGTCGTATCGAAGTGATAGTTTATGTCGATGTGCCTTATCCGTCCTTCTCTTGAGAGCGAGCTGATGCTCCGTACTGGCTGGGACGCTTCATAGATTGTCGGCGGAAGTGTGACGATGACCTTTTTATGAAGACTTTCTCCAAACGATTTCAGGAGTCTTGCTGCCTCGTCTGTCAGCATGACGCTCTGATGTTTGCTTGTGCTGAACCCTCCGAACGGGGCGGAGAACGGCGACAGAAGTCTCTCTCCGTCGTCTCCGAGAACTATCCCGAATCGTGTCTTCGAATCCTCAAATAAGAGATAGTACAGTCTGTCGGCTTTATATCTGTTGAGCTCGGAAAACTCCGCGCTGTTGTATATATGCGGATGTCTTCCGAATATATCCTTATATTCTGCGGCTGTGGTCTCTCTTATTTTCATGTCATCTGAATTGATTGAGAAGGCGGGCGATGGTTTCGCGTTCCTCCGGTTCGAGTATCTGACTTACAGGAATGCTCAGTTCCTCTCTGTGAATGCGTTCTGTAACGGGGAACGAAAGGGCTGCAAGCTCCTTGTAGCATTCCTGTTTGTGTGGCGGGACAGGATAGTGCACGTCGGTCTGTACGCCGTTACGCAGCAGATAGTCTTTAAGTTCGTCGCGTCTGTCACACAGTATCGGGAAGATGTGGAACACGCTGCTTTCCCAATATTCGAGCGATGGCAGCTTTATGTTTCTGTTGCTTACATTATTTATATAATACCTTGCGTTGTCCCGACGCTGTTCGTTTTCCGCGTCAATGTATTTAAGCTTCACGGTCAGGATGGCAGCGTGCAGCTCGTCCATACGGCTGTTTATGCCGATGTGTGAGAATATGTATTTCTTTGCCGAGCCGTAGTTGGCAAGTCCTCTTACCATCTCCGCCAGCACAGCATCGTCTGTCGTGACGGCTCCGGCGTCGCCTGCCGTGCCGATGTTTTTTGTGGGATAGAAGCTGTGCGCGGCTGCGTCGCCGAGTGATCCGGTACGTCTGCCGGCGTATCTGCATCCGTGTGCCTGCGCGTTGTCCTCTATCAGCTTCAGTCCGTAGTGCTTGCAGAGCCGTCCGATGGTGTCTGTGTAGGCGCACTTGCCGTAAAGATGCACAATCATGATGGCTTTTGTGCGTGGCGTTATGGCTTCTTCTATTTTGCTGTCATCCATCTGAAGCGTGTCGATGTCGGCTTCCACCAACACCGGTTTCAGGTTGTTTCTGCTTACGGCGAGAACAGACGCGATGTATGTGTTTGCCGGTACGATGACCTCATCACCCGGTTTCATGACGCCAAGTTCTATATATGCGCGCATGATAAGCGTGAGTGCGTCAAGTCCGTTGCCGCATCCCACACAGTGGCTTGTGCCTGTGAATTGTGCGTAAAGCCTTTCGAACGTTGCCGTTTCCTCTCCTTTAAGAAACCATCCGCTCCTTAATGTCCGTGCGAGAGCTTCGTGCAGCTCGTCGTAATGTAATGCCGTGATCTTCTTTAAGTCGAGAAACTGAATCATTTTATGTATTCAAGATAGTCTTCATATTCACGTATGTAGTCGCTTTCCTCAAAAAAGTCGGAAGCGAGTACAAGACAAACAGAGCCTGAGGAAAAGTCGTTGAGCGTGCGCCACGTGCCTGTCTCGACAAGCAGTCCCTGATAGGGATGGTTCAGAAGATAGGTTTTCGAGTTGTGTCCGTTGTCAAGTGTGACCGTGAACGAGCCGCTTACGGCTATTATGAATTCACGGCATTTCTTGTGGGCATGTCCGCCCCGGTTCTCACCTGACGGCACATCGTAAACCCAGTACACGCGTTTAACCTCAAAGGGGATATGTCTTATGCTTTCCGCAAAAGTGAGATTTCCCCGCGGATCAGTTATTTTAGGAAGCTCAATGATTTTTCCTTCAGGAATGTTCATTACAATATTCTATTTTATTATTGTTTCTGCAAGACGTTTGGCTTTGTCGCGCAGGTATGTCGTGTCATCGTTTATGTCACCGTAGCATAGCACTACTCCCATGCGGCGGTTGACATGCTGTTGCTGTTTCCCGAAAATCCTGATGCGTGTCCTGTCTTCTTTCAGGGCATCGATAAGGTTGTATTCCGGCTCATGTGCGGCTTCCTCTTTTGCCAGAACGACCGCACTTGCACCGGCATGTTCAAGGTGTATGGCAGGTATGGGAAGTCCCATTACGGCACGGAAATGCAGTTCGAACTCATTCAGATTAAGCGTGTGCCCGAGCGTCACCATACCTGTGTCGTGCGGTCTTGGTGACAGTTCTGAGAAGATGACGCCTTTGTCGCTGGTCAGGAAGAACTCCACGCCCCATATTCCGGCTCCGGTCAGTGCTTTCGTTACGGCGTCCGCCATTCGCCGGGCTTCATTAAGGTCGTCCTCGTTTATAGCGAACGGTTGCCAGCTTTCGCGGTAGTCGCCGCTTTTCTGTACGTGTCCTATCGGCGGGCAGAACAGGGTCGGACCGTCTTTCTGTGTCACTGTGAGCAGTGTGAACTCGCTGTCGAAGTGTATGAATTCCTCTATTATTATTTCCTTTACGTCGCCTCTGCTTCCTGCCATAGCCTCATTGAACGAGTTTTCAAGGTCGTCCGGCGTCTTTGCAACGGTCTGTCCGTGTCCCGAGGAAGACATCAGCGGCTTGACGACACAAGGGAATCCGATTATCGCAGCGTATTCTTTCAGTTCGTCAAGAGTCTTCGCGTAAAAGTATTTTGCCGTTTTCAGCCCCAATTCTTTTGCCGCAAGGTCACGTATAGCCTTACGGTTCATGGTGAAGTTAACGGCTTTCGCACTCGGTACGACCTGTATTCCGCGCTTCTCGATGTCGAAAAGCCGCTCTGTGCGTATGGCTTCTATCTCCGGTACTATTATGTCCGGACGGTGCTTGTTTACAACATTCTCGAGCATGTCTCCGTCGAGCATGTTGAACACTTCACACTCATCAGCCACCTGCATTGCAGGTGCTCCGGCATACCTGTCGCATGCTATCACATATTGTCCGGCACGTTTTGCTGCGATGACAAATTCTTTTCCGAGTTCTCCTGAACCCAATAGCAGTATCTTCTTCATTATGTTTTTTTATTTTATTATTTGCCTTATCATCTGCCATTCCGGCGACACGGCGATTTTGCGAAGGCTTGTTTCCATTATCTTCCTCATCGTTTCCTCCGACAGCTTGCGCTCATGTGCTATGTCGCAAAGGCTTTTCACCGGATTGCCGAACAGTCCGTAGTAATCCTTCAGCGCTTTCTCATTGTCCGGAGGGATTATGCGTATGAGGTGCATGATGTAATGTTCAACCTTCTCACTTACACAGTCGGGCTCTTTCCCGAGCCGTATGAGGAAGTGGTGAAGTTCTTCTGAAATCGTATCCATATCTTATGCCGCTTTATATGCAGACGGTTCTGTTGAATAAAAACATTTATAACTGTTGTTGGGGTGCTGTATGTTGTGCGACGGCAGACTTTATACTGAAAATTTCACCATGCGTCCGTGATGTTCCGGAACCGCATGATGAAATTCTGCCGCAGATGACATCGCTTATCTGTTGCCGTACATCTGTTCGTAATATTTCTGATATTCGCCGCTTGTCACTTCCTTTATCCAGTCCTGATGTTCCAGATTCCAGCGTATTGTCTTTACTATTCCGTCGGCGAATTTTGTCTCCGGATACCATCCGAGCTCGTTCTTTATCTTTGTCGGGTCGATGGCATAACGCTGGTCATGTCCCAACCTGTCTGCCACAAAAGTGATCAGTCCGTCGTTTATCCAGTCAATTCTTATGTCGCCGTTCTCGTCGAGTTCCTGTTTCCTGAGCACTTTCCTGAGTTCCGGCTCGTTCTCCATCATGTCGTGGATGGTCTTTATTGTGAGTTTGACAATGTCGATGTTCTTCATCTCGTTGTGTCCTCCAACGTTGTAAACCTGACCGTCACGACCCTCCCGTACAACGAGGTCGATTGCCTTGCAATGGTCTTCAACGTAGAGCCAGTCGCGCACATTCTCTCCCTTTCCGTACACCGGGAGCTTCTTTCCTTCAAGTATATTGTTAATGATAAGGGGTATAAGCTTTTCCGGGAAATGGTAAGGACCGTAGTTGTTCGAGCATCGTGTTATGGTGACAGGCATGTGGTAAGTGTCGTGATATGCCATTACGAAAAGGTCGGCGCTTGTCTTTGACGCGCTGTACGGACTGTGCGGGCAAAGTGGAGTGTCCTCCGTGAAGAATCCTTCCGGGCCGAGTGAGCCGTAAACCTCGTCGGTCGCAACCTGATGAAAACGCTTTCCTGCCTTCCATACAGGGTATCCGGCATCGTCCTTCCCTGTAACCCATGCCTTGCGTGCGGCATCCAACAGGTTCTGCGTTCCGAGGATATTTACCGACAGGAACAGCTGCGGGTCCTCAATACTCCGGTCGACATGGCTTTCTGCGGCAAAGTTTACGACATAGTCGATGTCGTTTTCGGCAAACAGTCTGTCAGCGAGTTCTCTGTCCCTTATGTCTCCGCGGACGAAGAAGCAACGCTCGTTGTCGATGTCGTCTTTAATTGTGCCGAGGTTTCCGGCGTAGGTCAGAAGGTCGAGCACAATGACTTTGATGTCCTCATTTTTGTACTTTCTGTGAAGCAGGTACTTGATGAAGTTCGCACCAATGAATCCTGCGGCTCCTGTTACAAGATAAGTCTTCATGTCTATATACTTTTTTAAATGATTTTTCCTTTTGCGTCCGTATACTCCGTGTGGTTATGTCCGTGGCGTCAAGTCGCCTGGACTTCGGTCTGCATATGCGGCTTCGCCTTCATCGCCAGCGTCAGGAAGCAAGTCCGCGGCACACACCTCCGTATGCATGCATGTGTATGATAGGCGGCGGGACGTGCGTGTTGCCGTTCTATCCGTCGTAATCGTTCTGTATCACTTTGCGCGGATCTGCCAGCGTGATGACCTCGCAGTCTTTGAAGCGGCTGCCGTCTATGGTCAGCCTTACGAGTGTCCTGTCCACGTGCCACCCCTGAAGTCCAGCCGCTCCCGGGTTGATGTGCAGCAGTCCGAGAGTCTTGTCATATTTTATTTTAAGTATATGCGAATGTCCGCTTATGAACAGCTGTGGCGGTGAGGCATATATTCTGTTTCTTATGCTTGCGTCGTAGCGTCCCGGATATCCGCCTATATGTTTCATAAGTACATCCACATCCTCGCACCTGAACCTGAGTATCTCCGGAAACATCCGTCTCAGTTCCCCTCCGTCACAGTTGCCGCATACGGCTCGAAGGGGGCGGAAGGCAGCCAGTTTTTCTGCGAGCTGTGTGGAGCATATGTCTCCGGCATGCCATATCTCATCGCATGTCTCAAAGTATTCCAGATATTTGTCGTCCCAATATGAGTGGGTGTCGCTTATTATTCCGATTCTTTTCATTGCAAACGTACTCCTTGGAAAGAAGTCATGGCACGGTTACAAGTCTTGCCATGCAAAGATAATGATATTATTTAAATGTAGCAAGCATGTATTTTGTTTTTATCCCCTGCGTCACGGTTATACTCCCCGGCAAGGGCCTGACGTCATGTTCTCTGCATCAGATTGCCTGTACGTCTGCAAAGGAACACGAGCAGCAGCGTAGCCAGAACGGCGGCAATTGAATATGAATAAAAGCTGAATGCGGCTGGTCTTGCAAGATAGTCTATCGCCGGTTCTTCGAGAAAGTAGAACAGCAGACTGTTTGTTCCTATGTAGCCAAGTATCCGGTTGCTGATGTTCACGTAGCGTACGGCGTTTATCATGACCGTAGAGAACAGCAGACTTGATATTGTTGGGTTGGGGTGGAAGTATTGCAGCAAGGCAAACAACAGTGTGCCCGGCAGGATGACATATACCGGCTGTATATGCCTCAGCTTGTCGTAGAAAAGGGCGGTTAGCATGCCTGACGGGAAGTTGAGCACCGTGATGAACCACCACGGATTCATTCCTAACACGTAATTTGCCAGACAATAGTATGCCACGCACACCGAAGAGACTGCCAGCACGCATGCCCTTGGATTTCTGAAAACCTTGAATATGACGATGGAGAGGGCGTAAAGACCTATTATGACCTTATAGAACCACGCCTCGTTGGCAGGTGGTATGTCAAGAGAAAGAAACGATGTGAGCAGCCGGGGAGTAAGCTGACTGCTGTCATACAGCATATCATTAGTGTCCAATAAAAATTGGACACGTTAATTAATTAATCAAATAGTCCCTTA
>OLOR01000059.1_pt1 | contig 115660 bp, 105 predicted proteins | sample 1672521 | NCBI WGS metagenome assembly OLOR01 (sample SAMEA3136695, study PRJEB25190) | human gut metagenome | biome: human gut; feature: human-associated habitat; material: faeces | place: Austria | collected 2013
TCCTCACAATGAACGCAATCTGATGCATTTTTTCGATTTTCGAGGAATTTATGAAGATGTCCAAAGTATTTTTTGAGACGCAGCACGAATTTTTGGGGAATCCGAGGGCATTTTTTGAGAAAGAGGTCTTTAAAGCATGGCTCTGTTATTATCCCTGACAACAGTTTAGGGCATATTAAAAACAAATACGCAACCATATAAAAGAGCTCTCCGGTTCCGTGGCACCCATTCTTACAAAAAGGTGACTAGAAACCAGAGAGCTTTTAATTTCTTAACGCGTAAGCCCAAGATCTTATAGAGTTACTAAATAATATCTAGCGGCTCTATAAGCCCAACGCTTTCTTTAATGATGAAACACGACGACGTGATACGGGAATTCTGTCTTCAACACCATCCAAGGTCAATAACAGAGTACCACCTGATTGAGGCTCGACTTCTTTAACCAATGAAAGGTTTACGAGGTAACCACGATGCACACGGAAGAATCCATGACCATCCAACGTCTTTTCCAGCTGAGCTAGCGAGACTGTTGAGAAATAGCGATCAGAATCAGTCTGGAGATACGCGTAGTCATCACGCGCCATAACAAAACGAATCTCATCAATATTAATAAGAATCTTCTTGCCACCCTTTTCAACAGGGATGCGCTCCGCTTTTTGTGCCTGGGCATGCAACTTAACATGCTCACGAACACGAGCCAGTGCTTGAGCCAAACGCTCTGTTTCTACAGGCTTTACCAAATAGTCAACAGCATTAACCTTAAAAGCATCAAGAGCAAATTCGCTATATGCGGTAACGAAAACCACAGCAGGTGGGAACTTTAAATGTTGCATAGCTTCTGCAAGCTGCAAACCAGTTGCTTCGGGCATATTGATGTCCAGGAACATAACGTCGCAAGGATACTCTTTGAGTTTTTCAATAGCTTCTCTTACGTTTGCCGCTTCTGCAACAACCTCGGTTTGATTAAGTTCGCTCAATAAAAAGCGCAGCTCGGAGCGTGCAGGGGCTTCATCATCAACAATAATTGCCTTTAACAACACGTCCTCCTTTAGATATGAATGTTTCGATAGATATTTAGAGATTATAGACTACTTAGTCACAATTTGTAAAAGATTCACCTTAGATTCCTCAGCTACCTTAGTTGCTTCAGTTGCTAGTTGCTTCATCTGTTTCAGTTACCTCGGTCACCTCAGTTGCTCTACAAAGGTTCTACAAATTCGCACAATCTTTTAAAAAGAGGGTAACTTGCGTACCATGCCCTAAATCAGAAGCGATGTGCATGTACGAATCCGCACCGTAATACCCGCGGATACGATCATTGACATTCTTAACCGCAATGCCCAACCCCGTTTGTGATGACGGATGCATGATAGACGAGAGCGCCTCATCACTCATACCAATTCCGTCGTCATTAATATAGAGATAAACGTCTGCCCCTTCCATCTCACCAGCAATTGAGATAGTTAGTTTTCCTTCAGCAGGCATAGCATGTTTAACAGAATTTTCGGCGATGGGTTGAATCATGAACGACGGAACTTGAAGAGCTTTGATCTCTTCGGTTACCGACACCGTTACTCCTAAACGCTCTTCTCCAAAACGTGCCTGTTCAAGACCTAAGTAGCGCACGGTTTGTTCAATTTCACGCGCAAGCGGAATGAGATCAGATGAATTCTCAAGCGTTTGACGATAAAACGTAGCAAACTCGCGCAACATAATACGCGCCTTATCAGGATCAGTACGCACTAATGATGCCATCGTATTAATAATGTTAAACAAAAAGTGCGGATTGATTTGACTTTGCAGTGCCTTGAGTTCCATGGATGCTGCAAGCTTCTTTTGTTCCTCCAGCTCAAGAGCAGCAATTTGGGTTGAAATAAGCTGACCAAATCCTTCTGCAATAGAAACCTGATTGCCAGTCACGCGACTTGGTTCGGTGTAGTAAAACTTCAACGTGCCAAAAATCTCTTTGCCCATCCAAAGCGGAACAATAATGGCAGCCTTAATAGTAGAAACTGTATCCGGCAATCCTACGCCTTCACGTGTTTTGATCACACGCGTCTCACCATCTTGAATAGTTTTCATAGTCGCAAGAGTTCTGATAGGAGCACCATTAGTGCCGAGCTGCTCACGTCCTTCTCCGTAATAGCCCAGTACAACACTGCGATCAGTGATAGCAACTGCACTTGCCTCACTTGCCGGATAGAGAATCTCGCACACTTTTTGAGGATAATCTGATTCAGATCCTGCTTGAATAGCCTCAAGCGTTTGTGTGGCAACTTGCAAAACCGACATAGATTGGCGTGCGCGAATACGTTCAGGATCAAGCATAAGGGCGATCGTAGCCAACAAAAAGAGAGTGAAGAGAACACCAGAAATTCCAAGAATAATGATGTTGTTATCAGGGCTAAACATTGACCAGCCCAAAACACAACCTGAAATCAAAGCAAGGCACAAAAACAAGATTTCTAAAAAGACATCGCGTTTGTGATTCATAAGACTCTCCTCTCCTTTCAGGGATTATACGATGCGCAGCCCCCGAATTAAAAGAGAAAAGTCATGAATCCCACGTACAAGTCATGAATCCCTACATACTACTCAAAGTCCGCAAGATTAAGATGAATCTCCGTTGTCGTTCCCGGATCAATTGATGCTGATGCAGGCTCTTGTACCTGCTGATCAATAGCGCTTGCCTCAACAATAACCTCATCGCCTTTTTGACGAGCCACCGCTGCTTGAATAAGCGCTTGAGTAAGGAAGGCATCACGCTCGGTTCGCTGCATAACCTCACCCCAAACATATTGGAATTCAAAGTATTTAGAGCAGTTTTCCTGCGCATACGCACTAGCTTCAACCGTTGCCTCTTTTGCTGCGGTCCGATATGCCTGCTTATCAGGACGTACCAAACTACGCAAAAACGCCGTTCGCTTAACACGCTTCAAAATACCAGGCTCTAAAAATGGTCCTGGATAAGGCTCAAGCGAGGAAGGATTAATTTGCAGCAGATCAATCTGCGAGCGCGAAAATTCAATCTTGTAGTACTCGTAGAGCCAACGATAAATATCACGGCGGAAGCGATGACCTTCATGGCGCTCACGGGGAGGAAGATGCAAAAGAGACCATTGGTTATCAAACCACACATCTGAACCATACATACGCAGATCGAGCAAATAATCAAGATCCTCACCGCGCATAATCCAAGGATCAAACGAGATACGCTTATAAGCTTCCCTATGCAGCGCCAAACACCCTCCGCATACGTGATTGGAGCGCGAAAGACGCGGGCCTGCCATTGCACGAGAGATCCATGCATTAAAGGCGCTTCCCTGTTGCCAATAGTGGTTGTACCATTTGTTTTGACTCAACGAGTAATAATTTTGTTCGGAATTTAAGTAGTAACCCGACTTGGCCAAAATAGGAATGCCTTTTTTAGTAAGTTTGCCTAAGCCATACATGGCTTTAGCAAGAAACTCAACATCCTCAATAACCTCATCGTCATCTATAAATACAACCGCATCAAAGCCTAAAATGTTGGCAACCACAAGCCCTAGATTGCGCACGGCTGAATAACCACCCAAGCCGATTGCATGTGAAAGATCTTCAAAGCCAAACTGCTCAAGACGCTGCGTAATAATAGAAGCCGATGCTTCGCCAATCACAAGCGTGTGCATAGTGGGAAAACGGTTGCAGATGTCTTGCACCTTTACAACCGCTTGTGCAGCCACGGCAGGATCTTCTGCTGCAGCAATCACGATAACTTGTCCTAGCCCACGCACCTTAGTAAGCGACTCAAGGCAGCGATACAAATCTCCCGTCATATCAAGCGGCGTGGGATGATCAAACACAGTAGCTGCAGGATCTTGTCTTCTACCAGCTGCCACATGAAACGTAGGAATGACAACAGCGGGATTCATAAGCGGGCTCTCTTTCTGTCATGATCGAGCACTTCTCAAGCAGTGTTTAAGCGACGCTCGTTTCTTACCGCACGTCGCGTGTTCTCTATTGTAACGCAAGACTTTGGTGCAGAATTTCTTAGCCTTGCCTGCGCCGCGGATGTCCTCGACGCGTACGAATGCGCTCTGCTACCTCGCGACGCGCTTTAACTTCAGCACTTTCTTCCTTTAAACGCAAGTAGGATTCAAGGCGATGGGGTTCAAGATTACCCGTATTCACCGCCGCGCGTACCGCACACCCTGGTTCTTGATGGTGGGTACAATCACGAAATTTACACGTTTGCGCTATAGCCTCAATGTCTGAAAAAGCAAGTTCGATACCCCCATCGGCATCCCAAAGACCAAGTCCACGCACGCCAGGCATATCAATAACCGCGCCCCCTTGGGGAAGCTCAATAATCTCACGCGTTGTTGTGGTATGGCGCCCCTTGCCATCACGTTCACGGACTGGTGTAGTCTCTTGCACGTCTGACCCCACAAGCATGTTCACCAAACTTGATTTGCCCACCCCTGATCGCCCTATAAGAATAGCCGTCTTGCCCCCATCAGCTGCCAAAAGATTGGCCACTGCATCCACCGAAGCAGGATCGTCACCTGAGAGCACCATCACGCGATCATTGCCAATAAAGCCCTTGATCTGGTCTTGAATAGTTGCAACTTCTTCGGGGTCTTCAATGAGATCAGCCTTGGTGAGCACGACCACTACCTCATCGACCGATTCATGAGCAAGCACGAGTTCACGCTCAAGGCGCCGTAAGTTAATTTCTTCAATAGGCTGAGCTACAAGCACAAGATCAAAGTTGGCAGCAAGAGTTTGAGGAAGCGCGCGTTCGGTGGGATCTTTACGCACAAACGACGTTGTCCGAGGCAAAATACGCTCGATGATTCCTTTATCATGTCCTTCAGGAATAGCGACTTTTACCTTATCCCCAATCACAGCACGGTTTGTCTTTTTCTTCACGAGCGCCGTTGCGTGCTCACAGCGCAACTCACGCCCATCATCGTCAAGACGCACTAGTGGATAGCCCCGATCAAGCTTGACAACGCGACCCGTGCAATGCTCATCTGATGCGATACTTTTGTTCTGAGCTTTTCCCATACGCCCCTACTTGGCCTCGTTGCGCTTGCGTTGATAGAGCGCAAACAGTACCAAACTTGCAATAAAGAAGAGAACACCGGCAAACGCGAGCGCCGTGTTAATAGGCTCTGGTTCAACCGATCCTTTATCAATTACGGAAACCTCATCGGCATGAATATCAGAAAGCCCTTGATGCTCAGGGCAATCAAGATGGTAGACCCCGCGCACCTGAACCGTACTTCCCTTCACGCCGTAACGCCCAAACTGATCAATACTTGCAGCCTGATCATGCGTCATAAAGACCGAAATCACGGTATTGCCCGTATTCTCAAGCTCCTGCAATGTCACCCAACAGTGATTGGGATCGGCCTCGGCATTGATAGCCTCTCCAACTGCCTCGCCAATTACTTGAACGACTTGATCATCATGGAAAGAATCAGCCGCTGAAAGCTCAGCAATACTCGTATCATATAAAAACGATGAGTCTGCCAGCTGGTTCACGTTGACACGATTAGAAGCGCCCGGCACAACCACTTTCTGTTCCGTAGAATCCGATGACCCATCGACCACCTCAGTCTGTGCAGCGTTCTGGTTGTCAACCGGTTGATCCCCTTGCGCAACATGCCATAAGCACACACAAACGGCAAGAATGGCAAAAAGGCATACCACAATGAGCAGCAAGTTAATCTTGGACGCACGTGATCGCGTCTTTTTTTGCTTGTTCTTGGGGTCAGTATGTTTTGTTTGTCTTGCTATCACGAAATTTTAGCTACCTTATCGCATCCGCGAAGATATAAGTTGTTTCTTATCTTTAGGAATGATTGAAACCACAATTTTAACGATAAGAGCAATGAGCGTAATAAACTCAAGACGTCCTGCCCACATCTCAAAAATATAAAACAACTCAAGGCTTGCGGGCATACCGGGCGTAATAATACCTGAAGAAAGCCCTCCGTTAGAAGCCATGGCAATCGATTCAAAAATAGAACTCGTCGCATCATAGCCATGCGCGATACCGACCAGAGATCCTGCTACATACGTTGCAGCAAAGAGCGCTGAAACCGTAAGTGCAGTTTTAACCACGTCAGCCGTTAGAACATGCTTACCTAAATGCTGGAACGATACCGATACCAATGCTGAATCAGGAGCTAGAGCTTGTTTAATGGTTGCAACAACTGATTTAGCAATAAGACCTAAGCGCAAAAGCTTCATACCACCTGCCGTAGATCCAGATGATCCACCAACAGCCATAAGCAACGCAAGCGTCAATAACGCTCCTGAAGAGATGACGGTAACCAATTGATTTGACGTAATGTTTTGAAATCCTGTTGTCGATGAGGCTGATACCATCATAAAAACGCCACGACGTAACATCTCAAAGAGGTCAGTAAATTGGCCCATCGATGAGAGGGCTGCCATAAACACAATACCCATACCAATAAGCCAAATTAAATACGTACGCGTTTCAATGTCTTTAAAAAAGATATGCGTATGACCGCGCCAAACTTCAACAAAGAGCGCAAATGAGATCGTTCCTAAAATCATAAGAAGCATGCATACCAGCTCAAACGGATAAGAGTGGTAATACATAATAGAAAGCGAAGTGGGTGTAAAGCCAGCGGTCATAAATCCAGAAACTGCCACCCACAAAGCATTCAAAAACGACCTAATGGGATCCATGCCGCCCACCAGGCAGAAAATCATCAAAATAATGGTCGCAATACCAATGACCACAATAGAGATCCACGAAATAGTGCGCGTTGTGCTTACCACGTTAGGAACCACATGATCAGAACGCCCCTCAGAAGAGTAGAGCCCCATCGACGACTTGCCCAAAAAGCCCAAAGACAGCGCAACAACGATCAGCCCTAAACCGCCCAAAAAGTGCATGGTAAAGCGCCACATATTATCAGCATACGAGAGATGATCGAGGTCTACAACAAGAGAGGCTCCTGTCGTCGTTAATCCCGACACGCCCTCAAACAGCGCATCCAAGTATGAGTAATAATGGCCTGAGAAAAAAAGCGGGATGGAAGCCATAATAGCCAACACCAGCCACGCAAAACCGGTAACCACAAGCGCCTGCTGATGAGTAAGACGACCCGGATCAACGCGCACCATACGCAAAAGCGTCCCAACACACAGCGTAATACTAATACCTAAAAGATACCTAAAAAACGCTTCCCATTCTCCAAAGATCACTGCCGTAACAAGAGGAAGCGCCATTGCTACCGAGAAAAAAGATACGAGTACGCCCAAATAATGAGCCACCGTTGCAAGGTCATCTATGGTGAAACGCTGCCACATAGAGCACCTTACGCTGCCGATCCGCTAAAGAGAAACCGCACCATAACGGTAAGTACATAAAGGCAGGCGATGAGCCCTAAGGCACCCATTAAAACAACCCCAATCCCTGTAAGCGAGTTGAGAAGTTTTTCCTTTATGTCGGTCTGCTTTTTCATGCGCCTTATTGTAGTACACTCGCGCAAAAACACATCGTTTGGTTTGGGTTTTGTCATACCAGCATGGCTAAACGCCCTTGATGACTGCGAGCGGTCAAATGAGCACATTAGTTAGCATACAGTTTTTATCGGTTATAAAAGAAAACTTGTGCCCTCATACTAATTTCTTCTTTTATAAAGGAAGAAATAGTTAACATGCCGTCCTCTCACACCACCGAATAAGCAATTTCCGCATACGGCGGCTTCTAGCTAAATCAATGAACCTCATAAATACTGACTCGACACACAGCAACAGTGCCGACCCCTCATATGAGAGACCGGCACCGTGTCATGCATAAGTATGTGAAATCCAAACTCGGCTACAGCTTAGCGACCAGAGTGATCAAACGACTTCTTAGGAGCAATGTTGGTATCAGCAGAACCAATAACGGTTGCGTTATCAAGGTTTGCAATCTCAGCCTTCATGTCCTTCAAGAACTTATCAGCCATGGTCATCGACAAGTCAGCACGGGTAACAATACGCTGGCAGGTAACATCTTGCATGTTTGCAGGCAATGGATAAGCAGGAATCTGCCAACCATGCATACGAAGACGATCGTCCAAATCATAGAGTGTCCACTTCTTGCCGGCCTTAGGATCAAGACTCCAGCACAAAATAGGAATCTCGGTTGCCTCTTCGTACATGATAAAGATACCCATTTCCTTGATACCTTCTACCAAATGGCGAGCAACATCAAGCGTACGCTTCTGAATCTCTTTGAATCCTTCAAAACCATTACGCATAAATACGTAGTATTGACCAATGATCTGAGAAGCAGAACGGCTGAAGTTAATAGCCATAGTTGCTTCTTCGCCACCCAGATAGCTTACCCAGAAGATCAAATCTTCAGGCAATGCTTCCTTAGAACGCCATTCAACCCAACCAATGCCAGGATAAACAAGGCCGTACTTATGGCCAGATGCTGAAATGGACCATACATTAGGAAGACGGAAGTCCCACTCGAGTTCTGGCTCAAGGAATGGAGCAACGAATCCGCCTGATGCGCCATCAACATGAATACGTACAGGAACCGCTGCGGTCTTGTTGTATTCAGTTAATGCAGCATCGATACCCTTGATGTCATCGTAGCAACCGGTATAAGTAATACCGAGCAAGCAGACAACACAAATGGTGTGATCATCAACAAAAGGCATACAGGACTCAGGAGTCATATAAAGATGATCAGCATCCATAGGAACAAGACGCATTTCAATATCCCAGTAGCGGCAGAACTTCTCCCAGCAAACCTGATAGCCTGAAGTGATAACGAGGTTAGGACGATGCTCGCTGTAGATATCAATACCGGCCTTCTTAGCAAGAGCCTTCCAACGGAACAATGCTGCTAGACCACCTAACATACATGCTTCAGAAGATCCAACGGTCGAAGTGCCCATCGGCTCCTCGTTCTGATCAGCATGCCACAAATCCTGAATAATCTTTACACAACGATTCTCAAGATCCGCTGTCATAGGATATTCGTCTTTATCAATAGCGTTCTTTTCAAGCGTGTCCTTCATAAGCTCTGCAGCTTCTGGCTCCATATAAGTCTGAACAAACGTGCAAAGATTTTGATGAGCATTACCCTCAGTGCCAATGTACTCACGAATGATCTCGCTCGCAATACGCGGCTCAATTGGTTCCTGGTTCAGCTTGGTCTCCGGCATTTCAACATCTGAAGCATAGCTACCAAAAATAGGGCTTAGGTATGATGTTTGAGCATCCATTTCTCCAAGTTCTTCGGTCGTAACAAGCTTTTCATCTTTAACAGTCATCGTAATCGTCCCCTTCTTTTACATCCCTTTATATTTGTTTGAATCTTTATTAGTCACACATTGGGCTATTTCCCATGGGCTATTCCCCATTCTTTTGATGATTTTCTGTGTTACGAATCCCCACCTTTCTTTTGCATATCTCCACTATCACCGTGAGTAGAAGCTGTTGCGACTGCCTCCTTAGGCGCCGTTGATACAGCTACCTGAGAAGGTGCTTGATGCACTGCAGATGATGCTACTGATGTGGCAGTTGTTCCTTGTACAGGCTGCACGCTGGTACCATCCCAATGTTTACGCAATCCATAAATCACAAACGGAATTGCTACTGAAATTGCCCAGCAAATAAGCAGAGTAATGACATAGACCGTACCCGCTTGTGCTGTCAGCTGACTTGGTGGGAAGAACGATACAACAAGAGCAAATACGGTGAGCAATAAGCCACATCCAGCCACAATGCACTTGCCAACGGTGCCACCAAAGATTTGGAATACACGCGGCTTATCCTGGTCCTTGAGCACTAACTTAAAGTAAGCCAAGAAGAACAGAACGTAACCGACAAGATAAATTACTACCGTAAGGCCAACTGCGGTCAAATAAGAAATGGAAGATCCGGAACCACCTGAAAGGGCCATAGATCCGCATAATACCGCATCCCAAATGGTAACAATAACACCCTGTACAACAACGGTTTTTACCGATACACCATGCTTGTTGGTTTTTGCAAAACTCTTAGGGATAATGCCCTCTTTAGCAGTCTCGAGCAAAGCACGAGAAGGACCAACGATCCACGATGAAATCTCAGCTAAAACGCCTGCAGCTAACAAGAATGCAATAACGTATACGAGCCATCCACAATGGAAATGCGCATCAAAGATATTAGAGAACGCAACAATAACACCTGTCGATAAGTTTGCATCAAGCTGAGCCTGGCTCATCGTCATAGCAACAGCAAGACCACCCAAGGTATCAAGTACGATCGTCAAGATGCACAAGACAATCATAACCATAGGATAGATTTTGCCAGGGTTTTTCAACTCGTTAACATGCGAAGCACTTGCCTCAACTCCTGCAAAAGCAAGAATAAATGAAGCAAAAATTACGAGCGTGCTCACCTGAGTAAAGTCAGGAACAAATCCAGATACCGATGCATCAAAGTCTAATTGAGAGATACCTCCTGTCGCGAGATAAGCAACAAGACCAATCAAAAGCACTACTGCTGGAATCAAAACACCACCGAAAAAGCCAACTTTAGCAATACGCGCAGTAAGTTTTGTACCGCCAAGCTGCGTTAAGGTAAGTCCCCAAACAATAATTGCAACACCAATAAACATAACGAGTGGATTATCGTAGAGAGCATCCCATCCTACGATAAACGAAACAGCGGCCAAGACGAAGAAAGCCATCGTTACAAATCCTACCGTGATCTGGAACCATTGATAGAACAGTGCCGCGAAGCCCCATCGTTTTCCTAAGGTCTTTCCAACCCATCCAAAAATGCCGCCATCTTCCCATCCTTTAACCGTTGCCATTTCTGCAGCAACTAATGCAACGGGAAGAAACCAAAAAATACCGCCTAATATGAGAAAGAAAATAAGATGGAGACCAGAAGATGCAAAGTTTGGATATGCATATACGGTCATAACCATAGATGCTGTCATGGCAAAGAAGCCAAAGAAGCCCAGTGTCTTAACTGCTGATTTTCCTGATGCGGTCGATGTTTGTTTTTCCGCACTCATCTTTCTCACCCCTTTCCTTTTGAATACGTACTATCCAGGTTCAAAAGCACACGCCCTATCCATCTCAGGCGTTTTAACAACTTTCCGTTTCTTCAAAGAAAGTCATCTGCGTATTGAATCTCGCCACGTATTAATCATAGAAAGCGATGAAGTTTTACCAGACGAGGACGGCCTAAAGAAAACTCGCTGCCATCACCTCGTTGCCATAAAGTCATTTAACAATCGAGAAAATTAGCATTTTGCACGACGAGCAAAGGAGATAATACTCATCTGGGAAAAGACAGCATGAACAGGCCAAATGGCAAGCAGCTATAAAAAAGAGGAGCGCTAAACCTTTGTTTACACAAGACGGTAATTTTTTGTTAGCAACGACGCAACGAATGTCTTTTGCAGTGGTTATAGCCCTCATCTTTGTAGTATTAGGTACTGAAATGAGTTTTTAAAATAAGCATATTTATGAAGCTGCCTAGAAGAGAGCAGCTGTGTATGATCACGAAAGAGTGAGAACCATGACTCACAAAACAACATCGCCACTTTCGGCTCAACCTTCCTCATCGTCTTCACAGACATCAACCCAGACAAATAGTGCTGGTTTCAAACGAAACCTTACCGTCTTTGATATGGTGATTTACGGCCTTATCTTTATGGTTCCTATTGCAACGTTTAGCCTTTTTGGTGGTGTTTCAAACGCTTCTGGAGGCATGCCTGCCCTTGCTTATCTTGTTGCATTTGTGGCTATGATTTTTACCGTATTGTCTTTCGGAATGATGATCAACACATTCCCCTCATCGGGATCAATCTACACTTACACCACTAAGTCTATTGGCAAAGGAATTGGCTTCATTGCTGGCTGGCTTATGCTTCTTCAATACCTTTGCTCACCCGATATGGTTTTCACGATGGCGGCCGAAGCGCTCAATAACTACGTTCCCCAAATTCCAGTATGGGGATGGTGCGTTATCTTTTTGGCTGTTGTATTTTTTATTGCGTCGCGTGGCATGAAAACTACCATGTTGGTTAACCGCATCGCCTTAGTTTTTGAATTTATCGTATTGGGTATGTTTGTCGTTTTTGGGGTTATCTATATTGTTACTCATCCAGCAACATCGGGATTTTCACTTACCGCGCTTTTTAATCCAGCAACGTTTAATGCGCAAGGAATGCTTGGAGCGGCATCGCTCGCGGTTTTTTCCTTTGTAGGATTTGGTTGTGTTGCTACTCTTACCGATGAGGCAAAAGACGAGCACCATGGCCCTTCACGCGCAATGCTTATTATGGTCGTAATATTAGTAATCATCTTTGCCTTAACCTGCTACATTGCAACCTGTATTGATCCATCAGGCGCAATTTGTCGTGGCAACGAAGACAACGGATTTTATCTTATAGCCGAACTGGTAGGAGGAACCTGGTTTGGCGTGGTATGTGCTGTTGCGGTAGCACTAGCACAAGGACTTTTTACAGGCCTCGTTGGCGTTGTTTCTGTTTCGCGCATTCTCTACGTTATGGGCAAAAGTGGATCACTTCCTTCTGCTCTTTCGAAAATCAACGAGAAGCGTCAGGTGCCCATTGTTGCAACCACGTTTGTTGCGCTCCTCTCGTTGGTGCTTCTACCCTTTTTCCTTACCATTGGCATGGAGGGTCTTGCAAAGGTAGTTAACTTTGGCGCTCTTTCAACCTACATTCTGCTTAATCTTTGCGTTATTGTTTGGTTTTGGATTCGCAAAAAAGATCACAGCAATCCGCTGCGTATGCTCATATTTCCAATCCTAGGTGCACTTATTACTTTGGCGGTATTTCTCTCACTTGACACTACTGCAAAGATTATTGGTTGTGCTTGGATTATCGTGGGTATCATTTACTACCTTATTATGACCAAAGGGTTGCATCGAACCATCACGCTCGAATAACGCCGGAATGGCACCGTAGATCAAAAGGCACCCCGCGACTTTTCTGAACTGCGTCCCATTTCTCTTGTCCAAGTTTTGGGACGCAGTTCATTCTTTGTGCGGAGTGCCTTTCTTTTTACTGAATCAATCCAACTGAATTAATTCCACTAAATCAATTCAGTTCAATTCAAGTCAATTCAGTTTATTTAGTCACCGAGCGATCCTAAAATCTCATCAGCCTCATCGAGCAAAGCTTGTGCCTCATCAGCCGATAGCTCATCAGCAGGTTTAGGCTGAACTTCCCCTTCATTGTAAATCTTGGTCTCGTAGTTACCCTCATCATCCAAATCAACGACAACTTGAGCACCACTTAACACACGACCTGCAATAATCTCATTTGCAATACGATCTACTACCTGACGCTGAATTAAACGCTTTAACGGACGGGCGCCAAAGACGGGATCATATCCATCAATTGCCAAGCGCTCCATAGCAGCAGGACTTACGGAAAGATTAATGTGCCTATCCTTCAAACGATCGGACACGTCCTTGAGCTGCAGATCAACAATAGGCTCGATATCAGCAATCGAAAGCTCATCAAAGGTAATGATGTCGTCAATACGATTCAAGAACTCAGGGCGGAACGTTGAGCGCAAAGAGTCATTGATCGAATTGGTAAAATCAGCCAACTTGTGCGCTACCTCTTCTGGAGTCATGTTGGCCATTTGCTCCACCATCTCACCCATCGTCTCATTCTTAAATGCAGCACGCTCGCGAATAAACTGACTGCCTACGTTTGACGTCATGATAATGATGGTGTTCTTAAACGACACCACACGACCTTGTCCATCCGTCAAGCGTCCGTCATCGAGTACTTGCAACAAGATATTGAAGACATCGGGATGAGCCTTCTCAATCTCGTCAAGCAAGATAACGCTATAGGGCTTACGACGTACCGCTTCAGTAAGCTGACCACCCTCGTCGTATCCGACGTATCCTGGAGGAGCACCAATCAGGCGTTGTACACTGAACTTTTCCATGTACTCAGACATATCAATGCGAACCATAGCGCGCTCAGAATCAAACAGATACTCTGCCAATGCTTTTGCGAGCTCAGTTTTACCAACACCCGTCGGACCGAGGAACATGAAAGAGCCGATGGGTTTCTCAGGGTCAGCAAGACCAGCGCGGCTTCTTCGGATTGCCCCTGCTACTGCTTCAACAGCACCATCTTGACCGATAACACGCTCATGAAGCTTAGCCTCTAAGTCAATGAGCTTTTCCATCTCACCTTGCATCATCTTGGTAACAGGAATGCCCGTCCACGTGGATACAACCTCAGCAATTTCATCGTCAGTGACTTCCTCTTTCAAGATGGCACCATCAGCCTGACGTGCCTCTAAAAGCTCTTCAGCTTCTTTTAGCTGCTGCTGCAACTCAGGAATACGACCATAACGCAACTCTGAGGCACGTGACAAATCACCCTCACGCGTTGCACGCTCTTCCTCAAGCTGAGCCTGATCAATCTCAGTCTTGATATTCTGAACAGAAACGATAACGTCTTTCTCGTTTTTCCATTCAGCCTTGCGCGCATCAAGCGCTTCTTTAGCAGCCGCAATATCTTTGCGTAATTGCTCCAAACGCTCCTGGGAAGGAATGTCGGACTCCTTCATGAGCGCTTGCTCCTCAATTTGCATTTGTGTCAATTTGCGCTCAGCGATGTCAACCTCTTCAGGCATCGAATCAATCTCGATACGTAGACGACTTGCTGCCTCATCCATCAAATCAATGGCTTTATCTGGCAAGAATCGATCAGTAATATAGCGATTGGACAACTCGGCTGCTGCAACAATAGCAGGGTCGGTGATTCGCACGCCATGATGGATTTCATACTTTTCTTTTAAGCCACGCAGAATAGCGATGGTATCTTCAACGGTTGGCTCGCTAACTAATACTGGCTGAAAACGACGCTCAAGAGCTGCATCTTTTTCAATATATTTGCGATACTCGTCTAAAGTAGTAGCGCCAATAGCATGCAACTCACCGCGAGCAAGTGCAGGCTTTAACATATTGCCTGCATCCATAGAAGAGTCACCTGATGAACCTGCTCCTACGATCGTGTGCAGCTCATCGATAAACAGAATAATCTGTCCATCAGAATCTTTTACCTCACGCAAAACCGCTTTAAGACGATCCTCAAACTCACCACGATATTTTGCACCTGCAAGCATAGCGGGCAAGTCAAGTGCGATAACCTCACGGTCAAGCAATGCTGAAGGAACATCACCTGCGACAATACGCTGGGCTAAGCCCTCAACAATAGCGGTTTTACCGGTACCCGGCTCACCAATAAGAACTGGGTTATTTTTTGTTCTACGAGAAAGTACCTGAATGGTACGTCTAATTTCTTCGGAGCGGCCAATGACTGGATCAAGCTTACCCTCGCGAGCGGCTTGGGTAAGATTCTGCCCGTATTGTTCTAATGCCTCAAACTCCGTTTTTGATGTTGCGTCAGTCACGCGCGTATCCCCCCTTAATTCCTCATAGGCTTCCTCGATGTTTTTACGATTAATGCCCGCATCATTTAAAATGCGGCCAGCATCAGTTTTGTCTTCTGATAGAGCAATCAGTAAATGCTCGCTTGTTGCAAATGAGTCGCCTAAGGACTCAGCAATCTTAACGGCATTATCGAGCACTTTCAGAAGGTCATTGCTGGGAATGGGCATATCAATACCCATCATTGATCCCATAGGATTGGTTACCTTGGGTAAATTCTTCATACGTTCCTCAACACGATGATGCAGCATCTGCGGATCTGCGCCAATGCGTGTGATGATTGCTTTCATATTATTCTCACCTGATGTCAACAAAGCATCAAGCAAATCAAGCGGCTCCACCGATCCTGCATCGCGCTCTGAGGCAATACTCATTGCATTTTGCAACGCTTCCTGAGCGGTGATAGCCAGTTTATCTAATCTCATGTGCTACCTCTCTTAGCTATAAATCTCTTAAGAAAGTTTTGGTCGGTGCCTGAGCTGAATTTCGGTACAGGTAGAAATCATTGTCTTCACACTTGCCTCACGGCTTTCTAGTTCCTGCACTCTATCAGCGAGGCGTCTTACGCGATTATGAAGAGAGGCAACCTCTCGCTCAGAATCTTCTAGCCTACTTTCTAAGTCCAAAATTCGTATTACTCCAGCAAGGTTGATACCTTCACTGGTCAGTTCATTAATTAGCTGCAGTCTGTCAATGTCTGCTTGCGAATACATGCGTGTGTTGCCACGAGTTCGCTGCGGTGACACCAAGCCCTTCTGCTCATAAATACGCAAGGTCTGGGGGTGAACGCCAGCAAGCTCTGCAGCCACACTAATCATATAGAGTGGGCGATTGCGATCGTTCATTACCAATTCCTTACTACTTCAGGCATAGTCGCTTGGAATGCTTCCAATGCCTCTTTTTGCTCTTCGGTAAGTTCAGTGGGCACTTCTACATTAATAACTAAATATAAGTTGCCGTTGCCTGTTGCATCCTTACCGCGTCTTGGAGCACCTTTTCCTTTGAGGGTAAGTTTCTTGCCATTTTGAGTTCCTGCTGGAATCTTGACACGAACTTTCTTGCCGTCAGGAGTAGGTACAACAAGACTTGTTCCTAGTGCTGCTTCTGCCATGGTAATGGGGACATCCATATAGACATCTGCTTTTTCACGACGATAGAGCGGATGTTCTTCAATGTGGATCTTTACCAGCAGATCTCCTGGCTTCCCACCATTTACACCAGCGCCCCCTTTACCCTTCAAGCGAATGCGCGAACCTTCTGTTGCGCCTGCTGGAACTTTAATAGGATAGGTGTTGGTCTCATTGGAACCACTCAAACGCACCTTAATTGATTTCTCACAGCCCTTAAATGCTTCATCGAACGTCACATTAAGCGTTACGGTCTTATCATCGCCTTGCGTCGCGCGGGGTTGTTGTTGAGCTCCTCCCCAACTTCCACCAAAAGCGCCTTCTCCATGGCGAATTGAATCCAAAATGTCAGACCAACTAAAACCACCAAAGTCTGCACCGCCAAAATCAGCACCATTAACGTTGGTGTAATATGCTTGGCCGCCGAATGGATTTCTACCGGATGCTCCCCAGCCTTGCGGGATCTCATGCGCATTTGCTGTGCCATATTGGTCGTAGAGCTTGCGCTTCTCCTCATCGCTCAAAACCTCATAGGCTTCATTAATTTCTTTAAATTTGGCTTCATCACCACCAGCATCGGGATGATGGGTGCGTGCCAATTTGCGGAATGCCTTCTTGATTTGATCAGCGGTTGCGTCCCGTGGAACGCCTAGCGTTTTATAGTAATCAGGTGTGGATGCCATTCGTTCCACCTCTCTTTCCTGTGTGTTTTTCAGTAGGTTTGTCTTTTTTTGTTTTACTTATGTCGTGTGATGAATTACGTGATAGAGGTGCATATTTGCTTTATTGCTTCAGGTACCTCATCACATGACATACTTTTTGTTTGGTACTTTCACACGATAGGCGGGCAAAAACCTCATCGCCCGCCTATCTTGATTGTGAAGCACCTTGTCTTTGTTGCAGCAACGCTCCAGTCCGAGAAAACTTACTCCTCCTCAGGAGTTTCGCGCTTAGGTCCGCCAACCGTAATAGTTACCATCGCAGGACGGATAACTTTGTTACCCATGCGATATCCCTTTTGATATACCGCGGCAACTGTTTCATCGGGAACACTAGGATCATCAACCGTACCAACTGCTTGAGCCTCTAATGCGTTATAAGCTTCTCCTGCAGGGTCAATAATGATTACACCCTCTTTTGTCAGCACTTGAGCAAGTTTGGTGTGAACGGCCTCGACTCCGCCGAGCAAACCTGCTTCGCCATTATTGGTGGCATAATCAATCGTGCGCTCAAAGTCATCCATAACAGGAATGAGTTGCTCGACAAGCTTTTCTGCTGCGCGTTGTTTTTCTTCTTCGCGCTGTTCGTTCATACGGCGGCGATAGGTATCCCACTCCGCATGAAGACGCATGTATTTGTCCTGCCACTCGGCTGCCCGTTGGGCAGCCGATTCGGCATCATTTTGCTCTGCTGTCTCTGGATCCGTGATGTCTTCACCATCTTCTCCATTGACCGCATCGTCTAATTCGAGTTCCTCATCGTCTAAGACTTCAGCATCAACAACGTCTTCAGGATTGGTCTGATCGTCCCGGGTATTTTGGGGAGCAGTCATGATTATTTCTCCTGTTTCTCGTCGTCGACTTCTTCGTAGTCGGCTTCAATGGTGTCATCTGCTGGTGTTGATTCAGCAGTAGTTGCTGCGTCACCTGCCTGAGCACCCTCAGTTGAGTAGACAATCTCAGCTAACTTATAGCCTGCTTGCTGCAATGCTTCCGTTGCGCTCTTAATTGCCTCAATATCAGTTCCCTCGAGCGCGGTGCGAGCCTGAGCAATGGCATCCTCGGTCTGCTGCTTTACTTCAGGGGTAACCTTATCAGCAACTTCACCTAACGTGGTCTCAGTAGCATTGATCAAAGAGTCGCAGTTATTGCGAGCCTCAACCTCTTGCTTGCGCAAGCTGTCCTCTTCAGCATGAGCCTCAGCATCACGAACCATGCGATCTACTTCATCATCAGTCAATGCAGTAGAACCAGAAATGGTGATCTGCTGCTGCTTACCCGTTCCCAAATCCTTTGCAGAAACATTAACAATGCCGTTAGCGTCAATATCAAAGGTGACTTCAATTTGTGGCATGCCACGACGTGCTGCAGGAATGCCAGTCAACTGGAACTTACCTAAGGTCTTGTTGCCAGCGGCCATCTCGCGCTCACCTTGAAGAACATGAATCTCAACAGAAGTCTGGTTATCAGCTGCTGTAGAGTAGATCTCTGTCTTGCGGGTAGGAATGGTAGTGTTGCGCTCGATCATCTTGGTCATAACGCCACCCATGGTCTCAACACCTAAAGACAAAGGAGTTACGTCGAGCAATAAGATGCCCTCAACGTCGCCTGCCAATACGCCACCCTGAACAGCTGCACCCATTGCAACCACCTCGTCAGGATTTACTGACATGTTTGGCTTTTTGCCCGTGATCTTCTCTACCAACTCTTGTACTGCTGGCATACGGGTTGAACCACCAACAAGGATAACCTGATCAATATCACCATTTGAAAGACCAGCATCTTTCAAAGCCTGCTCAACAGGCAACTTGCATCGATCAAGCAAGTCCTTGGTAATGCGCTCAAACTCTGCACGAGTCAAGGTGTAGTCCAAATGAAGAGGACCAGCTGCACCGGCAGAAATGAAGGGGAGATTGATGTTGGTCTGAGTGGTGGAAGAAAGTTCCATCTTTGCTTTCTCAGCAGCTTCCTTCAAACGCTGCATTGCCATCTTATCCTGACGCAGATCAATACCATTGTCAGCCTTGAACTTATCAGCAATCCAATCGATAATACGCTGATCCCAGTCATCGCCACCTAAATGGTTATCACCTGCGGTAGAGTTAACCTCAAAAACGCCGTCACCGAGCTCGAGAACAGAAACGTCAAATGTACCGCCACCTAAGTCAAAGACCAAAACTTTCTCATCTTTATTGGTCTTATCAAGGCCATAAGCAAGAGCTGCCGCGGTTGGCTCGTTGATAATACGCAAAACATCCAAACCAGCAATCTTGCCTGCATCCTTAGTTGCCTGACGCTGAGCATCATTGAAGTATGCAGGAACCGTAATAACTGCTTGCGTGATTGGCTCACCAACACGCTTCTCAGCATCTGCCTTTAACTTCTGCAATACCATTGCAGAAATCTCTTCAGGCATGTAGTCGCGCTCATCAATAGCAACAACCGCACGACCACCATTACCATTCTTTACGTTGTAAGAAACGGTTTTTTGCTCTTCAGCGGTTTCGTTGTAAGAACGACCAATGAAACGCTTTACTGATGCAACGGTGTTCTCAGGATTGGTAACAGCCTTATTCTTTGCGGCTTTACCTACGGTACGCTCATTGTCTTTTGCAAAACCAACAACAGAAGGAGTAGTGCGATCGCCCTCTGCGTTGACAAGAATTTCTGGCTCTGCACCTTCCATAACTGCTACTGCTGAGTTAGTAGTGCCCAAGTCAATTCCGATAATCTTTGGCATTTGTTTGCTTCCTTTCATTACAGCTTATTTATGGAATGAATTCCGCATGCAAGAATCTGGTTTCCTCAAACCAACACCCTTGCAGGCGGATTCATTTCCACAAATCTATAGCTTGTTACAACCTGTATTGATACGTAATACGTCTTTTTGTAGCAGACCTATTACGACATCGACCATACTATAATCTAAGTCTATCATTGTCAAGTTTTTTAAATTCAATTATGTAGGTATTGTGATGGCTTCATTTTGAAGATCAGGAAGAGACTCCCAAACTGCGCCTGTTTGTTATGAGTCTATTTGAAAATCTTATATATAAGAGCATCAACAAACCCTTCATAAGAAAAGAATTTAATAAAAGACTGACAACCTTACCCTAATAGGAGTGTTAGATAATTTAATTTTTTCCTCTCATAACAAAAGTCAATAGTTGCACATTGCAAAAACGCTCGTTACAATGAATTTGTGCCATCGGTACATACACTAACCATTATCATGAGTATATTCGGGCTTTATACACGTGAATGATTAGTGCTCGTACTTTCTCAAGCGGTGGCACATTTCTTTTTTTAGCACCTCATACCATAAAAAAAGGCGGGTTACCCCGCCTTTTACTTTTGTATTGAGAGATGGTTACTACACTGTAATGTTAGTCTTCAATAACCTCAGGAATTGCACCCATAGGACATTCTTCAACGCAGTCACCACAAGCGATGCATGCATCTTCGTTAACAACTTCTACAACACCGTCAACTACTTCAAGAACACCTTGAGGGCAAGCGTCAACACAGATGCCGCATCCAATGCACTCATCTTCAACAATTACAGGATGTGCCATGGTAGGTACCTCTTTCTATCTTCTTATAAAAGGGATTGCACACGCGTTTTGGCTTAATTTCCCTGTGCGAAAACTTACCAAACTCTGACGTGATTGCAAGCAATTTTTATAATACGTGCCTTATAGGCCGCCCCGATGGTTGAATGATCTCAACAAACGCAGAATTAGATCAGCTAATTTATGCAAAATTGCTAACAAATACGCGGCAATTGCTCTCCCACTAACATATCCATGATGCGCATTGAACCAAAGCTTGTACGAAGACTTACCCGTGGATCACGATCCTCAGGCTTTTGCCCCACCTCGCCAATAATGGCAGCATCAACACCATACTTAGTCGATTGCATAGCCTCAAGTGCTGCTTGTGCCTCATCTGCAGGCACCACACAAACCATTTTACCCTCATTGGCTACCTGATAAACATCGTAGCCAAGCATCTCGCAAGCACCACGTACGGCATCTTTAACCGGGACAGCCTCCTCTTCAATGACAAAGTCAACGCCCGATTGATCAGCCAACTCATGCAATGTTGAAGCGATACCGCCGCGCGTTGGATCTCTGAAGCAACGCGTATGAGGAGCAGCTGCAATTACCTTTTGAATAAGGTGGTTGAGCGGTGCAGCATCAGTTGCAATGTCAGCAGTAAAGGAAAGCTCCTCACGGCAACTCATAATAGTAATACCATGATCACCTAATGTGCCGCTTACTAATACTTTGTCGCCTGGCTTGCAATATGCACCAGATAGATCAACGCCAGGTGCAAGATAACCAATACCGGAAGTATTAATAAAGATACCATCACCGTGACCACGATTCACTACTTTGGTATCTCCGGTCACAATGCGCACTCCCGCCTCTTTGGCAACCTCTGCCATCGTAGCGCAGATGCGGCGCAAGTCCTCCATGGGAAATCCTTCTTCAAGCACAAAACCACACGAGAGGAATTGGGGGCGAGCACCAGAAGTAGCAACATCATTAACCGTTCCACAGATTGCCAAACGGCCAATATCGCCTCCTGGGAAGAAGTGAGGAGTAACCACAAAACTATCGGTTGAAAAAGCGATGCGTTCTCCCGGCGCTGGTGCAGGCAAGGTCGCCGCATCGTCACCTTTTAAAAGCTCATCTGTGCCATAAGCCTCAAAAAACACCTGATCGATGATTCGCTTCATCATGGTGCCTCCTGAGCCGTGACCCAGCAACACTGTTTCGTCCATGGATACCCCTTCTAAATGTATGCGCCTGTTGTCGTCATGACGAGCTTGCCCGTTTTTACGCCTTTAGTACCTAAGATCATATTGGCAACATCTTGGACGATGCCAGTTTCACCTTTGAGAATAATAACTTCCATGCAGTTATCCTCATCGACATGAACATGAACGCTCGTAATAACAAGGTCGAGATACTGGTGCTGAATATGGTGGAGTTTTTCCTGTAGGTCATTGGCATGATGATTGTAGACAATGGTAAGCGTACCCATCACCAAGCGGCCTGGTGTCGCACATTCTGCTTCCACGAGGGCATCGCGCACGAGATCACGAATGACCTCCGAGCGATTTTTGGCAAGACCGCGACGAGCCACCAAATGATCAAACTCCACGAGAAGGCTTTCTGGCATAGCCACCGAAAAGCGCATTAAATCTTGTGCCATAGTAGCTGCGCCTTAGACCAAATTAACCGTTACACCTGAAAGGTTTTGAGCATCTTTATCAAACGCATCCTGAGCATCAGTAAGTAACGCACGGGCATCGTCAAGCAACGTCTGAACCTCACGTAAGCAACGTGCAGTCTGCTCATAGGAATTATCATCTGCACTGTGATAGAGCTTGTGCGTCCAACGACGATTAAGGGCAATCTGGTCATCCATCTGCTCAAGCATCATTTTGAACTGCGTTGCATTTACGCCATTAGTACACATAAGGCGCCTCCTTATTATTAGATAAGCTTTCTTCTCAGGAACGCTTGCTACTACTCCTCTTCCTACGTTTTTATACGGAGGCGATGGGACAGCCGCGCACATGAGAGACACGCTTGTTGTTGATAGGTACAGTATGGACACCAAATTGTACTTATGCGAGCCAATTTGGCTAACGGTGTTAAAAAACTACAACTTTGTAGCACTGCCTCCACTCCCCCCGCATCACATGCCACCAGCATGACAAACAGGAGGTGCGTTACAATGAACGCATGGCTCATTCACCCATAACATATTCTGAAGACGCTCCGTTTACAGAGCAAGAAAGCGAAACCCACGCTGCACACCGCGCCGCACACCACGCTGCACAGGCAAGCAATCCCTACGAACGCGCGCGAACACAAGCGCTCACGCCCTATGCTGCTTTTGTGGACAATCCTCAACCAGGCGCATTGGTGGTCGTAGGTTCTTCACCTGAAGTCTTGGCGAATCCCACACTGCGTACTGCCTTGATTGCGTCTGCTGAGCGCTTCAGCTATACACAAGGCGACCTTGCATGGATTTCACGTGAAACACAAGAGAAAGACACACCTGCTCACCTTGAAGACAAAGCACTCCTTCATGTTATTGAAACCCTTGACCCCATCGCCGTCATTATTTGTGATGAAGACAGTGCTTATGCCTGTGCTCGTGCCTATCGCACGCATCTTGATTTGGATAGCGCCACCACGCTTCTGATCCGCCCCTGTGCATGCTTTACCAATCTTGTGTTTCTTTTAGATGCACCAGCAGGCAAACAACGCGCCTGGCATATACTCAAGGAAACACTTGCCGCACTCTAGCGGTATAATCGCAAACGTTTGCACGATAGATAACCTTCGAATCTTACAACTAAGAAAGGATGGCGGCATGGCAAATAAATCCCTCGCAGCGCCACATTCTGATTTAACCATTCTCGTTACCGGCGGTGCTGGCTTTATTGGAAGTCACACGTGCGTAGAGTTGCTTGATAAGGGCTATAACGTTGTTATTGTGGATGATCTTTCTAACTCTTCTCCCGTTGCGGTTGATCGAATTCGTGAGATTACCGGTGTTATGGATGACCGTCTTGTCTTTGTCGAAGCAAATATACTTGATCGCGCGGCTCTTGAGAATATCTTTTCCACCTATCCTATTGATGCCATTATTCACTTTGCTGGCTTTAAAGCGGTAGGTGAGTCTACTCAAAAACCACTCGAGTATTACTGGAATAATGTCGCCGGATCACTCGTACTGTTTGACGTTGCCCGCACGCATGAGGTGAAAAACATCATCTTTTCCTCATCCGCTACGGTGTATGGTGAGCCTGAAATGATTCCCATCACGGAAGCTTGCCCTAAACATGAAGCGACCAACCCGTATGGTGAAACCAAGTCCATGCTTGAGCGCATTTTGACGGACTTCTATAAGGCTGACGATGAGTATAACGTAGTGCTCCTGCGCTATTTCAACCCCATCGGCGCGCACAAATCTGGTCGCATTGGTGAAGATCCTAAAGACATCCCCAACAATCTGCTTCCTTACGTTTCCCAGGTTGCGGTAGGCAAGCTTGCCTGCATTCAGGTCTTTGGTGACGACTACCCCACTCCTGATGGCACCGGTGTGCGCGACTATATTCATGTGGTTGATCTAGCACGCGGTCATGTCCAAGCGCTCGAATACATGGGCGGCAAAGTTGGCACGGGTGAGCCTTTTGGCCTTGGATCTATTAAAGGTGAACAAGCAGGCGATGGGACGCGCTCGGGTGTTGCAATCTTTAATCTAGGAACTGGCACCGGTTCAAGCGTTCTTGATGTAATTCATGCCTTTGAAAAAGCATGTGGAAAAGAGCTCCCCTACAAGATTTGCCCGCGCAGACCAGGCGACATTGCTACTAACTATGCATCCTGCGATAAAGCCAAAGCAGAGCTAAACTGGGTAGCCCAGTACGATCTTGCTCGCATGTGCGAAGACGCGTGGCGTTGGCAATCAAACAACCCCAACGGGTACGAAGGTTAAAATCTGCCTTCCAAAGCACTGGGCACTGGAGCACTGTGCCAAACTTGACCCATGTTTTGAGAGAGCGTTCGTGAATATCACGACTCTCTCTCAAAAACTTACACAATGCGTTGTTAGGCAAAGCCCATAATCTCAGCCGGTGCGTCAATGAGCGCATCGGCTTTTGCTTGTATAAGGGCTTCTTTTGGCTGATAGCCCCAGGTGCATCCCACTGCATACACCCCTGCTGCATGCGCGCAGATTATATCTCCAGCAGAGTCACCAAAGTAAATGCAACGTTCAGGCTCAACCTCAAGCTCCTTCATAATAAGAAGCAGCCCCGCGGGATCAGGCTTGCGCGGAACCCCCTCACTCTCGCGCTCCCCATGCGCTACATCAACAAGACGTGGTTCGACCGTATCAAAACAGTGCGCCATCACATCATGCACGCCACCCTCAAACTTATTAGAAAGCACTGCCGTTTTCTTGCCCTGAGTATGAAGACGCTGCAACGCCTCAATCACGCCGTCATAAGGCTTGGTGAGCGAAAGCCCGTACTCACCGTAAAGGGATTTAAACAGAGCAAATGCCTGCGCAACCGTTTCAGGATCTGTACCCTCAGGACATGCTTTTTGCATCAACACAAGCGCACCGTTTCCCACATACGATAAAATCTCATCTCGGCTGCGCTCAGGAAAACCCATCTGCTGAAGTGCTTTATTGGCCACCACGACCAAATCAGGCAAGGAATCAATCAATGTGCCATCAAGATCAAAGATGAAGGCGTCATAGCCAGCGTTTGATGTCTGTTGTGTTTGAGGTATTGCTTGAGCTGTAATGTAAGTTTTCATACCCATGGTTATACACCAACCATGCGATTGATGATATGGGCGATAGGATAAGTGCTTGCATTATTGCTGCTACGCTCGTACTCGCGATTGGCGACTACGTACTCATGCTCGTTTTTCGTATGCTTTTTCGTGAAGCACGCACGTTTTCAGAAATGATCAAGCCAGACAAGGTTAAAATCACCCCGACACATGAGATGAGGGTGACTGGTTCAGCAAGCACGATGACAGCCGTAAGGACCGTAATCACAGGAGACATATAGATATAGGCGCTTGTTTTGACTGCACCAATAGTAGTAACAGCAAAATTCCAAGTCACAAAACAGAGCGCTGATGCCCCTAACCCCAAAAAGAGAAGGTTCCCTACCACAAGAGGTTGAATGAGGAGCGATGAGTCAAACTCAAACCCCAGCGGAATTGCGCACGGAAGCATAACTACGAGCCCGTAAAAGAAGATACGGCGCGTTGTTAATATCACATCATATCCCCAGGTGCTAATCTGCTTGATCAAAATAGAATAGACTGCCCACACAAAGGCTGCCACAAAGGCAAGCGCATCGCCTAAAGGATTAAAAGAAAACGCTTGTCCATTAAAGCTAATCAGACAAATGCCTACCATCGCGACTACAAAGCCAACAAAATAGCGCACATACGGTTGCTCTGCTTTGAGAACTACGCATGCCAAGAGTGCAACAAAAAAAGGGGCAACTGCTGCGATAACACCAACATTAGATGCCATGGTATAGGTAAGCGCAATGTTTTCGAGCAAATAGTAGCCAAACACCCCCGTCGCTCCTGCTGCTGCAAGAATGAGCTCTTGCTTGATTGGCAAATGTGTCAGACGCTTGGGACGTACGAGCGTAAGCGCAATAAAGCCAAGTACAAAACGGCAGACTAAAATGGTAATAGGTGACATACAGGTGAGCAGTACCTTAGTTGAAATAAAAGTAGTACCCCAAATTGCAATGGTAAGGATAGCTGCGCAATGACCAAGGGCTGTCAGATTAATAGCATGTTTGCTAGTCATGCGATACCCCATCGCCAACAAAGAGCGCACGATACGCACCCGGTGTCAGACCCGTAATCCGTTTAAAGTAGTGAGAAAAATGACTTTGGTCAGCAAATCCAGTTTGTGCTGCTGCATCTGCTAACGTCACGCCTCTTTCCAACAAGGTACGGGCATGCTCAATGCGCATGCTCTCTACATATAAATAGGGCGTGATGCCTTTTTCTTTCACAAATGCACGCATCAAGGTCGATTTGCCTACATTGGCATAAGCGCATAGAGAATCAAGACTCACCTGTTCACAACAGTGGTTTTGGATATAAGTACATGCTTTTTCGACCACATCTCGTCTGGTTCCACCTGTCATTGATGTGTCGTCCTCACTCTGCCCATCGCCATACCAAGCAGAAAGATGTTCGATCAACTGGAGGAATTGTTCGGCATGATCAGCAGTTGAGGCATCGTTCATGATTGCCTGATGAAGCGCACAGAACCTATCGGCCGCTTCCTCATCCGCAATAACAGACGGCGAAAACATCGGAAGCACTCCTGCTTGGGTAAAGCCATGCGCCGCTTGCACCATCACTTCTTTAGGAATGTTAAGACCCCAGTACTCGAGCGGTTCTTCACTCAACTGCGTGCAACCATGTGCTTCCGCAGGGTTAAACAGCAGCAAATCTCCTGGGTGCGCCTCATACCCAATACCGCCACAGGCAAGTCGGCGCTTGCCTTGTTTAACAAGCCCGAATACATAATGATCATGCACATGATTAGGAAAGGGCTTATCAAAGCCACTAAAGCGAAATGCCTCGATTCCAAGATGGGTATCGTATGCAACTGTTCGTTTCCCCCTTGTCATGACGGCCTCTCTCGCCTCTCTCTATAATCTATAATCCCATACTTGCTGCATGCTTAGCATCGTGGTTTGCTCTATAGCTGATGCATCCTATTACAGCACGATACGCAGATAAAAGATTGAAAGATGTTGTCACTTTTCATGCACCAAGCGCGACGCTCACCTCGTCAGCGAGCAATGCCACTTGTGCTTGAGAATCATTGAGACACGGAATATAGATAAACTCACCTGAATGATGAGTGCAAAACTGCTCACGCAATTCAATTTCAATGTCGTAGAACGTTTCAAGACAATCAATGGAAAAATTAGGGGCAATAACAAAGAGTCTGCCGATGGGATTTTTGGACTCAAGCGTAGTAATTGCTTCAGAGACAAACGGATTGAGCCACGTTCTTCTCTTATCAAAACGACATTGGAAGCCAAGTGCCCAGTCGTCTTTTACAAGGCCGAGCTTATCCACGACAGCGCGTATGGTCTCTTTAGCCTGTTTGTCATAGGTATCACCCGCATCAAGATCACACCGAGGAACAGAATGAAATGCAAACAGCAGTTTGTCACCTGACTGCGTACCAAAACCAGCGTCTTGAACGCACTGGACAAGCGCACTGATATAGAGCGGATTAGTATAGTAGGGAGGCGCAACGTGAAGTGTGGGGAGAGAACACGCCAATGACGAAGACGCATCCATCATCTGAAGGGCACCCATGGTTGCACGCGCACGATCTTCAACCACGCACGTTGTAGAATAAGCGCTTTGAGGATAGAGCGGCACAACAAGCACCTTATCACATCCTTCATTTACACACGTTTGCAGCGCGTCTTCAATAGAAGGTGATCCATAACTGGCACAAGACTTTACTACAACCTCAAAGCCTCGAGACAGTAACTCCTCTTCGAGCTTGCGAGCCAACGATCCCATCGTCACCGTTAAAGGAGAGCCCTTATCAGTCCAGATCAGAGCATACTTTTCTGCTGATTTCTTTGAACGTGTTGGCAAAATAAAGGCGTGCAAAATGAACTTCCATACATACGGATTCATAGGCATGATGTGTTCATCAGTCAGAAATTCAGAAAGATATGCGCTCACCGCTTCAGGCGTAGGCGCATCAGGAGATCCGGTATTTGCAAGTAATACCCCAACTTTAGCCATGCGCTCACCTCTCTCCTTCTCATCAGGTTCTAAAAGACGGGATTTAAAAGATGGGATTTCTTTTATAGAAAATGGTCTCATGCAATAAGAAGGAGAGAAGTCACGCACTCGGGGACGGCACAGAAAGTGTGCCTTAACGAAGCAGTCGAATAGATTTAATCACCATTTGATCACCATTTAATCACCATAAACGCTTTTAGCAACGCGGAATGCTGCCCATGCATTTGGCCAGCCAGCATAAAACGCAACATGAGTGAGAAGCGCTGCCATCTCTTTAGCAGAAACACCGTTTGCTTTTGCAAACGCCATATGGTGTTCAAACGATTGATCCACGAGCCCCTTTGCCACAAGCGTGGTAACCGTAAGCATCGAGCGCATTTTGGGATCAAGCGCCTCATCGTTCCATACTTGTCCAAAGAGCACATCGTCATTAATTTCAGCAAACAGAGGAGCAAATTCTCCCAATTGATCATGTCCGGCGGTTTGTTTAATAGCCATAAGGATTTCCTTCCACGTTTAATATAACGACAAAAATTGTTGTATTTGACGATGAGATTTTTGAGAAAACAATACGTTTACGGAAGAACGTCGTATTGCTCATCACTTACTGCATCAAGCCACTCGTTGGAACAATCCGTTCCTGGTGCTTCAAAGGCAACATGAGAAAACCAGCTATCGCGCGCAGCGCCATGCCAATGCTTAACGCCAGCAGGAATAAACACCACATCACCTGGATGAAGTTCACGCGCTTCCTCGTCCCAGAATTGACACCAACCGCGGCCATCAGTGCAAAGTAAAATCTGACCGCCGCCAGTTGTTGCATGATGAATATGCCAATTATTACGACATCCTGGTTCGAAGGTGACATTGGCAATAAACTGCGTCTCTTTGGGGTTGGTCAAGGGGTTTAAAAACGACTCCCCAATAAAGTATTGCGCATAGGCATCATTGGGCTCACCTAAACCAAAAAGACAGCTTTCTGGTTTTTGAGAGTGAGTTTGAGAATTCGTTTCTGACATGATGATCCTTCCTTACATTTGTTGGTCAAAGTCAGGCATCTGATTGATGAAGGCAGGTGCCTCATCAGGCACATCATAGTAGGGGCTTTGGGGAATGGCATCAATTGCCGCCATCTCTTCAGCAGAGAGCTCGAAATCAAAGATATCGAGATTTTGGCGCATGTGCTCAGGGTTCAAGGTTTTAGGGAAAACAACATTGCCTTCTTGAATTGACCAACGCAAGCAAACTTGTGCTGGTGTTTTACCATGAGCTTTAGCAGCATCAACTATTGCGGGAATTTCTAAAAGCTTTGCATCCCCATGCCCTAATGGATACCATCCTTCAAACACAACGCCGGTATCAGCCAACCAGTCTTTCATCTCGTGCTGGTTGCAGCGCGGGTTGAGTTCAACTTGAAGCACTTGAGGTTTTGTGGTTGCGACATCCAAAATTTGCTGATATTTTTCTCGCGGAAAGTTGGATAGACCAATTGCGCGCACTTTGCCTTCTTGTAAGGCTTGCTCAAGCGCACGCCACCCGTCAGTGTAGGCACCATAGGGTTGATGGAATAGCATCAGATCAACATAATCCATCCCCAAACGACGAAGCGATGAATCGATTGCCTTTTTGCACGCCTCATAAGGATAATCACGTGGCCACAATTTAGTCGTTACAAAAAATTGATCACGAGGAATGCCGCTTTTGGCAATCTCTTCTCCGACAGCAACCTCGTTGTAACATCCATTAGCGGTGTCGATGTGACGAAAACCAAGTTCAATTGCTTGAGGAAGATGCTCATGTACTTCAGCACTCGTCATTTGAAAAACACCATACCCAAGCGCGGGAATTTTTACCCCATTTGAAAGCTCAAAATCAATCATCAAAACCCTCCTTTAGCATTACTACATGAAAGTTCTCCGTATTGAATCCGTAATGATCTGTGCGTCTTATGACACTGTCTTATGACACTGTCTTATAACACTTCTTATTCTGAATACAAACGAGGCTCGTGTACAATGCAGCTATAAGAACTTACTATGTTGATTGTGCATACTGGAGACGCTATGCAACTAGAACAACTGCGACAAATTGATGCCATTGAACGGCACGGTACTATCTCAGCTGCGGCACAGGAGTTGCATATATCGCAACCTGCACTAAGCCGATCAATGCAGCGGCTTGAACACGAATTAGGTCACCCCCTTTTTGAGCGCAGCAAAAATCATGTATCGCTCAATCATGTCGGAGTAATAGTTGCTAAGCATGCACGAAACGTATTGCGAGAAACGCAATTGCTCTTAGATGCGGTCGATGAGGTAAGTCGCAGATCCCGCGCGCTGCGGGTAGGAACCTGTGCGCCAGCACCTCTCTGGCATCTCACCGCGCGTATTGTAGAGCGCTTCCCAGGAGATGTTTTGAGTTCTGAAATGATTGACGAGCGTGAAATTGAGCAACGCGTCCTTGATGGCAGTATTGATATGGGAATATCACGCAAGCCTTTCTTGCTGCCTGTTATTGTGAACACGCCTCTCATGACGGAAACTCTCTCTATAGCGGTACCCAAAACGCACCCGCTCGCACAAAAAGAGTACGTACATTTTGATGACATCAATGGATTAGAGTTTCTTCTCTTAGAAGACATAGGAGTCTGGCATGATTTCCACACACGCAACATGCCTGATTCTAACTTCATCAAACAAAAAGATCGTGAGGTGTTTTTGCAATTAGCCTATACGAGCGACCTTCCCATTTTTGTCTCTGATATTCCGCTTCAGGACGGTCTCTATCCTGATCGTATCCGTATTCCTATTGATGAGCCCGAAGCTACCTCAACGTTTTATCTCCTCACCAAAGAAAACGCTCCTGAAAAGATCCAACAAATTAGATTATGGATTAGAAGGAATCATAGGTAAGCACACACTCTATTACTTACATACAAAACAACAAATCCATCCATTTAATCACATGACTCCCAAGGTAAATGTTTTTCTTGAACGACTTTTTTAGCAAATATAATAAACGCTGTAGTTAGGTCAATACCGGCTTTCGTGCAAGCATCTTCTAGAATGCTCACACTCTCACTATCAAGCGGAACACGAACAACTTCTACACCAACTTTTTTCATCATTGCTTTTGTGCTAGAAACATCAACCTTGACATCGCTAATGAATAGTTCGTCCGTGGAGTAGTCTTTGACCTCTTCCTGTATCTCTTCCCTTTCAGGTCGTTTGGCTCCTTCTTGTAACTGAAATGTCCTTTCTTCATCAGACCGCTTAGTTCCTTCTTCCAGCTGAAGGACTTTTTTGTCTTCAAGCTGATAGCTTTCAGGTATCGCAACCTCATCAGTAGCATCTTCAGTAATCTTGAGCCCTTTAGGAATCAATCTCCATACAACAAGCGCGGTAATCAGGATAATGACACCACCAACCATGCAAGTAAGCACCAGCGACTCATCAAAAGCTTGCGCACCACGACGAACAAGCTCTGGCAGCCCATAGGATTGCGCTATTTCAATCGTAGCTGCAAACGATTGTTGCGCAGCATCAATGGAGACACTATCAAGACCCATTGCACGCAATGCTCCACTTCCAAGATCAGCACGATAAACGATAGAAGCAAAACTTCCTAAAATAGCAACACCTAAAACATTGCCTAAATCGTAGGAAATCTCTTGTAGACTGCCTGCGCTCGATGCTTTATCAATAGGGGTTTCAGCCATAATCAATGATGCTCCTATTGCCAAAGACCCCGTTCCCAAACCAACCATACAGGTAGAAACAATCACAGGCACTAACGTCACGTCATGACGGAAGAAAAAGAGCATGATCATAGCAGCTGCTGCAAGACTGAGACCCCCAGCTACAACATGACGAGCTTGATAGCGCATAGCAAGAGCCGCAGCGCCTAAACTTGATATAAGCGTTGCAATAGACATTGGAATCAGATGAAGACCTGATTCAAGCGTGCTATCACCATTAACCAGCTGAAGCCATTGGGCAAGCATGTATAAAAGAACTGCTAAGGCAAACGTACACGCCATAGTTGCAATAACACCTGCAGTAAATGTTTTACTTCGAAATAGCGACAAGTCAACAAGAGGATTTTTGGCCTTCAAGCACCGCAGCATGAACAACGCCATCAGTATAAGTCCCACAACTACGGCAGACACTCCTGCCAGGTCAAATTCAAGCTCAGCAGCAAGATGTTTAATACCCCATAGAAGCGCAACCATACCAGCAAGAGCAACAAGAGAGCCTATAATGTCAAAACGTCCTGGGTTTTTCAAACGCACCTCAGGCATTGCAAACACGCCAAGCAAGAATGCTGCACCTACAAGAGGGACGTTGATTAAAAAGGCAGAATGCCAATTAAAGTGTTCTAGGAGAAATCCTCCCAGTAAAGGACCCACAGCCATACCGACAGCACTCACTGCAGACCAAGCAGCAACAGCAATCGCACGATCTTTAGAATCAATAAAAATGCTACGAATCATTGATATTGTCACAGGCATAATCATGGCACCGCCAATGCCTAAAAATGCACGAATAGCAATAAGTTGCTCAGGTTCAGTAACTAAAAGGACAAGAAGTGATCCAATACCAAAAATCAAAAACCCGGTTAAGAGCATTTTCTTGCGACCGAATCGATCGGAAAGTGAGCTTGTTGCAATGAGAAACCCTACAAGTATCAATGAATAGATATCAACAATCCATAGTAATTGATCAGAAGTTGGCTTAACTTCACGCACAATCTCAGGAAGCGCAATATTGAGAATAGTCAAATCAATAGAAACAACAAATTGACCAAGCAAAATAGCCGCAAGTGCAACCCAAAGTCTTGTTTTAGACACATAGGGTGGCTTCATAATGATTGAATCATCCATAGTAAGACCTCCCTCTTTTTAAAACTCAATCGTATCTACAAGACCTGACTCAGAAACACCGTCCCCTATCACGTCGATCTCATATCTCATGGATGGGGTAAAAACATAAACGGATCGATATTCGTAAGCACGTTTAACGTTGTCAATTTCTTTAACAAAGCTATATTGGTACAGCGTCACTTGAGCGCCATCAATAACACGTGTTTCCTCATCATCAATTGACCACGCGGTAATATCTTGGTTTTTTTCAAGCTTTGTTTGCTTGTCCGCTAGAGCCTCAGCTGCAGTAGTAAGCGAGCTTTCTCTCGTAATTTTGTTATAGGCAACTACAATGCGATTTGCTGTTTGATCTTCTTTGAGTTTTTCGTCTTCATCGATAAAACTGACATAACCTTGATCATCATTATTGTCACGGTTAATAGTTTCTACCCAATTGCTAGGCACCTTAAAAGTCATATCTTGTACCGTAACTTCACGATCAAGATTTACACCACATCCCACAAGAGAGCCCAGCATCAAAACGGCTATTGCAAGCACGAAAAAATAAGCGCCTGGCTTTTTCATGGTATCCTCCTTTGTTGTAGTAATAATGTACATTTGTACATTACGAAGGGTACCAGAATGATTTATAATGTACAAGTGTACATTTTATTAATCTAAGCGATGGGATCGTCAATGAATACTCCCGAAACAGAACAACCGCGCAAACGCGCTCCTCGCAATCCTGAAAAACGCAAGCAGATAATTATTAATGCAGCAGCTTCTCTTATCGCCCAAGAAGGCAGCAATAAACTTACCCACCGAAAAGTTGCTGAGCTTGCAGGCGTCCCTCTTGGATCAACAACCCAATATTTCAAAAGCATTGACGAGTTAAAGCGAGCGGGACTCTCTCAGCTAGCACAAGAAATTGAACAGGAATACAATGACATGTTTCTAGTTATTGCAGAGAACAAGTCGCGCAACAAAGTAATAGCTGATGCAATTAACGCATATCTCTCTGAACCAAAAACACTACGAGCAGATGCCGCTCTCTATACCGCCGCAATTGAGGATCCTGAAGTGCGTACTATCACTAAGAAAAGCTTTGAATCTTTTCTTGCACGTTGTGAGCCCTACATGGAAATTGAACAGGCTAAAATTCTTTTTGCCTTTGTTGAAGGAGCCGTCATTAATTCGTGCTTTATGGATGTGCCATATGATTCCCACACAATAGAAACTGCAGTAAATCTCATTTTAAGCAATACACGATAGAGGCAGAAAGTTCTCAACAATCTTATACAATGAAGTCAAGTAATTTCTTTAACGTCACAGGGCAATTGCCTGAAAGGCAATTTTATGGAACTTCGTACGCTTCGTTATTTTCTGACCGTTATTCAAGAAGGCAGTATCACTAACGCTTCAAAGCGTCTTCACATCACGCAACCCACTCTATCACGCCAACTCTCTGACCTTGAGCGAGAGCTAGGGAGGCCACTCCTTAATCGCGTTCACACCGGTATTACGCCCACTGAATATGGCGTCATGCCTGCCCGTTACGCAGAGTCCATTATTGCGCTCACTGATAAAGCAGAGGCAGACATTAAGCTTCTCTCTCAAACCGTTTCAGGCAGTGTGCATATTGCTTGCGGAGAGACAAGTGCGGTTGAGCAAATTGCTGATGCCATGATAGCAACACGCCAAAAGTATCCTGAGATCACCTTTGAACTCTACAGTGGTACGACATCAGATTTAACCGATGGGTTTGTACGAGGCCACTATGACTTTCTCTTAGAATATGACGTGCAACCGCACGAAAACATGAATATGCTGTTACTCGATCATCGTGATCAATGGGGCGCAATCGTCCGCAGAGATGATCCGCTGGCCTCGCTTGCTTACGTGCGACCCGAAGACCTTATCGGCCGCACGCTCATGGTGTCACGTCAAGGCATGAAGACAAATATTTTGCGCTCGTGGCTCTCCCCTGTCTTAGATGCGGTTGATATTGGTGTGCATTATAGCCTCGCAACCAATACTAAATTCTTAGCCCGCAAAGGAGTCGGAGTAGTGATCACCTATGAGAACCTTATTACCAGTGATACTGGTAATACTTATGACACCACATCCGACCTCACCTTCATTCCACTTGATCCTCCTCTTGAAGCCCAGCACGGTCTCCTTTGGAAAAAGGCTCTTCTCAGCCGTCAAGCGCAAGCGTTTTTGGATATCTTGCAAGCACAGGCTCACTAATTGTTTGTTTTTGAAAGGCTCTCGGTAAAGAAGGTAGTGATCATATCCCAATTGATGAAGTTACCGTTACCCCCATCGTAAAGATCACAATGCACGGCACCCGGCACAATCACCAACTGCTTATTTGCCGCATAAGGACCTGCCGCCATTTTTTCATAGGCAGTTTCACCCATATAGCGTGAATGAGCTTTTTCTCCATGCATCACCATGACCGGTGCTTCGATCTCATCAATATAGGTCAAGAAACGCGTATCAGCATATGCCTGCGTTCCCGTTACATCCCAACCGTCATTTGAATTGAGTGAACGCGCAGCATAACCGCGGGGTGTTTTATAGTAATCCCAGTAATCATGCATAAACTGAGGTGCGCTCTCGGGAACCGTTTCAGCAACCCCACCTGCACGGAAGCGCTCACCTGTTTGTGTTTCATGCAAACGATTCTGTGCCATAGCGCGACGAGCTTCATTGCGCGCTTGAGCAGAATCCTCTTCATCAAAATAACCGTTGCCGCCAATGCGCGTCATATCATACATGGTTGATGCAATTGTTGCCTTAATACGCGGATCTGACGCTGCTGCGTTTAAAGCAATGCCGCCCCATCCACAAATACCAATAATTCCGATGCGATCAGGATCCACATCATCTCGACAGCTCAAATAATCAATAGCCGACATAAAGTCGTCCGTATTGATATCAGGCGAAGCCATATACCGTGGTTGGCCACTTGATTCGCCGGTAAAAGAGGGATCGAAAGCAAGCGTGAGAAAACCCCGTTCCGCCATCGTTTGTGCATAGAAACCACTCGCCTGCTCTTTGACAGCTCCAAACGGTCCGCTTATTGCAAGCGCAGCAAGCTTACCCGTAGCATTCTTTGGCTTATACAAATCTGCTGCCAATGTATTGCCAAAGTTGGTATCAAAAACAATCTTTTCGTGTTCTACCGCATCAGATTGCAGAAACGTTTTATCCCATTCATCAGAAAGAATCAAAGCATGATAGGTCATGATTGCACCATCTCATTTCTTGTCGTGTCTCAAGCATTAATCCCATTGTGAAGACCCAACAATCTATATGCAATTACCTATATTGCATAATCTACTATAGCTTTTAGGCATATCTAGTCGAGATGGGAATGCCTATCACTTTTGCTGAGTTGAGTACTGATATAAACGCTAATGCCTTACCCCGCTTGCGTTATTGCACGAGATTTTTATAATAGTTCCTACAAACGACAATGTGTCTCTTAGTGATATATACGTTGGTTGCCGTACTGAGACTGCAAGAAAAAAATCGTATTTTACCGAGGAGTCCCATCACATGAAATATAGAAATCTGGGCAAAACAGGTCTTAGCGTAAGCGAAATTGGATTTGGTCCTGAATGGATGACAGGCACGCCAGAAGAAACGCGTGCAATTGCTGAAACGCTACGCAAGGCAGGAGTAAATTATCTGGACTGCTGGATGCCTGATCCTCATATTCGCGCGAACCTTGGTTATGCCATGAAGGGCCATACTGATGAGTGGATTGTTCAAGGGCATATCGGTGCATGCTGGGTTGATGGTCAATACCTGCGCAGTCGCGATGTGACGCTCGTAAAAGCTGCCTTCGAAGATGAACTTGAGCTTTTGGGCGTTGACCATTTCGAAGTAGGCATGATGCATTATATCGACAGCGTGGAAGAATTCCACACGTGTTTAGAAGGTCCCTATTATAAGTATGTGCAAGAGCTGTTGCGTGCTGGAACCATCCGCCACGTTGGTCTTTCAACACATAACCCTGAAGTTGCGCTGGAAGCTGCGCGCAGAGACGTGGTTGAGGTTATCATGTTTTCGATCAATCCAGCCTTTGATTTAATGCCCCCTTCTGAAGATGTCAACGACTTATTTGGGGACTTCGCAGAAGCAGGCGAGTGTATCGAACCTTTACGTGCTGAACTCTACAGCCTCTGCGAAGAGAAAAATATTGCACTTACTGTCATGAAGCCCTATGCGGGTGGTCGCTTGCTCATGGATGAGCAGTCGCCGTTTGGTAAGGCACTCACCCCTGTTCAGTGCATCCATTATTGTTTGACGCGCCCCGCCGTTGCTTCAGTGTTGGCAGGTTATAAAACTGTCGAGGAGGCGCAAGCTGCGCTTGCTTATGAGCAAGCCACTGAAGGAGAACGTGATTTCGCACGCGTGATCGCTGATGCTCCTGCCCGTAAAGCGTACTTCGGACAATGCACATATTGCGGTCACTGTCAGCCTTGTGCAGTGGGCATCGATATTGCCACGGTGAACAAATTCGCCGATCTGGCTTTGATCCAAGATACCGTGCCGCAAAGCATCCGAGCGCACTATCTTGAACTGGACAAGAATGCCTCCGATTGCATTGCCTGTGGAAATTGTGAGCCTAACTGCCCCTTCGGCGTGAAAATCATGGAACGTATGGAAGAGACTGAGCGCCTGTTTGCATAAGAACATAGATCCTGACATAAACCACACAAAAATGTGCACAGGGCATTTAAATGTATATCCGATGCTAGACTTCATCGTGCAGTTTGTTGCTTGATATGACTTACGTCCCTAACCGTTCATCATGGGCGTGAATACTGAGGACTTGTCATATCAAAAACAAGATCAAAAGCGTTGAGTGAAAGGCGATGGGTCCGATGGGCGTCTTAGGTTCTTTTCTTTCAAGCTTTTCAGGAAGCTTTAAAGCTGCGATGATCCTGTGGCCTTTCTTATCCTTTCTCTTCACTATGCCTATTTTGGCCTTCCTCTATCATCGTGATGGCCGCTTGCGCTTTTCTCAAGCATTAGCCGCATATTGCAGCGTGCTCTACCTGGCAGGTTTAGCCTGTTTTACACTCTATCCCCTGCCGAGCGGAGAATCAGGTCCTGGCATAACCTATGGCATCCCACCACAGTTCAACCCTTTCAATTTTATCCTCGATATCATGAAAGATGGCTGGAAGGCTCTCTTTCAAACGGTCTTTAACGTAGTGCTTTTCATACCTCTCGGGTTCATTGCGCATCGCTTCCTCCAGATGAGACTTCTCCCTACTATCATCTTGTCGCTTATCACCACATGCCTGATTGAAACGGCACAGCTCACGGGTCTTTTTGGCATCTACCCTTATGCATATCGCACTTTCGAAGTAGACGATATTATCTTCAATACGCTAGGTGGTGTACTAGGATGGTTTTGTGCAAAACTCTTTAACAAGGCGCTCCCACAGGCGCTGATCAGCACACCTGAAATTACCCATAACCCAGGATTTATCCGCCGGATTGTTTCTCTTTGGATCGACTTTACCCTCATTGCGTTCATCACCTTTGGACCATGGATATTTTTTGAACTGGCAAGTGAGCTTCTTTTTGACCAAGCATTCTCTCTGGTCGGAATGAATACTGTCCAAACTGAAAGCGTACTCACCGTAGGCTGTTTTACCCTTGCTTTTTGCGGAATTGAACTTGTTTTCCCCTGGATTAAAGGTGGCAGCACACCAGGTGGGCTCATCGTGCGTATGAGTTTCGAAACAAAGGAACGCACAGGCTGGAAACGTGTGCTGTTCTATGGTGTACGTGGTGTATTCTTGGCTTCTCTCTTTGTATTGCCGCAAATCATAATCTTGCTCACTATTGTCTTTTACCCCATCGCTCACAAAATGCCCTACGATTATCTACCCGGATAACTACTTGCTCGCCTGAGTTATCGAAACCTTGACGTGAAGAGATTTCAAAATATGATGCGCGCTTTGTTATCCTAAGGCTATGAGATTATTTGCTGCCATAAAGATGTATTTTTTCGACCAGCAAGCCTGGGAAGATGTCTGCGATCGCTGCGGACTCTGCTGTTATGAGCGTGAGATATCTGACGATGGAGTGCAAGCAGTCAATCTCTCTGCCCCGTGCGAATTCCTTGATACCGAAAGCAATCTCTGCACAACATATGAAGAGCGATTTGTGCTTTGCGATCGGTGCCACAAGATAACACCATGCGCTATTCTTTCCCGCTATGCTCTTCCACCTACCTGCGCTTACAGGCGGCATTTTAAATAGCGGTCACTCTGTTCGCATTCAGATATCACATTTTTCCGCGGAATTTGTGGCAATTCTGCCATTTTTTCCGCGGAATTTGTGGCAATACTGCCATTTTTCCGGTGATCTATGTTACTCTCCTGTCGGAGGTGCCTATGAAAAGAGTTATTTTAGACAGCTTAAAAGAATGGAAAACATCCTATCGCAGAAAGCCCTTGCTCCTGCAAGGTGCGCGTCAGGTTGGCAAAACCTGGATTCTAAAGGAATTTGCCAAAGATAGTTTTACCTCTTCTGCTTATATTAACTTCTTGGACAACAAAGATGCCGTTTCTCTGTTTGAGCGCAATCTCGATATAGATCAAATATTGGAAGCTATAGAGATTCAATCGAGAACTAAAATCAAAGGCGCTGACACTCTTCTTATTTTGGATGAAATACAAGAATGCCCAGAAGCCTTATCTGCGCTAAAGCCGCTATATGAACGATATCCAGAAATTCCCATTGTTGCAGCAGGCTCACTCTTAGGAGTTGCCCTTCATTCAAACACGTCTTTTCCCGTTGGCAAGATAGACCACTTGTTCATGTATCCCATGAGCTTCTATGAATACTTGCTTGCGGTAGATGAACCTCTCTGTAGACCATTGGATAGTAAAGACACTGACCTCATAGAAGCGTTTTCCAATCAATATATCGAAGCACTCAAGCGTTATTACTTTATCGGTGGAATGCCAGAAGCCGTTCTTGCTTATATCGAAACCAAAGACTTCAGCGAAGTTCGCAAAGTTCACGACAGGCTTTTGTTTGACTATGAACATGATTTCTCAAAGCACGCCACCCCACTGCTTTCTGAGAGAATTCGCATGTTGTGGAATTCGACTCCCGCACAACTCGGCCGCGAAAACAAAAAATTTCTTTATTCCGCGATCAAAAAAGGTGCACGTGCGAGAGGTTATGAAGAAGCAATACAATGGCTCGTTGATGCCGGACTCCTTCTACGAGTAAATCGTATTTCAAAACCCGGAATCCCACTATCAGGATACGAGAATAAGGATGCCTTCAAACTTTACATGCTTGACGTAGGATTGCTCGGCGCTTCAAGCCACATAAACCCTTCCTCTATTATAAAAGGGAACGCTCTTTTTACGGAATTTAAAGGAGCACTCACAGAAAATTTTGTTTGCCAAGAACTTCTAGCAACAGGCGGAATACAAGCAAATTATTGGTCGTCTGACAGTTCAGAGGGAGAAGTAGACTTTGTTTACGAGTGCAACAATACCGTGATTCCTGTAGAAGTAAAAGCAGAGGTCAATCTTCGCGCTAAAAGTTTGCGCAGCTTCATAACTCGATATGATTTAAAAAAAGGGTATCGCGTGTCACTAGCAGGGTTCAAGGATCAAGAATGGATTGAGAACGTTCCTCTCTATGCAATAAGTATGCTTCCAGGCTTCTAACTACACTTGCTTCTCTTCGTCCCTGAAAACGCGACGTGTACGATCTGGGCGGTAGTCAGTTTTCTGCAAAACCGCCTAGGAAGTTTTGTCCATTTTTGGACAAAAGCAATCATCCTTCTTACACCTACAAACGACGTTTTGAATCAGATTCGAAAGATCACTAGACAAAACTTACAGAACCGCGTACTTATAGTTTGGTGGTCTAAACTGCTCAACGAATTTACGTGGGTCGAGAACTGGTACTTCAGAGTTTTTGAAATCTCGTTTATCACGCGTCACAATGAGATCGACCGAGTGCCGCTGGGAGGAAGCCGACAGCAGCGCATCTTCATAATCAGGGATATCTGATTCAAGTGCGCGATAACAATCATTTTCATTAGTATCAAAAATCGAAAACATCTCGAAGAGCGTCTTCATTGTTTTCTTGGTTTGAGCTTTTGTTTTGCCGAGGCGATGAAGTAAATAGGCCACATCACTAACCGTAGAAGCAGAAATAAAACACTCAAAACGCTTAATGGAAGCTATGTCATAAGCAAATATAGATTCGGGGAATTGATCAGCTCGCGCAAAGATATCGAGGATGATATTCGTGTCAAAACATATTCTCATGCAATATCTCCATACTTTTCGTCAAAGCGTTCTTTTCGAAGGTTGTCAAGATCTAAACCATCAGGAACCTGCAAAGATCCAACAATAGTTCGTAAAGCTCTACGTCGATTTTCGTATTGCCTTGTATTGGCGCAATCATTCATGAATTCAGGGATATCCTGCTCGCTTTCGAGATATTCATAGAGCTTCCGAACGGCTTCAGAAGTTGAGATGCCATTGCGTTCGAGCACCTGATTTCCATGACGTTTGAGATCTTCTGGCAAGCGAATATTCAATACTGCAGAGGAAGCCATTTGCTTGCCTCCTTACCTTCTCACCCATAATTGCATTACGTAATGCAATTATACCACACTATACACATCGCTTCCTGAGCGAAGCAAAACAGGCGATCGCAACTACGATGAATCCGATGCCGCCGACAATACCCGTCGCAGTAGGCCCAATAAAGGGATTCGCTATGCCCACGAGGAACATAGTAGGCGCTGCAACGCAGCTATTCACGGCGCCATGAGCAAGCACAGCCGGCAGGCAGCTTTCCGCCCGCAAAGTGAGCCAGCTGAACAGGCAACTTAGCACCACGCAGAAGCAGCACATCGCCAAGATACCGAGAACCGGCCATCCAGGATAGTTGAGCCCGTAGTTATGTCCGAGTGCGGTAATGGGCGCATGCCAAAGTCCCCAGATGATACCGATTGCCACCACTGAAAACGTGGCGCTGCGCTTTTCTAGCATGTGCGGAAGAAGATAGCCGCGCCAACCCCATTCCTCACCGAAACAAGTGAAGCAGTTAAGAAACGGTGCCACGAACACGAGTGCAAGTTGTGCGTAGCCGAGCATGCGAATCTGCGTCTCGTCCATGGCGGCTGCCTGTCCGCTCGCTTCAAGCTGCTGCTGCGTGGCCTCCACGAACGTTGGCATGGCTGGGTCGAACTGGCCGGGGCTCAAAAGGAAATATGCCACGCCGCCAACTGCTACTAAGGCGATGGGTCCGAGCCATCCGGCCACGTAGTACTTCCATGTACGCCTGAAGTGCACTGGTTTAATCCACACGTTGCGGAAACCCTCGCCTGTAAGCAGACGTGTGACCACCACACTCAACGCTGGAAAGAACATGCCTGCGCCCACCAACATCACGGTGACGGAATCAGAAAAAACACTCTTTCCAGCCTCCATCAGCGGCAATGCGCGCGGATATACGGCAGCAAACCAGAAACTCCAGGTAAGTACGAAGGTGACGATGCAATAGGTTATCACGCGATGTTTGGCAAGGCGCTCTTGGATGCGATTCATAAGACATCCCTCCTTGGATGCTGGGTTTTGGATGTATTAGGTTTTCTCTTGAGTCAGAGGTTAGTTACTCAGCGCGTTCACATGCAAAGCGAAAAGACAACAAATGCAGCAATGATGAGCGCAAAGCCAATAATGATAGCCCAGGTAGCCGGTCTTCCTAAGTTCATAGTCCACCCCACCCCAAAACGCTCAGGCACAAAAAGACTCGCGTCGTCGCGATTCCAATAGAAAATGCCCAGTTTCCAGTAGCGATCATCATCCACCGGCATCGTCTCAGGCTCTTCCATGCGGCGCAACAGCCGCGCACCGTTCTGCCCATAGATCATCGTGACCGCCATCACCGCCACCAGCACGACAACCAGCATGACCAAGATGGGAAGCATCGCCTGTATCATGGTGATAACGCCTATGAACGACAACGCAATGATAGGTCCTAAAAACGAGAGCATGGTACCCAACCCCACAAGCATTATGCTCTGAACACGGGCGAATACCCCATAGGCCCAGGCACTCGCCGCAGGGCGCGCAGCATCAATGCCCTTTTTTGAACGCAGAATGCTCCAATGTGAAAAAACAAAACAGGCATCCAGGAATACGACAGTCAGGAACGGGAAAGCGGCAGTGAGTGGTGTTTTCTCTACCCAATTGCTCACCTGCCCCACCAGATCGATGTTAGTAGCTATTCGCTCAGGCATGAGCGGATAGCCGACAATGCAGATAAGCCCAGTGATGGCGATGGGAATCAGAAACAGGAGATCCCACTTCTGAGAAATCGGCCTTGGTACAGGTTCTTCAGCAACAAAGCCAACGCGCTTGGCCGACTGCGCCTTCCAACCCCGTGCCTGCTTAAGCGCAATCGTCTTTCGGCGGAAGTAAAGCATAAGCCCATAGCCTCCAAAGCACAGGACGAGCTCGGAGATGACGAGGGCAACAAGAAAGGTATGCTCGGGGTCAACAAGGATACATGCCCCGCAAAGGGCAGTAAACACCAGCGTGGCCACGGACATAATACTAGTAAAAGAACGCTTGAGGTGTTTAATGCCAGAGTCGCTCGAGGCGGCATCAGGAATGGTCACAGCAAAACACTCACGCTTTGGCATGAGATACGGTGTTGCTGCTACAAGGACACCTGTAACGGGAACGAAGAGCAATACGAGTCCCAACAGGGCATACATAGTTGGATCTATAGGCTGCATGTCCTCACACCCCTTGTGCGGAAGCATCAGAAGATAGACCTCCAAGGGCGCATTCTGCAGCATTTCCTGACGTATGGTTCGAGCGTTTCTTAAAGCGTTTTACCGATGCGTCTTCACTCTTTTCCACCCCAACAACTCCATAGGCGCGAGCAGCCTGAGCAGCAGCACATTCAAGGAACTGCCCTCGCTTACCTCCGCACGCCCGGTAGGTAAGTGCCAACTTGAAAAGATCGTCTTCCATAGCCTCAAGTGCTTCGCGGTTTTTATCGACACGGCTTGCATCGTTTGGCTCACTTATAACAGCACCCGATCGTCCACGCATCTGAACGTACCCTTCATCGCGCAAAACCGCATAGGCTTTATTTACGGTATGCAGATTGATCCCAAGGTCGCTTGCAAGCGAGCGTACCGAAGGAAGCGACATGCCTGGTTCCAACTCGCCCGTGGCGATTCCAGCGATAATTTGGTCATGAATTTGTTTGTACAACGGGTCGGATGAGCATTCGTCTATAGAAACAATCATAACGACCAGTCCCTTCCTTTACATAAATGTTCTATATAATATAGAACATTTTAGAAGGGTAATTGTGCTATGTCAAATAGAACATTTAGAAGAAGCCCATCGGTAGCGTCTTTATTGTCATCAGGCTACCTGATGCTTGCTGAACCAGCGCTTGGACAGCACGGCTCCGGCTATAAACAGTGCCGCGTAGAAGATAGCCAGCGCAACGGGGTATTCGACAACAAGAGGTCCTAGTGAATAGGAGACCATATCGAAGAAGTTGTTCGCATCAAGCGCAAGATACGGGAAAAGGAACAAGATATGGTTCGCAACGTTGTTGTGCAAGTTGGACATCATCATCGGCACAATCACAATCGCAGCAATAATGGCAAGTATTCCCATAGAAGAGCGCATCCGAGAAGAGAGCAGCAGTGTGACCCCGAGCAGCCCCAGCATGACAAGGTAGCCAACAACGCATATGACAAGCACCGCCGCGCCTAAGCTCAAACTGTAGGCATTACAAAGCTCTCGCAGTTGCAGGGGCAAACCCGCACCCTCCGTTCCGAAGAAAGCAAGAGGAACTCCAAGCAAGACTACAAGCATGACCAGGTAAACAACGCTCGCTACTATCACCGAAGCGACCACTTTGGCGGTACCCAGTTTCGATTTCCCGAGCTTCGTCGAGAGCAGAACCGCATCCGTCTTTTCACGATACTCCGTGTTGAACACGCTCGCGCAGGCGATGGCACACACAATGAGCGCGAAGATAAGGAACACCGACATGTCGAAGAAATCGAGCCAGCCTCCTGCATATCCATACTCAACTGGTGTCTGGATACTGCTGGCTTTCTCCTTCCAAAACGTCTGCTCTGCCTCCGAGTACGTAAAGGCTTGATTTCCACCTACTAGCTCCGAGGCCACTTTTTGGCGCGCTTGCTCGTATAGGTCAAGCGTTACTGTTGTATCAATACGCGAGGCAACTGATACGGGCATCTCGAACCCCTGCATCCAAGGGCCGACGATGAGCGACAAGTAGTTCGTGCGCGGCGCATAGAAATCCCAATAAACCTTGGCATCTGTACCCATATTTGCGCCGCCCCATTGGTAGCGCTCGGCTATCTCATCTCCTGCCATGAAAGCCTTCCATTCGCGGATGGCATCCGTTGCCGCTTTGTCAGTGATCGGTCCCGCAAGCGCATCCGCGTTCTCTTTTTGCTGAACGATGGCAGAAGTACCTTCAAACTCCTTTCCAACAGCATTCGGATCGAGAGCGTACTGCGACGAAATATTAAATGTGGTAACCCATACCATAAGAGCAGCAATAGCTATGACCGCCACTTGTGTCACGCGCTGCGTGTAGATCTTCTTGAGTTCGAATTTGATCAGGCTACCCACGGTACCCTCCTCTTCTTGCGTTGCGTGGCTTCGCATGGCTGTTAGGTCGTACGAAGTCGGAAGGTGTACGCTCCGACCCTTCTTGGAATATGTAGAGATAGACATCTTCAAGCGTAGGTTCGACAAGGCGCGCACTAACATGTGGTGCTGTATTCGACACGATCCGCACTATCGCCATGCCAGCATGATCGTATCTGACATTGCCAACGGCCATGCGCGCGGACATGACATCCGCCTCGCGCGGCGTGACCGCACATTCCCAAACAACTCCCGATACCTGCGCGAGTATCTCTTCGACGGTACCCGATGCAACGATCTGACCAGCGCGCATGATAAGGATCTCATCGGCGATGTATTCGACATCGGAGACGATATGGGTAGACAAGATGACCACTTTGTCTTGGGCGAGCGCCGATATCAAATTGCGAAACCGCACGCGCTCCTTAGGATCGAGTCCTGCCGTCGGCTCATCGAGCACGAGCACCTGCGGATCGTTGATGACCGCCTGCGCAATACCGAGACGCTGCTTCATCCCACCGGAGAACGTCTTCACCTTCCGCTTGGCAACACTCTTAAGCCCCACCAGGTCGAGCAATTCCATCGATCTTCGCTTGGCAGCCTTCGAATCCAATCCTTTGAGCGCAGAAAGATACAGCATGAAGTCGAGCGCGCTAAAATCGGGATAGTACCCGAAATCCTGCGGAAGGTATCCGAGCACGCTGCGATAACGCTCACCCAGCCGCTCAATAGGCATGCCATTCCAAATGACGCTTCCAGAAGTCGGCTTCAAAACGTCGCAGATCATGCGCATGAGTGTGGTCTTGCCTGCCCCGTTCGCACCCAGAAGTCCGTACACCCCCGGTGTGAGGGTCGCACTCAAGCGGTCGACCGCAATAGCGGAGCCAAACTGCTTGGTCAGTCGGTCAAGTCTCAATTCCATATGATTCCTTTCGACGATCGGTCGTGTTCAACTGCGAAGGTTCGAATGCGGCATTCATCGAGCGGTATGAGCGTGGCCCGATGCAATAACGAAGCTCGCATCGCCGATGAGCCGGCGCAGCTCGAAAGCAGCAAGGGCTATGGCAAAGATGAGGGCTCCCACCCAAGTAACCCATGAGAGATTGCTGTACCAATAAGGAAATAAGCCTATCGACTGCCAAAGCACGATGATCAAGATTGTTACTGCGGCGATCGTCGCTTTTGTCACGTACTTGTTCGCAATGCGTGCCAAGTAGAAGCACAGAGCGCAGAACAGGAAGAACGGTGTCGATGCGTAGAGAAAAACGCGGAAGGGATCGCTTCCCGCAAACGATGGCATGACCGCAATAATGATCGAGAACCACAGCACGTCCGCAAGTCCGAAGATAATGAGCCGCGCTGCGAGCACTTGAGCGCAGTTGAACCTGCAAGCGAGCTCCAGTTCGGAGATTCTGCTCTCGAAGCTCTTGAAGACCGAGGGAATGGCTATCGCTACTGTGAGCAGCGCAAATGTCATGATAAGAGGTGCCTGCATATCTGATGACCGGTAGGTGTCACCTGCGATTAGCACGCAGGCGATGAGGGCCATCTGCAAGACCCAGCATACGGGATTGATGAAGCGCATCTGTGTGAACACGAACTTCCGAAAGGACATCGTTGTGCTTGCCTGCGCATGGTTCGCTTTCTGCGCTTCTCGCGCTACCAGCTCCACAACCTGCCGTTTCCTTGCAGAATCAACGGGAGGAATACCCTTTGCATAAAATCTTTTGAGCTTGTCTTCTATGCTTGTCATGTCATTCACCTCCAAGTACCCCTTCGAGCAAGCGCAATGCGCGCTTGCAGATTCGATGAACCGTAAACCGCGATACGCCTAAGATCTGGGCGATGTCTGCCACGCTCAGATCTTGCCCGTAACGCAGTTCGATCACCTCCTGCTCCTTCGGCGCAAGATGTCCGATGGCATCTGCGATGCTCATGCGTTCAAAGTTGTCTGGAGTATGGGTATCGGGAATGTTCTCCTGCTCAATATCCGACAGAGGATCGAGCGAGACAGCCTTTCGGTAGAAATCGGAACAGACATTGCGCGCACACGTGTAGAGATAAGCGAGCGGCTTGCCGTTCCGTTCATAAAGGGCATGGCTTTTCACAAGACGGAGGAACACTTCTTGCGTTGCATCTTGAGCATCTTCCCTGGAAGGAAGCCGTCGTGCGCAATAGCGGAATATCTCATCGTAATGATCTTCCGCGAACTTCGCAGCAAGAACGGATGCCTCTGTCTTGTTGTTGTCCGAGTTAACATCGATGCAGCCGCCGAAAGCTTGTTGCGAACCCTCTTGTGACATCCCCGAATCTCACCTCCTATTGCGTATAACGCAGAATCCACATGCTATGTGCGCTCCTTTTTCGAGATGATCTACGAAAGGAATATAATCTCGGGCTCAACCAGAAGTGCCACGTCTCTCAGGATTCATGTCGTAGCGTTCATGTAGGGAATGAGGTATAAGGTGATGGACGTATGTTCAAGAGCATCACCCTCCCTTGTCTTACAGCAAGAAGCCCCGCTCTTTCGCATAGCTAAGAGCGCTCTTGCCGAACGTGCGCGCGATGGTGGAAAACGATTCATCGAACGCGGCATCTTCATCAGCGTCTGCTAAGTGCTCGTAGATAAAACCGACCGCTCCTGCTGCCATAAAGTCCAGTACAGACTCATCTACCGCGTCCATCTTTTCTGGATCGATGCGAAACTCGGTGATCCACAAGTTCTTCAACGCTCCTTCAAGATGCTTCCGAATCCGGGGGTGCGCTCGGGCGATCTTGGCGATGATTCGCATGCGTGCCTTTGCTTGTTCGGGTATCGTCAGAGCATTGCCTTCAGTAAGCGCCACAGCGATATGAGGCACGGATGCGGGCGCCAATTCATCGAGCGCGCATTTTGCCAGAGCATCGATGGATGCGAAATAGTAGTAGAACGTATCGCGGTTACACTCCGCGGCCTTCGCCACAGCCGAAACCGTCACCTTCCTATGTTTTCCCTGAGCAAGAAGCCTGAGATAGGCCTTGATGATGCGCTCTTTTGCAGAGGAGCGATTGCAAGCCTTGTTCATGATAGGGCACCCTCTTCCGTCAGTTTCGGCATTCTGTCGGAACATGACAGGATGCTCATAGATATGATACCGACAGGTGTCGGGAACAGAAAGGATACCCCATGCGTGTGCTCGTAGTTCCTATGATGACGATGGCAGAGAGCGCTGGTCCCGCAAGCCGCGCACGCGCCCTCGCGTCTGCCATGGCTTCGATAGGATGGGAAACAACGCTTTGCGTACCCGAGGGCTTCACGGGGATGGTTCCTACAGGCGTGAGCGCGCAACCTATCCTCACGCCAAGCCCACTTGGAATGCCGCGGATCATTGGAAGGAAGATGTTTCCGCTTGCCCAAAGGCTTGGCTTGAACCGCCGGGTGCGCATAACTTGCTTCGACGACGTTTTAAGGCTCACCGGCAATACTGACAAGCGCTATTTCGCAAGAGCTGTTGAACAACTACGCAAGATCATTCAGAATGGGCGCTTCGATGCCGTCTACTCTGAGTTCAATATTGCTTCGATAATCGCTGCTAAGGCAGAAGGTGTACCCATTTTCGGTTCAACGAGCTTTCCCACGCAGCCATCCTTCGCAAGCGACTCCTCCTCTGCTGTAGGTTTGAATCGCGTGCTGCGCTCGCTATCGATGGACCCCGTGCGTTCGCCGGAGGATATCCCGCTCATGCCGAACGTCTGTTTCGTACCGTCATGCCCTGAACTGGAGCCGTTTCCTGCCGAAAGCCCCGTGGTCTTCACAGGTTCATTCATCGACCTGCCAGCAAGCATCCGTGATGCGCCAAGGGATGCAGTTGTTGCCTATTTCGGTAACGGAGCTGTCACGCCCCGCAGAGGCTTTGCTGTCCTTGCGGAAGCTTTGCGCGGTAGCGGTCTCGATCTTTACGTGGCGGGCTTGCCGGAAAGCCACGCAGCGCATTTGCACACGGCGCCTCGCTTTGACTTTTCTGAGTTACTTCACCACGCTGCCATCTTTGTGAACCACGGCGGCCAAAACTCGATGATAGATGGCATAGCGTACGGTTCGCCACAGCTTATCTGCCCTGGTAAGGTCTTCGAGCGCCGCTTCAATGCCAAGGCAGCAGAACGCTGTGGAATCGGTCTTTCACTGGAACAAAGTTGCTTTGATGTCCCTACGGTGCGCAGAACTTTGGAACAACTTTTGGAAGACGCGGCAGGGTATCATGCTTCTGCCGCATCCTTGAAGAATCGGTTATCTGAACTCGGCGGTGCGAACCGAATAGTCGATACTATCGCGCGGCAAGCCTACGGATGCCCTCCAAACTCGACGCCTCCTCGAGCACCGCGATTATATCGGTTGCCTGATAGAAAGCTCCGCGTCTCGCGTTGCCTATCTTCATAAGAATGCCTCGATCACAAGCTGTCTCAATCAGATTGCGAGCCGCCCGATTAGTGATGCCGAGGTGTAATGCGACATAAGAGACATTGACCACCGGCTGCTCAACGAGGAGAACGGGCAGTCGATGCGACGCAGAACCAACACGATCCGTATTTGCTGATGCCCAACCGGCAAGGATTTCGTCAATGTCAGATGCGATACGTGACCCAATAACCACGGAGAGCTCTAAAGCATCAATGAGACACTCGATCATCGGTTCTACCGCTCCTCTGTGGTAGGCGTCTAGTGCATCCATATAACGCTTGATGTCGTGCAGGAGTCCGGCCGACACCGGAAGCATCGTGTGTATGAGCACCTCATCACGAGCGAGCATACGATGTAGCAACGTGCGTCCCGTGCGACCGTTTCCGTCCGTAAAGGGGTGAATTGTCTCAAATTGAGCATGAAATACGGCTGCCTTCGCAATCGAAGGGATGTCCTCACGGGTACCGAATATAACGAGATCCTCGAGGCATTCCTGCACACGGCCGGCATGCGGAGGCACAAACGTCGCTCCATGTGGGCTGTAAGGAGAACCGCCTATCCAGACCTGTTCGTTGCGCAGACCCAGCGTTTCATGCGTATCCCGCATAAGTACGTCATGTATGGCGCAGATAGACTTTATGTCCACGTCTCCTCTTTGCCCCAATGCTTCGCGCATCGCAGAGACATTGCCCGCAATAAGCAATGCGTTTGCGGGCGCATTATTGGAAAGTTCAGCAAGTGCAACGTTCCGCGCACTCGAAGTGAGTTGCTCTATCTGCGAACTTGACGATGACTCACTACGAAGCAGAAGGGCAGGAAGAGCGTAGTTGCGTGCCGCCTGCAAAGTGTCAAAGCGCGCAAGAGAGACCTCCACTTCAGCGAGGCGCTGCATCAGCAACGCAGGAAGCTCCACGGGAAGCGTAGCAATGTTTACGGGAACGGCTGCCTCATATGTCGGCAGGATCTTGCGCCTTCGGCTCTTGGGGATGAGCGTCAGATCGTCCGGATCCCGTTCCCAAGCGTATCTCTCGTATGTGATACTAGGCCACACATTAACTCCTGACAGTACAATATCGTTTACTGTTACGGAAGTGAATTTTATTTCACTTCCGTTAAATATGCAAAATAAGCAGCGAGAAATTTGAGTGTACAAAATCGTAGCTTTATCATCTATCCGTTCACAAAACCCACTTGCTGTGCTTTGGCTAACCTTCTCGCTTCAGCAGCCCATCTTCGCGAAGTTGCTGGACTTGAACTTCTAGAAGGCTATTACACATAATCGACAGCTTATCCTCCAAGCGCCAGCAAGAGAGCTGCCAATAGCAGCCCGATCGCTGCGCCGCCGACAAGCTTCACCACAACACCAAGCGCTGGATGCTTACGCGATAAACCTTGCGAATCGGGCTCTTCGCTAATCTCACCCTTAAGAAAGCGGTCGATCTCCCGATAGGTGACGATGTCGTGCTTTTTCTTCAGACGTTCGATAGCAATAGCCATGCCGAACCCGATGGCATAGAGCACGATAAATGTGATCGCGCCTGCGATATTGCCCTTGCTCATACGAGCGAAACCAGAAGGCTCCTGCCAGGCAAGCGAGAAGCCCAACAGAAAAAGGAACGCCAGCACCGAAAAGCCCACCATCCCGTATGACAAGAGCCTCATCTTGTGCGAATCCTGCTTAACGGCTTGCTGGATCCTTGCAGCATCACCTGTCACAAGATCGTCTATAGAGGTGTCGAATAACTGGCTCAGCAGAAGCAAGCTCTGCATATCGGGGTAGGTCTTGTCATTCTCCCAATTCGAGATGGTCTGGCGCGATACGAATATCGCTTTGGCAACTTCGTCTTGGGAGAGTCCGCGCTCTTCTCGTTTGGTTCTTAATTGTCGTGCCAGTTCCATCTATCCGTGCCTTCCTCGATGCTTCCTACAGCGTCTTTAAGTTTGCGTCGACTGAAATAATAATCCACGTGTTTGCCAAATGCCTCGATATGTCTGTCAAAAGTCTTTTACATAGCTTCTGACCAGGTATTTTGCCAATCTGATCCATTTGCGCGCAGAGAGACGAATCGAGAAAATAATGCAGTCATGCAATCCGATTGAAAGGATGTACGCCGATGAAAGAAAACGGTAAGCGCTTCATTCAGACACACGTGCAGCAAGACGGCCTAGCGAACCGCACCTATGTCCTCATTGATCGAGAAACAGGCGTTAACTATCTGCTCGCGGGATTCCTGGCGTCCTCTGGTGTCAGCTGCACAGGCATGACCGTGCTTCTTGACGCAGACGGCAATCCTGTTGTTACGCCCGTTGAAGAAATCAAATAGACAAAGCGCCGATAACGAAAGGAGAATAGTTATGGCACGTGAAGAAAGAGTTTGGGAATATGTAACAAAGGCAGGATATACGCCTCTGGAGGATAGGTGCATCATCGTGAAAGGTGCGGCAGGGAATCTGAGCGATAAGATCGTCCGATTCTTCAGTGCGTGCGATGTGGCTGTCCTTCAGATGTGCGAAAACGAGCTTATCTTGCTTCCCTTCGACCCTTATTGGGCAACCCTCGAAAAAGATATTTCCCTTGTCGTTCCCTATTCGGAAATCGAATCGGTAAAGCTTGTCAACGACTTGCTCAATGTGATCATCGACATCGAAACGAACACCGGCAACGTTCGCCTCACCACACAACAAAAGGAACTAAGCGATATCCGCCTCTCGGGCATCTACGCCTCACAGTATGCTGGCGGGTACAAGAACTGGCATGCCGAGAACGTAGAGGTAACCTTAAAGGATCTTAGTGAGCTTAGATAATGACGTGTAAATCAGCGAAACTGTCCCCCTTGACTCACGTCTCCTTGGCTCACAGTGAATTCAGCAGATAACCGTAGCCTTCGTCCACCATTTGCTCTTGAGGCACGAAGCGCAAAGCTGCACCGTTGATGCAGTAGCGCTGTCCGCCTAACGTAGCAGAGCCGTCTTCGAAGACGTGCCCAAGATGATTGTTGCCACGCGCACTGCGAACCTCGGTTCGCGGCATGCCCGCAATCGATTCATCTACTGCCTCCACGATGGATGACTCAGCAATCGGGCGCGCAAACGCGGGCCAACCACAACCGGAATCGAACTTATCGGCTGCTGCGAAGAGCGGCTCGCCCGTTACTGCATCCACATAGATACCATCTTCAAACAAGTGGTCATAGGGATGTGAAAAGGCACGCTCGGTTGCCCCCTGTTGAGTAACGGCAAACGTGACAGGATCGAGCTTTGTTTCCAGCAAAGCATCTGCAGGCTTTGAATAGTCATGCTGCGCGATAGCGAAATCCGCTGCGTGTTCAGAAATAAAATCTGCAGCATCGGCGAGATTGACATGGCAATAACCCGAAGGATTAGCGTCCAGGTAGTTCTGATGATACGGTTCGGCTGGATAGAAGCTTTGCAGCGGGCGCGCTTCCACACGAACGCGACGACCCATGCGCCGCTCGACTTTGCTTAACTCGGATACAACGATTGGCGTGTCTCGTTCGTCTGTCCAATAGATTCCCGTGCGATATTGAGTGCCACAGTCATTGCCTTGGCGGTTCAGCGATGTGGGATCAATAGTGCGCAAATAAGCTTCCAGAAGAAGTGGCAAAGGAATAACCTCTTTGTCGTAGATGACACGGACCGCTTCTGCTGCCCCTGTTTCGCCCGAACAAACCTCTTCGTAGGAGGGCTGAGGTGCGCTCGAATTCGCATATCCCACTTCAGTCTGGATGATGCCAGGCAGGCGCTTGAGGTAAGCTTCCGTTCCCCAGAAGCATCCTCCTGCAAGCACGATCTCGTCTTTGTCCACGGTGTCCTCCTTCGTAGAACTCCTCTCCGATCAAGCTTACACGGCATGTGGCAAAAAGACTGCTCAGCTGGTTATTGCTACTGAAGCGTTTAGGGAGAAACGAAAGAGCTTCATTTCCGAAAACACCGTTGATGTATAGAACTTGCGCCGAAACCTTCGGACGACCAGTCATTTTCGCAATATTTCGGTACGTGCCGATCGGGAGCTCTTTTTTGAAGTTGGAACAGTGATCAGATTTCCGTCTTTGCCTCAAATGCAGGGAGCGTGCTTTCATCCAGCATTGAAATTTGCAAACGGATGATCTCCATCAGTTCTCGCGGACTCTCCTTGCGACCATTCTGCATCCAGGTTCCCAATACGCCCATCAGGATTCCTGACCTTATGGCTATGAAGTATTTCCTTTGCGTCTCAGTCACTCCTGGCAGCTTGCCAAAGCGAACTTGCAGCGCCTCGGCGCTTCGCATATGGGCGGCAAGGATTATATCAGGGCGCTCGACTTTCTTGATGATCTCAAGAATCTCGCTGTGTTCGGTCCAATATACAAAGAAACGCTCCGCGAGCTCTGATTCGTTCATGAAGTCGTGCGGCGCGAAGCCAGACAGCGCCTCCCTAAAACACGTCTCACACTTCCACGAAAGAACATCCGACACATCGTCGAAGGCGCGATAGAAGGTGGTACGTGCCACGCCGCATGAGCGCTGAAGGTCGGACACGGTTATCCGATTGAAGGATTTCTCCTCAAGACAGGCACAGAGTGCTTCGTATATGAGCTCGGCGGACCGCTGCGCCCTCTTGTCTTTAGGAACATGGTGCATGACTCCTCCTCCCGTTCCGCTACAACTTTCATGGTGCCTGTAGCACTTGTTCCGATTCAATTGTATCGGAAAATTCCCTGTGATACAAATGTAGCGTTAATGAAGAATGGAGACATATGAGGAAGAAACAAGACAGAAACGCAGATGAGCGCCTTGTAGAGAAGCCCGCTGAGTCCTTGGAGATACACTCGTTCTCGCGCAGGTCCATAGCGGCGGTGTTTGCCGCGCTCATGATCTCGATGTTCGTAGGGTCGCTCGACCAGACCATCGTATCCACGGCGCTTCCCACCATCGTAGGAGAACTCGGTGCGGTGAACCACATGCTCTGGATCACCACCGCCTACTTCCTCACCTCCACCATCACCATGCCGCTCTACGGAAAGCTCGGCGATCTATACGGACGCAAGCACCTGTTCTGCGCAGCTCAGGTCCTCTTCATCGCAGGGTCTGTCATCTGCGCTTTGGGTAGCACGATGGGATGGCTCATCGCAGGACGAGCCATCCAAGGACTCGGCGGTGGCGGCCAGATGATCCTCTCGCAGGCCATCATCGCCGACGTCTTCCCACCCAAGGAACGTGGCAAGTACATGGGGGTCATGGGCGCAGCGTTCGGCGTGAGCATGGTCGTGGGGCCGTTGCTGGGAGGCCTGTTCACCGAGTATCTGAACTGGCGGTGGTGCTTTTGGATCAACCTGCCGCTGGGCGCGGTCGCGCTGGTGATCGCAGCAGTGGCTCTGTCGCACCGTTCGCGCAAGGCAGTCGCACATGCCCCGTTCGATACTGCTGGCACCGTGTGCATGGCGGGCGCGGTGACGTGCCTCATCCTCGCAACCTCTCTTGGCGGCTCGACCTATGCATGGAGCTCGTGGCAGATCATCGGGTTTCTGTGTGCCTTCATCGTGTTCGCGATCGCCTTCGTGCTGCCGAAAGGCGAGCGACCGAGCCCATCATCCCGCTTCGCCTGTTTGACAACCGCAACTTCGCGCTTTGTACGGTGGCGGGGCTTGTCATCATGGTGGCCATGTCGGGCACGATATCCTATCTTCCGACCTACTTCCAGATCGTCGACGGGCTCGATGCCACAGCTGCCGGGTACATGACGCTGCCGCTCATGGGCGGCATGATGATCACATCGGTAATCGCAGGATTCGTTGCCAGCAAAGTGCGCAATGTGAAATGGATGCCTGTTCTCTCATGCGTGATCGCAACGGTTGCAGTAGGGCTGCTCGCCACTATAACCGTGGACACCACGCTCTGGCAGATGAGCCTTATGCTGTTCTTGTTGGGGTTCGGGATCGGCATAGGTCAGCAGGTACTCGTGCTGATCGCGCAAAACGAATTCTCCGTTGCTATTGTAGGCACCGCCACCGCGGCGAACAACTTCTTCCGCGAGATAGGCGGCACGCTGGGCGGTAGCCTCATAGGGTCGCTCTTTTCGGCGAACCTAGCAGCCAGGATGAGCGAACATGTAGGCGCAGCACTCGGCGGCATCGATGCCAACTCTCTCACACCAGCCTTGGTGCGCGGACTCGACGAAGGAGTACGACAAGGAGTGCAGATTGCCTATAACGATGCGCTCGCGCCCGTGTTTGCCTGCCTCGTGCCGCTGCTTCTTGCTGCCTTCATCATGCTGCTGTTCCTGAAGAAGAAGCCGCTTTCCGCCACGAACCGCTAGCTTCAACCACATACGGCCTTGAGTTTGTCACCACATCCTTGGGATTCAAGCCAGACACCTTCCATATGCTCAACTCCATTACGGCGAGGATGATGAAGGGCCAGAGGCTGAATAGCTGTTCGTCGATGTCTCTCGTTTTGTTGTTCAAGCTTTCAAACTGGCGCATGCCTTAGGATGTAAGTTGCAAGACCGATAGATCGGTCTTAGGATGAGCAGGATGGACCTATTCGGGCGTTATCAGCGAAAGGGGCGGCATGCACGTTATTCCCAGTTCAGTTCAAGCTGCCTACGACCAGGCATCATCGCCTTACAAGCTAGCCGCACCTCGTATAGCTGCCTCTCTCGATGAGCTTCCCTTGAGCGTTCTCTGCGATCCCGACCGCGGAACGCTCGAAGCCGTCGAATTCTGCGGGCTCCATGCTGCAGAAACGAGCTTCGCCGAGCTTGAAGTTTCTAGCAGCCGTTTCTCCAATTGCCAGTTCCTTAGCTGCGACTTCACCGGTGCACTTTTCATCGACATCGCCTTTAAAGGTTGCGACTTCTCCAACAGCATATTCGACAACGCTGCGTTCACACGCTGCACGTTCAACGATTGCAAGTTCGCCGGTGCCTCCTTCACCGAAGCGCTTTGGGAACAGATGGCTGCAAAGGATTGCACGTTCGCCTACGGCGCATTCAATCGATGTCTTTGGAAAATCGTTCGGGCTCACACTTGCGATTTCTCATCAGCGGATATGACCGAAATGGAGCTGCACGGCATCTCGCTCGCGGACGACCGCTTTGTTGGAACGAGCTTCTTCCGCACGAAGCTCGTCGGTCTCGATTTCACATCATGCCAGCTCGAAGGCATTGCCATATCGGATGCCATGACCGAAGTATACGGCGCGAAGCTCGGGCTCTACCAAGCTGCGGCTCTGGCTCGACGCCTTGGTGTCATCATTGAGGAATAGCCAAGCCAGCCTCAAGTATCACAGATGCTTCAAGTTCGTGCGATAATGGCGCAGCCTATCCTCCCCGATCTCCTCGATCACGCGGTCGAGAGCCGCAATGATTTGTGCGCGTTGCTCAGGCAATCTCCCTTGCAACATCACAGGATTCGACGCTCCGAGCATGGCGAATTCCACGGGAATCTCCAGATTCTTCACAAGAGCTTTGATCTCCTGATACTTCTCGATCTCCGTTTCTTCTTCCCAGTTGCCAGTAATAATCTCTTGGTAAAGCTCGGAGTTCTTATAGATGGTGAGCATGTTCGCGCCAATAAGAGAAGGATGCGTTTGATTACAAACCGCCGCCGTAAACCAAGCACCTTCAATGCCGCACCCTTCCCCTGAGATGCCCGCAAGGTAGAAAAACGCATAGGCGATATCCGCCGCATCGAGGCGTGCGCATTGTGCAACAATATCTTGCGCCACATACCCTTTGTTCATGAAGGCAAGGGCGGCATCGTCTCCCGTTTCTATTCCAATGGTAAGGCCAGTATATCCCGCTTCGCGAAGCGCCGCGAGCTCCTCGTCTGTTTTTGAAGCAATATCGGTCACGCGCGCGAAACAACCGATCGTCTTGCACGTTGGGAAGTGCTCATGAATGAAACCAGCAATCTCGAGCAGACGTTTTGATTTCAGAGCGAACGGGTTTGCACCCGCCAAAAAGACGCGACAGCGTTTAGGCGCAGGCAAACTGAAAAGGTGCGACTCGATCTTCGACAGCGGATCGTGAAACCACGTCTGCGCCTCAAGAAGATCGGATTCTATAGTGGAGAGCTCCGATGCTTTGAATTTGAAGGGGAGCTCGTCGTAGAGCGTACAGAACTTACAAGCGCGATGCGTGCAACCCGCAGTCGCTTCCAAGATGAGTGAGTCAGCCTCATAAGGTGGTCTCCAGATGGTTCCTGTGTAGTGCATGATATGCTCCTTGCTTCAGATTTTCATATGACGATTAGGCTTTCCGCATCCATCATGCAAATGAAGCTTTAGAATTGAAAGTACTGATATTTTTTGCAGTACATAGGAGTTACGTCTATGGCAAGAAGAAAGGGCGAAGAGGTAGAGCGCTGCAAATCGGTCTCCACGCTCCAGCGCATGATCGGTGGCAAATGGAAGATCGAAATACTCTTCTACATCGCGCTCAAGGATGTGCGACATTTCGGACAGCTTCGGCGTTGCATCGGCAATATCTCCGAATCCACCCTCTCCAAACAGCTTAAGGAACTTGTCGAAGATGGTTTTCTTGAACGCATCGATTACGGCGAGGTGCCGCCGCGCGTCGAGTACAAGCTGACATCTCAGGGCGAAAGCTTCATCCCCATCCTATTAGCCATGAAGCAGTGGGGCGAAGAACAGCTGAGATTGTAGCGATTCGCCTCTACCGCAATCTGGTTGAGAAGAAGGAAGAACAATGACTGATGGCTTGAACATTGCAGAGTGGGTACACATGCTTCGCTGCCCAGACAACCGCGAAGCCTATCGTGCTTTGCAATCTCTACAAGAGGCAAGCGACTTAGACAATGCTGTCTATGCATACATCGACACCTTCATTGAGATGATGCGCGACTCCAATTCCTATATTCGAACTCGCGGGCTGACCCTGATCGCCTGCAATGCGAAATGGGACGAGGAGGGAAAGATCGATGGAATCATCGACGAGTATTTAGGGCACGCAACCGACAACAAGCCCATCACTGCCCGACAGTGCATAAAATCCCTCCCGGAACTTGCTGAAGCGAAGCCGCATCTAATGCCATACATCGCTTCATCGCTCAGGCAGGCTGATACTTCGCAATACGCTGACAGCATGAAACCGCTCATCCAAAACGATATACGCGATGCACTGCTCGCTCTGGACTCTATGCAATGCGGCAGCATCAACAAAAGCGAAGCAAATGTTCATCCTCAAATAAACGAAAAGGAAAGTATCAAATGGTGATCCTCATAAGCGGCGCGAGTCATACGGGCAAGACCCTCCTAGCACAGAAGCTGATGGAGCGGTACCGTTATCCCGTTCTCTCGATCGACCTTTTGAAGATGGGGCTTATCCGCAGCGGCCAAACCGAGCTTACACCCGAGGATGACGATCTACTCACCCCATATTTATGGGGAATCGTCAGAGAAATTATCAAGACAGCCATCGAGAACAGACAGAACCTTATCGTCGAAGGATGCTACATTCCGTTCGATTGGGAAAACGACTTCGACTCCGATTACCTCGAACAGATAGAGTATGTCTGTCTGGTCATGACGAAGAAGTACCTAAAAGCTCACGGCAACGATGTCATACGCTTCCAAAACGCAATCGAGCGACGGCTTTTCGACGATGCGAACATCGACGAGCTCATCGAAGAGAACAAGCAAAACCTTGAATCATGTCAACAACGCGGGCTTCGGTATCGCCTTATTGATAGCAGCTACAATGTTGACGAACCCGAGGTCGGACCCTTGTCCGAAAATGATCTCGATGCGGCGGCCAGACTGTTTTGCGACACGGTTCACGCGGTCAATGCCCGGGATTACACCCTTGAGCAACTTGATGCTTGGGCGCCCCGCAACGCACAGTGTTTAATACAAATCGCCGAAAAGCTTGTGGGGCAGCAGACGGTCGGCTTCAAGGAATACGGCATCCTCGTCGGCTTCGGCAGCCTGGATGATAAGGGCAATATCGATATGCTCTTCGTACACAAGGACCGTCAAGGTCAGGGCATTGCCAAGGCTATTCTCCACGAACTTGAGAGTCTGGCCATAAAGTGCAACAAGCGAAGCATCTCGACATTCGCATCGGTGACCGCACAGCCCTTTTTCGAGCACATGGGCTATGTGGTGGAGCGCAAAAACGCCGTTGATAGAGCTGGCGTAACGCTTGTCAACTTCCTTATGAGCAAACGGTTATAGTTAAGCCCAATCAGATGCACGAAGCTTCGACTATAAATTCAAGACAAAGAAGCGCGAGCAGAAGCAACGTGGGCACTAGCTGCCACCAACCTCGTATAGAACCGCCAGCGATTCATCTTTATCGCAAACTAACAAGAAAGAAAGGCTGCACTCATGGATATTGATGTTTGGATGAATAACCTTATCGACCAATTAAAGACCGAGTTCAAAGAGAGGCTCGCGCTTGTTGGACTACAAGGGAGCAGGGCTCGGGGCGAACAACGCGAAGATAGCGATATCGATGTCGTGGTCGTCATAGAAGACCTAAACGCCAATGACCTCGCCTCGTATCGTAGCATCGTTCAAAGGATGCCGCATGCTGAGCTTGCTTGCGGGTTCATCGGATCGCCTGACGTACTTGCAGCTTGGCCACGACATGATGTGTTCAACCTGGCAAACGACACTGATATCAGATACGGTTCATTCGACTTCATGGACACAGAATTCACCGCTGAAGAAGCGAAGCTTGCAGCTGATGCGTGCGCGTCCGAGATCTACCACGCGCTTTGCCATACAGCGGTGTTCGAGCCAAACATGCTTCCAGACCTATTGCAAGGCTGCTTGAAGTCAGTATTCTTCGAGATTCGCGCAAAGCATTTTGCCCAAACGGGAGAGTTCGTGAACAGCCGCTCACAGCTACTGAACCTAGCAAACGACGACGAAAAGAAGCTCTTGCAAGCCTACAACGGAGACGCACAGATGGATGACCAAGAGCTTGCAAACAGACTGCTTCGATGGTCTAGCAGCATGCTAATGGAATAGGCAAAGAACGCCACCAAGCGTGGAACGCTTTCAAAGCACCCCACTTGCCTTAGTCTGGAAGCGCATGGATCGATGCGTCCAATTTGCAAATGACCAATTACCAATTGATAACTGATAGCGAAATCAGATCAGCCCTTTGGTGGCCGCCAGTCCGATCAAGTGTTGCCTGAACGAATCAACAAGAAAGCAACTGAGCTGTTCAGTGTCCATCTCCAGCTCGTTCATTATCCATGCCTCGAGCACCGACGCTGATGCAAGGGCACAGTATTCCACGGCGTCGTCACAATAGCGCACATCGATCGAGGCCCCCATTGCAGCAAGCTCTCTCTGTGCATGCGATCGCAGGAGCTTGACCGTCTTATCATGCAGTAGACGCTTCAGCGTTGGTCGCCCAAAGTGATCGAGAAGCCCTTTTATGACGCGCTTTCTTTCGAAAACCCGACAGATAAACCTCCTGGCTAACTCATCAAGAGATAGCTCCTTCTCAAGCCCCGTAGCCAGCGCACCCACTTCCCTTTCGCTGAGGTAGCCTATGAGCCCCTCCATCCCTTCGAAGTGATAGTAAAAAGTTTGGCGGTCTACTCTGGCTGTCTCCGCAACGGCTTTTACCGTTATGGCACCGGGCTCGTTGTTCAAAAGGATCGATACCAGAGCGTCAGCAAGTGCATTCTTCGTCTGGGCGCTCTTCTTCCCCATGAAACCTCCAAAAACATACATATTGAAAATGTGTATATGGTTTTGATTTTCTTACATTTGTATGATTTTTACATCTTAGATGATTACTAGTCAGGAAAGAGCATGACCTTGAAAGCTTTTGGGGAAGTTCTTCGAGATGCATTTAGCGCGGCACGACGCAAACCTTTGGCCTATGTTGGGCTTATCGCAGTGCCCCTTGTTGTGGCTCTGTTCGGCCTTTTATACGTCAATGTGTTCATGGATCCTTACGAAAAGATGAAGGAACTCCCTGTTGCGGTGGTGAACTTGGACAATGGAGCACTTGTTGACGGCGAGTCGAAGAATTATGGCGAAGAACTGGTCGCATCCATTCTGGAGAACGATTCTGTCCTTTGGACACCAGAGAGTCCGAGTCTTGTGGAGAAAGGTCTTGAGAACAGCGACTACTATATGGCAGTTGTAATACCTTCCGATTTCAGCGAGCGGATGACAGCAGGTCAATCGACATCCCCTGAGACAGCGAACATCACGTTCTTCAGCAACATGCGGAAGAATTTCATGCTCTCTACGCTTTCATCGAAAATGGAAGCGGCCTTGCGCGAAACGATCAATGAGAAGATCGGCGCTCAGTACGTGGAAGCTTTGGCCGAGGGGCTATACGAAGCGGAAGACGGGTTCTCCGATGCTTCCGATGGGGTAACGCAGTTGAAGGAAGGCTCCTCCAAGCTAGCCGAAGGTACCTCTGCTCTCGGCGCTGGACTAGACAATCTCGCAGAAGGCGCTGCGAGCTTACCTGCTGGGCTGGAAGAGCTTGAGCAGAAAACAACTGGGAAAGGCGAAACTACCCTGTTGGGAGCAGCTCTCGCCGTCGAAGAAGGTACCGAAGCCCTCAAGAGCGGTATTTCCGAAGCGAAGAGAGGTGCCGCTTCCATAGCCGAGGGGGCAGAAGCGATGAGCGAACAACTCGCACAGGCCGAGACTGCCACAAGAAATGTCGAGAACGGCATCGCGAGCACGGTTACCGCATGGAAGAACGGAACGATTTCAGCCGAGGCAGCCATGGCCTCTCTTGAGAGAACGATGCTCCCTGATGCAGAAAGCCACACCCTTTCAAACGGCATACGACAGGCGAGTTCTGCGCTTGGAGGCTCCCTTACCAACAGCGGAAACACTACCATTGCCTTGGCAGCGCAAAACCTTGAAGAGGGTCTAGTTCAAGCGGAAACCAAACTTGGAAACGCAGAAACTCCAAGCACGCTTATCTACGGCACTCACGCCATCGTGAGCGGCATCCATTCAATCGGTGATGCCGCAGGAAAGGCGCAGGCAGGAAGCATTGCGATCGCCAAAGGTGTATCGAACGCCCAAGCGGCCACCGATGCGCTTGGCAACGGAGCTGCCCAGCTAGACGATGGAATCGGCAGATTGCAAGAAGGACTGTCCGATGGATACGATGCTCTCGATGAATCTCTTTCCGCAACACCTGAAGAATATGGTGCTTACGCCGTTGCCCCCGTTGAAATAGAAAACGAAGTCTTTGGAGAACTCGAGGCGTTCGGATACGGCTTCGTCCCTCTTTTCCTTACGCTTTGCCTCTGGCTCGGATCGCTCGCTCTCTTCTTTGTCTTCGACCCATTTCCTTCGAAGAATGTGCGATGCACAGGACGCTTCGCAGCAGTATTCGGACGATGGCCGCTTTATCTTTTGCTTGTAGCGCTCAACGTGGCGGCAGTGACCATAGGGGCGATAGCCTCAGAAGTGCCCGGTGTCACAAATGGCGAATTCATCCTCTTCCTCGCGTGCATCGGGTTCTCGTTCTTCTGCATTCTTCAGATGCTGAGCCTCTTCGACATTCCAGGAAAAGCGCTTGCCGTCATCTTCTTGATAGTGCAAATGGCATGCTGTTCAGGCACCTTTCCTGCCGCTCTTGGAGAAGGGGCGACGGCGGATGTGTCGGCATTTCTTCCCTTCACCTACGCCGTCGACGGCATTCGAGAATGCATGAGCGGCACGAACCCAGGCATCGCGCTTTCGGATGCTGGCGTATTGTTGTTGTTCGCACTGATTTCTGTCATTCTCTCCATCATTCTTTACCCCATTGCATTGAAGCTGAAGAAGAAGCGCGACGAAGAAACCATCAAGGCTCTTACCGCAACCCCTGCGAACCCTGCGCATCAGAAGAGAAACGAACGCCACGATGCCCTTGATGGATCGTATGCCCCTCTGCTCCCCTAATATGAATTGTGCATGCACAATCTGAAGAAAAAAAAGGGGGGGTAACGCAGCACAGCTGTTCTCACGATACGTTATGCGTTGGTGGCAGCGATTCAATAGCTTATCGCTCATAGTAAAATTGCTTGAGTATTTGATCGAATGTGAGGACGAGATATGTCACTTGAGAGAGCTAAAGAACATCTGAGCGAATATGGACGCGATCGCGATGTGCTGGAATTCGACGTTTCGAGCGCTACCGTCGAGCTGGCGGCGAAGGCGATCGGATGTGCGCCCGAGCGCATCGCAAAGACACTGTCGTTCATAGTTGATAATGGTGTTGCGCTCGTTGTCTGCGCAGGAGATGCACGCGTCGCAAACCCCAAGTTTAAGGAAGCGTTTCACTGCAAGGCCAAGATGGTAGATCCGGAAAAGGCAGAAGAACTTATAGGCCATACTGTTGGAGGTGTGTGCCCTTTCGGCGTGAATGACAGCTGCAAAATCTTTTTGGACGAATCGCTTCGCCGCTTCGAAACGGTGTTTCCCGCATGCGGCAGTTCGAACAGCGCAATTGAGCTTACGCCTGATGAACTAGAGGAACTAACGCCTGGAAGCACTTGGGTTGATGTATGCAAATTGCCAACCGTCGACTGATAGAAGAAGCCAACAAAGCAATAGACTAGTTCTCGAAGTTATACATGCTTTCTGCACGCCGTTTAAGCTAAGACTCATGAAGTTTCGCATGAATTGATCTGAGGATGTCTGGAGGTGGCGGTATAATAAATCGTTAATGTGGGCGTCGTATAATGGTTATTACGGCAGCTTCCCAAGCTGTTAGCAAGGTAGCTACCCGCGAAACGTGCGAACTGCACAGTCGGTATAACACCAGTTCAGAACAGCATTTTGTGAAACATGGGAAACCTTCCTGCTTTCCAGTCTCTTCGAGAAACCCCGATTTTTCCAGTGCACTTCCAGTATTTTTGCGAACGTACGACTTCTGTGCAAGTTGCGCAAAAGTCGCCTGACCTCCCGTTGCGGGGAACCGCAGAAGGGGGACACCCATCATGCCATGCAAACCATCGCCGTAGCCAACCAGAAGGGCGACGCGTTGAGACGCAACGCTGTGTGATTCGCTCGACCATGGCGATGAGCGGCGAGCTTCCGCCGGAAAAGGACGTGCTCGCCTGCGCCCCCATGGCATCAATCGTCAAGAAGCGGATTGTGCTTCATTCGAAGCCCTCTATCCAAGCCAGCCGCAATTCCCATGACACCTAGCGCACAGTTCAGCCAATCAGGCAAATTGAAAGTGGGTACCTTCGGTAAAGATACAGGAAGAGACATCGTGTCGGCGAGATTTGATAGCGAGTTCAGCAGGTTCGGAATCTGTGTTACGAGCGCGATGAACAGGATGATCCACGCGGCAACAGCGATCGTCTTACTTGCAAGCGGATATTGCTTCTCAAATCGCAGTCGTTTGTCTTCTGCCGTTCCCTCCAAGGGTGTTAGCGCAATCTCACTTCCGGTGACCTCGTCAACAAGATGAGCCCTTTTCATGCCATAGAGGGCCATCGCCGCTTCTATCCAAACACCAGGGGCTACTTGGTGCCTGAAAGGCGATTTCCCCTTTGCTACCTCCGTGCCGTCGCAGAATATAGTGATGGTTTCCGTCACATCGAAGTAATCCACTTCGACTACCCAGTACTCTCCTCGATGTTCGATACCATACAAACCGTGCCGTAGCACGTCCGTTGGCTTTTCGATGCCAGACAAACGCTCTCCCATTGAGTCTCCTTTTATAATACACACGTATTAAAATACAGGTGTATTATAATACGCAAGTTCAGCGAAAGGAAGACAATGCCCAAGATCGTCGACGACGTAAAGCGCAAGGAACGGATAGCCGAAGCAGTGTGGTTCCTTACGAGCAAGGGCGGCCTGCATGCCGCGACCATGCGATCCGTGGCGAAGGAGTGCGGGTTGTCGGTCGGCGCAATTCAGCATTCCTTTCCAAGTCAGGCTCAGCTCCAACGATTCTCCATGTCCCTTTTGGTAAACAGGGCTAAATCACGCATAGATTGTCTGGCGAAAGAGCGCTACGACAACCCCATGGAGAAGGCGGCGACTCTTCTCGAGCAGGTTCTTCCTTTGGATGAAGAGCGTATAGTGGAGGCTCGAGTGTGGGCGATGTTCACGATAGAAGCCCTAGTCGATCCCAATCTCGAACCCTACAGTTTGGAGATGGGGGACATAATAGAAAACCTTTGCCGAGATTGCCTGCTTTTCCTGCAAAGCTGTGGCCTTGTCAACGGAAAATCCAATATATCTGCCAGAGTTCTTTCGCTGAGCGCTGTCTTAGACGGACTGACTATTCATATATTGGCAAAACCCACTTCTGAAGAAATTGTAAAAGCAAGAGAGTCTCTAAGGGACATCCTCGCACAAGTCACTGCATGACATACAAGGTTGGTCTTTCAGAACTCTTTTATTAGGGACCTGCGTTCCAAAATCAATACTTTTTGCGCAGTTCTGGAAAAGGCGCTAATCTCTTGAGGAGCAATGTGTACGATGCGCGACAAGCCTTATGACCTGGATGAGGCCCGCAAAAAGAAGGACCCCCGCGCCTGTTTAAGAAGAGTAAACTTCTTATCGACCCACTCGTGGCCGACGATGCTGCAAGGCTCCTCCAAGCAGTCGAAAAGCTACCCCTAGGCTATCTCAAGGTCACACTCCTTCTCCTTCTCAATACCGGCATGAGACCGGAGAAAATGCTCGCCATCCGTGTAGGCAACATCACCTCCGATGGTAATGAGACCATCATCAGCATCACTGGAGCGCTAAACCGCGACGGGAAGACTATCAAGGATTATCCCAAGTCGGACGCGGGTCGCCGCTCGTTGCCCGTGGACGACTATACGGCTGATACCATGCGCGCGTGGATAGAAGTTAAGTTGAAGAAAATGAAGGAGCTCGGCCTCAAGCCCTCCATGAGCATGCTGGTCTGCGGTCCGGAATCGATTCCCAGAACCTATCAGTCCTGGCATCGCGATTGGCTCAAATTCGTGGCAGATGCGGACTTCGAGGGAGTTCGCCCCCTGTGCCCTGCGCCACACCTTCGCTACCTTGAACCTCGCCAACGGCGAGAACCTCAAGACCGTGGCGGTGTTGATGGGACACGCGAGCTCCGCGTATACGCTCGATCTCTATGCCGCTTACGTCCTCAACACAAGCATAGGTATAGGCATGCGTTACATGAACTTCCTTCGGGCTGCCGCTTAGGACGCTGCTCGTGGGGATTCCCTGAAATGACCGAGTAAAAGAAAGAGCTAGCGGTATAATGATTTGCCAATGCGGGCGTCGTATAATGGTTATTACGGCAGCTTCCCAAGCTGCTCACGCGGGTTCGATTCCCGTCGCCCGCTCCATAAGCAAACCGAATGCCGCCTGAAAAGACGGCATTCTTCTTTCTGCTTTGCTCTAGAAAACTTCTCAGGAGAGCTGCGTGACCAAGTTGTCAACTAACGCCCACGATAACAAAACTGCTTCTTTAAGCGCGGTCGTCCTTCCTCTTCTAAAGAACTAGATCACCCTCATCGCGTTCCTCTGGGCTGGTCAAGCGGTGTCTATCGTGACGAGTTATGCCGCAGGTTATGCAGTGGTGTGGTATGTGACCGAAAGCACTGGTAGCGCACTTGTACTGGCAGCCATGAACATCGCGGTTCTCCTCCCCGTCGGACTTATCTCTCCCTTTGGCGGCGTTGTAGCCGATAAGCGCAATCGTAAACTCATCATGATCGTGGCCGACGGAGCAGTGGGTATCGTTTCATTGGTAGCAGGTTTCCTTATTCTGATCGGCGATGTATCTATCGCGTTGCTGTTGGTTGCCTGCTTGATGCTCGGGCTGTTGTTCTATCTTCCGAAATCGATACGCGCGTTGGATAAGGCGTAGAACAGCTGCGCCAATGATACCTCGTGGAGCCTAGAAGATACCAGAATGTGCACCTTCAATATACGCGCTAACCAGAACTAGTCTTTCAAACGCTGAAAGCATACGGTCTTCTGCTTTAGGGATATCTTGCCGACTTCCCACCCGTAGCTCAGAAGCTCCTTCTTGTAGTTAAGGAAAGAATGATCGAGCGGAGCACCTGCAATAGTCCCAATTTCACTGAACGTAAGCGTGAGACTATTGCCGCTCTGATTTCCGATATGGTCCCAAAGCTTGTTGTATTTACTCATCTTTTCAGTTGTCTCCTTTTTGCTTTTTTGGTGAGAATGATCGGTAACTTTTACCTTATATATCTATCGAAATAATTTACATCATTCATAAAGCTATTTGTCTGATCCCTGATCCATGATCCCCGAAGGAGTATGCAACCGTAAAATGCCCACCACTACAAAGGGGTCACCCGAGTTTGGCATCGGAATAGGCTCGCTCATTTTATGAGCATCAAGCCGATGAACCATGAGCGAAGGGATGCCCGTATCGCGATAATGATCTCATTGGGGATCATCTTGACTCCTTTCGTTCGAGTAACTCATCACCAGGAGAATACGCTACTGGTCATGGCTTTCTGCGGTCAGGGACAGAAAAATCCTCGCCAAAAGTCTTTGACAAGGGTTTGAACAGGGGTTTATGGTATTTCCTCTATTCTGGTTGTAGTGAACCATAGTAATAACTTGCCGTAGCACCGCCATCGATCAAGAAGTCGCTTCCCGTAATAAACGCTCCTTGCGGACTCATGATGAACTCTGCGAGCGCTCCCACTTCATCGGCCGTACCGGGACGACCTGCGGGACACTTCGCGAACATATTCTTATAGAAGTCCCCGCGAGAACCATTAAATTCATCGATCGCGAGTGGAGTAACGATAATGCCAGGGCTGATCGAGTTGATACGCGCACTGCGTTCTCCCCACTTGACCGCTTCTGCCATGACACGTTTTTCATTACACCGTTTGGCCAGCTGGTAGGCATGCAGCGTATCGCATACATTCTCTGGTTGCAAGAACGAAAGATCGAGCAGGTCTTCACAAGGAGTGGTGGCAAGCTGGCGATCCTCTTCAGCAGTAAGCGCTGGCATACGCTTACCCGACTGACTTGATATGGTCACACCCACACCGCCAGGCGCGATGATCTTGCCTACCTCTTCAAGAAGCAGTGCTGTTCCATAAAGATCAACAGTAAGAATGGTTTCAATGGAAGCTTGGCTCGGAGAAACGCCTGCCGCATTAATCAATGTGGTTACGGTACCTAGCTCTTGTGCGCGAGCAATCATACTCAAGACCGATACATAATCAGAAACGATAGGTTCTTAGTCTCACGCAATGAGCTCGTTGTATTGATTCTTACGCGATAGGGCTTTTTAAGTGCGCGATTCTCAAATTTGGTAGAATCAAACAGTACAATCGAAGTTCTTAGTGAGCCCAACGAGACACATCATACAAGATGAAGACCACGGGAGATGACAATGTCCGACTACCTTCGCGCACGCTCGCCCGAACAAAAAGCAGAGCGCATGAATGCCATCATGAATGCCGCGGAAAACTTGTTTCGCGATCTGCCCTATCATGAAATTAATATGGGTCTTATCGCAAAAGAACTCGGATGGTCGCGATCAAATCTCTACAAGTATGCCGCTACGCAAGAGGAAGTATTTTTGGCCTTACACACACGCGCGAACAAGGCATTTATCGACGATGTCCTCACCTCTTTGGAGGCTCAAGCAACTCAAAAAGATGACGATGGGTATTTTACTAATGAAAAGTTTGCGCGGGCTTGGGCAAATGCGGCGGGAAAACATCCGGAATTTCTTCGCTACCAAGATATTCTCATCGCCATTATTGAATCCAACGCCTCAGTAGAGCGACTCGTTGAGTTCAAACGCTCCTATGTCGCAATGGCCGCTCCGGTACAGAAATGGATCGAGCGCCAAGTTGGCTGCGATGCTGAAGCGGCGCACAATCTCTATCTGCAACTTATCTATCAGGCACCCGGGCTCTACAACCATTTTCATTGCGCGGAAAAAACAGCCGAAGCTATGCGCCGCGCAGGAATCCCTCTTGCCAAAGGAACTTTTGAAGAAGCCTACGCATCGTTTGTTACCATGTGCCTTGACCACGCGTCTCATTGCACAATCAAGCGCAACAATAGTTACACAGCCTTTAACTCTGACTCTCAGCTATAACGGAATACGCATGGTAAAGGTACTTCCCTCACCGAGTGCGCTCTTAACGGACACATCTCCACCATGAGTAAGCGCGACGTGTTTAACAATAGCGAGTCCTAGACCTGTCCCACCCGTCTCCTTTGATCGGCTTTTTTCGGTACGGTAGAACCGTTCAAAAACCTTGGGCTGATCTTCCTCAGAAATGCCCATTCCCGTATCTTTAACTTCGACCAACGCACACAAAGAGATTGTGGACGTATTATCTTTTGTTCCTTGTGCGTCCAGAACATGGTCTCTCATCTCTTGCTCAACGCTCACTATGACTGTCCCTCCTGCAGACGTATAGCGCAAGGCATTTTCCATAAGGTTAACGACCGCCTGCTCAAGTAACGATTCGTTTCCCTTCACCACCACATGTTCTCCTATCAAGCTCATCGCAATAGATTTTTCGCATACGATGGGCTGCAAACGCTCATAGGTACGACGTGCAATTTCGTAAAGGTCAACCTGCTGTGTATTTACATGAACAAATGCTGGATCATCAAGACGCGACAGAGTTAAAACATCATTGATCAGCGCGCGCAAACGCTGTGACTCACGATAAATTTGACTTCCAAAATTCTGGATGTCTTGCGGTGCCACCATCCCATGGGCAATCATCTCTGCAGATCCTGCAATAACCTGAAGCGGCGTTTTCATTTCATGCGAAACATTTGCTGAAAATTCTTGACGCAGGCCTTCTGCTCGTTTCAGTTCTTCATTTTGCTGCTTAAGAAGTTGCTGCTGTTCATCAATCCTGACCAACAACGGACGCATTTCTTCATACCCCTCACTTGCAAGAGGATTATTTACATCAAGTGCATTGAGCGGTTTCATAATGCGATGGGTTAAAAGACGCGAAATCGCTACTACCACCAGACAGGCACCACACAAAACAAGCCCGATAGGAAGTGCTAGGGTTCCAAAAAAAGCAACGAGCGAAAGGCGTTCTTCACTTACGCGGACAAACCAGCCATCTCCCAAACGTTCTGCCACATAGATTGCATCAATGTTTTGCGTTTCTGACCGGCGTATAAGCACGCCTTCCCCCTCGTTTTCTGCCGCGAGCATCTCAGGTCGTTCATAGTGGTTATCGAGAAGTGCTCCGTTAGAATAGCTGTCATACACAACTTCACCCGTTGTATCAATCAAGGTGTAGCGCTCGGGTCCAGGAAATTGTTCTTGTATAAGCGCCGTTCTTTGTTCAGGTGCAACAGCGTCCAACACCGCTGCACACATCCGCGCTCGCTCTATTAAATTCTGTTCTGTATGGGTCTCTTCAGCATGATAAGAAAGGGTAATAAACGCGCACGAAAGCACCCCAATAATTAACAAGGTAAACACAAGCAACGATCCAAAGATAGTGCGCGAAAGCGTACGAAAAGGCGCTTGTATCACAACTCACCTCTGAGTCCGCAACCGATACCCGACGCTGCGCACGGTTTCAATTATTGCGCTCATCCCAGGTTGTGCCTGCTCAAGTTTTTGACGTAGCGTTTGCATATGCACATCTACCGTACGTGTTTCTCCAAAAAAATCTGAATCCCACACCTCTTGAAAGAGTTGGGCTCGAGACAGCGCATAATCAGGGTTCTCCATCAACATCTGCAACAGTTTAAACTCTTTATACGTCAAATCAAGCTCTTTTCCTGCTGCTAGCGCTTTGTGAGCATCCACGTCAAGCAACAACTCACCGCAAACAAGCTGACTATGTCCTGTATAAGCATGAGAGCGATGGGTTCGCCTTAACAAGGCATTTGATCGACTAATAAGCTCCATCATAGAAAACGGTTTAGCTAGATAGTCATCAGCACCAGCATCAAGGCCGCTAATAACATCAAACTCTGTTCCTTTTGCTGTAAGCATAATAACAGGCAGTTCACGCAATGTGGCACTGCCCCGTATGCGGGAAAGTATCTCTCTACCATCAATACCAGGAAGCATAATGTCAAGAAGCACTAAATCAGGCAAACAATCTGCACATGCTGCAAAAAACTCAGTAGCATCAGAAAAGCCAACGCACTCAAATCCCGCTTGGTGCAAAGCATACTGAGTCAAATCACGAATATCGCGATCATCTTCAACATAAAACACGCGCAGTTTTTCTTGTGTTGACGACATGTATCCCTTTCCGCTTAAATCCATACTGTTTTTATATCCTGTTTAGAAAATACTAGAAAAATGTTGCACAAACCCTGTCAAACATGCGTAAATTTTTTGTAAAGTTTAGCGTTTTTCTCTAACGCCTACGGTGCACAAAGCAACAAAAAACGTCTGATAAGTATCTTACAGATAACAATGCGTTGCACTCTTGGTGGCAATTTGTTTTGGTGCTCAAGATAAAAAATAAATACTGATACGTTGATATCAAATATTGACATCAAATATTGACATCAACTACTACTTTCAACCCCCACGCTTGGAAACGGGAGTTTCCAAATTGGCACACTGAAACAAACTTGCTCGAACTAGCTTGCTCGAACAAAAACAAGAAGCAATAGAGCACACAAGGAGGCGTTGATTATGAACTCAACATCTACTCATCAATCCCGGCATCTCCGACATCTTTTTCAGAACCGCAAAACACTCATTGCACTTGTTGCGATACTCACATTACTCAGCGCAAGTCTTTTGTATGCGGCACTCACTAGCCCCCTTGCCTTTGCCGAAAATTCCACACGCACCGTTGTCGACACACAAGGAAACGAAATTACCGTTCCCACTGAACAAGTAGGCCAGGATAACTCCTCACAAAACCCCTCTGTTGATTCTGATGGTCTAACTCCTGCAGATAATTGCAGTATCACACTCAAATACTACGAGATTGTTCAGTACGATGATCCCGATGAGCCAGTTGGAGACGATAATTTGCGCCTGCTCGGAAGCAGGACTCTCTCAGGATTTCATGAAGGCGATGTTGTTGATGCATGGGATTATGTCGTTAACATCCCCGGTCATTTTTTCTGGGATGGTTGGCCAGGAAAGCTTACGGTATCGCGCGACCCCAATCAAAATGTCATCGTTTTGCACTATGTAAAGCTTTGGAATGCTGAGTACACCGTTAACTACTACGTTATGACCGGGGCAGATTTAACAGCAGATACCTGGTCAGAGGCACTCGCTCCTGAAGAAGTTACTTTCACTAAGATGGGTTCAGAAACGTTTACTAATCAACGATTTGACGCGCTCATTAAAGGAGATGCTTACGAATATAAGTTAAATGACATGTACGTTATTGATACCTACCCTGCAGAAATACGATTAGGTACCGACCCTGACAATAATGTAATCAATGTCCTCTATGTACCCGAACTAGCAACGCTTCCTGACCAAATTGAAATACCTGACGAGCAACTCAACCATGATGATCTCATCACAACACTTCCTGATGATGTTATTGTTGAAGACTTTGCAAGCACCGACACCATTAATCCTGATGAGGACACCACTATTGATATTACAGACGATATGCTGAACAAGCCTGTCAATAAAGCAGAAGCAGAAGAGATCATTAACGCTTACGACACAGGACTTGAACACGCAAAGGCACTTGCTCAAACAGGTGATACCACCCTTGTTGTAGTTAGCATTATTGCAGGTATTGCCCTTGTTGCGGTAGTTATACTCGTTATTATTGTTTGGCGTCGCAAAAAATAACTCGTTGCAAAATACAACGAGTTATAAGTACATTTTCGGATACGGCTTTTCCCTATTACGAATGTGATATGTTGAAGCCGTATCCGATATTTGATTGATGTAAATTAGATTGATTTAAGCAATGCCAACAAAAACTCAACATTGTTATTAAGAGTAGCCTCTTTAATTACTTCAATTGTATCGTCCATGCTGCCATCATGTGCGAGCTGATTGCCCTTCATACCAACCACACTAAACGCCTGCAACCCATGTTGCCCTGCAACATAAGCAGCAGAGTTGTGCGAACATAACGTTCCTGTTGCACAGCCTACTCCTGAACGATTAGTAGCATCGCGCACAAAACGCTTAATGCGACTGGAAGGCTTCATGGGCTTTATGAGGCCTTCTTTTTGAAGATACGTAAGAGCCCCATCGCCCAATGCTTCAATATTGACAACGATAGCACCTTTAAGCTCGTCAGTATGTTCGGACAAGAATGCCTGCATACCTGAGTTATATGACTCTTCAGCGCCAAGAGCAACAAACCACACTTCCGTATCAATATCAGGATGGCGGAATGTTTGAATACGGCGCATCTCGCGATTGATCTGCTCTGTCTTTGTTTGCGCCGCTTGAGTCTCTCGATTAAGACGCGTTACCCGACGATCAGACTCCACCGTGCGCTCAATAGTTTCTGCTGCCTCGACTGATTCGGCCATAGCATCATCCGAGTAGAGATCTTCTTCACCATACTCATCATAGTAGGCATCATCCGCTTGCTTATTTTTACCACGTAGGTTACGCAAACGATCCAAGCTAAAGCCGCCCCCGTTCCAACCGCGACGATTATCGAACTCGGAATCATGATACTCAACATCAACAAACTCATCGTCAAAAGAGTCATCAAAAGCACTGCTAGTGTCCTCTGGCTCTTCGCGGAAACTTGCCCAACTACCTCGGGCTTTACCTGCTTCTTGCGCAGTAAAATTCTCATCCACACCTACCCACTCAGTAACTGAAGTGGTTTGCTCATGAGCTTTTTTAGCCTTCTTTTTAGAGCGGAATCGACCAAAGAATCCTCCCGCACGAGATTTGGGCATATCAACATACCCTGGACCCGCGAAAGCACCGGTCTCTGTATATTCTTCTGCGTAGGCCGAGTCATCAGCATCATCAACATACATCTCATCAGGCGCCACATCAGCAACAAGTTCATCACCTACTGGCGCAAACGGCCCGGTACCACCAACAGTAGAAAAGCTTCCTGTTGAAGAAACAGCTGAATTCTCAACAGCCGTCGAATCCAAAGGTGGCAAATCAAGACCAAAGCGATCTTGCGATCCGCGTGCTTCGACTTCCTCAATAACCTTGTCATCAATACGAGGAATCATATTTGAGAGCAATGCCTGCGATCCGCTCTGTGTAGACACGGTGCTTGCAGCCATTGGTGCGCGCTGCTTAGCATGATCATTGCTCTTAGTACGCTGCGCTGAAACTTCAGGCAGCACAATAACCTGACGTGAAGGAACAGTGCTGGTTGCTTCAGAATCTGCCGTCACCGGAGGAATTGAGGTAATGAGATTTTCCATTCCGGCGATGGGGCTCACTTGCTCTAACACTGCGTCTTTACTCATAGGATTGGTGGATTCCGTTGCAACATCCACCTCAATGGTTTCTCGCTTGACGGCCTTTGGCACGCTTACCTCTGGTTTAACGGCCTCTGGTGTGAGCGTCTCTGGCACGCTCGTCCCTGGCGCCTCAACCTCTGCTTCAACAATCTCTGAATCAGCTATCTCAATAGAATCGGATCCCAATACAACTTCACTAAATCCATCAGCTTCTGCAAGCTGTTCAAAGTCTCGATCAGCCTGAGTGAACTCAGGAGTGTCCTCTTCTTGCTCTTTGTTCATATATTGTGAAACATCAATAGGTGCGATTGCCGCTGTTTTACCCACCGGAACATGCTCGCTCACCTTTTTAGAAAAACGAGCAAATAGTGATGCTGGAGCGGCTGTTTGTTCTCTCTGTCGTTTGGCAGAATATCCTTCTATCGCATAATCCTCAACCGTGATCTTTTCCTCATGATTGTCACCTTCGTGGATCTCGCGAACAACATCTCCTTGAGCTGTCGCTGCCACAAGCGGTGTTGCGGCATCTCCTTCTACTACATCAACAATCTCTGCAGCAGGCGTTGGTACTGGTTCAGATTCCACAGGAATATCCACTGGATCCTGAGCAGATACCCGAGCAGAATCTTGAATAGGCGCTTGAACGGGCTTCTGCATAGAATCCTGATCCGGCGCTTGAGCAAAATCTTGAACGGGGGCTTGAGGAGGTTCCATTGCAGCAAAAGCTTCTTTTGTTTCTTCAGAAACGGTTGGAGCCTGCGTTGCATTAATTTCTGCATACAACGCTTCGAGACGCGCATTTAATACGGGATCGGATGAAGCTGGCGCTACAGCAGAATCGTTATCAAGGTTTGTCTCATCAGTCACAGACTGAGACGGCATACTTACATAATCCCCTGCACGTGTTGCATTTGTCGGAATTGCATGAGCATCTGAAATACGCGATGCGGGCGTATCAGCATAACGCGAGCGATGCGTTGGAGTTGTTGGCAAAACATCGGGCTTATTGGCGCGTGCCTTGGCTTGAGCAGCACGAGCCCATGCCGGCGTTTTATCGATCGATGACCCCATCCCCGTCGCTGCCACTTGAAGCGCTTGAGGTGTTTGGCGCTCGAACGCAACTGGCGTTGACGCCACCTCCATACCTGAGGCGTTTTGCTCAGCGGGAGAAGAAGCTTGGACAGAACCAGCAGCTTCTGTAGCGGTATCTGCAGGAGCACCCGCTGGAGCACTTGTCGCAGTACCTCTAACAGCATCAGCAGCAGTAGTAGTAGCAATAGGAGCCGCTGCAGAAAGAGATTCGGTGTCAGAGCCTACCACCTCATCGCCATAAGAATCATAGGAATATTCCTCATAGGCGGAATCAGAGTTTTCTTGTTGCTCGCGATAAACTGCTTGATCAAGATCAGCAAATTCAGAAACGCGAGGTGCTACTTCAGGAGTTTCTGTCACATCAAACGTAAACTCAGCAGCATAAGGATCCTCGGCACCAAAGCCGTCACCCTGAACTAAACGTGTGGAAACATCACGTACAGGAACCGTATCTGCGATAGGCTTGCCTGTAAGCGCCACAATTGCTGCCTTGGCTGCAGCAAGGGACTCTTCAGGAGTCATATGTTCAACAGGTTGCGTTGGTTTTGCCACATACGTAACAGTTGCGCCCTCAGGCATTTCGCCCGACTCTTCCAACGCTTCAACTCCTTGCACCCTTGCTCCTGATTGAGTGGCACCCGCTTCCATTTCTTCTGCACTCACCATGCCACGGCCTACTGCACGAGCAGCTTCAATCATGACTGAAACACCAGCAGCATTACAGTTTGCTCCGTTGTTATACTGTGCAACCTTGTTTAGGATGCAAGAAATTAACGGTAGCGCCAACAACACCAAGCAGATGACGAGCAGTACAGTCAAAACCGTAGAAGCGACACCAGTATCCGACGTGAAAAAGATGGTTTTAATAAAAAGGAAAATTGCCGTAGCAGGAAGCGCAGCAATACAAACAGCTTTAATTATGTGGAGATATTGGCCAATAATACCTTGAGTTTCTTTAGTTGCCTTCTTGCTGTCATAATGAGAGACAACAATAATCTTGCGGCGCTTAACACCATTTACCTGGTTTGGAATATATTTTGCAACAACGTTTTGACTCACGCCGATATTAATAAAGCGTGTTAATACCGGTTTGCCAAAAAGCTCAAGACCATAGATCCCGCAGGCCAAAATAACCAAAATAAGTGCAGGCAACTGCATGATAGGGAAGATTAGCGCAACCAAAGCAGAAATAAAAGCCACACCATAAGCAAGAACACGTATCAGATCAGGATTTGTCACACAATTGAAGTCCTCTATCGTGGTAGAGAATCCTGCAGATTTCTGAAGCTCTTCTGCAATATAAAGCGCAGCTTGCTGCTCCTCTTCAGTTCTCGCTGGTCGCGGACCAATTTCTTCTGACAGATACGCGATATCGTCAAGCATGTTGGCCATAAAATGCCCCTTACCAAGCTTTTAGGTATTTATGAAATAGCATCAAACCCTCATTTGGGCATGACGAGCTATGTGTGTTTTGTCTACACGGAGTAAGAGTATACGTTATTTTGTAGATAAGCGGTGCAGATTGGCGAGAGAAATCATTAACATTACGGCAATTCGTTCACTTACTCTTGCGTACCAACACCTAAATAGTCACGCAAAAAGGCATCTGCTACTGCCACATCATTACGTACCGCATCATAATGCTCAACAAGGGTTGCCCCTTCTTTTTCATAGTAGTCAACGATGATTTGCGTTAACGCCTCTGGGAAGGATGCTGCAAGTGTTGTTGCCTCTTGATCTGCTTGATTATACTGAGCATTAAATGCTTCAGCGGTTTTCTTATCCTGAATTAAAATAGCCGCATCAGACTCAAGCGCATATCCAATCGCCTCAATACGCTTGTCACAATACACACTCAACGGATCAAGAGCAGCCTGCGGACTTAGCTCCTTTGCCACCTGAATCTTCTCTTTTGCCTGCATAAAGCTTGCACGCGCGCTTTCAAGATAGGTATTAGCTGCTTCTACATGCTCCGGCGTTGTGTCACCTACGACTTTCGCCGCTTCGGCCATAAGCGAATTGCCCTCAGTAATAACATCCTGTGCTTGCGCGATATTGTCAAAGGTTTGTTTAGCATTTTTATCAAACAAAAGACGTTGCTCTGCTAAATCAAACAGCGTACGCCGTGCTGTTATAGCATTAAGAACATGGTCAAGCGCTTGCTTGTCACGCGGTGATTCAAGCGATGTATTCTCAATGTTACCCTGTGCAATATCAGCATAGTGTTGCGCTGAATCAAGGTTGGTAAGCCCATCGGGGATAGTGGCAGCAAGCTCATCAGCACGCGCAATCGTCTCATCATCAAACGGCTGAGAAAAAAACGTATCAATTGGCACCATAATCTGATCAGAGCTTGCAAGATACTCACATGACGTCTTAATGAGCGCCTGATTAGACTGCACCCGCTCATATTCTTTAATTGCATAGGTTGCACCCATCACACACAAAACACCAACAACCACCAGGATGACAGCGATACTGGTAATACGTGCAACACGACGCGCACGCTGACGCCGTTTGATCTCATCTTGTGCTTCTACCTGTAAAAAGGTAGGCGATGGGTTAGCATGCGCATGGGTATGAGCGCCATCTTGCGGTTTTATGCGCTTACGTTTTTTCTTTTTTGGCGCTGAGACAGAACCTGAAGGATATGTCTCTGCCTGATCAGAAAAAGCTCCTGCTGCATGAGGCGATGAGCTCATCGCCTCTACAACTGTTGTAGGAACATCTGCATCTGATTGACTAGAACGTCTGAAAAATCTCCGTCGTCTTTTTTCTTTAGAATCTGCAGCAAGATTTCCTAAAACGTTAAAAGAGATTTCATTTGGTTTGCCTTGGGAGAATTCAATCAAATGGAGAGAGTCTTCTTCGCTACGGCGTAACCGACGAATGATCTTTTTATTGGTCTTTTTAGAAGAATCTGCCATCGCTTGTAATCCTATAAAGCAACGAATATTGCTTCTCTATTCAGATTCCTTAGTGCTTACATACGAAGCAGCAAACTCAGCAACACGTGCAACGATTTCATCTTTAGGAAGCACTTGAATATTGTTTGAAGGAAGAGAGTTCAAGAATTTCTTTCCATAGTACTTAGTTAGTAAGCGCTTATCCGCCAACACAACTACACCTTCATCTGTTGCGGTTCTAATCAAGCGGCCTACTGCCTGCTTTGTCTCAATTACTGCTGCAGGAAGTGAATAATGCGCCCAGGCACGATCATCAGCTAAAGCACGCTCACAAGAAAGTGGATCAGTAGGTAGTCCAAAAGGAAGCTTAGGAATAATAACACCTTTCAAGGTAGCCCCTGGTGCATCAAAACCTTCCCAAAAACTCTTGAGAGCAAACAAACTTAAATGCTCATCTTTCAAAAAGTCATCACGAAGACCTTTAGTAGAAACACCCCACTTTTGACAAACAAGGCGCAAATCTTCCTCTTTAAGCGCTGGATTTACCTGGTCAAAGCATCGTTCCATATCTCGTCGGTTAGTAAACAGAGTAAGGAGTGAACCGTGAAGGGCCAGATGTAAACGCGTAAGTAAGTCTTGTAATTCAGATAAATACTGAGGATCTTGAGGCTCAGGCATATCTTCAGGGATATAAATTCTCATATGACTATCAAAGTCATAGCTCGAGTCGACTTGGACAGTATTTGCCCGCGAATCAGGCGATTGGTTAAGCCCCATCGCCTGTTCAAATGAGTCAAACCCTTTATCTACTGAAAGAGTTGCAGAAGTATATATCACGCTATAGGTATTTTGATAGAGCGTCTCATTAAGCAACGTTCCAACATCTAGCGGTTGAACCGTAAAAACCTCATTCAATTTATCTTTTGCGCGGTTTAGGCGCACACTTCTTACTTGGTTGCTGCTCTGATGAGAAAACACAGCTTCGAGTGCTTCTTGCACTTCGCGCAACTCAAGTGCCACAAGCGCGATTTCACGCTGTTCTGACGTTATTATCTCGAGCGACTCTAAATATGCAACGATATCACGTGCTGCTTTAATAAGAGCATCGAGCGTATTGTTAAGCGCTTGAGCGCATTCATTTACCTTAGCAAATACTGAACTTTGTCTAATATCATCATTAAGCCAAAGCTCGCTATATTCATATCCGCTCTTTTTGCTCTGTGGGTCAAAGTACAACAAGTCCTTTGCGCGTAAACAAAACTCTTCTGCAGCCATAGCGTAAGCACCACCTGCCTTAAGAGCCTTGCTGATAAGAGCATCGAACAGATGTTTGGCCTCTGAGGTAATAGCCGTGTTTCGTTGTGCGCGCAAGAAAGCGTTATGACGTGCCTCTTCCGATGCAACTCGACGCACCAATGACCTAATTTGTTCTGATGCAAGACCTGTTGATAAAGCAGAACGAGCCTCATCCTCTGCGCCATGTGCCTCATCGACCGCCCAGAAACGAATAGGAGGAAGTAATTCTCCTTCATAACGGACATCCCAAAAGAGGAGTGAGTGATTAGTAACAACAACATCAGAGCGTTGAGCTTGATCGCGAGCTCCATGCACAAAACACGAACGCCCGTAAAATGGACATTTTCTCCGTAAGCATTCCGCACTTTTTGTAGAAATCTGCCATTTAGGAAGTGCTCGAAAATCAATTTTGAGTGCATCCATGTCATCAAAATCAGTTTGATCGACAAAAGACAAAAGACCTGCAAGTGCTGGTGCCTGATGAATTTGATTACCTTTAAACGTTACAAATTGAGGACCTTGTTCAACAAGACGATTAATTTTGCGATTACATGGATAGTGCGTAAAACCCTTAAGCGGTGCATACGTAATATCAAGTGCACTCTGTAAAAGTGGCAACTCTTTATTAACTAGTTGATCAAGAAGAGCATTGGTCTTAGTTGCTACCCCAACTGTAATATTGTTATAGCGCGCTGCATAAGCCAAAGGCACCAAATAAGCCATGGATTTACCAACACCGGTACCTGCTTCTACCGCTAAGTTAGTAGATGTTGCAAGCGCATGATTAACCGCAAGCGCCATTTCAATCTGTTCTTGACGCACCTCATAGGACTCATATAACGTACCAACAAATCCATCAGGAGCAAAAGCAGCTTCAATTTCCTCATCGGTCGCAAAGCGTAACGTCACTGATTGGTCAGCTTCTGGAATAAGTGTTTCACGTGAAACACTGTTACTCTCATCGGTATGAACTTGTGTCAAATTGCTGTCAGAAGTATCCGACTCATAGATGGGCGTCCCATCTGGATTAATGCCCACAATGATTGTTTCACGTGAAACAATTTCATCAGCAAGCTCCTGACCTGCATAAACACGGTCAATCAATACCTGCTCGCCAGTTCGTTGCTCATCAAGAACAGTATTATCATAGGCAGAAGCATTATTAGCAACATGCTCTGCATGGATAAAAGCATCATGTCGCACTTGTTCGATTTCATTGTTGACCGCTGCTGATCGTGATTTTCGTAAACTGTAAGCAGGAGCCTCATCGTTGGCTAATTGCTTAAACACAAAAGAGGTATTCCACTCATCAATTGTTGCCATATCAGCAATATGAGCAACAAGAGCAGAAGGCATATTGGCTACTCCAGCAAGCAGGATACGATATACCAAACAAGTTGAAACAACATCATCATCAGCACGATGCGTAGAATCAGGGCCACCAAACGCACGCACAAGATCAAGAAGCCGGTGCGAGCTAAAACGGGGGAGCGCAATACGTGCTAAATCAAGTGAGTCAATCCACACATTCTCTTGCAGTGGTTCACCTTCGAGTGTTTTAGTGACAAAGGTTCTATCAAACGCTGCATTATGCGCCACAAGCGGCACGTCGCCCACAAATTCAACAAGCTTACGCAATGCTTCAGCAGGTGTGGGAGCATCAGCAACGTGCTCCTGAGTAATATGGGTCAAATGGGTGATTTCATCAGGAATAGTCTGCCCAGGGTTCACAAACGTGATATACCAATCAACGATTTCACCATCATGCATACGTGCAGCTGCAATCTGAATTAATTCATCGTGATTAAATGAGAATCCTGTTGTTTCAGTATCAATAACAACTACATCCTCAAGTACGCCAAAATCATGGCTTTGCGCATATTCAGCAAGCCCCTTATAGCGTTCAATCACACGTTGAGGAGTGTTTTCTAAGATATAGTCCTTGAGATGTGGTGTGGAGTATGTACAATCATTTTTCATAGACTTAAGCCTATCATTGCTTGCGTATTATTGCGGCCAACTTTCGCAAAGATTCGAGGAGAAACCATGGCAGATATTGGATATTACGGAACGTATATCAAGTTTATGACTGAAGACAAGCGTACTGCTTCAGGATTCTTAGGTGCTGACAATATGGTAGGTGACCGATTTACTATCGAATCTGAGTATGACGATGGAGTGCGTACAGGATATATCGTCAATCCCTTTGGTATCAAAATGGGCACTGTAGATGACAAAATCCTCGACAAAGTCGAAGTCCTAAAAGCAAAAGGGTGGACAGTAACAGCACTTCTTGTATTCGTCGCTTTTACTGAAGAGCCACAACCCGGTTACTATTGGGGAGAACTCGCCCTTATTGCGTATGATCCCAAATATGAAGCCGCTTTCTCTAATTGGATTTCGCTCGTAAGTAAAAAACTTGGATCAGGCGTGCGTCCTGATCTTAAACTAGGCTCCAAAGGGTTTAACCAAGTTGTAGAAAGCGATGGGTCTTGGTTCCCAAGCGGACGTCACCAACTTCCTCCTAAACAAAAAGGCACTGCGATTGTTAAATCTGAGCGCTCGAGCACTGAGCGATTAGTCGATCAAGCACGTAAAAACAATATCGGCTGCACTATTGCAGGATGGGCGTTTATCCTCGTTTTAGTCGCTTTACTCGTCTATATCATTCATATCTGCGGTGTATTCTAGGCAAGAGCATTCTCAATCATCATAGTACACACTTCGCTAAATGAAATACCATCAGCACGAGCTGCATCAGGAAGTAGTGATGTAGCAGTCATACCAGGAATGGTATTAGTCTCTAATACCCAGAAAAGTCCCTGGTTATCCCTAATTAAATCTGTACGAGAAACTCCTTTGCAGCCAAGCGCTTGATGCGCTGCAAGCGCTAACCCCTGTGCTTGCGCTGTCTGTTCTGGAGCAAGAGGAGCAGGACAAATATGCTCAGACCCACCTACCGCATACTTCGATTCAAAGTCATAAAACTCATTCATAGGAACAATTTGAATCACAGGTAGTGCTTTTGCTTGCTCATTTCCTAGTACTGCAATGGTGTACTCATCGCCAGCTACAAACGTTTCAGCAAGAGCATGGCTATCAATTTCAAAAACCGACTTGATAGCTTCAGTAATTTCATCGGCACTATGGCAAATATACACACCTAAAGCTGAGCCCTCAGTAGTGGCTTTAATAACGCAATCAACACCTACTTGGTCGATAATATCAGCAGCCGTCAAACCATCTTCAGCAGTAAACTCAATCGATTTTGGAGTACGAATATCAAACCGTTCGTACATTACTTTAGCACGTGCTTTATCGAGCGCCGTGGCGCTTGACCACACGCCAGACCCAGTATAAGGAAGGTCAATTGTCTCTAAGAAGCCCTGAATAGTTCCGTCTTCGCCATATTTACCATGCAGCGCAATAAACGCCACATCAAAATTCTCTTCAATCAGACGTACGAGATCATGTCTATCCGCTGGATCAAGTACGGTCACTATAAAGCCAGCCTCAATAAGTGCCGCTTGGACACCTTTGCCTGATGATAAGGATATTTCGCGCTCTCCGCTTTTACCACCGCAAAGAAGGGCAACGCGGGTTTCTTGAGGAATAATAGCCATATTCTGCTTCCTTTTAAGCATTTAAATACATTTAAGTTATAGGTAACCATCGGTCGCAATGAGTATATCAAAGCGACCGTCAACCTGAGTATAATAGCCATCATGAAATCTATTACGACATATCCTCTCACAGAGATTAAAAATCTCTTACAAGACCTTGGACAGCCATCCTTTCGTGCTCAACAGCTCGTCGATTGGATCTATGTTAAAGGGGCTACAAGCTATGACGCAATGACAAACTTGCCTCAAACGTTACGCACTCTGTTAAGTGAGCATTACCCTTTACATGCTCCTCGCATTATTGATAAACAGATATCTCATGATGGTACACGTAAGTATGTTTTGGAATTTGACGATGGGGTGAAAGTTGAAACGGTTGGCATACCATCGTTTGATACTACTCCTGAAGGAGATCCTAAACATCTTACGGTATGTTTTTCAACCCAAGCAGGATGTCCTATGCAGTGCGCTTTTTGCGCTACAGGGACAGAAGGATTAACTCGAAACCTTTCTTCAGGAGAGATGATTCTTCAAATTATTACAGTGCAAAATGATTTCCAAACCCGTGTTTCTCACGTTGTTGCCATGGGGCAGGGAGAACCGTTTTTAAACTATGATGCCACCCTTGAAGCGCTTCGTTTTATGAACGCAAAAAAGGGACTCGAAATTGGCGCACGTCATATCACCGTATCAACCTGTGGAGTAATTCCGGGGATTGATCGCTTTGCTCAAGAACCCGAACAATTCACGCTCGCAGTTTCTCTCCATTCTGCTCAACAAGCTATTCGTGATGAGCTCATGCCACAATGCACGCGCTGGCCACTTTCTGATCTTAAAGAAGCGTTATGTTCTTATGTTGATAAGACTAATCGTCGCATATCTCTTGAATACCTTATGATCAAAAATCTCAATGACACGCCTCACGCTTTACAATCACTTTGTGACTTTGCTGATGGTCTTCTTTCTCACATCAACTTGATTCCTTTCAATTCAGTTGATCATTGCTCTTATCAATCAAGCACTGAGGCGACCATTATTCAATTTCAAAAAGCATTAACGCGTGTAGGTATTGAAACTACGATTCGCAACTCACGCGGATCAGATATTGCCGGCGCTTGCGGTCAATTAAAGAACAAATTACGCTAATAAATAGCGATAACCCCTTAGAGCGATTCTAAGGGGTTATAAGCCGTAGGTTTTATTATTTTGTAGAGTTATTCGACTTAATTGTTAATCTCGTCTCAGATTTGATTTCAGCAAGCCGTTTTTAAGCCTCTTTCGCATGAGAAATTGCTTCAACAATTCTCATAAGATCTTCTTCTGTCTCAAATGGAATCTCGATCTTATTCTTACCTTGAACCGTCTTGACGCGCACTGGTGTTTCAAGAAGACGTGTTAAACCGCGTGCAGCCTTTTTAAAACTAGGCGGAGCAGGTTGACGTTTTGAAGGCTTGCCTTGTGCTGCCTCTTTTCCAGCAAGAAGACGAGCGATAGATTCAGCCTCACGTACAGAAAGTTTTTCTTCCATCAACTTCTTAGTTAACGTCTTGCGTCCTTCAGGTGAAGGAATAGATAGAATTGCGCGCGCATGACCAGCGGTGATTTTCTCTTCAAAAAGAAGTTGCTGCGCTTCTTCAGGCAGCTCAAGCAAACGAAGAGCATTTGCGATAGTAGAGCGTCCTTTAGAAACCGTTTGAGCAACCTCAGATTGCGTCATCCCCTTACGCTCCATAAGGCGCTTATAACCATATGCTTCTTCAATAGGATTAAGATCAGAACGTTGAATATTTTCAATTAATGCCAATTCAAGCGCTTTATCGCTGTCAGCAGACCAATAACGTACCGGGATTGTTTCCATCCCTAATAACTTACAGGCCTGATAACGACGCTCACCCGCGATGATCTCGTAGGTTTCACCACGTTTGCGAACTAGAATAGGTTGTAAGAGTCCGTCACGTTTAATTGATGCTGCTAACTCAGCAATTTCATCTTTCTTAAAGCTGGTACGAGGTTGGTCAGGATTTGGTTTAATCTTTACCAGCGCAACTTCTCCTACTTCACCTTTTTCATCGGTCTTTTTAGTAGGGGTAGGAGTGGCTACTTTAGCTTTAGCCGCTTCTGCTTGTGCTTTAATACTTCCCATTTCAGGTTCAGGGTTTGATTGCACAGACTGCTGTGTTGGTTTCTGCGAAACATTACTTGTTGATGCTGACGCTGGTTTTGGCGATGAGGTGGTAACAGCACTAGAAGTTGGCGTAGATGATGACTGAGTAGTTTTGGTCTGTACTTGAGTCTGAACTTGTGCCTCTGCTTGTGCCTCACGAGCAGCTTTTGCGCTTCGAGATGCTGCAAGAGACTCAGTTAAACTTGGTTTTAAAGGCTTTTTCTTAGGACTTACCGCACTCCGCTGTGGCTGAGGACGGCGCGCCTCACGCTCAACAACTTTCGCATTTTCAAGCGCCTCATCGCTAAAAATAATATCATGCGCCTCTTCAAGAACAGGCTTCTCCTTCGGAGTATCAGATTGAGAAGAAGGGGATTGTTGTGTTGATTTATCAACCGCACTCGAGTTTTCTACACTCGTTTGAGTTGATGTAGGGGTTGTTTGAGTAGTAGCTGGTTGCTTTATCTCTGCAGTCTGAGTAGGCTCAGGCTTACGCTCTGGCTTTGGTTCAGGTTGAGAAACAGGAGCTGTTGGCTCAGCAGCATCAAATAGAGCATTTAGGCCGCGACCAAGTCCGCTTTTTTGCTTAGGTTTAGCCACGAGCGATCACCTCTTTTGCTAGTTCAAGATAAGCATCGGCACCTTTGGTACCGGGAGCAAATTCAATAATTGATTGTCCATAACTAGGAGCTTCCGAAAGTTTTACAGAACGGGGAATCATAACATCAAAGACTGCAGATCCAAAGTATTGACGTACCTCATCTGCAACATTATTAGAGAGATTAGTGCGTCCATCGTACATTGTGAGCACAATTCCAAAGATATCAAGACTTGGATTTAGGATACTTTTGACACGTTTCATTGAATCGAGAAGTTTTGTCACACCTTCAAGGGCATAAAACTCGCATTGAATAGGAACAAGTAACTTATCAGCCGCAACAAGAGCGTTAATGGTTAACAATCCAAGCGATGGGGGACAATCGACAAGAATATAGTCATAACGCCCACGAAGTGAACCTAAGGCATTTTTAAGTCGATTTTCACGAGCCATTTCATTAACAAGTTCAACTTCAGCACCTGCCAGATTGATGGTTGAAGGTAAAACATCAACCCCTGGAGTAACACCAGCTAAAATTACCTCTTCAACTTCAGTATCACCTAAGAGAACATCATAAACACATGCCTCTACATCACGCTTATCAATACCAAGACCACTCGTTGCATTTCCTTGCGGATCAAGATCAACAAGTAACACTTCTTTTCCCATAGAACCAAGAGCGGCAGCCAAATTAACTGCTGTTGTTGATTTACCTACACCACCTTTTTGATTAATGATGGCAAAAATCTTGGTTTGTCCTATAACGTGATTAATAGGAGGTTTCTCTCGATATGGAACATAATGAGGACCAAAGTCTTCTTCCTCATCTTCCTCTACGGATTCAACCACTTCAACTTCAACTAGTTCTTGTGGTACTTCTCGCTCAATAACAACAGCCTCTTCATTAAGTTCATCTAATGAAGCTGATGTTTGAGCACCATCCACGTCTTTTGGCTCTTCTTGCTCTGATTGCTTTTTAGTTGTATCAGATGATTGATGAGTGGGAGTCGCTAATGGATTTAAACTTTGTTTCAGATTCCCAAAAAAGCCCACGAGAGCTCCTTTCTAGATATGTTGGGTCTGATTATAGCGAATTCCCTATAAAACTAAATCACCTAGTTGGACTTTTTAGGGGAGAAAACCAAAGTATTGTAGGAAATCACCTAATTTATATGTTGTAGTATGCACGGTTAGTCTTATATGAGTTTAAAGAAAGTTTGATATAACTCTGATACAAAAAACAAACCCTTATGTTTCACGTGAAACATAAGGGTTTGTTTACCTTACTAAGTTACTGTTAAAACGTATGTTCTAGAATTATAAAACACTCATAAAAACTAATATGGCTTCTTTTGTGCCATACCTATGCGGCGTGGTAATGTCACTTGAGGATCTGCAATCTTTTCAAACACTAGTATTGAGCGATGAGTCTCACTATCTGATAAAACTAGCTCTCGTTGACTAATTAATTGCATCCCAAGGAGTTTTTGCAGTTCTTCTGCATGTGAAACTTCCTCTTCACTTGGTTGTCCTTTATAACAAACAAGATAACCCCCTTTTTGTAAAAGGGGTGCAGCTAACTCTAATAATGAAGGAAGAGAAGAGAGAGCACGTGCAGTGATAACAGCAGCTGATTCTGGTTCTTGTTGTGCTAACTCCTCAGCACGACCAGTATATGTTCTGATGTGATTAGTGAGGTTGAGTTCGGTAATAATGCGATCGAGTGCTTTAATTTTTTTACCTACTGAATCAACAAGAAGAGTTTCTCGTCCTGTCATAATCGCTAATGGAATCCCAGGAAATCCACCACCCGTACCTAAATCAATTAACCGTCCAACGGGCGCTTGCGATACTTCAGGGATCCCTTGCAATGAATCTTCTATATGAAGAAGTTGTCCTTGCTCCCAATCAATAATGCGAGTGAGGTTGGTAATTGTATTCTCTTGAATAACAAGCTCTAAATGTTTATCGAGCAGCTTACGCTGCTCGATAGTGGGATTTATATCCATGTATATTCCAATCTAAATAAGCGTGAAATGTTTCACGTGAAACATTAGCGAGGAATAATTACAACACGACGTGCGTGTCCTTCTCCTTCAGATTTAGTCTCAACGCGATCATCATTGCGAAGGTAAAGATGAACAATACGACGCTCATAGGGGGTCATAGGACGTAGCTTTATACGGCGATCTTGCTCTACAGCACGTTGTGCTGCGGAATAAGCAATGTCTTCAATTTTTTGGCGTTGGCGTGATTTATATCCCTCAACATCAATAACCACAGGATATCTAAAACCAAGCTTGCGATATAAAATTGAAGTAATCAAGAATTGAAGAGATTCTAAGGTACGACCATGGCGTCCAATAAGAACAGCAAGGTTATCACCGGTAATATCAAGAATAAGTTCTCCTTCATCACCTTCATACTCATCAATCGTAACTTCACCTAATTCGAAGTATTTAAGAATATCCTGTAGAACAGCAATTGCGGTGTCAGCTACCTCATCAATCTCTTCATCAGTAAAAGTCCTTTCATTCTTATCAAGGACTTCTTCAATCTCTTCTTCTATATTCTCTTCTGCAATCATCTCATTATCAGCTTCATCATGAGTTGTTACTTCAAACTCATCATCAACTTCTCCATCAGAGATAGCCTCAGGAGAGTCATACTCTACATCATTAGTTGGATCATAATTCTCAGTCATTTGTTTTCTCCTTAAAATCAAATCTCCCCTTCTGAACTAGAAGGGGAGTAGTCGGTAAAGTTAGCAATCATAGTATAGTATGAGCTGCTTTCTATTTTATATTAAGTAAATAAGTTGCTTTACTTTTTGCTCTTAGTAGGGCGAGGCTTCTTAACCTTACGAGTAACTTCGACTTCAACAGGTTTTAATTCCTTTTGCAATTCTTCTTCCTCCGCATCACGACGTTTTAAGATACGCATGGTAATCTGCTGTTGGAAAACACCAAAAAGTGAAGATACACCCCAGAAAAGCAAAACGCCGGCAGGAGAACCCCAACCAATCCATAACATAAAGAGAGACATAAGTCCCATCATAATCATCTGTTGCTTTTGCTGAGAACCAGCTTGTCCTTTCAACATCAACATTGAAGGTAAGAAGGTACAACCAGCAAAAATAAGTAACAAAATCAAATAAGGGATAAAGGGAGCAACACCTACACCGAACATAGTTGCAGGTGAAGCAATTAAGTTAGGTAAAATATTATAGAACGAATAATCAGCACCACCCGTTCTTGATCCCATCTCATTCAATACTTGAAATAAAGCAATAAAGATAGGCATTTGCAGAAGCATTGGTAAGCAACCTGCAATAGGATTAAAGCCTGACTCTGCGTAAAGTTTTTGTGTCTCTACCGCAAGCCTCTGTTGATCATCGGCATACTTCCGTTGAAGTTCCTGCATCATAGGGTTGAACTTCTGCATTTGATACGATGATTTGATTTGCTTTTGCATCAAAGGGAACAAAAGCAAACGAAAAATCAACGTAACAATAATGATAGCTAAACCCCAGTCAAGGCAGAAATTGTAGAAGAATTCGATAATGTAGAAGATAGCATCTTTAAATGCGTCCCACATGTATACAAACCTCTCAGTCTAATGTTTACGCCTTAAGCTAAAAGTTTCCGGCACAGGATCATATCCAAATGATCCTCCTGGTCTACATCTCAAAATACGACGTATTGTTAAGTAACTTCCCTTAAAGAAACCAAATCGCCTAAGGGCGATAATACCGTATTCTGAGCATGTAGGAGTAAAGCGACAGCATCCAGGAAAATGTGGAGAGATAGCTATTTGATAACACCTAATCAAGCCAATCACAATTCGGCGTGGTATAGCTTGAATAAATGTTACGATTTTATCCATTATTCACACTATCCTGTAAGATATCAGCAATAGATTTCCTACATTCTCCAAGCACTTTACTATAACTTGCCGTGTTTGTTTTTCTCTTTGCAAGGAAAACAACATCAATTCCGGGCCAAGGGCCTCCCAAATCATGACAAAGTGCTCTCATACGTCTTTTTGCGCGATTACGCCATACTGCGTTTCCATTCTTTTTGCCTGCAATAAAAGCAACACGGCCGCTAGGGCCGTGCTTGGATGTTTGCATAACTAATAAGGTTACCGCTGATGTGTTGTAACGCTTACTATGAGCAAAAATATCGGAAATTTCCGCGCTGGATTTTATTGTTCCAACCACGGTTCTCCATTCATTTAGACGCAGAGACGCTTGCGGCCCTTTGCGCGACGTGCAGAAAGCACTGCGCGACCACCCTTGGTAGCCATACGAGCACGGAATCCGTGGGTCTTTGCGCGCTTATGATTATTTGGTTGATAGGTGCGCTTCATTACCAGTCCTTTCAATAATTGCAACTTGAAAAGTATAGCGTCCCTTACATCCTTGTCAACTGACAATTTTTAGTGTTTCCACCGTATAGAGCCTAAATTTCGCTCCTTTTCACTATAAATTTTAGCCAGGAAAAAAGACTTATTCGGATGAGTATTACGCGCGAGACCAGAAGTTACATTCAACCATATCTAAAATATGATCTTGAATAGCCCAATGGAAAGTGTTAGCAAAATAACCAGCCTCAAGATCTAGGGCTACATCGAGCGCATACACACGCAAAGTGTATTGATGGTCCTTATCAGGTGGGCACGGTCCAATATATCCCTGAACAATCTTGTGTGCCTCTTGCATTCCCACTTCTTGAACGGTCTCATTAAAGCGGCTAACAACACTATTTGATCCTTGTATTGCGCCCCAATAAGGATCTCGAGCAGCACCTTCAGGAATTTCACATGTCGATGGGTCTATATTGCATGCAAGCCAATGAATCCATGCAAAACCACAAACAGGGATTGAATCAAAATCATAGAAAGCAAGCGCTAAACTTTGAGTGCCTTGAGGCACATCGTCAAGAGAAATAGGAAAAGATAAGATGCAATTTCCTGCACTTCTTTCTGATTCTGCCGAATATTTACCATATGCATCAAGTAAATAGTTTTGATCAGTAAGGGGAAGAGTAATTTTCACGACAATACCTCCTATACGTATGAATAGTTATAACGTAAGGGCTATTTCATATCCAATATCGGTCAATACTCGTTTTTTACCTTGTTGTTGAATGAGACCTGCATCCATAAGCTTAGAAAGTGCATTATGAACACTACTAACGGCAATTCCTGTCTTATTGTGAAGCTCAGTGACTCCTAAAACCTCATGAGGGAGTAACGCACGCAGAAGTGCTTCCTCGTTCGGCGTGAGATTAGATGTCGCCTCGTCGATGAAGTTTTGATCTGTAGCAATCTCTTTCCGCGGCATGAGAGAAATCGTGATAACAGCACCACCGTCAGTATTATCTTCAATAGTGTAATACCCTTTTTGCGCTGTTAAATAATCGTGCATAAGCGGAAAACCTGAACCTACACCTCTGATATAGCGTTTCATAGGCTCAGTAGCTGAAGTGAAACCAGGCTTTTGTACAAGGTCTTTGTGCTTAATCCCTGGTCCTTGGTCAGTAAAGCGGATAGTGTTACCTTTATCAAGAATCGAAATAACAACTTCTTTAAAGCTGGCATGAATAAAATTTTCTGACACCTCACGAATCACGGTGTAAGGAATCATACCACCCTGTTCTTGCGCATTTTGGTAGGTTAAAGAAGCAATACGCTCGATAAATTCATGTGTTGGTCCCCCTTCAACTTGCACCACACGAGGAGCACTTCGTAAATCATCGTAAATTGCAATACGTGCTGGATTTATAAAGTGAGAATAATCTTGTTCTTCAGTTGGCGATGGGGTTTGACTTTGCGCATTTAGCTGACCTACTTGAACCGGACTTACCCCAGGAGGTAAATCACTTGACTGTGAGACAAGTTGCGACACAGGTTGCAACACAGGTTGTGAGATAGGTTGTTGAAGAGATTGTGTAAGTGGTTGCTGTGAATACCCTTGATACGGATATGATTGTTGGTTCTCGTAGAAGTTTATATAAGAATCTTGTAAGGGATTAATTATGCCAGGATAATACTGATATCCCGAATAGTTAGGATAGAAGGGTTGCGGTTGGTCCGTATCTTCCTGGTTTTGCTGAAAGGGATAAGGATAGATCCCACCATTCATGGTGGCATATCCAGGATTAGGTTGCACAGGTACATCAAGCTGGGGATTGTCAGCTTGATGATCCGAAGAAATAGGTTGTTCGTTTAATGGATCCATATACTATTTCTTTAAGACTTTCATACAACAGCAGAAATTTTTTCATATTCTTTCATCTTTTCATTCTGATTGTACGGTGTTTCACCGTATTTAGTGAGATTAATTCGCTCTGAAATAAGATATTTCACGCCAATTTTCATTTTCATTCAACTTTTCAACTCATTTATTTCGTGTTTTCCAGGTTTTCAAGATGTTTTCCAGAAATTGTTGAAAAGTGAAAAACTCACCTGAAAATTCATGAAAGAGTTGAATTATTTATGAGTTATTTAATGGGAATAGTGTTGAAAACCACATCTCTGCATATGTTATGAGACCCCTTTTTATGAAAGCTACAGGATGTAGAAAAGCACAGCTAAAAGAGTAGGACGACAAGAGTGATCACTTTTTAACCAAAAAAATGAAATACTAGTATTGATTTTGGAATTAAGTTATGGTTGCTTACATTTTCGCATTTCACACGGCATTTTTTATACTGTAATTATTTTTAATTACGAAAGAGAAAACCAAGAATAAAAAGTATATCTTTTATCAGAAATCTTCTTGACAAATACGTTTAAACCAACTTATTAACAGCAAGACAGGCCTATTTTGTCGTCTTTTAAACACTTTACACAATGATTGGACTCAAAATTGTGCAAAACACTGCTTTATCCCTCACCACTATTGTGCAAAACTTTGTTATACTGACATGCGCACGATCGGAAGAAGGGTTATCACTATGGATATTGAAGAAGTTTGGGAACATCTCATAACGCAACTCAAGTCATACCCTAATGTTAATGACTCCCAAATTGATGCCTTCTTTTCTCGCTTAAAGATCCAAGCCGTAAGTAGTGGCTTTATTATGTTGACATCTCAAACAACCTTTATTAAAGAATGGATTGAAACGCATTACTTACAAGATATTAAGCAAGCACTCGAAGATATCTATCATGTTGATTTCTTTATCCAAATTGAAGTTGATCCCTCTCAACCCGTATCTAATACTATTTTTTCCTCCACAACACCCACAGCACAACCGATTACTGCGGCAGACCCTTTAGGAGGATCCTCTTCATCTCCCCTACAATCTGATCAGCACACAGCAAACTCTCAAACAACAGTACAGGGATTAAATAATCAAACAGATATAAGAGATTCTTTTCAACGAACCACACCATTTGAGAATACGGATACTCAATCAGCGATACGCGCCATTCCTCAAAGTCTCACACAGACTCAAGAGAGAGAAAAGTACCAAGATCAGACGCAAAAAACTCCTCTTGATATACAAAATGGCGGAACTCCCAACGGATCTATCTATGGTGCAACACAGGGGGCTGACACCGTTGTATCACCTCTTCAAAACAATCAGGTCAACACCATTATTCCGGGATATAGCTTTAGTAACTTTGTTATTGGTGAATCCAATCGTATGGCATATATGGTTGCTGAGGAGGTAGCATCACGTCCTGGTATTGAAAATTACAACCCGCTATTTATCTACGGCAAGTCGGGTGTAGGTAAAACACATCTCATGTGTGCTATCAATAACTTTATTATTGAAAATTATCCTAATCAGTTCCGCGTGTTTTATATCGATACCGCAGAACTTGTGAATAGTTACTCGCTTGCCTCCATCGAAAAAAGTGTTGATAAAAATAGCTTCAAGAACTTCGATCGTTTCTTTGATAACGTTGATGTGCTTTTAATTGACGATGTGCAGAATCTTCAAGGAAGACCAGCCACACTCGATATGGTATTCCAAATCCTCAATAGAATGATCATGCAAGGTAAACAAATGATTCTTGCAGCAGATCGCGCGCCAAAAAATATTGACATTGATGAGCGTTATCAATCCCGTTTTGCACAAGGTACGATTATTGATATCCAGCCTCCTGATGATGAGACCAAACGCAACATCATCAAATCCTTCATCCATCAACGTGAAGAGGAAGAAGGAATGGAGTTTGATCTTGATGAGCGCATTATCGACTACATTGTTGAGCGCTCCTCATCAAACGTGCGTGAAGTGCGCAGTGCAGTAAGTACTATTATTTTGGAAATAAAAATGAACCAAGGTGAAGATACCTCGGTATATGAGCTTGAACGCAAGCTAGAAAATCATTTCTTAACGCAAACCAACCGTATCACAGTGGATGTCATTCTTGAATCGGTAGAGGAATTTTTTAAGATCAAGGCAGAAGACCTCTTTGGTAAAAGCCGTAAAAAGAATGTGAACCACGCGCGTCAAATTGCAATCTATCTCATTAGGCAACTACTCAATGAGCCATATGAAGCTATTGGTGAGATTTTCAATCGCAACCATACAACCATTATGTATTCCAATGATCAGATCGAGCTTAAACTAAAAGAAGAGCGTGATCTTGCAGAAGAAGTTGAAGCAATCCGAAAGCTTATTAAATACCACTAATCCTCACACGTCGTACGTAAACGCATCGTGCATATAACACGTCATACATAAAGCACACCACACGCCACCCACCGATAAAGCACGGTTGAAACATATGAGTAAAACCCTTCTGGTTTCTGTGGATACTCTGCGCAAGAGATACGTAAAACCAACCTAAAAACTCTCAGTAAGAAGGCGATGGAGTTAACGGGGTACCGCCTAGTTTTTGTGGAAAGAAAATGAGATCTAAACAGGGTTATCCTATCGCTAAATAAAGCGCTCAACGGGGCAAAGGCAAGATTATTAACTTTTAGACATTCCTTATTACTACCCCTACCCCATTAAATAAAAGAAATAAAAGAAGTAATCGCGCGCAACCCGTCCTACCTAAGTATTTTCATATTTTGTTTAAATCACGCATAATGACACTACGACATCGTAGACGTTATATACTTCACGATACACGTTATTTTCACATGCCTGATTTCGTGAGTCGCGTAACAAGTTACATGACAAAGTGATTCGTTAACTTCATAAGCACCAGGGGAAGGTTTGTTTATATGAAATTTAGCATTAATCAATCAGAATTACAGCAAGCGTTAAGCGTTGTTGTTAAAGGATCATCCACTCGCTCTACACTTTCTATTCTTGCTGGTGTCTACATTCAAGCAAATCAGGACTGCGTCACGTTACAGACAACTAATTTGGAATTATCTATTAAAATGACCATCCCAGCACTTATTGAAGTTCCTGGCGAAACAGTAGCTCCTGCTAAGTTATTGCTTGACATTATCAAAAACCTTCCTGATATGGCGGTAAGCATCACCTCAGAAGATAGTGATCTGATGGTCTTTTGTAACAACACGTCATATAGCTTAAAAACGCTCAACCCCCAAGATTTCCCTACCTTCCCTGAAATCTCAGTTGAGCAGCAGGCGTCATTCCCTTTTACTACCTTTGCAAATATGGTTAAATCTACCGCTAAAATTGTTTCTCATGATGAAACGCGTGCTATCTTGACTGGCGTTCTCATTTCTCAAGAAGGAACGACGCTTAAGATGGTTGCTACTGATTCATATCGCTTAGCGGTAGATGAAGTTGCGCTTCCACAAGAAGCAGCTAATGATTTCGAAGCTGTTGTCTCAGGAGCTTTTTTGCAAGACATTGCAGGATTACCAAACTCTAATGAGCCTATTACACTTGCCTTGAATGATAATCAAATCATCATCACGTACGGTTCAATTACCTACATTAATCGTCGTATCGAAGGGCGCTTCCCTAATTATAAACAACTTATTATGGATGGTTACTCCACCCGTGCCACCCTCAACACTTCAGAGTTTATTGCTGCGGTACGCCGTGTTTCGCTACTCTCTAATAAGGTGTCACCAGTAGTAATCCATATTGATACTGACGCTAATATTGTTACACTCACCACTAACTCGCAGGAAGTGGGTAAAGCACAAGAAACAATCATGTGTGCCGTAGAAGGTGAGAGTGTTGAAATTGCTTTCAACTTCCAATTCCTGCTTGATGGCCTTGCTTCTATTCCAACTGATGAAGTAAATCTTGACCTCTTTGGTTCTATGAAACCAGGTATTTTGCGCGCACAGGGAGATACGCAATTCCTTCATCTCATCATGCCGGTTCGCGTGTAGGATAAAAGAACCGCGAGGGGAGCATAATGAGTCTCACTATTACGGGATTCGACTATTACAATTTCAGAAATTATGCGCGCTATACCCAGCAAGATCTGGGGAATATTACGCTTTTTATTGGTCCAAATGCAGTGGGAAAAACCAATATTTTAGAGGGACTTCATCTCACGACAGCGCTCCGATCATTTCGCAATCCTAAAACCGAGCATCTCGTGCGCTTTAATGAGCAAAGTGCGTATGTGCAAACATTTATTGGCGATGATGTTCGTGCGCTTGATGTCAAACTCACGATCCAAAACAATAAACGTACCTATACTCTCAATGGAAAACGTCGTGTACCTTCAACAATTCGTGGTATTCTTCCTGCAGTAACCTTTATCCCTGATGACCTTACATTGATTAAAGGTCCTCATGCCCAGCGACGAACACAACTTGATGAGTTAGGCGCACAGCTCTCCCAAAACTATTATGCAGTCATGAAAGACTACTTAAAAATAGTGCGGCAAAAAAATCACTACTTAAAAAACCTTGCATCGCCTGATGTTCTTGTGTCAATTAATGAAGTACTCGCCTCAATTGGCGCTCATTATTTTGTTATGCGCTCACGTATCCTACATGAGCTTATTCCTTACATCCAAACGTTTTACACCCAGATTTCTAAACGTGATGAAGAGGTGGCTATCTCTCTTGTTCCTTCATGGTTAAAAGGGACTGTGTCGGATGATCGACCATTTTCTCTTGAATCACCTGAAGTATATAAATCATATAACGTGCTTAATACATCTGCTTCTTCCTGTTCAGAAGATACGTTTCACGTGGAACAACCATTAACGAAGCAAGGAGTACAAGAAGAATTAATTCGTGCTATGCAAGAGCGTGGGCAAAAAGAATATGATCGACACATTAGTCTTTTTGGTCCTCATGCGGATCATATTAATGTATTTATTAATAACCGCAATGCACAGCAGTTTGCAAGCCAAGGCCAACAACGCTCACTCGTTCTCGCGTATAAATTAGCTGAGGTAGCGCTTATTAAAGATCGCCTTAATCAAAGCCCGGTTCTTTTGCTTGATGATGTAATGAGTGAGCTCGATGCTGATCGACGCGAGAGTTTATTTAAAGTTGTATCAGATTCTGTTCAAACTTTTATCAGTTCTACCACGCTATCCTATTTTAGTCCTGAAATTTTGGATCGCGCGCAGGTCATTCACCTAGATAGGGAGTAGTGGTACATGCCTGATATAACCTCGACAACTCATATAGCAAGAACTCATATGACACAATCACCCCCATCGGCAGATACTAGTGATGTAAATGAGCGTCTTAATAAAAGTTCCTCTATTTCGTCGCTTTTTTCACGCACGAATCAAAATATTCCGCAAGAGCTTCGTGATTCACTTACTAAAGAGCGTTACATCAAGCATGTGCAGAGTCAATTTGCGCAAACAGTAACGCCCGGTATTTTACGCCACGTTAATGCGGTGATTTTTATACGTGATGAGCTCCATCGCGACGAAACTATTAAAGCTTACAAACTTACGGTATATGTCGATGGGGCGCCCGCTCGTGCAGAACTTGATAATAGAGTTGAAATTATCATTGCTAAATATCGTGAACTTTTCAATTTAGTCGTGAGTGTTTTTGATATTAAAGTATCTCGTGGTAAGTATCTTAAACTTCATCCCTATCAAGAAGAGCTAAGTGAACTTGATACTTCAGGAGCTTGCAAGATAACACGTCAAAATTACCCTGCAGGTATTGCTGATATATCTACTCATAATCCAGAACGAGCGCGCGTGATCTATGAAGCGCTTGTCAATGAGGCTATTACGCAAGACTATAGTAATTCAGATGATCCTCCCGTAAAAAAAGGCACGCTGATCACTTCTGATATTGATGCGTTTGTGGCACCGTTAAAACAAGGATCACTCCAAGAATCATTCAAGCGTTTACTAGTAGCTAAACAGCAAAGTTAAGTTAACTTTGATTATTTCATCAAAAGTTTTTCTGATCTCCCCTCAGAAACCGTCTGAGACTGTTTCTTGATTATCTAAAGAGTAAGTGCCTTACCAGCATCACCAGAGTAATAAAGAATGGTATACTGCACTACTGGAAAAATGGAGCTAAAAACAAAAACTAATAAGTTATTCACTCAACTAGGTACCTGAATAAGTACCTGAATAAGTACCAAGTAAACAATCACTATATGACAACCAACATATAAAGGATAAAAGGAGTAAGTTTGGCTGCAAAAAACGAGACTAATTATGGTGCTGATGCCATCCAAGTTCTCGAAGGACTTGAAGCGGTACGCAAGCGCCCTGGTATGTATATTGGTTCCACCGGACCACGTGGACTTCACCATCTTGTCTATGAGGTCGTCGACAATGCGGTCGATGAGGCCCTTGCAGGGTATTGCGACAATATTATCGTTACTATCCATCCTGATAACTCCATCACCGTTGATGATAACGGCCGCGGTATCCCGGTCGAAAAGCACCCTAAGGAAAAGATCCCCACGGTTGAGGTAGTTCTTACTATCCTTCACGCAGGTGGCAAATTTGGCGGAAGCGGTTATAAAGTTTCTGGTGGTTTGCACGGTGTAGGTGTGTCCGTTGTAAATGCGCTTTCAACCCGTGTTGTTGTGCAGGTACGCCGTGACGGTAAAGAGTATGAAATTTCATTTGATCATGGCAAAACTTCCGAGAAACTCCATGAGATTGGTGTCACAAAAACTACCGGTACTACCGTTACCTTCTGGCCAGATCCTGAAATTTTTAAAGAAACAACTGTTTATGATTTCTCAACACTCCAGGCGCGTTTCCGTGAGATGGCCTTCCTTAATAAAGGCCTCAAAATCACCCTTATTGATGAGCGCACTACTGATGAATCTGGTCAATACACCACCGAAGTCTTCCATGCAGAAGGCGGTCTTCAAGATTTTGTTAAATTCTTAAACGAGGGTAAAGAGACACTCAATAAGCCAATTTATTTTGAAGCAGAAAATGCCGATGGGGTTGTTGAGATTGCTATGCAGTGGTCAACCTCATACTCCACCAATATGGTGATGTCATTTGCTAATAATATCCACACAATTGACGGCGGTACCCATCTTGATGGTTTCAAACAAGGTGTTACCCGTACCATGAATGATTATGCGCGTTCAAAAGGTTTACTTAAAGAGAAAGACTCCAATCTTTCAGGTGATGATACCCGTGAAGGACTCGCTGCAGTTGTATCAGTTAAACTTCATGATCCTCAATTTGAAGGCCAGACTAAGGGTAAGTTAGGTAATACTGAGATTCGTGGTCTTGTACAAACTGCCGTTATGAAGGGATTAGCGGAATATCTCGAAGAAAACCCAACTCCCGCTAAACGCATTATTAATAAAGCAAGCCAAGCGCTTAAAGCTCGTGAAGCAGCTCGTAAAGCACGTGAGATGACGCGTCGTAAAGGCGTGCTTGATTCCTTCTCACTACCAGGAAAGCTTGCAGACTGTTCGTCTAAAAATCCTGCTGAATCAGAAATCTTCATTGTCGAGGGTGATTCTGCAGGTGGTTCTGCTAAGCAAGCACGTGACCGTAAGTATCAAGCTATCATGCCTCTGCGCGGTAAGATTTTAAATGTTGAGCGCGCTGGACTCCATCGCTCACTTTCTTCTGATACAATCTCGTCTCTTATTACCGCAATCGGCACTAATATTGGTGAAGATTTCAATGCGGACAACGCGCGCTATCACCGCATTATTATCATGACTGATGCTGATGTTGATGGTGCACATATTCGCTGCTTGCTTCTTACGTTCTTCTACCGCTATATGCCTGAGCTTATTAGTCGTGGCTACATTTATATTGCGCAGCCACCACTCTATGGTCTCAAGAAAAAGGGCGGCAAGAAGTTGGAGTATATCTTTAATGATGACGCACTCACCGCTCGCTTAAATGAACTCGGTGATAAAGATGGTATTTCATTGCAGCGCTATAAAGGTTTAGGTGAGATGGATCCCGAGCAGTTATGGGAGACCACTATGGAGCCGACATCGCGCACCCTTCTCCAAGTCTCTATTGATGACGCGGCAGAGGCTGAGCGTGTGGTATCTGAATTAATGGGCGATCAGGTTGAACCGCGTAAAGACTTCATCCAAAAGCACGCACGTGACGTTCGCTTCCTGGACTTCTAAATCAGGCTGTACTCCCAGCAAGCGCAAACTCCTAACTTACACCTTTTTCACCTCTCCCTTAAACGAAAGGTATTTACGTGGCTGATAACACAACAAATAATGATGACAATCTAGAAAATCTACCTGAGCACGAGCAGTCTTTTGATGAACGCCTCGAGCACGCAACAGACGCCGACCAAGCTGATGCACAAGCAGAAGAAGCGCTTGAGCAAGAGGCTGCAGAAACCAGCTCTATTACAGCTGAAGCAACGGTGTCTGTCGATGGGTCAGATGTCGCTGCAGTAGAAGAAACCTTATCGACGGTACTCCCGGCTGAACTCTCTAAAGAAATGCGCACGTCATTTCTTGAGTACTCCATGTCGGTTATTGTCTCCCGTGCGCTTCCGGATGTACGTGATGGTTTAAAGCCCGTTCATCGTCGTATTCTCTACGCCATGAACGAGTCAGGTATTACACCAAAACGCCCGCACTCAAAATCCGCACGTACCGTTGGTGACGTTATTGGTAAGTATCACCCTCATGGTGACTCTGCGGTATATGACACTATGGTTCGTTTGGCGCAACCATTCTCTATGCGTGTGCCTTTGGTTGACGGTCATGGAAACTTTGGTTCCATTGACGGTGACTCGGCAGCTGCTATGCGCTACACCGAGGCTCGTCTTGATAAACCAGCTATGGAACTCTTGCGTGACCTCGACAAAGAGACGGTAGATTTCCAACCTAACTACGACGAATCCTTAGAAGAACCCGTAGTTTTACCGGCTCGTTTCCCGAACCTCTTAGTCAATGGATCATCCGGCATTGCGGTTGGTATGGCAACCAATATTCCGCCCCACAACTTAGGTGAAGCTATTGATGCAACCTGTCTTATGTTAGATAATCCCGACTGCACCGTTGACGACATCTTGAAGGTAATGCCAGGACCAGACTTCCCTACCGGCGGCATCATTATGGGTCGCGCAGGTATTAAAGAAGCCTACGCTACGGGTCGCGGGTCTATTACTATTCGCTCAAAAACCCGCGTTGAGGAAGATAAGCGCGGTAAGCAATCCATCGTCATTTCAGAGATTCCCTATCAGGTTAATCGCTCTAATCTCTTAAAGAAAATTGCAGATCTCGTTCGAGATAAGAAGCTTCCAGAAATTTCAAATGTACACGATGGTGCAGACCGCCACGGTATTGATATCATTATCGACCTTAAGTCCAACGCCATTCCTCAAGTTGTACTTAATAAGCTCTTCAAGCACACCCAACTTCAGGTGGGCTTTGGCTGTAATATGGTCGCGCTCGTCAATGGTATTCCGCGCACCTTATCTGTCAAAGAGATGCTCCACTATTATATCGAGCACCAAAAAGAAGTTATTGTACGTCGTACTCGCTATGACCTCGCAAAAGCAGAAGCACGCGCTCATATTTTAGAGGGCTTAGTGATTGCACTCGATAATATTGATGAAGTGATCAATATTATCCGCGGTTCTAAAACTGACCAAGAAGCAAAAGACACTTTAATGGAGCGCTTCGCACTCACGGAAAAGCAAACCGAGGCAATTTTAGAGATGCGCTTGCGCCGCTTGACCGGCTTAGAGCGTGAAAAGATTGAAGCGGAATTAGCTGAGTTGCGCGAGCGCATTGCCTACTTTAAGCGTGTTTTGGAAGATGAATCTCTCGTTAATACCATCATCAAAGATGAACTTACGGAGATTAAAGAGCGCTTCTCCACCCCGCGCCTCACCACCATCTCCGACGAAGTCAAAGATCTCGACGTAGAAGATCTCATCGCTGAAGAAGAAGTAGCGGTTACGGTTACTAAGGCAGGATACGTAAAGCGCATCCCGGTGAGCGCTTATCGTCAGCAAAAGCGCGGCGGCAAAGGAATCCAGGGCGTGAACTTGAAAGAGGCAGACTTTGTTGAGCACCTCTTTATTGCGTCTACCCATGATTACATTCTCTTCTTCTCAACCCGCGGAAAGGTTTACCGCGTCAAGGTCTATGAGATCCCCGAGGCATCACGTCATGCGCGCGGCACGGCTATCGTAAATCTTCTCCCGCTGGAAAAGGGTGAAGAGATCCGCGCGGTTATTTCTACCAAGACCTTCCCTGAGGATGAATACCTCATGTTTGCGACCGAGCAAGGCATGGTTAAAAAGACATCCATGAACCTCTATGATCGCACCCGCAAAGACGGCCTCATTGCTATCAATCTTAAAGAAGGCGATGAGCTCATCAGCGTCAAGCGTGTCTCCCCCGGTGAGCGCGTCATGATGGTATCATCAGCCGGCAAAGCAATCACCTGGGATGAGAGCGAAGTCCGTGCGATGGGTCGCGACACTATGGGTGTCAAGGGTATGACCGTTCCCGCTGGCACCCGCGTCCTTGATATGGAAATCGCTGATCCTGGCTCTGAACTCTTTGTCATCACCGAGCTTGGTTATGGCAAGCGCACGCCGGTTGCGGATTATCCACTCCATCACCGCGGCGGCCAGGGTGTCTACACTATTACCATGACACAAAAGAAGGGTCTTCTCGCGGCCATGAAGATTGTCCATGAAGACGACGAGCTCATGATTATCACCAATGAAGGCATCATCGTGCGCACACCGGTCACGGGAGTTTCCCAGCTCGGCCGTTCAACCCAGGGTGTTCACGTCATGAATGTGGCACCGGGCGATAAGGTAACTGCGGTAGAAGTTGCTACCTCGGGTTCTAGTAAGAAAGGCCATGGATCAGATTCTCATGGCGATGAGGCTACCAACACAGATACGCTTGATCTTTAAATAACTCAAACGGAACTAATATATCTACTAACTAATAAAGGGGCGCCGCGGCGCCCCTTTATTTATCGCGAGCATTGTTTTGGCGCTTTAGATAACAATTGCGAGTAAGGTGTATTTTGTAGCGCGATATGCGTGTAAAATATAGCGCGTGCAGAAGAAGCTCCTGAAACTGCATTGATAGGAAAAGCCTAGCATGTGATAGATGAATGGTAAGAAATGCCATCAATCTGGGATGATGTTCGACGAACGATAGATGAGCGTGCTAACACCCCTAGGCAATTCATTCTTGCGGGATATACTCAGCTAAAAACTGATTTATCAAAAACGAACTCTCAGCAAGAGGTTCATCACAGTGGTGCTGGTTGGAAAAATCCTATTTTTGCGCTTAAAAATGGGTGGAAAAATCCCGAATTCTGAAAAATATGCATTTTTGATTCAAAATTGCTTGGAAAATATGCAATACCAGGTTTATAAACCCTTGGAAAATATGCAAAAATAGCACTGTAAACCCTTGGAAAATATGTATTGCAGTGATTAATAGGAGACAATCATGCTTAAGCGAAAGATATACCAACAGCTACAAGAATGGCGTGATTCCCATCATGAAGATTGTCTTCTCATTAAAGGCGCGCGCCAGGTGGGAAAAACATTTGCCATCACGCAATTCGGTCAAACTGAGTATGAAAGTTTCATCGCTATAAACTTTATTGAATCACCCCAATTAAAAGCACTCTTTGACGGCGATCTTTCAAGCAGTAACATCAAAAAACAAATGACCATGCTCATCCCCGGCATCCAATTTATAGCGGAAAAAACGCTGATTTTCCTCGATGAAATACAAGAGTGCCCCAACGCGCGAACAGCGCTAAAATTTCTCGCGCAAGATAATACAATTGACGTCATCGCATCGGGCTCGCTTTTAGGGCTATCATATGCATCGGTTTCATCGATCCCGGTTGGTTACGAGCGCCAGATAGAAATGTATAGCCTTGATTTTGAAGAGTATCTGTGGGCGCTCGGCTACAGCGAAGAGACCACCAACACGCTGCGCGAGCATTTTCACGCGCTCGAACCTTTACCTGATGAAGTGCATAAAAAGATGCTAGAAATTCTTCATGAGTTTATGGCGATAGGGGGAATGCCTGCCGTAGTTCAAGCGTTTGTAGAAAAGCAAAATTTTGCAACGGCGTATGCTGAGCAGGAGAAAATTCTTGCCGCGTACCTTGATGATATTGCAAAGTTTGCAGACGTAACAACAAGAAACAAAGCGCGCGAGTGTTACCTTTCCATCCCGCGACAGTTGGCAAAAGAGAACACCAAGTTCAAGTACGGAATGGTTGAGAAAAAAGGCACGGCGCGAAAATTTGAGACCGCTCTTGATTGGTTACGTGATGCAAATCTTGTGCGTTATTGCCGCGCGGTAACAACGCCGCAGTTTCCTTTGCGCGCGTATGAGGATGAAAGCAAGTTTCGCGTGTATTTGAGCGACCCGGGTCTGCTTTGTGCAATGTATGGATTTGAGATGATAGCAGCCATTATTCGCGATGAGCTTCAAGGACCCATGAAGGGTGGAATTTACGAGAATGTTGTGGCAGATATGCTCGTAAAAGCTGGACGTGATCTTCATTATTGGATGAACGACAAAGGAAATATTGAAATCGAGTTTTTACTTGAGAAAGAAGCAAGCGTAGTACCGGTAGAAGTTAAAGCAAAACGCGGTGCAACTGCATCATTAAACAAATTACTAGAACAAGATGATATGAAATATGGGTATAAACTTTCTGCAGGAAATATCGGTGTTTCTGGTAAGAAAATCACCTTGCCTCTATATATGGCTTTGTATCTCTAAAAGTTATCAACCAATAAAAAATATTTAATAAAATACAATAAGTTGTCATTCTATTGAAAACTTTTCCAATAATCTATAAAGTTGTCAATGAAATGAAAATACAACCATAATAGGCACCACGGTAGGTGCCCCCTGACTACTAATTTCCTTACATCCTCTCCAACAGGAAAGAAACTATCATGATTAATCGTCCTGACTATGAGCAACAACTTAAGACATGGAAAGATAAAGATGTTATTAAGGTAGTAACGGGTATCAGATGATGTGGAAAATCAACCCTATTGCAACTCTTCGCGCAAAACCTCATCAGTCAAGGGATTGATAAAAGTAGAATCATCACTATTAATCTTGAACAGTTAGAAAACGAGCAGCTGCTCGATTATAAAACGCTCCATGATGAAATACTTTCACGAGTGATATCAGAAGAGATGCACTACGTCATGATTGATGAAGTTCAAAATGTTACTGATTTCCAAAAAGCTGTTGATAGTCTCTACACTCGTCCCAATATTGATCTCTATATAACAGGATCTAATGCTCTTCTTTTGGAAGGAACGCTGACAACACTTCTTTCAGGACGTTACGTTGAAATTAAGATGCAACCCTTTTCTTTTAAGGAATATAAAGAGGCGCTTGATGATAATTCGCAACAAAACACAACATCGCTTATGCGACTTTATAATCGTTATTGCTCACAAGGGGGCTTTCCGGTTGTAACACAACTTGAGAATAATAGCCTCATCCACCATGATTATTTGGAAGGCATCTTAAACACCGTTCTTTTTAAAGATGTTGCGCAACGGTACAAGATCACAAATTTGTATGCGCTTGAAGTATTAGTGCAATACCTTTTCGACAATATAGGCAACCTCACCTCAATAAAAAAGATTGCTGATACCATGACTTCGTTTGGAACCAAGATATCAACCAATACGGTTGCGGAATATCTGAAAGGTCTTTGCAATAGCTATATTTTTTATCCGGCTCGACGTTATGACATTAAAGGTAAAAAACTCCTCAAGATGCAAGCAAAGTATTATGGAGTTGATATGGGTTTGCGTAAAATCGTTCTCTCTAACCAAGTGCGTGATACTGGGCGCATCCTAGAAAACATCGTCTTTTTCGAATTGAAAAGGCGCTACGGAACGGTATGGGTTGGATCTGTTGGAGATCAAGAAATCGACTTTATAGTTACTACTCCGCAAGGAGTCGAATATTTCCAAGTTGCAGAAACTATTCAAGAAGAGGCAACAAAACAGCGTGAATTAGCATCCCTTAAAAAAATTCCCGACAACAACCCCAAGACTATCCTTACCCTAGATGATTGTGATCCAATCTATGTCGATGGGATTAAAATAATGAATACACTTGATTTCTTCATGGAGTAGTCAAACAAACAAACAAAACCAACCACACAAACAACAGGTATATAAGGTAGTACCTGCTACGCGTCAATCACATAACGGACACAAAAGGAAGCAACACCAATGGTTTACGATAATATCTTAGAAGCGATGGGACACACTCCTCTTATTCGTTTGCAACGTATGGCAGAACCTAATGCAGCAGATATTGTTGTGAAGTTTGAAGGTATCAACGTGGGCGGATCGGTTAAAACCCGCACAGCACTTCAAATGATTGAAGAAGCAGAAAAACGCGGCGATATTAATCAAAATTCAATCATCGTTGAGCCAACCAGTGGAAACCAAGGCATTGGTCTTGCGCTCGTGTGTGCGGTTAAGGGCTACAAAGCTGTGATCATCATGCCGGATTCGGTATCAGAAGAGCGCCGCAAGCTGGTGCGCCATTACGGAGCAGAAGTTATTGTCATTCATGATGCGGGTGATATTGGAGAGTGTATCGCGCGCTGCATTGCTAAAGCAGAAGAATTAGCCGCAAATGATCCTAACGTCTATGTTCCTCAGCAGTTTGAAAACGTGGACAACTTGCGTGCGCATAAATATCACACCGCGCTCGAGATTGTTGAAGATATTGAGTGCCATATTCATGGCTTTTGTTCTGGTATTGGTACCGGCGGTACTATCTCAGGCGTCGGTCAAACCTTGAAGCGCCTTTATCCTGACTTAGAAATTTGGGCAGTCGAGCCTGAAAATGCCGCCATTTTATCAGGTGGTGGTATTGGAACGCATCTCCAAATGGGTATTGGCGATGGGTTAATTCCTGATATTCTAGATCAAGATATTTACGATGAGATTTGTGTGATCTCAGATGAAGAAGCCTTACAAACCGCGCGTGATCTAGCATCAAAAGAAGGTTTAATGGTTGGTATCTCAAGCGGTACTAATGTTGCAGCAGCCAAACGCCTTGCACGAAAACTTGGCCCCGGCAAGACTGTTGTCACTATTCTTCCTGATACGGGTGAGCGTTACTTCTCAACAGAGCTCTTTGCTGGTGAATAGCTTTATCTACAAAAACCCAATAGGAATCACGAGTGTGTCACTATCAAGAGCACTTACTTTTTAGTTTATCACCTGAAAATATCCTAAATTTGCTAAATTAAGGCCTTATTTTAGCTTTTTTATGCGAAAATCAGGATATGACTTATAGGAGGGGTATATGGAAAGATTTCTCATGGAGAAGCTTGTTGCTTGGAAGGACAAACAGCACCGTAAGCCTCTCATTCTCAATGGAGCACGCCAAGTTGGGAAGACATGGCTACTCAAAGAATTCGGCAGAACACAGTTTAAGAATATCGCGTATGTAAATTTAGACGATAATCCTCGCATGCGTGAACAGTTTGAGCTAGGCTATGATATACCACGCATCATTTTAGCTATTCAATTCGAGACTGGTGAGGTTGTGTCTAAGGGTGACACCCTTGTTATTCTTGACGAGATTCAAGCCTGTCCAAAGGCGCTTACAAGTCTTAAGTATTTTTACGAGAATGCTCCCGAATATGCAATTGCTGCTGCTGGCTCTCTTTTGGGTATAACAGTACACGAAGGCAGTGGTTATCCGGTGGGTAAGGTCGACACACTCAATCTTTACCCACTTCATTTTCGAGAATTCCTTGTTGCAACGGGGAACAAACCACTTTGTGATCTTCTTGATACGGGAGATGCTGATATGATTAACAGCTTCTCCAGTAAATTTATCCCGCTCTTACGCCAATATTATTATGTCGGAGGAATGCCAGAAGCAGTTGCCGCATTCTTGGATCGCGGACTTTTAGAGGACGCACGTGAGGTTCAAAACGAAATCATCCAAGGATATGAGCGAGACATCTCAAAGCACCTTAGTAGAGCCGAAACAGAGTATGCCCTTGCAGTATGGAGGTCGATACCCTCTCATTTGGGACGAGAGAACAAAAAATTCGTATTCAGTCACATAGCGCAGGGTGCACGGGCTAAAAACTATAAGTCAGCTATCACATGGCTCACGCAAGCAGGAATAACAACACTTGTTCGCAGAATTTCAAAACCTGGTATTCCACTTAGTCCCTATGCTGATGATAGCTCGTTTAAATTGTTCCTTTTGGACGTTGGACTACTAGGGGCGATGGTTCAGTTAGACAAGGAGACCGTCATCGGAGGAAGTGAGATCTTCGAAGAGTTCAAGGGTTCTCTCACAGAACAATACGTCTGCCAACAGTTAGTTTCCGATTGCGGACTCACTCCTTATTATTGGTCGGCGGAGAACTCCTCAGGTGAGATTGATTTTCTAGTACAGAGCTCAAGCAGTGTTTACGCTATTGAAGTGAAGGCTGAAGAAAACTTGCGTTCTCGAAGCTTGCGAGCATTCAAGAAGTCCCATCCTGAAATCAAGTCGATCCGTTTCAGTATGTCGGATTATCGCGATCAGGGCTGGATGAAAAATATTCCGTTATACGCCATGACAAATATGAGGCTGTGGAATTAAACTTCCTACAACAACCCAATAGGAATCACGAGTGTGTCACTATCAAGAGCACTAACTTTCTCAGAAGCGCAAATAAGGGCACCCTTCCCACGAGGAACAGATGATCTGTCTAAAACAGAAAAGTTTTTTACCATGCTTTTCTGCGGTGTTGCTGTCTTTTTAATCTCAAGAGGATGAAGCTTACCGTCGGCTTCAATAATAAGATCAATTTATTTAGCATCATGGTCACGATAATAATAGAGTGGTGCATCTATACCAGCGTTAAGATAGCTTTTCCAGATTTGAGAAACAACAAAGTTTTCTAAAATGCGCCAGCCATTGCTCCCGCTTCCATAGTCTCAGGACTAGACCATTTAGTTAAATAGGCGATGAGCCCACAATCATGACAGTATAATTTTGGGAACTTAACAGTACGCTTGAGCTGATTGTTGGAGTAGGGATAAAGATAGAAAATAATTCCTGTTTTTTCTAAAACAGAAAGCCATAATTTTGCTTTATCAGGTCTTATTCCTACATCACGTGCAATAGAAGCAACGTTGAGCGTTTGAGAACAACGTGCCGCAACCGCACGCATGAAGTCCGAGAACTGAAGGGCGTCAACATTACCCAACAATCTTTGCACATCACGCTCGATATACGTCTGGATATAACTCGCATAATAAATTCCCAAATTAGAGAAACGACCATCAACAAGCGCCAGCATAGAACCTTGTTGTATCTCATTAAAAATTGAGAGGATTGATTTTGGAGCGATGAGTTTCTCTCGCTCTATCCAATATGTCAAATCAAGAGAAAACGGTTGCTCAATATGGGTATTGTCGTGAGCTGAATCAATTTCGCTTTGGAAAAGAGAATACAACAAGAGGTTCTATGGAACGTTGGATGTAGCTCATAAGTAAATCCAAACACTTCGGGTGATTTCGCAAATAGATTCTTGTAATCCAGCATACATAAATGGCGCCAACATTGGGATTAAGTGTTTTGGGTAATCAGTATTACGGCAGCTGTTTGTTCTAAATTAGTCAACAGTTTTTTAAACAGCATTTGGAGAGACATGGTTCTATCTAGTTAGTAGTATCTAGCAGAAATCTTTTTTAACAAGATAGACTCATTTTTACCCCAAATGAGTTTCAAGTTTAGGTATTGAGGATGATTGATATTATCAATGCTGGCAACAAATTTAGTTCCGTAAACAGGCTGAAACTGTTTTTTATCAAAACAATCTTTAAAAGCAGCACAACCTTCAATCTTTTCTTTCAAATCGTTCTCAAGAATTAATACTCCCCAAATGCTTATCGGTTTAGCAAAATGAAGGAGAAGTCTTGGTATAGCCTCTGGGACAAAATAACTCGTTTTTAATCCTCCGTTGTTTTTAAAGGATGTAACTAGGTTATTGAAAATATTATTATAGGATTGTGGGATGTTTTTTCTACCACGCCAGAAACGAATTCCAGTTAAATCTGTTAATTTGATAGCAAGATCGAGAAGATGGTCATCAATATACTTGCTTAAAAGTACGTTATCTTTGTCGACAGTGGAAGAATAAATTTTCTGCCAGTTGTTATCGTTTCCTGAGTACAGTGGACATTTTTTATAATTCTTAAGAGGTAAATTATTAATTTTCGAGCGTGTATGTGAAGCATATGCTTCTCTACTATTTCCAGATTGACTCTTATTGGTTACACCGCCAATTATTTGAACAGAAGACTTGCATTCTGGACAACATGCGTACCTTTTTCCGTTTTGGTAATATGGTGGCTTTTTATCGGTGAAGTCGTCAAAGTTAGAAACATCAAAAAGGTTTCCATAACAGTCTGCAACTATATGCAAGGTTATTCCTTAAAGTTTTAGATATATGTTATACGGCTTCATTCAATTGTCTTAAACAGCCGAATAAATGCAATAGAGTCAACAAAAAGCATATATTGTTTTGGTCTTCAAGCACTCTCCTTCGTTACCCTCCCGTCATTCCAAAAGTAACGGGACGGTTACGTAACGTGTGCATTATCAGGCCTTATGCGGTTTTTATGAAGGCCATGATGTCTTAATAACACCATTTTGTTACATGGGTGTTTTTTCTTTCAACCTTGTAAAAAAGTTCTGATAAAGTAACTCCTGGTAAATTGGCTCATGGGAGAGGTGTCTCTTCACATGGGCTCACACGGGATAAATCGCAAAAGAACTAGCGTAGTTTCCAAAAGCGGTTTCATCTCAAAACGAAGTAGTAGAATATTCGCTTGGGAGATATTCCAAAACCGAGTAGAGGAAATGGCGGTATGTATGCATAGGCTCGCGCGCTTCTTAGACCCGCGCAATACTATCGAGGGAAAGATTGTTTCAGTCATCCTCTCTGTAGTATTAGTGTTCTCTATGGTTAATCTTTCGGCCATAGTAGAAAACGCCTCCGCAGCCGGATCCGATGGCGATGCTCTATTCACAACAGAGTTAGCAACTGACGATAAGGCTAAGACGCAAACGGAGGGAGGTGAACCTACCCAAAATCAGGTCATCACTGATGAGCAGACTGAAACGAATACCCCAGATTCTAATCAGCCCGATCAGAAAAATAATGGTGTTGCTGCTTTAAGTCTTGATGATGATCAGAATAGCAATGAGTCCAACAATACTCAAAGTGCTCCACAACAGCAGCGTGCAGCTGCAACTCCTACAGCACAAGCTAATAGCTTAAATAGTCTTGATAAAAATAAATTAACTATCGGTAATATAAAGCTTATTGATATTGATCAAGTACTGAATGATAAAAGTATTACATACACGTTCAACATCAAAAATAATTCTAAACCTGTAGAAATACTTGTTGAAGAATTAGCAAAGCAAATAAGTGATTATAATTTCCAATACGCTCAATATAACGGTAAAAACATTACTAAATTACAACTCGGGCGTTCTGGTTGGAGCAACTATACCTATACATTAAAGTACGATAATGGAACTAACCGGTGGGGTAATCCTGTTTGGGAAGAAGTAACAGATTTAGATAAATTAGTGTTCTATTATCAAATTCCTGTAGTTCCTCAAGGCCTCACTATTAATCCTGTTCAAGCTGTGATCGAAGTTAATAAAACTCAGCGTCTGATTGCGGCAATTGCTCCATCAAATACCAACAAAGACAATACAATTACTTGGGAAAGCTCCGATCCTTCTATTGCTACAGTTAACGAAAATGGAATTGTAACTGGTAAAAAAAGTGGTTCAGTAACCATTACGGCAAAAACCGGAACGAACAACGATGTTACTGCAACAGCACAAGTAACAGTTACTAATAATGTGACTATTACTTTTGATGCTAATGGTGGGAGTGGTTCTGTTCCAGAAAATATCATCGCCAATGTTGATGATTATGTGAATCTACCAAATAAGCCAGAGAATCTCACTAGAGAGAATTACAAGTTCATTGGCTGGTGTACAGGCACAGATGCTAGTGGTGTGTACGATGGCGAAAACGGAACCATTCAAGGAAAATACCCTGTTTATCCTGAGGGTTCACAAATTATTATGCCCGAAAATGGTTGTACTCTTTATGCAGCATGGGTGCAAATAAATGGATATGCTGACGGAACAATAGTTGCTGCGATTATTCATGCAGGGTCAACAATTCCTGCAGAGCCTGGATGTTTCAATAAGACTGATACCTTTGACTACACAATGGTTAACGGTTTCAATAAAGTAAATGTTAATGTTTTAGATTATTTTAATCCAGCGGTTACCGTAGTTGGGGTTGATAGCGTTGATAAAGCATTAACCCAAAAAGCCAAACAGGAATTAGAAGAAGCTGTAAAAAAGCAATCTAACTTATCATATAATCCAGATACCCAGTATCTAGCTTGGCACGTAATTAAAGATCAGCAAAACGATCATAAGTGGCATATTGACGGTACTATTCAAAACAAAAACACTGTAAAGCTCGAATATGATCCTAACGGTGCAACTACAGGTGCAATTCCCGGTGGTGTTACGGCCTATAAGGGAAATAAAGTACCAGTTTCTGATAATGTAAATGGATTGGCTCGTCCAGGATTTAACTTCATTGGATGGAATACTAATGCTGATGGATCCGGAACGGCTTATGCGGTAAATTCAGAAATTACTCTTAATGAAAATGTTACTCTTTATGCTCAATGGCAGGCAAAAAATGCTGTAACAATTAAATATGAAGCAACAAATGGCGGCGCGGTATCGAATGGTCAGGACTTACTTAATCCTGATACAGGAACCCCACAAGGTTCAACTCCATCTGCTAAGCCTGGTTATCACTTTGTGAACTGGACTATTAAGGGTACTGACACTGTAATAACCGCTGGTGTTGATGAAGAAACCAACCAACTTGTTCCTACTCGTGAAGAAGGAGCGGCTTGGGAAAACATTACTTATGTTGCCAACTTTGCGCCAGACACTAATACCAAATACACCGTTGAGTACTACTTGCAAAACCTCAACGACAACGGTTACACCAAGGACGAGACAGCAACTGTCAATGCAACTGGTACAACCGATACTGAAGCAACAGCTGAAGAAAAGAGCTTTGACGGATTTACTATTAATAGAGCAGCTGAAGGAACTGTTGCTACAGACACCATCAAAGGTGACGGTTCTACGGTCTTAAAGCTTTATTACGACCGCAACTCCTATGAGGTTTCTTATCAGTATGCTGAGGGAACCCCAACTGGTGCTTCTGTTCTTCCAGAAAAACAAACTGTTAAGTTTGGCGCTGAGGTAACCGTTGCACCTGAAGCAACTCTTGCTGGTTATACCTTTAACGGTTGGGCTGCACCTGACGAAGTAACTGTTAACGACGGTAAGTTCACCATGGGTTCATCCAATGTTGTTCTCACTGGTTCATTTACTGCTAACACCAACACCAAATACACCGTTGAGTACTACTTGCAAAACCTCAACGACAACGGTTACACCA